>JACCDZ010225280.1_pt1 | contig 84314 bp, 69 predicted proteins | sample 7449551 | NCBI WGS metagenome assembly JACCDZ01 (sample SAMN15323452, study PRJNA562643) | freshwater metagenome | isolation source: river surface water | place: USA:Blue River Watershed | collected 2017-08-18
CATCGATGTAAAACGATGGATGAACTACTGGAGCAGGTAGACCATTTTATGGAAACGGCAGCCCCGTTTCCTGGCGGAAAACATGGGTTGAAGACGGTGTATCACAATTAGGATCAGTTATTTAGGTGGTACTTGCGCAGGCCATCACTCCCACGAGTTCCATAGAGTGTTAGGGAGCCACCTTCAGCTCCAATTTCTAGAATTACTTCGTGCATATTTTGGATCCAAACAGTTTTTTCACCGACATAAATGCTCCGTGTTCTGCTGTCTTTTGCAAAACGTCACCTCAATTTACCGCCATGATCACTGGCTGCTTACCGCTAGTTGTACTTTCACATAACCATCAGTTTCAGCAATCATCCAGTTAATTGATCCTCTGCTATGAACGAGTTGCGGACGTTCACGCCCTGCAAGCAGTGGGTATTTAGTAGCGCTTTTATCCATATTCACCGGTATCGAATAGAACCAAATGACCGAATTTTTTTGTTGATGTTCTTAGTTTCGTACTTAGCAAAATAGCTAACACGGTAAATTAATCCCGCCAGCTTTGTAAGGTAGTCATCGTCACTCGGTCCAAACTTTACTGTAGGCTTATCTGGGAAATGCACCAACCTTAGGGTGTCTTCAAAGGTTAATTTCAATGCACTTGCCCAAGCAGTGATAATTCTGCTGAATAAGTTGCCTTCGCGTGCTTTAAAACTTCCCAGCGTATGGAAGGCATGCCCATTTAAGAATAGACAGACATGGTAATGCGGTTTCTTGCTCTTTTCACCAATTTCCCTGCACCAAAGGTAATGCAACTGATGTGAATGAACTCTGATTCCCTCCCTGGTTTTCTTGCTCCTTTCTGACTCTAGCTGAGCATTTAACGAAGCAAAAAACCGGCTAATGACAGCCGTATCTTTTTCATCAAAATCTTCAGGTAAATGCAAGTCAAACCGAACAGCAAATATCCTTTGAAAAGTATCTATGCTACAAGCAAGCACTGCTTTGATAATCCTCAGATAATGAGGGTTTATCAGCCCTCTTTTTGAATAAATAGTGTCAACTTTATTTTTTTCATTGGTGAGTTCATCGATTAACTCTGCAGCCGTTGGCTGCTTAATTAATTCTTCTTCAGTGAGTTGGTCAATTAGGCTTTCTAGATTTGTCGTATTCCTAAGCATGGTATGCCCTCATGGTGATGTTTTGTTCATCACCATGGATCACAGCTGTATAACTTTACTCCGTAGCCATTTATAACTTCGTCTAATTATCAAATACTTGATATATAAATATTAACCATTTACCTACAGGCCAAAACCTGGGCTTAAAGGCAAAATGGCCTTGTTAGATTGGTGGAAAATCGGGAAATTGGAGGGGGATTACTCTGGAATTAGCTGGGTTTACAGAAAGCAACTTTTTACTATCTCAATTTAGTTTATAAATTCACTAATCGGCCTTTTTAACGCCCTTGGTTTGAGAGACTCGCGGTTGGAATTTTCGAATCTCATAGAGAACACCATTATCAACGATGCTGTCGTTAACTGGGCACGATTCACTCTGAGCACGATTGACGATGCCGCTGATAAAAAAATCTATGGTTTTAGAATATGTTTTTTGAGCTTCGCCATCCTCCTCCGCTGTATCAGCAAAAGCAATGATGCCAAAGGTTTCGATAAAACTGCAATTACTGAAATCTAAGCTTGGATTCGCTTTAGCAAATACTTGGCACTGCTTCGCGAGTTGCATGCCAACATCGACCGCTTCTGCAATTAGCCAAGAAATTATAAAATTCCGATAGTTCTCTCGCTCTTCTGCAGATAACGAAGTAGATTCAGAGCACTCAGTTACTTCAGAATTCTTAGGTTCGTCGGTGGATGACGATGTCGGTTCAAAGCATTCGGTTACTTCCGAATTCTTAGGTTCGTCGGTAGATAACGATGTTGGTTCAGGGCACTCAGTTACTTCACAATTTTTTGGTTCTTCGTACGAAAGTATTTCGCTAATGACTGCCGAAACGGAAGCGTTGATGCTTTGGTATAAATGCTCTGCCTCACATTGATCATCCTGCAAACGACGTGATTGGTTCACATTATTCCTTATAGAAACCAAGATGGCGTATATAAAAATTTCATGCAAAGCGCAGAAAAGATCAGCAGGCATTTGAACTGTAAGCCGATGGATATCGCTGTCAGAAATACCCATACTTAATAGATTACTAGGCGGCCGCGGAAGTATTATTGCTCGCTTAGATTTGGAAACGGCTCGCTTGTATTTGTTCAAAGCTGTTTTATGCAGTTTAAGCAGCCTTAGAAATTGGGGGGATTTCCTCAATCTCAAATGTTCAAGTTCCGGAACAAGACTGACCGTGTTTAATCCTGAAGGGCGCAGTCCAATTCGGTAATGAGATGTAAGTTTTCCGAACAGTGTTGAGGCAGTAATCCCATTAGTTACTTGATTAATTGAGTTGCTTTTAATTAATCTCGAGAGCGATCTATTGAACTGTGTAACGTTAATTCCGATAGTCGCAGCGACATTTTTAGCCAGGCTATCATCGACGTATCCGCGTTCGTCAACGTTAAGCAAACATGTAATCATTACAAAATGGTCCAACTCGGTTAATGAGTGTGTTTTTGCTACCAGTCCCTCTTTGCAACTAGACACACTTTTCAAAATTCGTTCTAACGCACTTTCCCACCTAGATGAGTCAGCATAGCGTTGCCAGATAAACTTGCATTCATCGGTCACGGCAACGGGTAAAGTCATACCTTTCTTTAACCGTCCATCTTGCTGAAGACTTACCGTTTTCAGTAAATATCCTTCGTCGACCAGATAACCTAGCGCTTTTTCTAATTTGTTTTTTGAGAGCCCCAAATTCAACAACTCGCATAACTGTGAAGTATCACTGTAGCTGCGTTCAAAACGTAAATATGCCAGCAGCACCAGCTTGGTCTGCAAATCAGAACCTGTCATGGATTTAAACAGCAGCATATAAAACACGCCTTTAAGTTAATAAAATCAGGCTAACCCCTTGATATAGAATATCCTAAAATGACCATAATTACATGTAACGCATTTTGAATGCGCTAGTATAATCATATTCGCGCTATCAGCTGACTAATCACGAGTATCCCTAAAATGAGCTATACCAACGAATCAGATTTATTGAAAATCTTTGCTTTTATTGATTCAAATACTATTTCAGATGGTGATTGGTTAAGGATGAACTTACGGAAGCACTGCCTGGAATTAGGGATCCCAGCAATTCAGTTAGGTTACCGAACGCACAACACACTTAAGGAACAATTCATTCATGCCCTCTTGAACTCTGGCCAAGTGTTGAGCAATGAAGTTATAAAGACCCTAGCAACGAAAATCAAAACAGCTTGGCGTGTCAGAAAACATCGTAAGTCCAAGCAGTTGGTAAATGTATCAATTGGGCTCGAACCCGAAGTAGCCGCCAAGCTCTCAAAAATGTGTAATGGGCATAAAAAAAACGAGATAGTCACTAAGCTAATTCTGGGCAGCTATGAACAATTCTTGATACACAAAAAGGAAATAAGGCTCGAAAAGCTTGAAGCAAAAAAAATAAGAGACCAGCACAAATCTACAATTGCTTATCAGGAGAATGAAATATTATTCCAGGAGCTAGTTGTAACCCCAACGGATGAAATCAACATGGCAAACTCCAGAGCAAGAATCGATGAAAGAAGGGGTTTGGCAAAGAAAATGATCGAGCTACTGGAAACAGCTAATACCCAAGGGGTACCGAACCGCGAGGAAATATTGCAGCTAGCGAAAGAACTTTACGAGAAAGCTGCTTGAACGTGCGCTGAGGTTTAGAGTGGATTTGCCATGCTCCCAATTTTTAGACATTTTATGTTCCTGTTATGCATGAAATTTTTTTAGAGATAATTCAATTTGTTATGCCAGCGTTTTTATTGCATTTACCCATAATACAAGGCCAATATTCTTACAATTGCCGTAAAATGCATACATCGATGACCGGAGTTTATCTTTAAATCCTCTCTAATTAAGAAAGTTGGAGCATCGAGTAACGTCAAGATTGGTGCAGGCAAGTCATCTCACGAAACCGAAATTCTGTAACCCATCGCTTTATAACTTTTTTCACGCTTGGCAAACATTCGCTGCAACATCGGAAAACTACAGTCGACATAGTCATGGATGACAACCAAAGTTTTACCAGCAGACTCGCGATGGATCCGTCCCGCATATTGCGCAAGCGCCCCCTTCCATGCGATAGGCATCGCAAGAAACAAGGTATCTAATCTTGGAAGATCAAACCCCTCACCCACGTATTTACCAGTGGCCACAACAACTTTGGCGGTCTTTAAATGTTCATTGGCGGTTTTACGTTCGGCAGCTTTCATTGCACCAGTCAGCATAACCGAATCAATACCTTGCTCTTGCAGCAAGCGATGGAGCATTTGCGCATGTTCGCGCCGCTCAGTCAGCACCAGTGGATGTCGCTGCGCATGAACACTTTGCTGGATATCCGCCACAATTCGTTGTGTACGTAATTCATTTTCCGCAATAGCTCGGTAGGCATCCGTGATTTTTAGACGTTCCTCAGATGAAGTGGATTGCCGTGGCGTTGCATCTTGTAATTGATGGACTTGAACCTCTTGATCGAATTGATCTTCAGTTTGCGATTTCACTTTATGCCTGATAGGCCCTGCAGCCATAAAGATGATTTTCTGATGGCCGTCTTGTCGCTCTGGCGTCGCCGTAAGCCCCAACACATACTTAGCCCGAACTTCATTTAAAACCATTTCAAAACGCGGGGCAGATACATGGTGGCATTCATCCACAATCACATGACCATAATCCTGCACCAATGACAAAATACTATTGTCCTTGAGGTTAATGAGGCTTTGATATGTAGCAATATCTATGACGCCTGTTGGCTTTTTCTTACCACCTGAAATCACGCCAATCTCTATTTCGGGCATAAATGCGCGTAGCCTTTCCTGCCATTGATCTAACAATTGACGACTATGCACCAGTATGAGCGTGTTCACTTTACGCTTTACAATCATACCTATTGCAGTCACTGTTTTACCAAATGCCGTCGGTGCATGCAAAGTGCCCGTCTCATGCTTTGTCATTTCTTTTACTGCCAGCTGCTGGTTTTGCCGGAGCGTCAGCAAAGGTTTTAAAGCAACCAGTTTTTTCCCAATGACACGCTTATCGTCAAAACGTGGCTCAATATTGCATTCTTTAAGTAGCTTAATCGCATCATCGAGACAACCTCGCGGTAATGATAAGTATCCTTGATCAATTCGGGCACATGAAATAAACCTTGGTATACCGTGAGTGGAAAAGCGCATACCCTGAGTTTTAAAGAAAACCGGATTTGCAAAGCTAGCTAAGCGCCGCAATCTCGCGACTAGTGCTGACGGAGTTTGGTTAAGATCAAAGTAAATACGGTCAACTAAAGTTATTACTAATTGGGAAGGTGCATTTTTAAGAATGAATTTCTCGGGTTTAGCCGTGAGTTCCCAAGGCGGAGTCTTTGCGCTGACCGCATCTTGTATCAGCAGCTCAGAGGTTGGCGATATCAAGCCGGACAATCTGGCTAGATCTTGTCGAGTGACTCGTTTCATCTGAGCCAGAAATTGCCATTGATCGTCAATTAATCTCAGATCTGCATCGACAAATGAACTATTACCGGCAAGCCTTGCTTCTCTTTGCAAAGGTAATGCAATCAAGTTACCAAACCCGCCTTCAGGCAGAATATCTTGATTGGGAAATAATCTGTCATAGGAATCAAACGACAGATGAGGGAAAATGTCCATCGCTTTATCTAGCAAACCAAATCCCAATAAACGTGCCTGCTGAGCAGGTACTGTATCTTCAAAGAAAATCCATAAATGAGCTCCATTACCAGAGCGGGAAATTTCGATAGCGTGGGGAATATCAAAATCTGCACAAGCCTTCGACATGGCTTTGATTTCATCTTGCCAGTGACCTTTATCGAAATCTGCTACAAGCAGATAGCAAGTATTGTCATGCATTAGGGGATATAAGCCGACAATCTGCTTCCCGGCCAAATGACGATAAATGACCTGATTGGATAATTCACTGAAATGCCTGTGATTGCAGTCTTGGCATTTTATTTGTGGCTTATTACATATCCCTTGGAGCCATTCATTATCACAAGCAACCGCATACCCACTCCGTCCTTGCTTGTTTTGCCAACGGTTGGCAAAAATATCTTGCCGTCCGCGGAATAGGTTGCGGAAAATTGCAATCTTTTGATCTTTGGTCAGAATGGCATCTGAAGTGTAACTCGGTGGCGGTTGAAGCAATTCTTTCTTGCGGGCTAATAACAGCGTCTTCTCATGCTCAATTTCTGCCAATCTAGCGTCAATAGATGCAATAGATTCTAAATGGCTAACGTTAGTTTGAGTTAAAAGCATGGCAGCATCCGCCTACCTTGATATTCAGCCACAACATGTCATATCAACTAATATGTTGCTTAGTCAGAAGCTGAACTGCTTTAAGAGCATCGTCCCAGGCAACAGGCTGTGGGTGATAAACCAAAGGCCCGATAAATCTTCTATAACGTTCAGCGTATTTGGGATCTTCTAACTGAGTCAGGCCAAATAGCAGCTCTTTGCCTGGTTCCGCCTTGAACTCAGGGTGCTGCTCGCCAAATTGTACAACATCAGTTTCTATAACTAGGTCGATTAATTGCTTAAATTCTGGTTTGTCTACTAACTCCGCTTGAATCTGGTACAGATCATAAGCGTGACGAATTAGCTGATCGTCATCAGATCGCTCTGCATAACGGCTCGCTAATGCCGTTCGGCGTAGCAGCGAAATAAGTTTCTCTGCAGCGGTTGAGGCAAGTGAAACACAAGCAAACTGCTCAACCTCCGGCACCTTAATTATGACATCAGCATAAAACGAACTCACCGGATGATAACTGGCAGGCTGTAATAGATCAGACTCGGTCAGTTCTAATTGAATATGCGTTCGTAGTGCCGCACTTGAAGGGAATGCATTTGGATAACTTAGCAGCAACTGCAAAAACCGACGTTCATTTCGAACAACTGGCTCCTGGCTCTGAGTAAAAAGCCCACTATTAAGTATTTGATTCGTGATATTTAGGTGGATGCGTTTTCTCAGTGTTCGTTGCGCAGAATTACTTAACAGCTTTGTCGCAACGTCAGGCACTAACTTTAGATCTATGTCCTCAGACATCCGGTGTGTATGTTTATATATCTTAGCCAAACAGGTACCACCCGCGAATACCAGCTGATATCCCTCGGTGTCGGTGGTGCTAAGCAAGCGGAGCAGTTGTATCAGGAAGTAATCTTTTTCGACGATAGCCGGATCAGTAATATCAAGCGCATCTGCAACCTCAGCAAACGTTTCTGGTGCAGGCAGCATCATGAACGCTGCTCGACCTGAAGCTGCATATTACGTAGAGATATTTTGCGATTGAAACGGTTTTTTACGATAACCTTGGCATTCACAGGAACCTGGGTGGTTTCACCATTATTGTAGCGCACCAGTTCATCTGAGGGTTGCCACGCGACGCCTAAGCGCTCTAGTGCTTGTTCTGATACCGCCTTAAAGCCACCATTAGATGCCAGCATAGCTTTACCCGTGACGCTGCTGATCCGTGCTTTAGCGTATAAACCATAACCAATTTTCAGCAACTTGCCCTCAGCTACTAACTCTCTAAGTGCCCGCCCTACTTGATCATAGCCACCCAATTGCGCAAAATCAGCGCGCAGAAAAACATCATGCTTAGCTCGACTAATTAGCTGCTCAACCTGTTGCTTCAAGCTTAATTTTGACACAAGGCACCTCCAGTAATACTGTTGTATCAGCTTAGCAAAAATACGACAAACACCCAAGCAAAAATACGACACCTTGTTGTACAACCTGTAAACAGACATCAAAGATGCAAAGTGAGGTTATGGCTAGAGACTTGGGTTGAAACTCACCGCAAAACCATGAAGTGTAAGGCTAACTTGGTCGAAACCAACCCCCTGCACTGTCAAGACTTCAAAAATTAAAGCCGCATTTTCTAAATCTACTTTATTGCTTCTGGTATTGCTCCTAGGCTGATATCCGTCAAATGGAAATCTAGGTATCGATACGTTAGAATCTAACCAAAGTTAGGAGGCGAATTATGTCGATCACCGCGGAAAAAACCACCGATGAGCGCAAGGCCAAATTTATCCCTAACATGGAAAACTACAAGGTGAGTCTGAGCTACGAAGGGCTGCCGTTGAAAAAAGACCACGAACGCAAATCTATTGCCGACCTCAAACGCAAATATGCGCGATAAGTATGGCGAAGAGCATGATAGCTACTGCTACCCAAGCTCAGATGTCTTAATTAATTTGCTGAACATTAGAGAACCTGACGAACTTTTCGAAGCAGAGGCAGAGTTTACTGCTGAACGCTAAAGAACTTATAAACGAGCCCCTGATCGTACTATTGATGTTTTGAAGTGACAGATGTAGCAACAAAAAGGTGGTGGGTGAAGTGGCGAGTAACACTCAATATTCAGCAACACAACAATCATAACAAATTGATTTGGCTACATTTAATATTAAATTCAATAAACAGATCCAAAACGTCGAATAACAACCCCAAAGCCCCTGCGGGGGCTTTTATTGCAAAGGTCGATCGATAATGTCATGCGTTCCGCTGAGTTGTCGCAACGTCATCGTCAGATCTACTCTTGGATTAACTGATAACGCGATACAGGCCTGCCTTTTTGCTTTCCATGCAATCTTTCCCCAACGTTATGTCAGCTAAAACAGTCCTCGGATTGCTCCTTGTATTCGTGGTGGCTTTGAGTCTACAGCCCGCTCAGGCTGCCAATGGTGACGCCCATGTTGACATCTATGGCAAACTAGAGCTGCAAGGATTGTATGTTGAACAAGGCCTGCTGCGATACGCCGACCAAGGTTGGCAAATCGAAGCGCCAAGTTCACGTCTCGGTGCCAAAGCCAGCCAGCCGCTTGCTGCAGATTGGTCCTTACTGGCGGTGTACGAATGGCAGGTCAATGGCTTAGACCATGCCAATCAACGTCATAGGTTCGGTAGTCGTAACCTATATGCAGGGATCGCCAACCCACGCTTTGGTGAATTGACCTTTGGTAAAAACGATTCTCGCTTTAAACGCGCCGAGGGCAAGGTTGATCTGTTTAATGAGACGCTAGCGGATCTGGCCCAGCTGACACCAGGGCAAGACCGTCTCGAGAATGTCCTGAGTTATCAAAGTCCTGATTGGCAAGGCCTGCACATTGCAACTACATGGCAATCCGGCGTTAGTGATGAAACCGCGGGCGGCTATGATGTTGCCGTCAACTATGGCGATGCGACCTTAAAACGTCAGCCGTATTATGTCGCGTATGCCCGGGTGCATGCACTGAACCAACTCGATGCGAATCGACTAACGGTGCAACACAGCCTTGGACATATTCATACGGGGCACGTCAGTGGTGGTTTGATGTGGCAACACAGCAAGCACCTCACCAAGGCCTTGACAGGCAATGCCTATCTCATCCAACTCGCTTACCAACTGCAGGCATGGACTTATAAAGTCCAGACTCAATTGGATACCAGTCGCATACGCCACGCGTCGATAGGGCGAGCTATTCATATCGGAGCCGACTATTTGCAGCAAAACGATATGCAGTGGTATGTCCTGACCAGTTATATCGATTTTGTTGGCACTCATGACCATGCTACGGCCATTGGATTTCGCTGGAACTTTAAGCTATAACCGAGTAACTTGCGTCAATAGAAAAACAAAGCCCTGAATCTGCAGGGCTTTTTTGTCCAAGTTACTGCCCCTAACCGTCACGCTCCAGATGACAACAACTCGGCACATAACTTGAACGACGAGCCAAGGTTACAGATCGCAAGGACTGAACTACACTGGTTAAACAATGAGCAAAAGAGCGGCATTATGAGCAGTATTGATTTAAACCGTCCCGATGACATTCAACGCGATTCGATCGAGGATTTTTTCGAAGATTTCCGTGAAGCTTACGAAAATTGCGAAACAATTTTAATCGACTTGGAGCACAAACCAGACGACCAAAACCTGCTGAATGGTTTGTTCCGAGTGGTGCACACCATCAAAGGGAATCTTGGCTTTATTGGTTTGTTTTCTTTGATCCCGCTGTTACAAAGCTTAGAAGATGTGCTGGATGACATACGAAAAGGCCATATGGCTTACGATAGTTCTTTGTGTGATGTCATTTTGCAGTCTCTCGATCGAACCAAAGGGATCGTCAATGCCAAAATGGATAACCAGCCAGGGCCCTTATCTAACGCCAAGATCCATTATATTAGTGAACACCTCACTCAACTGACGTCGATCGATGCGGACTCTAAAAGTATCTGCATTAAACATATTTTGCTTGGGCTTGATCCGGCCAGTCATATTGATGATTTACCTAAAGAATTAACCTCAGGTGCACCAAGCGCCACCACAGCGGCTACTGCGAGCAACTCGCAACAGAGCGCCGAACAAGTGCCGTATGAAGATCCACTCTTGGTGTGGCGCCGCATGCTGCAGCTGTATGGCATTCCACAAGATGAAGACACGATGTTTTTTGCCGGGCTGGTCCAGTCGATTGAAAATCGCAGCCCACATTGGCAAGGCCGCACAGCTCGGCAGTTGTTTTTGTGTTTAGAAATGAATCGTCAGGCGGGTAACAAAGTCGACAAAGACCAGCTGGCAATCGCCGTCATGTTACATGACTTAGGCATGGCCTTTTTGCCACTGTCGTTATTTGACCAACAAATGCAGCCCGATCCGAGTCAATTGTCGCTGTGGAAGCGCCATGCAGAACATTGCGCCAGTCTGCTGGCGAGTTCACCTCGCTGGCAAGAGGCGGCAGCCATTATTTGGCAGCATCATGAACATGTGGATGGCACTGGCTTTCCAGATGGGCTTGAAGGCGATGATATTGCCGATGGTGCTAAAATTCTTCGTATTGCCGATGAATTTGATGCAAGGCCACAGAATATTGACGATGCAACCGCCGCCCGTCGTCACATGATGAAAGCAGTGCTTGATATCAATAATCAAACAGGTAAAACCTTTGATGCATTTTGGGTGGATATTTTTAATCAAGTGGTGCGGGCGCATCATCAGCACTTTGCACGATAATCCGCGCCTTTCCAGACAAAGCCAGTGTAACCCGCTGGCTTTTTTATTAGTCCGGTCAACCTTGGCATTTGCTCTGGGCTATCAATTGTTGAAAATCTATGCATATCAACAAAATATCAAATTTTTATCGCACATCTATCAAGTACAGCGACCTGACTCTTTGTACCTTGAATTGGGTGCAGTGTTCCCGCTAGGACAGCAAGAACATTGTCACTCGTACGCATAGCAAGCATGTCTGGCCGCTGTGTTGCAGTTGGCTACAGTGGCGACTTCTTTTGCTGAGAAGTCGCCTTTTTTTGCCTGTAAAATAGCCAACATTATTCAATGGATACAACCACTTATCTTGTGTTACTCTAATTAAGCTAACAGCAAGGATTCGCTTAGCAAGGAGACATAGGATGAAACGACTGGTGGTGCTTATCACCTTATGCGCAACCGCTTTGATGTACTTTTTCCATCAAACAACAGAACCCGCCACGGTGGATGAGCAATGGCTGGATGCCAATCAAGTGCCCATCGACCAACGCTGTACCAGCGCCGAATCAAGCTACCAACCCTCCGCCGAATGCCCTGATGTCCAGTCGGTTCGGCCTGTGGATTATTAGCAACAGCCCCACGTTAACGCGGGTTCACCGAGGCCGTAGGCCACGCTCGGATTGACGGCTCCGTTGACGTAGCGGCTTGAAGTTCCGCTTGATGCAATGGCAAGCTAAACCAAAAGGTGCTGCCGACACCGATGCTGGATTCAAAACCAATCTCACCGCCATGCAATTCAATAATTCGCTTGCTGATCACCAGGCCAAGACCTGAGCCATACCGCATTTTGTTGGAGGAGCCATCCGCTTGCACAAACTTACCAAACAATCGACGCTGGACGTCAAGCGGAATACCTTCACCATAATCTTTCACCTCAACCCGCACCCTATCGCCAAGCACATGCAGCGACACTTCCACCACAGCATCTGCTCTTGAGAATTTAATCGCATTCGACAATAAATTATCCAGCACTTGGCGGATGCGCAGTGAGTCGATGTCAATCACTACACTGGCTAACGGACTGAGGATGGCTAAACGAACTTGGTAACGACTGGCATAGGTATGAAGCCCCTGTACGGCTTGCTGCACTAACAATGGTAAATCGACTTGTTGGGTATTGAGCTGCATGGCGCCGCTTTCAAATTTTTGTAAATCCAACAAATCGTTGATCAGAACAATCAAACGGTTGCTATTTTCTTCGGCCGTTTGTAACAGCTGCTGCGCCACCTCAGGCCGTTGTTGCATCTGGCCACTATTTAACAAGCGAATCGCGCCATGGATCGAGGTCAACGGCGTGCGAAGCTCATGCGAGACCGTTGAGATAAAGTCATCCTTGAGACTATCGAGGTGTTTTAAATGAACATTCGATTCTGCCAAGTCACTCAGCACTGCTCGCAACTGCGTGGTGCGCTCTGCCACTTTTAGCTCTAATTGCTGCTCATTGACCGCTTTAGCTTGCACCGAATCGTGTAACAGCTGATTGATCTTATGTAATTGTTTTAAGCGGTATAAATAAAACGCAGCAATGCTGCCGAGCACCAGCAATAACATAAGCAGCTGAACCCATGTCCGTTGGAACCACTCAGGTTCAACCACCACAAGCACTCGAGTTATGGGCGACTTCACACCATGGTTATTGCTGCCCCGAAAGGCTAACTGGTACTGACCGGGCGGTAAGTTGTCATAACTTTTGCTCATATCCCCGCGTAATTGCTGCCACTCTTTGTCGTACCCCTCTAACTGAACATCCAGCTGGTTGAGTTGCACATCGTTAAAATCAAGGCTGGCAAAGCGCAGCCGCATGGAGTTTTGACCTGGCATTAACTGGATTTGTGCACAGCATTGACCATACCAACGCGAAGGCAGCGATTGATGATCAATGATCACAGTGCTTAAAATGGGGGTTGGCACAGCCCGATTCTGCCAAATCCGCGCGGTACCAACTCGGTCAATGCCTGCGGCAGTGCCGACAAATACTGCGCCTTTTTGGCCTTCGACCGCTTTAAACATCATTTCTCGAGACGACAACCCTTCGGCCTCGCCATAGTTGATAAAGCGCTGCTCCGCTTTAGGTAACACGCTCAGACCTTGCGAGGACAATACCCAGATGCGGTCAAATTCGTCCGTATACGCGCCCAGCAAATGTTCAGAAACAAGGTTATGTTCTATGCCATAGCTTGAGATCTGCTGCGTTAACAAGTGCAATTGTTGCAATCCTTGTTCTGAACACATCAGTAACGAATCGTTAGGGCCACGCCCGAGACAATTGATAGCTCGACCGAGACTGGGCAAGCGCTGATTCATCGACTGCAACTCGCCGTTGGCGAATGAATAGCGATAAAGCCCAGATAACCGAGTGGCAATAAAGAGATAGTCACCAATAATTTCAATATCTTGGACTGCATCCCCCGTGGTGGTTTGGCTTATCGTCGCCAGCAGATGCTGTCGTGCAGTGGGGCTTTGTATCACGACGCCATCGCCCCACAGCCCGAGCACCATGCGACCATCTGGGCTAAATTGAATATCACGGACGTTTCGCGCTGCCAGCGATAACCCTTCCAGCGGCTGATTGTCACGGACAAACGTGCCCTGCGCAAACCTTAGCAAGCCTGTATCTGTGCCTACCCACAGCTGCTTTAGATTGTCTTTGGCAAAGGCATTGATACGCGCATTGCTGATGAAATGCTCGACCTGAGATTGCTGTGACAGTTGCCAATCGATGCCATTGGCACGCCCTAACCATAACCCTTGCTCGTCATGAAAAAAGCTAAGCACCGGCTGCGCGGCTTGGCGCAGTTCCGTGTAGCTTGCATCCGCTGGCCATAAATTGAATTCGCCATCGAATAAACGTGCTTTAAAAATCCCGCGCTCACGCGTACCCGCCCACACTAACCCTGTTTTATCGACAAACAGTGTGCGTACATTGACCCCACTTAACGTATTGCCGCCAGCGTCCAGCGGTTGCAACCGCAACGTTTCAAGGTGCAATTGACTGATCCCATCAAAACTGCCGACCAAAATATGGCCATGCTGATCTTTGACTAAGGTGTTAATGATTGGAAACTGTGTGCCGCGATAATAAGGGATTTGCTCTATCGCTAGCGTTTCGCTATCCAGTCGAAACAAGCCCGCCCGCGTGGCAACCCACAACCAACGACCATCGCTTAACAAGGCGCGAATTTCATTGTCCGCGTGCGCGGGGCCATGGGGTTCAATTGCCGCGCTGAGCCCTGATTGATCGGTGTAAAAATGCAACCCACGGCTCGTCGCCAACCAAATTCGACCATTATCTGTTTCAGCGATCGACCAAATCCGTGGATGGATCAGCCGTTGCTGATGTGGCGAGGCATCGCCTGGTATTTTGATAAGCCCATGGTGCGTGTCATAACGGTTTAAACCTTGATTGGTACCAATCCAAATTCGGCCGAGATGATCTTGCAGTAACGATTGCACAAAGGGGCTGTGTAATTGATGGGCTAAATCACCGGCGCTGAAGCTCTCAACATGCCCGGTTCGTACATCAATGCGTAACAGTCCATAACCCCAACTCCCCGCCCATAAAAAACCATCCTGATCAAACATCAGTTTATTGATGTCAGGAACTTCACCGATCCGATTAATGTTGTTTAATGAGTAGGAACGAAACTCAACACCGTCATAGCGCACAATGCCAACATTGGTCGAGCCAAACCAGATAAAGCCGGACGGGTCTTGTACCAATGAATAAACCCCGACATTCGGCAGGGCATCATCCAACGTCAGGCGCTGCCAAGACACCGCGCCCAATTGAAAACTCCAACATAAAACGATGGAAAACAGCAATCGAAACACTGTGTTAGCTTCCTTAAATTCGGCCAAGACAACATTGTTCTTTTGTTGAGTTTGCGCTAATTTCGGCCAAAGACAAGCATGAACAGCCATTCGCTGCTGTTTTTCACAATTCGACGTGATGGTGTCGCTATGGAATTTTGTTCAGCTCAATCTCTGAAACGTCGCGCCTTGCTGAAACTTTGCAAAGCAACCGCGTCGACCTTACCTACCGCGCCATTGCGTTGCATTCTGCCCGCGTGGCCGTTGGCACAACAACAGCAGCATCGAGACTGGTGTCAGCAGGTATTGCCGACCCCGCACTCACTTACAAGCTTTGGATACTTGCCGTTACAACAAGCACAACTTGCCAGTATGTTGCATCCGACATTTGGGCCATCCTTGCTAGGGCTAGTGCATGCAAGTCAGTCGTTTGACTGGCAAGATGTCCAACAGTGGCCGGCGGGTGCTATCGCCATAGATAGCCAATGGCAAGCATTTCGTCGTGAAGGGAAAGCTGGCACCTGGTTAGACTGCCAGCAACAAGTGTTTGATGTTGCGTCCCAACAGTTGTTGCTCAAGGCATCGAGTCGTTATTTGACACGACAAGCTTGGCGACAGCCGCTGGCATTGGCCAACCGTATCGAGCACCCAGCGCTCGCCGATGCGCCATGGTCGGTGATGGCACAATGCACCTTGCGTGTATCACAAGGCCGACGTTACGCCGCGTTGTCCGGCGATTGGAATCCGATCCATCTGGCGCACAGTGTCGCCCGTTGGTTTGGTCAACCGAAGGCGCTGGTGCATGGTGCCGCGTTGGTGAGCTTGCTCGAAAGTGTAATGCCAACCCCGTTACAGCATTGTCGTATTCAATTTCTAAAACCTGTGCACTATGATCTGCCCATCGAGTTCGGCTGTTGTAGTCCAAGCCATTGGCAAGTGCGCCAAGCCAATATCCCCTGCATCACGCTAGCGATTGCGCCCGCAGGTAACCAAGACGACCCGCTGGTCTGACTGGTGATTTCCACAAAGCCTCCTACACTGTCAAAATTAACATTTATTTAACCACGACAGGATGTCAACATGACCCCACGCACAACCAGACCATGGTTGGGCCTGTTGGGGGGAGCCTTGTGTTGTAGTGTATGGAGCGCCTCAGCCAACAGCCTGACCACCGACCAATTATTCGAATCGCAATGCGAGCAGCTGGAGCAAGAACTCAGCGCGAATTACGATCGACAGCGGCAGGGATTCCGCCTCAGCCAAGAACAAGCGATCGAAAAAGCCGCAGCGTCGCTGCAGCAGCTGCTGGATGATGCCTGTCAGTCACCACGGGTCGATCCGGAGCCGCAAGATCCCCAGCAACAATTCCAGCAGGTCACCCGCCAAAACCAGCGGAGTCTCGCGCCATCGACACGGGCCAAGGTGAAGCCACAGACTCACCGCGAGCGGGCAACGCGCACCATCAAGACCGCCCGAAGCAAACCGCGCCGCGAACCAACCTCGACCACAGCCGTTCGCACTGTGTTTCCGGGTCTGCAAGTCAGCAGCGTATCACTCTCGGCCCCTTATTCAGGGGAAAAATTGATGGCATGGCTTGGTTTTTACCGCGAACCACCTCATTGTTTTAATGTTCGCGACCTGAGCCGTATCGTGCAATGTGCCGAAGCCAGACAACAAGCGCGACAACGATTTGAGCACCTCTGGCACCAGCAACGACCATCGAAGCCCTCCGGCTCCGGCAACTTGTCTGACCAGTGACGAACTGGTAAGCTGGCGTATCACTACTTTTTAGGAACTCTTATGGCTGCCGTCACAATGAAACAGGCACAACGCATGTTGTTTTGGTTTGGAGTGCGTTACATCCCATTGATTGGCTTTTGTTCACCCAAAATTCGCGAAATGAGCGAGCAACATTTGGTGATCAGCATGCCGCACAGCTGGCGCACCAAAAATCATTTGGGCAGCATTTATTTCGGCGCCTTGGCGATAGGTGCCGACCTTGCAGGGGCATTTTTAGTGTTTTCCAAAGCACGGGAACGTGGCATTAATGCCAACTTTGCCTTCAAAGATGTCAAAGGTCAGTTTTTAAAGCGTCCTGAGGCTGAGGTATTTTTCCGCAGTGATGACGGTGCAGTGATTGACGCCATGATGGACGAATCGATTGCCACAGGCCAACGCATTAACAAAACCGTCAGTATCAAAGTCACTTGCCCATCCTTGCATGGTGATGAAGCGATGGCATTGTTTGAATTGACTTTATCGGTCAAAGCCACTCGTAAAAAATAGCGCCGCAACCCTGCATCGCGTTTATCAGCAGGCCGAGGCAAGGTCTGTCCATCTGACCATTTGCCTCTGAGCCTGTTCCTGCGTACACTTCGCTTTTTGACTAGCCGTAAAGAATGACCATGCAACATTTGCCCGGAAATTTGTTTATCTTATCGGCACCAAGTGGTGCTGGAAAATCAAGCTTAATCAATGCGCTGCTTGGCAAATATGCCGACATGAAGCTCAGCGTGTCCCACACCACGCGTGCACCACGAGCCGGCGAAGTCGATGGCGTGCATTACCATTTCGTCACGGTCGACCAATTTAAATCGTTAATTGCCGACGACGCCTTCCTAGAATGGGCGGAAGTGTTTGGTAATTACTACGGCACGTCCAAACAAGCTATCGCCGACCAATTAGCGCAAGGGATTGATGTGTTCTTGGATATCGACTGGCAAGGTGCCCGACAAATTCGGCCGCAAGTCCCAGGGGTGATTTCCATCTTTATTCTGCCGCCAAACGTACCGGAATTAGAGCGTCGCCTAAATCAACGGGGAACCGACAGCGCAGAGGTCATTGCCAAACGCATGCAACAAGCACGCAGCGAAATGAGCCATGCCGATGAATATGACTATCTGTTGATCAACGATCAATTTCAGCTTTGCTTTGACGATTTTTGCCATGTGGTGTTGGCTCAGCGACTGACCAAAGCCAAGCAACAACAGAAACAACAGGCTTTACTGGCGTCCCTGTTGGCGGATTAAGCAAAATACAGTAGACTAGTCGGTCTTTCCCGAATACAAATTTTACCCGGAGTGGTTTCATGGCTCGCGTAACAGTCGAAGATGCAGTAAATAAAATTGGTAACCGTTTTGACCTGATCCTGGTCGCCGCCCGCCGTGCTCGTCAGATCTCTGTCGAAGGCAAAGATCCAATGGTCGACGTAGAAAACGACAAACCAACAGTGCTCGCTTTGCGCGAAATCGAAAAAGGTTACATCACTGCGGATATTCTGGACCAACAGGAACGTCGTGAACAATTGCAACAAGAAGCCTCAGAAATGGCTGCTGTCGCTGCAATTATCGGTCAAGATCAGTAATCCACTGCATCCCCTACCGACCATCTGGCATCGCCAACGGGGTGTTCCCGTTGGCAAGTCCCTAAAATCCACGTATATTTTAGCCAGATAACCGGTGTTGACTGACACCGCGATGTGGAGTTTCCAACCGTGTACTTATTTGAAGGTCTGAAACAACAGATCAGCGCTTATTTGCCCACTGAGCAGGTTGCCCAAGTGCAACAGGCTTATGTGCTGGCGCGTGATGCGCATGCCCCGCAATTTCGGACCAGTGGTGAGCCTTATATCACCCACCCTGTGGCTGTCGCCAGTATCTTGTCAGATATGCGGATGGACCACGAAACCATCATGGCGGCGCTGCTGCACGATGTGATCGAAGATACCGAATACAACTATGACGACATCGCCACGCGTTTTGGCAAAACTGTCGCCGAATTAGTGCAAGGTGTGTCAAAACTCGACAAAGTAAAATTCAAAGACATCAAAGAATTCGAAGTGTCGAACTTGCAAAAGATGTTTTTGGCCATGACTCAAGACATCCGCGTCATTTTGATTAAACTGGCCGACCGCACCCATAACATGCGCACCATCGGCGCGCTCAAGCCCGAAAAACGTCGGCGTATCGCGCGTGAAACATTAGAGTTGTATGCACCGATCGCCAATCGGCTCGGTATTCACAACATCAAAAATGAATTAGAGGATTGGGGCTTTCGCGCGTTATATCCGATGCGTTATCGCGCCTTGGATACCGCCGTCAAACAAGCCCGTGGCAATCGCCGTGAAGTGATTGAGCGTATTCGCAACGAAATCTCTAACCGCATCAAAGACGCCGGTATCGTCGCTGAGGTGTCTGGTCGGGAAAAACATCTGTACAGCATTTATCGCAAGATGAAAAGCAAAGAGCTGATGTTTAACGACGTGATGGATATTTACGCCTTCCGTGTCATTGTGGACTCGGTCGATTCCTGCTACCGCGTGCTAGGGGTGGTTCACAATCTGTACAAACCGATTGAAATTCGGTTTAAAGACTACATCGCTATTCCGAAACAAAACGGCTATCAATCGCTGCATACCTCGCTGGTCGGGCCGCATGGTATTCCGGTCGAAATCCAAATGCGTACCCGTGAAATGGACGAAATGGCCGACAACGGCATCGCCGCGCACTGGAAATACAAAAAAGCTGGTGAACAAGGCGATACCACAGCACAAATTCGAGCCCGCCGTTGGATGCAAAGCCTGTTGGAAATTCAGCAAAGCGCCGGCAATACTTACGAATTTGTCGAAAACGTCAAAACTGAACTCTACCCCGATGAACTGTATGTATTCACGCCCAAAGGCAAAATTGTTGAACTACCTATTGGCGCCAACGCTGTTGATTTCGCCTACGCCGTGCATACCGACATCGGAAATAAATGTGTGGGCGCTCGGGTTGATCGCAAGCCCTACCCACTGAGCAAACCACTAGAAACCGGCCAAACGGTGGAGATCATTACCAGCAATGGCGGTAAACCCAACGCCAACTGGTTGAACTATGTGGTGACCAGTCGGGCCATCATGGGTATTCGTAACTACCTGAAAAAACAGCAACAAAGCGAAGCTATTGCGTTGGGCAAGCGCTTGCTGGTTTCAGCGTTGGGCGAAACGCCACTCGAGTCGATCCCTACGGCTCGCATCGAACAAGTACTGCAGACCATCACCACCAAAACATTAGATGAGCTGTATGCAGACATCGGGCTTGGCAACCAATTACCGATCGCCATAGCACGACGTTTATCAGGTGAATTTGAAGACAATACCGCCAGCACCCAAGCCACTACCAGCAATACTGGCAAAGCCAGTGCCGTGATCATTGGCTCAGAAGGCTTGTTGACGACTTTCGCCAAGTGCTGTCGGCCAATTCCTGGCGATCCGGTCGCAGCCAGTGCAACCCCAGGCAAAGGTCTGAACGTGCATCGGGTTGAATGCAAAAATATTCGTGGCTGGGAAAAAGAACCCGGTAAGTATTTCCCTGTGAAATGGGATAAATCGAGCGACAAACAATTTTTAGCGGACATCCGCGTCTTTATTGTCAACAAACAAGGCATGCTGGCCAAATTAACCACCGCTATTGCCTCGTTAGATTCGAATATCCAAGACTTATCGACCGACGACCGCGACAATGGCGACTATGTGGTAAAAATCACCTTGTCCGTGCGCGATCGCATCCACTTGGCCAATATCATGCGTAAAATCCGGGTGGTACCGGATGTGATCAAAGTCTACCGAAGGAAATAACTCTCATGTCAAAAGTGATAATCAACACTGCCGATGCGCCAGCGGCGATCGGCACCTACTCGCAAGCGGTGAAAATTGGCACCACCGTGTATTTAAGTGGCCAAATTCCGCTGGTGCCAAGCAGCATGCAAATGGTGTCTGAAGATTTCGCCGAGCAAGCACATCAAGTGTTTAAAAACCTCGCTGCGGTCTGCCAAGCCGCCGGCGGCAGCATCAACGACATGGTGAAAGTGAATATTTTCCTGACGGATTTGTCCAAGTTTGCCACCGTCAATGAAATCATGTCGCAATACTACAGCCAGCCGTATCCAGCGCGTGCTGCCGTTCAAGTCAGTGCCCTGCCACGTGGCGCGCAAATTGAGATTGACGGCGTGATGGAACTGCCGTCGACCAACTAACCGATGCAGCAATTCCGCGCACTTTGCTGCTGGATTGCGTTGTTCGGGTCAGGAACGACCTTTGCCCAGACACCGGAGCTTCGCTGGTGTCTGGATCATTTCCCCGGCTTTCATGAGTTTTCATCCCCAGACGCCGCACCTAGCGGCCCGTCCGTCGACTTCATGAAGCTCATCGCCCAGCGTGCCGGCTTTACCCTGAAAATCAGCGATCAAACACCAAGCTCACGCTGCTTTCGCGATATGCAAAGCAATCAAGCCGACCTGATGTCGAATCTGAACTACACCGACGAACGCGCACAATACATGCTGATGCTGCCTTACCGCGCTCGCTTGCCCGAAGCGGTGTTTCTGCGGGCCAACGAAACCCGCGCTGTCAATCAAGTGAAGGATTTGGCGTCCTTGCGTCTCGTGTCCGTGCGAGGTTTTAGCTATCACCCTGAGATTATGCAAGCCCTTGCCGCACGCAGCGCCAGCGAAAGAATTGAAGTCGCCAGTATTGCAGACGGCTTATCGATGGTGAAAAAACAACGGGCCGACGCACTGATTGCGCCCGTGGCAGCCACCTCCTTTCTGATCGACAGTGATGCCCACTTTCACTTTGAATTTCGCAAAGCCAATCTGGCCTTGACCTTAAAGGATCATCGATTTGTGTATCTGGGTGTGGCGAAACCGCAAGCCAAATGGGCACATGCGATCGAAGAAGCTATTCTGTCCTTACAACGCGATGGCACGTTAGAGGCGTTGTATGGCCCGCGAGAGCGCGCTATCAGCGATAAGTTAGTGTCAGCACCGGTTACAGGAGCACACCCATGAACAGATGGCTCGGTCGCGTTTTTCTCGGTACGGCGCTAACACTGGCGACTGGTGTCACGGCTGCGACAACAGCTAACCTAGCGGCTCCACCCCGCGTAGCATTGACCTGGTGTTTGCAAGATTTACCGCCGCGCCAATATTATCCTGCCGACGGGCAACCTTATGGCCCGATGGTGGACTTTATGAAAACACTGGCGGCGACCGCGAAGGTGCAACTGAAATTCACCCCACCAACGCCTGTCTCGCGTTGTTTGTGGTTGATGCAGCAAGGGCGGGTTGATTTGATGATTGGCTTGGTGAAATCCAACGAACGTGCCAGTTATATGCATATGTGGCCGTTTGATGTCGCGCGCCCGGCGAGCCTGTTTACCCTCAACACAGCACAGTTGTTAAGCTCAGTGCAGGATCTTCGTGGCCGGCGGGTGGTGCTGGTCGACAGCCATGTCTATACCGAGGATATTCGAGCGGAACTAACCGCCTTGCAAGTGCAAATCGTGCGGGCCGCATCCAATGAACAGGCGCTCGCGACCCTGCTGTACCAAGATGCCGAGGTGATGGTGGCGCCGTACCATATTACCTTGCATTCCATCGCGCAAAATCCGCGCTTTAAATCCATTGTGGCGCAAGAAGTACAACTGGAGTCGACCCGCTTTGCCAAAAGTTACTTGGCATTTTCGCGTAAAAGCAAACACACCGACTATGCCAGCCAACTAGAACAAGCGTTAACGCAGGTGTTGGCCGCAGAAAAACCAGATTTTTACCAAGTCCCCGCTGCACCATCAAGCGACTAAACAACGCTGCTAATTGCCCATCGTCAGCGGCCCTGATTTTGGTTTATCATGTTGCTTTGCTTGCCTTTTCTCGCTCGCACCTGACTTTGGACCCATGCTCGCACCATGCCAATCAACGCTAACAACACTCTGGCCAACTTGCCGCTTGCGCAATTAAAGGGCGTCGGCGCCAAAACCGCGGAATTGCTGCAAAAGCTTGGGCTATTTTCAGTGCAAGACGTGTTGTTTCATTTACCACTGCGTTATGAAGATCGCACCCGGGTGTACCCAATTGCCGATGTTTGGCCAGCACAACAAGTCAGCGTGCAAGGGGTGGTGCAAAGCAGTGAGATCACCTTCGGTAAACGCCGCAGTTGGGTGGTGGTACTGCGTGATGGCAGCGGTTCCATCACAGTGCGGTTCTTTCATTTCAGCGCCGCGCAGAAAAATGCGGTAACGCCCGGTGTGACAATGCGCTGTTTTGGCGAAGTTAAACGCGGCCTGCGGGGTGTGGAAATGCTGCATCCTGAATACAAAGTGCTAAAAGACGACACGGGCCCAGAGCTGCAGGAGGCGTTAACGCCTGTCTACCCGACCACCGAGGGCTTAAAACAAGCCAGTTGGCGGCAGCTGACCGAGGCCGCACTGGTGGAGTTAAGGCGCTGCGCACCGGCTGAATATTTAGCGCCGGTGTTAAGCCCACACGCCATGAGTCTGCGTGATGCGTTGTTGTATTTGCATCGGCCACCGCCGGATGCGTCACTGCAACTGCTAGAGCAAGCGCAGCATCCCGCACAACAACGGCTAATTTTCGAAGAGTTAGTCGCCCAACAGCTGTCGATGCTGCAAGTTCGTAGTCAATCCCGCGCCGAACAAGCGCGCGCTATCGGCACGGATACTCGCCTGTCGCCACAACTGCGGGCGGCACTGCCCTTTGTCCCCACCGCGGCGCAAGAGCGCGTGTTGCGAGATATCCAGCACGACCTTGCTCAGACTGAACCCATGTTGCGCTTAGTGCAGGGCGATGTCGGCTCTGGTAAAACCTTGGTGGCGGCATTAGCGTCCTTACCCGTGATTGCCGCAGGCTATCAAGTGGCCTTGATGGCGCCAACGGAATTATTGGCTGAACAACACGCAGCCAATTTTCGGCGCTGGCTGGAGCCGCTTGGCGTACAGGTGGCATGGCTTGGCGGCAAAACGAAAGGCAAAGCGCGCGAGCAAGAGCTCGCGGGGATCGCGCAAGGTCAAGCGCAGATGGTGATTGGCACGCACGCATTATTTCAACAGCAAGTGCAGTTTTCAGCCCTGGCGCTGGTGGTGATCGACGAACAACACCGCTTCGGCGTGCATCAGCGATTAATGCTGCGTGAAAAGGGCGCGTTACAAGGGTTTTATCCCCATCAGCTGGTCATGACTGCAACGCCGATCCCGCGCACACTGGCAATGACAGCCTATGCTGATTTAGATACCTCGATCATCGACGAATTACCGCCTGGCCGAACGCCAGTCACCACGGTCGCCATCCCCGACACGCGTCGCGTCGATGTGGTGCAACGCGTGCGACAAGTGGTGCAGGAACAAGGACGTCAAGCCTATTGGGTGTGTACCCTGATTGAAGAATCGGATGCGCTGCAATGCCAAGCCGCCGAAATTACCGCGGCAGAACTCGCCGCCGCGCTGCCGGAGTTGAAGATAGGGTTGGTGCATGGCCGCTTAAAGTCAGCCGACAAACAAGCGGTGATGCAGGCGTTTGCCGCCAATGAATTGCAGTTATTGGTGGCGACTACCGTGATCGAAGTCGGTGTCGACGTCCCCAATGCCAGCTTGATGATTATCGAAAACCCGGAACGATTAGGCCTCGCGCAATTGCATCAGCTGCGTGGACGAGTCGGCCGTGGCAGTGCAGCCTCGCATTGTGTGTTGTTGTACCATGCACCGCTGTCGGCAACAGCTCAAGCACGCTTGTCGGTGCTGCGCGAAAGCAACGATGGCTTTGTCATCGCCCAACGTGACTTGGAGATCCGAGGGCCAGGTGAACTGCTTGGCACGCGTCAAACCGGCGTGGTCAGTTATCGCATTGCCGATTTAAGCCGCGACCAAGCGCTGATCCCGGCGGCGCAACACGCGGCTCAACAACTATGGCAGCAAAATCAAACGGCTAGCGAAGCGCTGATCCGGCGCTGGCTTGGCTATCGCGAAGTCTACGCCCAAGCCTAAGGTTCTACAGCCGCTAGCGCGGGTCGTCGAATACCACCGCCAACACCTGCTCAGCACTGACTGACGGGTGTGAAATCAAGCGTTGTTTCAGGCCTTGCAACTGCTGTTGCACGTCACTCTCGGACAACAAGGTAGCCAGCTTGAGCGCCAAGCACGGCTGATGCTGCCACTCGACCACCACCGGCTCTGCGACATCGTCAATGCCAGGCAGTGGCACATCATAGCCACATTGACTGGCGATCTCGTGCAGGTCTACATCGTCATCAGCGCTGTCGAGTGCCACTATCAACCACATGCTACATTCCTCCTACAAAATTCGTCGGCACAGCATAGAAAGATTCTGCCGGCTCAGGCAAGCTAGATGTTTGCCAACGTCGAATGACCACTATGCATCCGAACAAAGTCAACCGCCATGCACTGCACACCTTCACCGATCTGCCCAACATCGGCCCTGCGGCTGCCGCCGACTATCGAGTCCTTGGCTATCACAGTGTCGCCGAATTAGTCGGCGTGGACGCTTACTATCTGTACCAGCGTTTGTGCCAAGTGACAGGTCAGCGCCATGATCCGTGTGTCATCGACGTGTTTTTATCGGTGCAGCACTTTTTGGCTGGGGACGAAGCAAGGCCTTGGTGGCATTACAACGCCGAGCGTAAAGCTCGGCTTGGTGCAATCAACAACGCGGCAGATGGAATGACTTAACTGCGTTTTTTATCTGTAACAAGGCATCGCTGCTGTAGACGATTAACGCGGTCCAGATAAAACCGAAGGTGATTAATCGCGATGGGTCCAGCGGCTCGCCATATAAAAACACGCCAAACACAAACATAAAACTTGGGCCTATGTATTGGAAAAAACCCAAGGTCGACAGCTGCAAGCGTTTCGCCGCGCCGATAAAACACAACAGCGGCACCGTGGTGACAATGCCAGCCGCCAGCAACCACAGGTTCAAGCTCCAACTGTTATCGAGTAGATTCGCATGCGGCGAGTCGGCAAACCCCAGCCAATACCACAGTGCAAACGGCGTTAATAACAGGGCTTCAATAAACAAACCGCCAATCGCATCCACCGCCAGCTTTTTGCGCAATAAGCCATAGACGGCAAACGAACTGGCCAGCACCAGGGCAATCCACGGCAAGGAGCCAAAATGGATCAACTGTTGCAGCACCCCAACCACGGCCAATACCACGGCCAGCCATTGCAGCTTTCGTAAACGCTCGCCTAAAAACAACATGCCAAACAACACGTTCAGCAGCGGGTTAATGTAATAACCAAGGCTTGCATCCAGCATATGGCCATTATTGATGGCCCATATAAACAAACCCCAGTTCGCCGCCAACAAGGCGCCGGTGCCAAACATCGCCAGCACTTTTTTCGGTTGTTTTAACACGCCAAGCAACTTTGGCCACAACTGCATGACGGTGATGATCAGCGCCAACAGCAGCAAGGACCAAACAATTCGATGCACCAGAATTTCCAGCGCCGGCACCTGCTGAATTTGTTTAAAGTACAAAGGCGCCACACCCCAAAGGGTATAGGCCGTCGCGGCGAGCGCGCCACCGATTTTTTGTTCGCGAGTTAACGACATGGAAACAACCTGAGTGTTCAGCACCACCGCGGCGCGGTTGGCGACTGCAAGAAAGGCTTGCGAGCGCAACAGGCCGCAAGGAAAGTGGCTATTGTAGCCGAAAAGCACGGCGCCGTATGGTCAGACCGTCAAAACGGATTGTTTCCTTGGCTAAACAATCTCGGCTAGATGCTGTGCGACACCTTGCCCGCTAACGTCATGGCATGGATTGGAATTCGGTAACTATCGGACAGCTGAAGCACCGCTAACGCACACCCACTAGCTTAAGCACCGCTACCCCACCAAATAAGTACCGGTGCCAAGCGCAATATGCACGCCTTCGTCATTATGCAGCTCCATCCGACAGACGCAGACTTTATTGCCGGAGCGAATGACCTGCGCCGTGGCGATAAACTCGCGGCCACGGCCTGGGCGCAGATAATCGGTGCGAATATCGATAGTGCTCATTTTGCCCAGTTTAGCCGCCAACAGCGCGGCGTCGGTGCTGTCGAGTTTGAGTAAGGCACTGGAGACCGCCATGATGCCGCCGACCACATCCAGCACCGAGGCAATCACCCCGCCATGCAGAATCTGTTGCACCGGGTTGCCCACCAGCTGCGAGTTCCACGCGAATCGCACTTCGGCACGCTCCGCGCTAAAGTCGGTCACACGCAAACCAAGCAATTGATTAAACGGCATTTGTTGGAAGATATCGCCGATAAATGGCAATAACGCGGTGCTGGGCAAAGTCATAAAAAAGTGGCCTTGTTGAAACTGGTATGACCTGACTCTAATCGCTGCTGTAGCCACTGTAAAGCGACATCAAACAACTTGCTGACGCTGTGCAGGCTTTGTTACGCTCGTCTGCCCTGACCTTTGAAGTAGTTCCTATGACCGCTGTTCAGCCGTCGCCGCGCCACCACGCGCTCGATTTATTGCGAGCTTGCGCCATCTTTTTGGTGTTTGTTTATCACTACCGCATTTTTGTCTCGCCTGAGCAGCCGTTTGGCATCTTGGCGCAAATTGGCTGGATCGGCGTCGATTTGTTTTTTGTGTTAAGCGGGTATTTGATCACCGCGCAGCTACTGAAAGCCCGCGCACGTGCGGGCTTAGACAGTCAGTTGTCGTTTCGCACCTTTTACCTGCGCCGCGCGCTGCGCACCTGGCCGGCGTTTTGGCTGGTGCTTGCCGTTTACATGCTATGGGGCGATCAGCTGGGCGGGCGCGAACCGCCGCCGCTGTGGATGTTTTTAACCTTCACCCAAAACTATAATTTGCAACCCGGCACGCAGTTTTCGCATGCTTGGTCCTTGTGCGTCGAAGAACAATTTTATTTAGTGCTGCCGCTGTTGGTCTGGCTGGCGTGCAAAGTCGGCCAGCACAAGCGGCAGTTTTGGGCCTTAGTCGTGCTGGCCGTAGTTAGCAGCTGGGTGTACCGTTTTGTGCTGTGGTGTGACTATGGCCGCGAGGATTTTGGCCAGCTGAACCACTATTATCCATGGCTGTATTACGGCACCTTGGCGCGGGTCGAAGAGTTTATTCCCGGTATGGCGGTGGCGTATTTGCAGTTCCAATACCCGGCGTTGTTTGCCCGCCTCACCGCTTATGGCAAAAGCTGGCTCGTGCTGTCGCTGGCGCTGCTTGCGCTGTTAGCCCTGCCCATTCGCGATGGCTATTACCAAGATGGCTTTGGGTATCTGCCCATAATGACAGTGTTTGGCTACACCTGGATCAGCTGGAGTTTTGGCCTGTTGTTGCTTGCTGCACTTAGCCCCTCATCTGGCCTTGAGAAAGTCAAAATCCCAGGCGTCGCCCAGCTGGCGCTGTGGTCCTATTCCTTGTATTTAACCCACAAAGCGGTCGGGCATTTGGGTAAAACCTACCTGCCGATGTTGATATCCGAACCATCACCTTGGCTGTTATTGACGCTGGTAAGTGTGGTGTCGCTGCTGGTGGCGGCACTGTTGTATCGACTGGTTGAACAACCGGCGATGCAGCTGCGCGAGCGCTTTGATCCACGCTTGTTTGTGCCAAAAGGAACAAGCGCTGGTCACTGATGTCCTGCGCGACTGTGCCAAGGCGGCGGATTAGGCTACAATGCCGCCTTTGCGCTTTTTGACGAGCCCGCGGACTTCTTGTGCACGACCTGCTTCACGACACCCTCAAACAGTATTTTGGTTACAGCGAATTTCGCCCAGGCCAAGCCGATGTGATCGCCAACTTATTGGCGGGACGGGATGGCTTCGTGCTAATGCCAACCGGCGGCGGTAAATCGTTGTGTTATCAACTACCTGCGTTGTTGTTGCCCCAAGTCACTGTGGTGGTGTCGCCTTTGATGTCGTTGATGAAAGACCAAGTGGATGGCCTCAAAGCCATGGGCATTGCGGCGGATTTTATCAATTCCAGTTTAAGTCGTGACGAAGTCCAAGACGTGTTTCGTCGGCTGCGCGCCAATCAAGTCAAACTGTTGTACGTGGCGCCCGAGCGTTTATTAAAAGACATGTTTTTGCAGCGCCTCGAAGAGCTGGGCGTTAGTTTGTTTGCCATCGACGAAGCGCATTGCGTATCACAATGGGGCCATGATTTTCGCCCCGACTACATCGCGCTCAAGCAGCTCAAGCAACGTTTTCCGCAGGTGCCGCTGCTGGCATTAACCGCCACCGCCGACCCCGCCACGCGTCAGGATATTTTGCAGCAGCTGGGCTTAGTGCAGCCCTTTACCAGTGTGCACAGTTTTGACCGGCCGAATATTCGTTATACGGTGCAAGAAAAAACCTCCAGGCCGCTCGAGCAGCTGCTGGAACTTTTAAAAAGCCAAGAACAACAAAGCGGTATCGTGTATTGCTCGTCGCGCAAAAAAGTCGATGAACTGACCGAGAGCCTCAAAAGCAAAGGCTTTAAAGTCGGCGCTTATCACGCCGGCCTTGATGCCGAGACCCGCGCGTTGGTGCAAGACCAATTCAAGCGTGACCATCTGCAGCTGATTGTCGCGACCGTCGCCTTTGGCATGGGCGTCAACAAACCCAATATTCGCTACGTAGTGCATTTTGATTTGCCGCGTACCATCGAAGCTTATTACCAAGAAACCGGTCGTGCTGGCCGGGATGGCGTCGCCGCCGAAGCCGTGATGTTTTTTGACCCAGCCGATGTGGCGCGGATGCGCAAATGGATCGAAACCGACGAAATGTCGGATGAGCGGCGCGAAGTCACCTTGCATCGGTTTAACGCGATGGCGGCGTTTGCGGAAGCGCAAACCTGCAGGCGTTTGGTACTACTGAATTATTTCGGCGAAGCCAGTCAACATGCCTGTGGCAACTGCGATATTTGTTTAGATCCCCCAAAACGGTTTGACGGCACTGAACTGGCGCAAAAAGCGCTGTCTTGTGTGTATCGCACTGGCCAGAGTTTTGGCATGCATCACAGTATCGAGGTGCTACGTGGCTCGCAGTTGGCGCGAATTCATGAACTTGGCCACGACAAACTATCAGTCTTTGGTATCGGCAAAGACAAATCGCACGACTTTTGGTTATCGGTGTTTCGCCAACTTATTCACCATGGTTTGCTTTCCCAAGACATCACCCGCCATTCGGTGCTGCAACTGCTGCCCGCCGCGCGGCCTGTGCTACGTGGTGAAACGCCGCTGCTACTGGCTGAACCCCGCTTAACCACCCCAAAAAGCAGTAAAAGCGCCGCTTCGCAGCAAAAACAAGTGTACGACCGCTTGTTATTCAGTAAGTTACGGGCGCTTCGCACCCAAATCGCCGAGCGCGATGACGTGCCGCCATACGTGGTATTTTCCGATGCGACCTTGATTGAAATGGCGCAGCAGCTGCCACAAAGCCGCAGCGAGTTTTTAGAAATTAGCGGCGTCGGTCAAACCAAACTCAGCCGCTATGGCGATGACTTCTTAGATTTAATCACCGAATACGTCGATGAAATGGAGCTGTAAGCTCTAATGCCGGTAAGTTAAGCACATTTTTAATGCAACTACTTAGCAAGTCTGGCTAAAGCGGCTGCGGTAACAAGACGGACTGGGCGTCACACGCACGCCGTAAATACGTCCATGTAGGCTCGTCATCCGCTATCCCTGCGGCTGACGGTCTGCTTTTTTGTTGCCGCCGCTCGCCTTTTAAGGTTCGTTGACACGAAAAAATAATGCCAGTCAGCTTATCTGACTGGCATTAGCTGTAAGCTCGATCTTTATTGCTTATTTCTCTGCTGATTGCTGTTGTTCAAACCAGCCCAGCAGCACCATGTCCGCCAGCACCGCTTGGCGGTGCAACAGTGCAACAAACGCGTGGTAGCGCGGGTCTGCCGCTTGCATCAGGCAACGCGCACCACTTGCGCCTTCTACGTCCCCCGCTTCGCCAAATAACGGCTGGTTCATTGCATAACGCCCAAAATACTGCCCCGGTGTCGGCGATTGCCAAAAATCTTGCCAGTAAACGCCAGGACAACCAGGGATGGCCTGCTGAAGCAGCACCAGCGTTTGGCGGGCGGTGGTGTCGCGAAGCCTATCGAGTCCATGCCATGACGGTTGGCTGTTTTCACGCTGCGATGTCGCGTGGTCCGGTCGCAGTGCAAGCAGGCTGGCATGGTGTTGCGCGCAGAGGTTTTTGTCCGCTGCCAAGTCACGGCGTAGCTGCGCTGTATCGACCGGCCAGCTATCAATGGCATCGTCAATCATAGCGCCGGTGTCTGGCCGCGCCGCTACATAATAATCGACCAAAGCGCGTAAGCGCCGCGGCCCTTCCAAATACACCGCCGTTGGGCCGTGGTACACAGGCACCACATGCGCGGGCACCGTCAAGTCTTCGATGAAATGCGCCAAGCCGCCAACAAACAATAATTTGTCATATGGCGCACTATTGGCTACCCAACCCGCTTGCAATTGCTGCCATAAACCCAGCATGGATTGGTCGATTAAGCCAATCTTGGCCAGCGCTTGCTGGTCGGGATTATAAAAATGCCAATGCAATAAGCGTTTAGGCAAGCGCAACGCATCGTCGTGCTCAAGCCGCCACCAATCACGCAGCCCCTCACCACTGAATGAAAAACCAAGGCCGTGATCCATCGCCACATTGCCTTGCAGCAGGCGCGACGCAGCCATACTATCGGCTAGACTGGTGGCGGTACTATCTGCCGGATGCTCTGTCCCGTGATCTGCCTCATCATCCGCCAATAGTCGACTGCTTGGTGTGCATTGCAGGTACTGGCTGATGGCCACACGCAGTAGCGGCGCATGCCCAGTCTCTGGATGATAAGCGCTGGCTAACGGTGGCATCAGCAGCAGGATGCACAGCGCCCAAAACCGTGCTCCCGGCATGTTCAGCCTTAACATCAACCACATACGCTTGCCTATTTCCCGCCAAGGCGATCTCAGCTGCATGTCATTTCCCTAAATTAGCGTGATGAACAGGGTACTGGTGCTGCGATGTGGTCATGTTTTGCGATACACTGCCGCGTCCCGTCGTTTTGGTCGTGTTACGCTATCAACATCAAGTGGCGCATGTCGTATTTAACCCAGTTTGCGAGTCGTGTATGCAGTGGCATTCGATTGAATTAACCTACAACGCCGAACATGGCATTCATTTGCAGTTTCAAAGCCAGCAAACGCTGAGCATCCCAGATGACTGCCCGCAACTCAAAGCTTACTTACAGCAGCTCGATGGCGTCAGCGCCTTGCAGCTAGAGCCAGGGGCTGATTTAGTCGAAATCAGGTTTCGTTTCCAGCAGCATAACTGCATGATGCAATTTGAATATTACAGCCAAACAGGCTGGATCCATACTGACAGTTCTGAGCCGGATGTGCTACTGTCAGCCTTGGCAAGTCAACTCGCCAAGCCATTGTAAGCAGTCGAATTTGGACAGGAGAGGCAGGTGATCCGGGCTATTGTTCTCGTGGTGTTAACACTATGGAGCTGTATAACAGCAGCCTTTCCTGCCGAAGAGATCCGCCTGGGCGCCGATACTCGCAGTCGCGATTTATTCCCTCAGCTGTATTACCAAGTGATGGACAATGATACCGGCGTCGAAGACATTATCTTCGAACCCGCTCGTCAGCATGCCTTTGTATCGGTCGACAAACCCAACCAAGCCTTGCGCGCATTTCCTAACGTGGTTTGGTTTTACGCTCGCTTGACCTACATTGGCCAAAAACCGCTAACGTTGGTGTTAAATTATCCATCGGTCAACGCCGATCGCATTGAGTTTTATGCGTACGACCGCACGAGCCACGAACTGAACCTGCTCAATCGTGCTGGAACTAGCTTTCCGTTCAGTGAACGACAAATCAGGGCTCGTACCTTTGCCGTCAATTTACCGTTAAAAGCAGGTCAAGAAATCGACCTCTATATCAAGGTTGAAGATGGTGCGATAGTTCCTGCCGCATTTACTTTGCAACTGCCTGAATTATTTGAACAAGACGCACTAGAACATCAATTGATTGATGGCATAGTGATGGGGATTCTGGCGATTCTCGGCATCTATAACCTGTTGTTATGGTGGAATATGCGCCAAGCCCGATATGGCTTGTTTGCAGGTTTTTTCTTTAGCTTCTTGCTGGTGGTGTCGGTGCTAAACGGCAGCGGTTTTGCCTTGATATGGCCGAACCACCCCGAGTTAAATCCGGCGCTATTTTATATTGCCTGTGGCGCATGTATGGGCTTTATGAGCTTGTTTAGCTATGAAATGACTCGAAGCTCACCGTTCCCAACCCCTGCTTGGTTAATGTGGATGAATGTTGCCACCTCAGTTGCACTGCTGTTTAGTCCGTTGTTTATGCTGCGGGACTTCCAGTTGGATATGCTGCTGTGGGTCGTCAGTTGGGTGATGTTAAGTAATTTAACCATCGCCATTCGTTTTGGTTTTAGCGGTCAACCGCTGGCGCGTAGTTTTGCCGTCGGCTGGTTACTGTTCTTTGTTGCCAGCTCGGTGTTGGTGTTAACTGAGTTTGGTTATTTCCGTAATGCGCATTTGTGGCAGATTTTGTTAGTGCTATCCGTGGTTTGCTCCATGATGCTGATTGGTTTTAGTTTGGCGCGTGAAATGCAGCAGGTGGTCAACGAAAACGCGCAACAATCGGCAGATACCATCAAATCATTGCGCCAATATGCCGATATTTATCATAACGCGGTTGAAGGCATGTTCAGCACCACCCTCGATGGTCAGCTGTTGTCGGCCAACCGAGCCTTTTTAGCCATTTTGGGCTACAACGATTTGCAACAGTTGGAACACGACGTGCGCTTAGATGGCATGGGGCGGTTTTATGCCAACCCCGAAGAGCGAATCCAGTTGGTGCGCCAGCTGCAACATGCCAATAATATCAGTACAGAACTACGCGGGGTGCGCCGCGATGGCACGCCATTTTGGGCCATGATGTCGGCGCGATTAACTCGACCCAAAGACGGCGACGCCTTTATCCATGGTTCGATTATCGACATTACTCAACAAAAAACCGCCCATGAACAACTGGCATATCTTGCTTCCCACGACTCATTAACGGGCCTGTATAACCGTCACTACTTCATGTCGCAAGTGCAACATGCTTGGCAACGACTGCAGCTGGACCAACCTAGCGCAGCGCTGCTGTACATCGATATCGATCAGTTCAAAGTGATTAACAGCAGCTGTGATCACGAAGCGGGTGATGCGTTATTAAAACAAATCGCCGAGCAATTACGCCATGCCTTGGCCAACCACGGCACTCTTGCACGGCTTGGTGGCGACGAGTTTGGGCTGTTGTTGCAAGGCAAAACTGCCCAAGAAGCCTTTACCTTGGCCTACAGCTTGCTCGACGTGGTAAAAGAATTCCGCTTCTTTTGGCAAGACAGCTTGTTTAACATCAGTGTCAGTATTGGTGTTGCCGAATTGACTTCGGACGACTTATCTGCAGAACACGTCTTGAAAAAAGCCGACTCGGCTTGTTTTGTTGCCAAAGAAAAAGGCCGCAATCGCATTCATGTGTTTGATGCCAGTGATGAGGAGTTACAAAAACATCACAGCGATATCCACTGGCTGCATACCCTCCGCCATGCGCTGGACCATGATTTATTTGTACTGCATGTCCAAGCCATTCAACCCATTCAGCATCGGGATCAGTTGGCGCATTACGAAGTATTATTGCGTTTAAAAGCCGAAGACGGCAGCTTGGTTGGCCCAGGTAATTTCTTAAGCTCGGCCGAGCGTTACGGCTTGATGCCACAAATCGACCGCTGGGTGCTAAAAACCTACTTCCGCTGGTTGGCGCAACATCCGCAGCATCTAGCAACCTTGGGGCTTTGTAGCATCAATTTATCTGGGGCGTCGCTGATTGACCCACTGTTTAAAGCGTACGTGCAAGCGTTAATTGACGAATACCGCATTCCAGTTCGCCACTTATGTTTTGAAATTACCGAAAGTGTCGCGATTTTAAACCTCCACAACACCCTGGATTTTATTCAACATTTCAGAGGCTTAGGTTGTAAGTTTGCGCTAGATGACTTCGGCAGTGGCTTTTCATCCTATGGTTATTTGAAAAACTTACCAGTCGATTTTGTCAAAATCGATGGTAACTTCGTGCGGGATTTACTCTCGGATAAATACGACAAAGCCATCGTGCAATCGATCCACGATGTGGCCAGTGCGATGGGCATTCAAACCATCGCTGAGTTTGTCGAAAACCAAGACATCCTCATCGCGCTGCGCAGCATGGGGGTGCATTATGCGCAAGGGTATGGCATTGCCAAACCACGAGCGATGACGGACGACAACGACGAGCGCTGATCGCTACGCTTGCTGCTCTAGCCCTCGCCGCATACAATACGCCCCTTGCCCCAAGGAGCCCTTCATGCAACGTTTAGAACATCTTTCCCAGCAAGTTGAACAGGTCATGGCCGAGATCGGCGAGCGCTATGGTCAGTACCAACGCGATCGCGGTTTGTTTTGTCGCAGCGGCTGTGGTGAATGTTGCTTGCACCCCGGCATCGAAGCCACTGTGTTAGAAATGCTGCCGCTGGCCTTTAGTTTGTTGCAGGAAGGCAAAGCCGAAAGTACGTTAGATGCATTGCAAACCCATGATTTACCTGGCTGTTTCTTCTACAGCCGTCACTCTGCAGACGGCAAACAAGGCCAATGTTCGGTCTATATGAAACGCCCTGGCATCTGCCGTTTGTTCGGCGCGGCTGGTTATAACGGTCGAGAGGGCGACGTGCAGCTGTCGGTGTGTAAAAACATCAAAGTCGATCACCCCAAAGCGCTGCAAGACACCCTCATTGCGCTGGAATCGGATCCGCCACCCATGATTCGAAATGGCAAAGAACAAATTCGCCAAATCGATTATGAGCTAGGTGGTTTGAACTATCCCATCAATGACGCGATGAAGTTAGCGCTGGAAAAAGTGTTATTCGAACAGTATTACTTAAGTCTGGCCAGCGAGGATTAAGCGCTGTCGGTTGAGCTTGCCCGCTCAAGGATTGATGGAGTCATCGCATGCATATTGCTGCCACCCCACGTTTGCACTTTCGCTTGCTCAGTCAAGACGACGCCGGCTTGTTGTTTGAGGTCGACCAAGATGAGTTGGTGATGAAGTACATCAACGGTGGCCACAAAAGTAGCTGGCAAGACATCGAACAACGTATGCTGCCACGAATGCAGGCCTATCGTGATGCCGTGTTGGGTTATGGTCTGTATGGTATTTTTGCCAATGAACCGTCCGCACCTTGGTTAGATCAGACCTCAGCCCATCCAGACTATGTCGGCTGGGTGCTCGTGCGGCCGATGAATTTTTTTACCAGCGGTGCTGAGCATGACAACCTTGAACTCGGTTGGCGGTTGAAACGCGCGTGTTGGGGGCATGGTATCGCTAGCGAAGCGGCTTCGGCCATCGCTCGGGAAGTCTGCAACCAACGCCAACATCTGGCCATGACCCAGCAAGCCCCCGCCGTGACTCAGTTTTCTGCCATCGCCTTGCCTGACAATCACGCCTCAACGGGCGTGATGAAAAAACTGGGCATGCGCTATATCAAACGATACATTCACCGCGACCCGCTGGGTGACTATGATGTGGTGCTGTATCGGATGGACAGCGACACGGCGATCACCCCATAACCTGTGCTATAAAACGTCATCGGTTGTTCACCACTACGCTGATTCAGAGCTATTTCCAGGCCAGCCGTCGCATTTTCATCTGGTATGACCAGATGAAAGATAGCAATGATGTCGGTTGGCGTTGTCGAAATGCGGATAGTAAAAGTTGCCGTCATTTCGCAGCTATGTTGCGGTTTTTAGTGCATTATTTTGCTGATTAAGCGTGTAAGATGGCGCTAATAGCACAGTTTTTGACCTAGATCACAGTCTGGCATTGCCGGTTGAATTGACTTTTTTTCAATCAATCTGCACGACTTGCACATTGTCAGTAGGCATGAAGCGCTGCTATAGTCAGATTTAGGGTCACGTTCTTCCCTGCTTTGGGGTTTATAGATGCGTTTTGTTCAACTTCTGCTTGCGCTACTTTATGTATGCACTCTGTTATCGGGGACTATTAAGTCAGCCTCCGATGATTGGGTTGACGCAACAGAAGCACAATTCTACAGCACGCAACTGGTTTCAAGTACGGTCCATGCCACACCGACCGAAAATGTACTTGAAGAAGACAAACACGATCACCCACCGATTCTCGCTTCTCATCAATTCCAATGGCCAGCTACTGTGCAACGCACCGTGGCCTTGCGCTCCATTGAAACCCCTGCGCTATTAGAGCCTTGTCAACAGGCCCAACCCCGCGCACCTCCGGTACTCTTCGCCTAACACGTGAATTAATCGTATCGAATTCTCGATCTGTCTACAGATCAAAAGAGGTAATCATGAGAAAGCTAAACGTCTATACAGTCGACCATATTGATCATTTGGTACAACCATCTGAGTTCCACGACACCACGCTTACGTCACCCGCTTTGCAAATCTTTAATGATTTCAAGGTAGCAGCCCCTGCCATTGTCGATGCCGATACACCAGCGTTGGAAGCATCAGAGATGATGAAGCATGAACATGCCACCATTAAACTGGTGGTGGATGCCAAGCAAGAGTTGATTGGTCTCATTAGCACCGCCGAACTTTCAACACAAAACATCATGCAGCACGTCAGCAAAGATGTAAAAGCCACTGATTTACTGGTATCTGATTTAATGCGTCGGCGCGAAGACATCATCGCGTTGTCTTACCAACAACTGCAGCATTGCTCTGTGGGCGATGTGTTAAATACATTGCAGCACAATGGTGAACCGTATTGCGTCGTGATCGATTTAGATTCACACCAAATTCGTGGCGTGATCAGTGCGCGTGAGATTGCAACACGCTTGCATGTACCAGCGCCGGTGATCGAACCTAATCCGACCTTTTTGTCGATTTTTGGTCAGGTCTACGCATAACCTCTTTGCTTGGGTTTTCGTTGATCTGGTTGGGAAACGGTCGATTGTCTGATCTCCAGCAGCACAATTGACCGTCAGGTCAGCGGATGGATGGGCGGCTTTGCCGCCCAGACTTCATACAACAAGCACATCACTTTCGTTTTTACGGTTCGCTATTCGTAATAGCCGTCTTGCATTCGCTCCATGAGGCTTCGTAGGTAATCCAAGCCATTGTCTGCGCCCAATGCGGTGATAGGCGCTTGTCCCATCGTATAAGCATTCGCGCTGGTGAGCCACTGAGCAAACAATCGATCAGAGCCAAAATACGACAACCCCTGTTGATAAAATTGCTCGGCATCATAGTTATCACTGACCTGTGAGCGGATCAGTCGATATGCGTTTTCCGATACAGTCGCCATCATTCCTCCTACTGGCTTGGCACCCTTGTTTTCACTATAGTTCAGCCTTTGCTGTTGTACAAAATTCAAACAAGCGGATAATGCTGGTCAGGCCGCATTCGTATGCACCTTGGCGCATCGCTCTCGTCTGTGCACACTGTGCAAAGACCCCAGCACTGGTTAGGAGAGAATTCCATGCGTGCATCGTCGTTTTATCAGCTGCGCTACCTTGTGTTTTTTTGGATCCTTATCAGCTTAACCGCTGCGGCACAGGCGCAAAAACAGACAGACAATGTCGCGGCATTGCCCAAGGTGAGTAGTGGTACTTTGCAGCGTCTAGACTCGATCCCCTCTCGCTATGTGCCGGCGCGCTTGGTAGATGTGTGGATCCCGCGGGGTATCAAACCTCAGCAAAAACTTGCCGTGTTATACATGCACGATGGCCAAATGTTGTTTGATGCGAAGGTGACCTGGAATCACCAAGAGTGGCGAGTGGATGAAGTTGCGCAAGCCTTGATAGATGCCGGCAAGGTGCAGCCTTTTATGGTGGTTGGTGTGCACAATGGCGACCTGAACCGTCATGCTGAATATTTCCCGCAGCAGGCTTTTTCAGCCTTGCCTGTCAGCACGCAACAGCAGTTTTATCAGCTCAATCGTGACCCTGAACGAAAGTTATTCTCCCAAGCCGTGTATTCCGATCGGTACTTAAAATTCTTGGTGGAGGAACTCAAGCCCTATATCGATCGTCACTTTCCGGTGTACACCGATAAAGAGCATACCTTTATCATGGGCTCAAGCATGGGAGGGCTAATTTCCATGTATGCCTTAAGTGAATATCCGCAGATCTTTGGCGGCGCCGCGTGCTTATCGACCCATTGGCCAGGCGTGTTTCAAACCGATCACAATCCTGTACCGGCGACATTTTTCAGTTACATGCGCCAGCATTTACCCAAGGCCAACAGCCGGAAATTGTATTTTGATTATGGCGATCAAACCCTCGATGCCTGGTATCCGCCTTTACAGCGCCAAGCCGACCAACTGCTTACCGAGTTAGGCTGGCAGGCTCCGATGTGGCAGACCCGATTTTTCAAAGGCCATAGCCACAGTGAAGCGGATTGGGCGAAACGACTGGACGTTCCTTTGCAGTTTTTATTGGGGAATGCCAGCACGCCTTAGATTGCCTACACCACTGATCGAATTCACCTACCTGACGTACACATTGCAAACTCGGAGGAATGTGTATGCAGCAGGTGTTGATTATTGGTTATGGCGGTATCGGCGCGGCGCTGGCCGCCTATTATGCCGAACACGGTTATGCGGTGACGGTGGCGAGTCGGCAACCGCCCGATCATCACGGCTACCATTGGCGGATGATTGATGAGCAAGCACTGCCAAATGATATGCCATGGCTCAAGGACTTGTTGCAACAGGACGACTGTCTAGTCATTTGCACCATCGGCGTGCTGCATACCGATCACATCCAACCAGAAAAAAGCATCCGCCAGTTTAATGTTGCCCAAACCAGCGAGCTGATGCACCACAATCTGATCACGCCAATGCTGTGGTTACAGCACATCAGTCGCTACATCGACCGTCGACACAGTCATAAAATTTTGGTGTTGTCGGCAAAGGTCGGCAGTATTAGCGATAACCAATTGGGCGGCTGGTACAGCTACCGTGCCAGTAAAGCAGCACTGAACATGATGGTGAAGACCTTTGCCATTGAATTAAAACGCTCGGGTTATCGCACTGTGGTTGCCGCTGTGCATCCAGGCACTACGGATACGGCATTATCCGCGCCCTTTCAACGCGGCTTGGCCGAAGGATACTTGCAATCACCTGCACAAACCGCAGCGCGGCTGGCGCAGGTGATGGCAGAACTTATCCCCGCCCAACACGGCTGCTTATTAAACTGGGATGGGCAAGTGTTACCGTTTTAATGCCACGCCTAACAATACTGGCCTGCGACCCAACCTGAGCTCCATGCCCATTGGAAATTGTAGCCACCAAGCCAGCCGGTGACATCGACCACTTCACCGATAAAATACAAACCCGGCTGGTTTTTGGCTTCCATGGTTTTGGACGAAAGCCCGTTGGTGTCGACCCCACCTAAGGTCACCTCTGCCGTGCGATACCCTTCGGTGCCATTGGGTTTAAACGCATAGTGCTGCAAACTATCGGCGATCTTTTGCATACTTTTCGGATTCAGCGCCTTCAGCGGCTGATTTTGATAGACGCCCAGCTCTAATAATTTTTCAGCTAAGCGTTTGGGCAACAGTCGCGCTAACGCCGTTTTTAACTCTTGGTCCGGGTGTTTTTGCTGTAACTCCGTCAGTTGCTGCACCACATCGGTTTGCGGTAAAAAATTCACCTCGACCGCATCGCCTGGCAGCCAAAAACTAGATACTTGTAGGATCGCCGGGCCACTTAAACCACGGTGGGTGAACAACATATCTTCGGCAAAGCTAGTGTCGTTGCTCTGCGCCGTCACTGGTAAGGATAAACCGCTGAGTTCTTCAAACGTGGTTTTGTCCGCCGGTTGCCACGTCAGTGGCACTAAACCGGCGCGCAGTGGTAACACGGGCAAACCAAACTGCTCCGCCAGCTGATAACCAAAAGGCGTAGCCCCTAAATTCGGTAAGCTTAAACCACCACTGGCGATCACTAAACTTTGGCAGCTGCGCACCAAGTCTCGTGTCTGCAGCTGATACTGACCATCCTGATGGATCACCTCGGTGATCTCTTGTTGCAGTGCGATCGACACGCCGGCTTTGTCGCATTCCGCTTGCAGCATATCGACGATGTCTTTGGCACTGTTGTCACAGAACAACTGACCTAAGGTCTTTTCATGGTAAGGAATGCCGTATTGCTGCACCAAGGCAATAAAATCCCATTGGGTATAACGGCTCAGTGCCGATTTACAAAAATGTTTATTCGCGGATAAGTAATTGGCAGGCGCTGCATACATATTGGTGAAGTTACAACGACCACCACCCGACATCAGGATCTTACGGCCGATGCGTTTACCGTTATCAAGGACCAAAGTGCGCCGTCCACGCTTAGCAGCTTCTATCGCACAAAATAACCCCGCCGCACCGGCACCCACGACGATCACATCCCACTGTTGCATACCACACCTATTGCTACACCAAAGCTCTATTGTCGGTGACTCCGGCGTGAATGGCAATTTCCATGCATTGGGGGGGCGTTGTGCCACAGTTTGATGACAAAAAATCAGGCAAAATGGGCAATAAATACAAAAAAATCGTCATTTTTAATAACTTTTTGGAATAACTTATTTTATTTTGCCATTCCACGGCAATTTGTAATTTTTTGTAAAAACAATAATAAAATCTGTACGTTAGGACTAACCCCGACAAAATTGACAGCCTTGTCATTAGTGATTCAGTAAACACTAATGTACCTGCCTTGTAAACATATGTTAATTATCGACACTTTACAGCGCAAAAGTGTTGATGAATTATTGCTCGACCCGCCATCTAACGGTCAAAACCATAACAAAGAGCGGGCGCTGTCCAGGCAACACACATAAGCAACGAGAACCGAAAAAAATGTCTAAGAACATGTTCAATTTAAATAAAGTCACCCTCGGCACCCTGACTGCACTGATGTTCACACCAGCGTTTGCTGCGAACCTGTCAGCTGGGAACATCGTTTCGCCTGTCGCAGTGGAAGCGACGACGGAAGCGCCAACACGCTTCATCGTAACCTACAAGGATTCAAGCCAAGCCGTTTCTGCCAATGCGGTGGGCGTTAACACCAGCTCAATCGCCGGCAAGAAACAAGTGCAAACCCACGTTGAAGCACAATTAGCGAGCCTTGCTGGCGAACCGCTGAAATACGTGCGTGAAATGGGCCTGGCGCAACGCCACGTGGTCCGTAGCGACCGTCATTTATCCGATAAAGAAAAAACAAACGTCATCAACGCGCTGCGTAACGATCCAAACGTTGCTAGCGTGGAAGAAGACCGCATGATGCACGCCTTTGCCACACCAAACGATGCCCAATACACCAGCCAATGGCACTACTTCGAAACCACAGGTGGTTTACGTGCCAACACCGCATGGGACCAAGCCACAGGTGCTGGCGTGACTGTCGCGGTTCTGGATACCGGCTACCGTCCACACGCTGACTTAGCAGCCAACATCGTTGGCGGCTACGACATGATTTCTGACAGCTTTGTCGGTAACGACGGCGACGGCCGTGACGCGGATGCCAAAGATCCAGGCGACTGGACCAATGTCGGCGAGTGTGGTGGCGGTCAACCAACATCCAACAGCAGCTCAAGCTGGCACGGTACGCACGTTGCTGGCACAGTAGCAGCGGTGACCAATAACGGCACTGGTGTCGCAGGTGTGGCATATGGCGCTAAAGTTGTTCCAGTGCGCGTACTGGGTAAATGTGGTGGATACACCTCAGATATCGCGGACGGTATCATTTGGGCCTCCGGTGGCACAGTGTCTGGTGTTCCAGCCAACCCGAACCCAGCCAAAGTCATCAACATGAGCTTAGGTGGTTCAGGTGCGTGTGACACCACCACGCAAGCGGCGATTAACTCAGCCCGTTCACGTGGCACTGTGCTGGTGATTGCTGCCGGTAACGACAACAGCAACGCCAACAACTTCAACCCAGGTAACTGTGCTGGCGTGGTGAACGTCGCATCAGTAAACCGTTCAGGTGGCCGTGCTTATTACTCAAACTACGGTACTTCAGTTGACGTGGCAGCTCCAGGCGGCGCACAAAACTCAGCGAACGACTCAAACGGCGTCTTGTCGACTCACAACACGGGTTCAACCACACCTGGTTCAGACACGTACACCTACATGCAAGGCACCTCAATGGCGGCTCCACACGTAGCCGGTGTTGCTGCATTAATCCTGCAGAAGAAACCAACGGCCACGCCAGATGAAGTCGAAAGCATCCTAAAAACCACCACGCGTGCGTTCCCAGCAACATGCACCAACTGCGGTACTGGTATTGTGGATGCCAACGCAGCAGTGACTAAAGCTGCAGGCGGCACTACAGGTGGCACTACACCTGTGACTTCAACGACCAGCAACATTACTGTGGCGAAGAGCGCGTGGAAGTACTACACGCTAGTCGTTCCAGCGGGTAAAACATCACTGACCATCAGCACTTCTGGTGGTACAGGTGATGCGGATCTGTATGTTCGTAAAGGTGCTCAACCAACAAGCACTACCTACGACTGCCGTCCGTACAAAACAGGTAATGCTGAGACTTGTACCTTCACCAACCCAACTGCAACCACGTACTACATCGGTATCTACGGTTACAGTGCGGTGTCTGGTTTGACGCTGACAACCAGCTACCAATAATTTAACCTGCTGATTAACATGCAAAAGCCCCGAATTTTCGGGGCTTTTTTTATCAAGGTAGCTTTTGTTAAACAACGGCACATGATTCGACATGAGCCCGCACAACCCAGGTAATAAACGAATCCCATAACCAACACACACTCTGTTGTAGACAATTAACCTAGCTCGTGCATCCGCAATTAGTGCGCTTGATACCCTAGCAATAGCTGCTGCCACGCAGCATCATCAAACGCAAAGTTCGGGTATTTCCCTGCTTCTTTGCGCAAGCTGCGCAATAATCGCTCGAGCGTTTGCTGCTGCCATTGCTGGCCTTGGCGGATGCCACATTTATCAAAATCAATCAGATAGAACTGGCCTTGGCGGTCTTGTAAGATGTTGTGGCAGTTTAAATCGGAGTGCCATACCTGCAGCTGGTGAAAACGCGCGATCAAGTGGCCCAGCGCCTGCCAGTCTGTGGCGCTCAACGCTTGTTGCTGCAGCAAGTGGCATAGATCGGTGGCGCCATCGATGCGTTTAATCAAAATATCCGCTGAGAAGCCGCCCGCGCGCTGTTGGTAACGCGCCGCCACAGGTTCAGGTACCGGCAGCCCGAGCAATCGCAACCGTTGTAATAATCGACATTCGGCAAAGGCGCGGCTTTGCGCCACCGGCACTTGCCAAAACCAATCGCGCAGCACTTTGCCAATCAGACCACCACGATAATAGTGCCGCAGCACCCACTGCGGCGAAGTCTCCGCCGTCGGCTTGACGAAATACACCGTATTGCGCCCGGTCGATTGACCGGTGATGGCATCCAGCGCCTGCCACGTGCTGGCCTGTTGCCACTGAGCAGGCACATGCTGGGAGGTATACAGCTCAACGTGCTCCTTGTGCTCCGCCCCGCTGATTTGCAACCGACTGGGCTGCCACTGCTGCTGCAGCAAATCTAGCGTTCGCACCGCTGCGCCCCCTTGTTGCTGGTACAGCACCAAGCCACGGCGCGCCAGCTCTGCCGTCTCTTGCGGTTGGGCGGCAAACGTTAACAGGCACTCTGCTAATTCCTCTGCATCACGGACGTAACGCACCGCATCCGCGCGCTCAAGCGCCGCAAAGGCTTTGGCAAAATTAAACACCTGTGGCCCGGAGATCACAGGCTTGCCTAAACACATGGCTTCCAGTGGGTTGTGGCCGCCGCGTTCAATCAACGAACCACCAATAAAGATAAAATCGGCTGCTTGGTACCACAACATCAATTCACCCATGGTATCGCCCAGCAACACTTTGGTGTCAGTATGTACCGCTTGTTGCAACGACCGCCGGACATAGGACAGCTGGTGCGCACTGATGAGGTCGGCGACCGCTTGAAAGCGCTCTGGGTGACGCGGTACCAAAATCAACAATAAGTTCGGAATGGTCAGCCGCGCTTTAGCAAACGCAGCAAGTACTATCTCGTCTTCGCCGGCATGCGTGCTGCCGGCGACCCAGACCGGACGTTGCCACGTCGTCGTTAAGGCGGCGGCGCGCTCGGCTAAATCGTCGGCGATGCGCATTTCAAATTTTAAATTGCCGCAGGCAGTGGCCAGTTCGCGGCCCACTAAGCGGTTAAAACGCCGCGCTGTCGCTAAATCTTGCGCGGCGATGGCGCTGATGTTGCCAAGCACCGGCCGCATCAGCCACAACACCTTACGATAGCCACGTGCCGAACGCGCCGACAAGCGGGCATTGGCGAGCATCACCGGCACTCGATCTTTCGCCGCTTGCGCCAATAAATTAGGCCAAATCTCGGTTTCAAGTAGCACAATCAGCTGCGGCTGCAGCTTGTTTAAAAAGCGTCGGCTGGCACCTGGGGTATCTAGCGGTAAATAGTAGTGATGTACACGGGCACCAAAACTCTGTTGAATGCGTTTCGAGCCAGTCGGTGACATGCAAGTGACGGTCAGCGGCAACTGCGGATACTGGGCTAGCAACCGTTCAATCAGTGGCGTCGCGGCCACCACTTCGCCCATCGACACGGCGTGCACCACAATGCCGCCTTTGGCACTTTGTGGCACGTGCTGCCACGCCATTCGCTCTGCCAATCGCTGACGATAGCTACGATCGGCGCGACTGCGCCAAATAAACGACAGCATATAAAACGGACGCGCCAAATACACCAACAGGCTGTATAGCCACACACTCCAATGCACGTCACGCCCTCTCATCTAACTAAAACCCTTAACTTCAGCGTGATCATACAAAGGAAGTGCCTTGAATACCACCTACAGCGGCGTTGCGTATATGGCACTCAACGCTGCTTAGTCCCAAAAACATTGATCAAACGCAAATGAGAATAAGATCAAATTTCAAATGAGAATAATTCGTGTTATATTGCGCGCCAATTTTGCTATCCCGCATGGTTTTGTTGGAGTGTGTTATGGTTCGTCGTCCGTCGTCTGTTCTTGCTCAAGCTGTTCGAATTGCGCTGTGTGCAGCGCCCGTGGTGACTTCGCTGGCCGTTGTTGCTGATGAAGCACCGATTGAACGTATTGAAATCGTTGGTCAATCGCAAAAATACCGCATGGACAGCAGCAGCACCGCCACCAAAACCAACACCTTGTTGCGTGATACCCCGCAAGCCATTTCCGTGGTGACGGAAGAACTTGCCAAAGACCAAGCCATGCAAAACATGGCCGACGTGGTGCGTTACGTCCCCGGTGCGCAAATGGCGCAAGGTGAAGGCCATCGCGACGCGCCTATCCTGCGTGGCTCGGCAACCACCGGCGACTTCTTTATCAACGGTGTGCGCGACGATGCGCAGTACCTGCGTGATTTGTATAACGTCAAACGAGTCGAAGTGTTAAAAGGCCCAAGCGGCATGATTTTCGGTCGTGGCGGCTCGGGTGGCTTGATCAACCGCGTGACCAAACAAGCCGATTGGTCGTCAGGCAAAGCGATTGATGTAACGCTGAGCAATTTTGATCAAAAACGCGTCACGGCCGACGTCAACCACGCGTTGGACGAGCAACTGGCGGTTCGACTGACCGCCATGTATGAAGACAGCGGTAGCTTCCGTGATTACATGGATTTAGAGCGCAAAGGCTTTAACCCAACGGTCAGTTTCCAACCTACCGATGCAACCTTGATCCAGTTCAGCTTTGAACATATGGAAGATAAACGCACCACTGACCGTGGTGTGCCGTCGCTGGCATCGAAAAAGCGGCCACTGGACACTCGCCGTAGTCAGTTTTTTGGCAAGCCAGAAGACAGCTACTCAACGGTCGAAGCCGATGGCTTTAATCTCGACATCCTGCACGAAGTAAACAGCCATATCACAGTGGCCAACCACACGCGGTATGCCTATTACGACAAGTTGTACAGCAACGTCTACCCAAATAGTTTTAATGAAACCACCCAAAAAGTGGCGTTAGCCGGTTATGAAAGTGGTACCTACCGCAAAAACTTGTTAAACCAAACCGATGTGACCTTCGATTTTGCCACGGCAGGTATTCAGCACACCTTATTGGCCGGTGTTGAACTGAATGCGCAAGATACAGATAACGTGCGTTACACCGCGTATTTCCCAACAGCGACCAGCGTCAACGTTGATGTGACCAATCCAATTTATACCGGTAGCGTGGTGTTTAAACAAAGCGCGACCGATGCCGACAACCACAGCGACGCCAGCACCAATGCGGCCTACCTGCAAGACCAAATTGAGCTGTCCGCCAATTGGCAGGCGCTGATCGGTGTGCGTTATGACCGATTTGAAAACACCTTAACCAACCACCGCAATGGCGCAGTGTTGGAAAGCGTCGACAATTTGCTGTCGCCTCGAGCCGGTTTAATCTACAAACCGCTGGAGCAAGTGTCTGCGTATGTCAGCGTCAGTAAATCCTATGTACCACGTGCTGGCGACCAGTTATCGTCGTTGACCGTTGCCAACAGCAGCTTGGACCCGGAAGAATTCCACAATAAAGAAGCCGGCTTGAAATGGGATCTGTCCGATGATTTCAGCATGGCAACCGCGGTGTACCAACTGGATCGTCGCAATGTGGCGGTTACCGACCCAACAGACTCCAGCAAACTGGTGCTGATGGACGGTCAACGCGTCAAAGGGCTGGAAGTTGAATTCAACGGCGCCATCACCGAGCAATGGAACCTGTTGGCGGGCTATGCCTACCAAGATTCCGAAGTGTTAAATTCAGCCAATGGCGCCATGGGTGCCAATGCCGGTAATGCCTTGCCACAAGTACCAAAACAAACCTTCTCTTTATGGAACCGCGTCGATCTGAATGATCAATGGGGCTTTGGTCTGGGATTCACCGCACGCAGTAAGGTCTACACCACTGCCGATAACTTGGTAGTGTTGCCGGGGTATGGCCGTCTTGACGCCGCCGCCTATTACACACCGGTCGATGCGGTAAAAATCCAGTTAAATATCGAAAACTTACTGGATAAGCATTATTACGCGTCCGCCCATACCAACAACAATATCATGCCGGGCTCGCCAACCGCCGTTCGCTTGGGCGTTAGCTACAAGTTCTAACAGACGTTACTGGTTCAAGCCGAAAAAAGCCTGCAATGCAGGCTTTTTTATTGGCACTGACCCGTCTTAAGTCGCATTGAAATTTTTTGCGCCAAAGCTCGGTCTATTCCGTAACCACACAAGTGAGTGATTGGGGAGAATGTCGATGCAACTATGGCGATGGGTGATGATCATAAGCGGCCTGCTGTTAGGCAGCTGGGTGTTTCAAAGTATAGGTGGGGCAAAAACGGCGCTGGATAAAGACATGCAAGCCAGCGCGCAAGTCGATTCGATTGTGCTTGGCGCCGGATGTTTTTGGGGCGCAGAGAAACGATATGCGGCGATCCCTGGCGTTATCAATGCGGTTTCCGGCTATGCCGATGGCAAAGGGATCAAGCCCAGTTACAGTGAAATTACCCAAGATCGCTATCGCATGGACCCTAACAACTTCGCCGAAGTGGTCAAAGTCACCTTCGACCCCAGCAAAGTCAGCTTGCGCGATATTCTCATTCGCTTCTTTGAAAGCCATGACCCGACCCAAGGTTATCGCCAAGGCAATGACATCGGCACGCAATACCGCTCGGTGATCCTGACACAAAATGACTCGCAAGCCGCGCTGGCGCGTGAACTGAAAGCCTTGTATCAAACCGAGTTAACCAAGGCTGGTTTTGGCGCCATCACCACCGAGATTAAACCGCTGACCGAATTCTTCGACGCCGAGGACTATCACCAAGATTATCTCGTGAAAAACCCCAATGGTTATTGCCCTGATCACAGCACTGGCGTGAAGTTCTTAGAAAGTGCCAAGCCACTCGCCGTCGACAACAGCGCCTTGTTGCAAGGCAAACACATCGTGGTCATTGAAGCGGAAGGGTATTGCCCGTATTGCGAGAAGTTTCGCCAAGATGTCAGCGACGGCTATCGCGGGGCTATCCCATTGCATTATCGCACAGCGACGCAACTGCAAGGATTAACCATCAAAACGCCAACCTTTGCCACGCCCACCCTGTTGTTTTTAGACAACGGCAACGAAGTGTTTGGTCACCAAGGGTATGTCACACCCGCAGAGTTTTACAAAGCATTAGGCGCCTTTAGTTTGGGCGACAGTGAAGCCTTTGACGTGGCATTTTTGAAAGGCACTGACGACAGATTCTGCAAGCAATACGATTTGTTTAAACAGACGCCAGATGGTTTCTTTGTCGATAAGCTCAGCGGCGAGGCCTTGTTTGACACCCAACACCGATTCAATTCAGGCACCGGTTGGCTGAGCTTTACCGAACCCGTGGCGGGCGCGACCACCGAACATCCCGACCATAGCTATGGCATGGACCGCATCGAAGTCAAAGCCAAGCGCAGCGGAATCCATTTGGGACACGTGTTTCCCGATGGCCCCAACGGCAAACTTCGTTATTGCATTAATGCCACGGTGTTGGACTTCGTGCCGCGTCAGCAGTATCTGGCGCAGCATCGATAAGCCAATCCGTGTCATTCCAGCTGTATAAAATCAGACTGTAAGCCGCGGCAACCAATAAACGTTGCCGCTCTGCTGGCAGTGATTTGTCTAACCACAACTTGTTGTGCGAGCCAAACAACGAGATCGCCGCTTGTTCAATGCCTTGATCCGCCACACTTAAGCCCTGTAAACCCACAGCGCCAAACATCGGCATCGCTTGCCATTTGCCGCCAACCAACATTTGTAAGCCGCCTAGCGGCTTCAGCGCTAACGTCTGTTGCGCATGGCGTAAGCGCATCGATGGCGCTTTACCGTGCATGGTGGAGACTAAGAGCTCAGAGACCTGGCCTTGTTCGGTGAATACACAACCCAAGCTTGCTTGCTCACGGGCGGTGCTGCTGTCGATTGCATCACCTGAATTGTCACGTTGATACACCGTTTGGGTTTGCACCACTAAACGCCGGCACTCGGTGTGGACGTTGATCCCTGCTTGCTCGATATCAAAACTAAAACGACTTTCTGACACCTGCTGATTGCGCTCATCAAAGCCTGGATAATTACTTCGCATATCAAACACCAAAAACAAAAATGCGGCATTGGCCACATCATGGCTCCACTCACCGACCGAGCGATAAATCGGTGTGCTGGTCGTGCGAGTACCGCCGATATCGACGTTAAAAATACGCATATCGCCAAGTTGCTGCTGATATTTATCGGCCGTTAACAAGCCGGTCGGTTGGTTGATACTGAACATGGTGGCGCGGCTATTTAAGTCCGGGCTAATGGTCACTTTGGTGTCATCCACCGTTTGACACCCAACGAGCAACACCACAGTACTGAGCCAGCCAATTGCTTGTTTGAATTGCATCGATTCATCCTTTGTTATCTGCATGTTGATCAATGTGCTCAAACCAACCTTCGGAGATAACACGGTTAGCTTGCTAGCATGCACCGGCTCATAGTAATCATGTTGTTACCAAAACAACATAGGTTTGTAGCCCGCCGGCCATGGAGGTGATGTTGAATGAAGGATTGTGCTTGCTAATGCCAGTCAGTTAAGTATTTTTATACAAATACTTAACAAGTTTGGCGAAAGCGGCAGTGGAAACAAAACGCAGACACGCCGTAAATACGTCCATGTAGGCTCGTCATCCGCTATCCCTGCGGCTGACGGTCTGCTTTTTTTGTTCCCACAGCTCGCCTTTGAACGTTTATTTAAACAAAAAATAATGCCAGTCAGCTTAACTGACTAGCATTAGATTGTGCTTGCCTTGTTTTTTTCACTACCGCTACACTGGGTCTAGGACAACTGTGGGACAAGGAGCTGCTGTGCCACGCGTTAGACAACTTTTTCGATGCACTCTGCGCTGGCTAGCCTGTGTCAGCCTGCTGTGGGGTTCGTTTGGCCTAGCAAGTTCAGAGTTGCCACTGCGCCTGATCACGGTCGATGAAGCGCCGGCGAATTTTGTGGTTAATGGCCAATTGCAAGGTTATGCCACCGACATAGTCCATGCCATCCAACAGCAGTTGGGTGATAACACCAGCATCGAAGTTCTGCCAGAAGATCAAGCGCTGCATGTCGCAGATACCCGCCCAAATGTGTTGCTGTTTAGCTTTTCTCGAACCCATGCGCGCGAACACCAATACATCTGGTTGTTACCCGTGCTGCGGAAAAAATGGCAATTGTTTATGCCGATGCAACGCCAAGGCAACGAGACGAGCCGTATCCGCAGCGAAACGGACTTTGCCAGCTTAACTCGGCTGGGGGTGGTTCGCGGTGACGTGCGAGAAGCCTATCTAAAAAACTTGGGCTTAACCAACTTGGTGGCTGCATCTTCCCCTCAGCAGATGCTGACACTGCTGCAACAGCAGCAACTCGACGCTATAGTGTCGAGCCAAATGGAAATCGACATGTTGTGGAATCAATTTGAGTTTGCAGGGGTAAAACCGGCGGCGCGGCTGTCGTTTGGTCACTCCGATGCTTATTTATTATTTTCCAAACACACCGACCCCGCTCTGGTAGCAAAGTGGCAAAAAGCCTTAAGCCAACTTCGTCAACAAGGGGTGTTGCGTAAAATTGCCATGCGTTGGCAAGACAAACTGACCCAGTATTCAGGCCAAACCCCGCGGTTATTGCCAGGCGACTGGTTGGAATATTAAGGTCAATTCGGCAGAACCTTGCGAGAATTCAGCCTGTTAGTCAGCGTCGCACCCGCCGTTGCTTTGCGGTATACTGAGTTCTTTTGCCAAAGGTCTGACAACTGATGCCCAACGCCCCGACTATCTTGATGATCCCGGTCTCGAGCCCCAGCGGCATCGGCGAGTACATGCGTTGTTTGATCATTGCCGAAGCGCTAAAAGCCCAGCACCCCGACTACAACATTCGATTTGTGCTCAATCGCCACGCGCCGTCTAGCCAGCTGTGCCCGTTTCCCGTGCATTTGCTGGATAACTCCGCTACCAAAGAAAAAGCCGCCGTCAAAGCCATTCTCGATGAGACTCAGCCTGATTTAGTGATTTTTGACTGCTCTGGCCGCGCGTCGCAGGCGCGTTACGCCAAAAAGCTCGGTGCCAAAGTGGTGTTTGTGTCGCAGCACAAGAAAAAACGCGCCAAAGGCTTTGCGCTAAACCGGTTAGTCGCGCTCGATGCGCATTGGATCACCCAGTTTAAGTTTATTGACGGCGATGTAAGCCCGTTGGAGCGTTTTAAACTGCGCTTACTGAAAAAACCGGCGCCGCTGTTTACCGGCCCGGTGTTTGCCGAACCTGCTGGTCACTTGCCAGCGCATGTCGATGGGCTTGAAGGCCCACATTTTAGTTTATGGGCAGCCGGTGGCGGCGGTCATACCTTACAGGGTTTAAGCGCCACCGAGGTGTTTTATCAAGCGGCACTAAAAGTCGCCACGCCCGAGCAACCGGCGGTGTTTATCACCGGCGGCAACTTCAAAGGTGAACTGCCATCGACACCACAAATCACCGTACTGCGTAGCGTGCCGAATCGCGATTTGATGACCCTCATCGCCAACGCCAACTTGGTGGTGTCCGGTGGTGGCGATATGATGGGCCAAGCCATAGTTCTGGGGCGCAATATCGTCGCGGTGCCGGTCGCTAAAGATCAACCAGACCGCGTCTTTGCCTGTGCGACCGAAGGTTTAGTCCGCCCAGCCACGTTTAGCGTCGATGACCTCGCGCAGCAATGCCAAAAGGCACTCGAGCAGCCGCTTTCACCCAATTTACAGCAACAACCAGGCCTTGCCTTGGTGCTACAAGATATTCAACGGTTATTGGCTTTGGCCAACCGCGCTCAACGAGGATAGACAATGAGTCAAGCTGCTAGTTTTTTCCAAGCCTTAGAACGCCACCGCCAGGCCTTTGCCACGGTGGAACACTATGCCGATGACTGCCAAACGCTGCTTAATCAAGTAGTGGCTTGTATCAAAGCCGGTGGCAAAGTGGTGTGGATGGGCAATGGCGGCAGTGCAGCCGACAGTCAGCACTTAGCGGCCGAATTTATGGTGCGTTACAAAGCTGAACGTGGCCCACTGGCGTCGATCGCGCTGACCACCGACACCTCGATTTTAACGGCGCACGCCAACGACTATCACTTTGACACCGTATTTGAACGCCAAGTGCGTGGCATAGTGCGGCCACAAGACGTGGTGATTGGCCTCACCACGTCTGGCAAAAGCCCCAACATCAATTTAGCGCTGCAAGCCGCCAACGAACTGGGTGCTTACACGGTCGCGCTGACCGGTCGCGACGGCGGCTTGGTCAAAGACATCGCGCGGTTACCGATCATCGTCAAAAACGATGAAACCGCGCGCATTCAAGAAGTGCATATGTTTATCGGCCATTGGTTGTGCGAAGCGCTGGACCACGTGCTGGCCGGCTAACTCGCGCCACGCAGCCAGACAGCACCAACGAATAAAGTACAAAAAACAAGTACGAAAGTAAAAGTACGGAAATAAAAAGTACGGAAGTAAATCATGATTGATATCAGCCGCTTAAACCATTTGTCCGACGCCCGCGTGCTGGTGGTCGGTGACGTGATGCTCGACCGTTATTACCAAGGCGATACCCAGCGCATTTCGCCAGAAGCGCCGGTGCCGGTGGTGCGCGTCAACAAGGTGGAAGACAAAGCCGGTGGCGCCGCCAACGTCGCGCGCAACATTGCGCACCTAGACGCCCGCGTCGGTTTGTTGGGCTTGATCGGTCGTGACAGCAATGGCGAAAGTTTAAAAGCCATTTTGGCGCAAGACGGCATCGCCTCTGAGCTGCTTGAGCAAGACGTGCAACCGACTATTGCCAAAATGCGCGTGATCTCCCGCCATCAACAAGTGGTGCGGCTGGATATCGAACAAAATTTTGCCCCTGCCCAAGCGCAAGCCTTGGCCGAGCGAGTGCAGCATGTGCTGGCCGATTATGACTTTGTACTGATCTCCGATTATGCCAAAGGTTCACTCGCCGCGGTTGGTCAGATCATTAGCACCGCCAAAGCCGCCGGCAAAACTGTGTTGGTCGACCCGAAACAAGCCGATTTAAGCGTCTATCGCGGCGCCGATGTGATCACGCCGAATTTGTCCGAATTCCGCTTAGCCGGTGGCGACACCTCAAGCGAAGAGGCCATGTTTGCCAGTGCGCGCCTGATGTTAAGCCGCTGCGGCATTGGCGCTATGTTGTTGACGCGCTCCGAACACGGCATGACGCTGATCACCCCCACCGAGACGCATCATTTCCCAGCGCAAGTACTGGAAGTCAGCGACGTCACCGGCGCCGGTGATACCGTCATTGCTACCCTCGCCGTGATGCTCGGTGCTGGCATGGCACTGCCGCAAGCGGTGGAAGTGGCCAATTTAGCGGCCGGCCTAGTGGTGGCCAAGTTAGGCGCGGCCACTGTGTCGCCGCAAGAACTAGCCGCCAAACTGAATTCGCATTTGTTCTCGCAAGGCGATGTGTATTTGACGCCGTTTGACAAAGTGCTACAACACATTGAATTTGCAAAACAAAATGGCGAACGTATCGTCTTTACCAACGGCTGTTTTGATATCTTACACGCCGGTCACGTGCGGTATTTAGCGCAGGCCAAAGCACTGGGCGATCGCCTCGTGGTCGGCTTGAACAGTGACGCTTCCATTAAACGCCTGAAAGGCGAAACGCGGCCGGTCAACCCGTTGGATGAACGCGCCACCGTGCTTGCATCCTTGGCCTCAGTCGATTGGGTGCTGCCGTTTGGCGATGATCTCAGCGAAAACGACACGCCACTGCAGCTGATTTTAAAGGTCAAACCGGACGTGTTGGTCAAGGGCGGCGATTACACCATTGCTGGCATCGTTGGGGCGAACGAAGTGTTAGCCGCCGGTGGCGAGGTCAAAGTGCTGCAGTTTGTCGATGGCTGCTCGACCAGCAATATCATTAGTAAAATCAAAGGTTAAGCATGGCAAGCGCTCCTCAGTCGATTTGCATTTTACGCTTATCCGCCATTGGCGACGTCTGCCATGCGGTTGCTGCGGTGCAAGCGCTACAACGGCATTTTCCGGGCGTGCCGATCACCTGGATCATCGGCAAGGTCGAAGCCATGTTGCTTGATGGCTTGCCGGGCGTTGACTTGGTGGTGTTTGATAAAAAACTCGGCCGCAAGGCCTACAGCGATTTAGCGAACAAGCTCGGTGGCCGCGAATTTGACGTGCTGCTGCATATGCAAGTGGCGTTTCGCGCCAATGTGGCGTCGCTGTTTATCAACGCCAAACGCAAAATTGGTTTTAACTGGACGCTGGCCAAAGAATTACACGCGCTGTTTATGCGCGAACGGATTGCCCCGCAGCACCAGCCGCATGTGCTGGATGGCTTTGCCGGGTTTGTCCGCCATTTAGGCGTGCCGTTTTTACAACAGCCCGGCGATGTGCCAGTGTGGCAAATGCCAATCACCGACGAGCATCGTGCATGGGCAAAATCGGAGTTACAAAAAGCGCATGCTGGTAGTACTGACAGCCCTGCGCACAGAGACATCCCAGCCCTGCGTGGCCATCTGGTGATAAGCCCTGCCGCATCCAAAGCCGAGCGTAACTGGCTGCCCGAGCGTTACGCCGCGCTGGCCGACCATGCCTATCAACAAGGCTTTGCTGTGTTGATCTGCGGTGGCCCAACGCCGCTCGAGCGTGACTTGGCGGCGGCGATTGAACAATACGCCAGCGCGCCGCTGCATAATCTGGTCGGCAAAACCAACTTAAAGCAGCTGCTGGCGCTACTCGAGCAAGCCACGCTAGTCGTCGCCCCCGACACTGGCCCTGCACATATGGCGGTGACGGTCGGCACGCCGGTGATTGGGCTGTATGGCCACAGCAACCCAGCGCGCACCGGCCCGTATTTGTCGCGTGACTATGTGGTTGAGGTGTATCACGACGAACTGAAGCGTCAAACCGGCAAAACCGCCGCTGAGCTGCCATGGGGCACTCGCGTCAAAGGCGCGCATATTATGGCGCTGATTAGCACCGAGCGCGTGATCGCCATGTTTGACCGCGTAGTCACAGAGATTGAAACAGGGTATCGAGCAACAGCTCGCCAACAGGAGCCGTCGGCATGAGCACCACCTTACGCAAAGCCGCCTTTTTAGACCGCGATGGCGTGATTAACATCGACCACGGATACACCTACCAAAGCGAGCAGTTCGACTTTATCGACGGCGTGTTTGACGCCTGCGCCCACCTGCAACGGTTAGGTTATTTGCTGATCGTGGTCACCAACCAATCCGGCATCGCCCGCGGTTATTACAGCGAACATGACTTCGCGCTACTCACCAGCTGGATGAAACAACAATTCGCCGCCAAAGGCGTGAAAATCGACGGCGTTTATTATTGCCCGCATCATGTCGAAAAAGGCCAAGCGCCTTACAACATCGATTGTGATTGCCGCAAACCCAACCCCGGCATGTTGCAACAAGCAATGCGTGAATTTGGCATCGACCCTGCGCAAAGCCTAATGGTTGGCGATAAAGCCGCCGACATGCAAGCCGCCGCCGCGGCTGGCGTTACTCGCAAAATTCTGGTGCGCTCCGGCCAAACCCTCAGCGACGACGACCTTGCTAGCGCCGATGAAGTATGGGACTCGCTGGCTGATGTGGTGAAAGTAACAGCTTAAGGGGACATAAAAGCCTTGGCCGCGACAAGTTAACAAGCCAACCAATGTTGGTTGTTCGTGGCCGCAGGATAAATACTCCAAATTGGCACCCCACGGCAGTACTAATCGGGGGCGGTTTGGCAACTGAATCGCCAAGCTTGGGTACAGTTTATTCAGCACTTGCTCTGTCACCACACTGAGCTGCGCGCTTGGGCAATTGCCCAGCAGCGGTGATACCATATTCTTCGTAAGGGAATGCTCCCCCGCCGCCTTGGGCACACTTGCCAACAACGCCTCATTTTGTGCTCGCACTGTGCGGACATAGTCCAGCGTAAAGGTCTTTGCCACAGTCGCCACCGGCACCCGCTGGACACTTAATTGTGGCTGCAGCTGTCCTTGTGCATCCCGTTGGTAGTCGACCGACACATGGCCGAGCAACTGCGTTGTCGCGGCCACTTTATGTAGCGCAACCTGCCCCGCTTGATACGACAAATAGTTGCTGTCGTGACCGGGGCGCACGCCTTGAGCAAACTGCAACGCAGCCCCGTTACCAGGTCCGCTATTGCTTAGCCGACCTTGACTGACTCCGCTCTGACGGGCACCGATCACTACCCCTGAAGGCACCGTCAGCAACGTGTCGCGCTGCTCGCGAATGGCACTGGATAAATTAAGGTACAGATACTCACGCCACCATGGCGACTGGTACAACGCATTTTCAAGCTGACTTAAAAATAAAGCGCCTGCGGCCTTAAGTTGCTCAGCCGGTTGGCTGGGTTGTGTGGACGCGCCGCCAGCGCCTCGCACCGCAGGAGCATTGGCTGTGCTGCTTCGCACCAGCGTCTGGGCTTGGGCGAAATGACCGGCGGTGGCCAATTTCAACGCAGTCCACATCAATGCATCAGGCAAAACGCCGTAGGTCATTTCTTCACTGGCTTTAAAGGCCTGCACCTGCTGCTGCAATCCGGCCGCACTGAGCGGCGGTTCTGGCAAAGAACTAGTCTCCAGCTCAAAGTGATCGCCGACCGGCTGCCATACGGACGAACGTGCAAAGGAGTTGGCAAAACTGCCAAATTTATAGGCATAGGACCAATCGGCAAGTTCGGTGAGTTCGAGCGCAGCATCGTTATCAATATTACGCAGCTGCACACCGTCACTGTGCGCCAGCGCCAACGTTTGCACCTGACGCACCTCATGGCCAAGTTGCACCAGATAGAGGGTCCAGCAACAATGCGCGCCACCTGTGTAGCTGCTAAAGATTAAATCGGGAATTTGATCGCCAGTGACATCGCCGATGCTGTTCAGTTCAGTACCGGGCGTGCCAAGCGTCAGGCGGCCTTCGCACTGTCGATACAGCTCGCGCCCCTTGCTCGCCACGCTTATGCAATCAGGGTCGTCACTCGCATCCTCGTTGGGCCTTTGCAGTTGCACCTGATAGTCGCCAACCTGCCAGCGTTGAACGGGCTCTGCCGCCACCCATGTTGGGAAAAAACTCACAAACAGCAAACACGCAATTGGCCAGCACCGCATCTGTTCATCCTTGGGGTCTCGCGGTTAATACTGCGGCAAGGATAACAACGACTTATCGGCTGCACAACCGAGTTAAATGCTTGTTTTCAAATCAAATCTGGTTGAATTTCAATGCCTAACGCCACGGCGCCAAGTAACAGCGTCAAACCAATCAGCCCGATAAATAGGCTGCTGACGAGCAGTTGTTTAGCGACGCTGTAGGTGCGGGTAAACCAGCCAAGCAGCAGACTGCACAAGGCCCACTGCACAATCGCCACCAATAGCGACCAATGGCCGGGCCACAACGCGACAAACCCATGCTCAGCGCGCAGCACCAGCCAATCATGCGGAAACACCAGACCTTTCCAAATCAGCAAGACATACCACATCACTGTCGGCGGCTCGGACCACAGCAGCGTCAACAGCGGCAACAGCAGCAGTGCGATGCACAACAAAGTGCCGCGGCCCGCGTGATGCCATGTTCGATCGTTCGACACCCCGTACTTGCGAAGCATAGTGTCAAAAGACTCACAAGTGTTGTTGGAAAAACGCCAGCACCGATTTGTTGAGTGTTTGGTGGAGTTGCGCGCGGTCCACTCCTGCGGGATCTTGGCAAATGTCACTAGCATCTTGCTGCAGCTCAGTAGGACAAGGCGCTAAAAACACAAAATGGCCCGCGCCTTTTGCCACGTTAAAATCGCGCAGCGCCGGCAATTGGCGACGAATAGCCTCGATGTGCGACAACTCAACAGCATCGCCGCCCAATTCCGACGCCCATAACAACACCGGCGCTTGCACGGCTTTAAAGCTGTCGGAACCAAACAAATTTAATGGGTCAATCACTGCGGCGGCTTTAATTCGTGGGTCGGCTACAGGATGCAGATCCGATGTATCGTCAGCTAATTGCCGACACAACGAGATCACAAACGACCACCAAGGCGCACAAAAGCGCTGCGCACTGGCGGTTTTGTTAGGCTCCGCGCCAAGTAACGCCAATGCCGTATAGCCGCCTCGTGAAAAACCAAACATGCCAATTCGCGCTGGGTCTAACTGGCTGTGCGCGGGCCATTGTTGGGTTAAATAATCGATGGTTCTGCTGATGTGCCGCGGCCGCTGCTCAAAAATGCTGAGCTCATTTTGTTGGCTATTGTCAGTAAAGTTGTTGCCGGGGTGAAGCACGGCCGCCACCACAAACCCAGCATCGGCCAGAGCTGCCGCCGTGTCATGATGCCCAAGGTACGACCCTGAATCGCCATGTGAAATCAGAACTAATGGCAATTTGTCGCCCGCAACGGCGCAATTGCGTGTGGCATTTAGGCGATAAGGACCAAGGCTCTGCTCCGTTGCGGCCTCCTGACATGGCGTCCACAGCAGCACCTTGATTTCAGGCTCTGCGCCTCCAGCTGGCACCGTGACTTGCGCAATGCCAGCCGCCCAACTGACCGTGGTACTAACACAGGCGATCACTAACAACAGATTGCGCAGCTGCCGCGCTCGATGCAAGACCCGGGCGCTAACTGTTTGATCTAGTTTTATTTGTTGCATTTACATCTTCCCCAAATATTCAAAAAGCGCTATCGCAGCGCTAAACCATTAGAGATTAACAAATAAATTACACCTTTAGCTACCGCTAATATCCGAGGCGAATGGACAGGCAGTTAGCAATTCCATCGTGCCGGTGTGGCGTTGTTCTCGAAATGCAAGGACCTGGTAATCATGCGGAGCAGCCCTGCACGCTCGGACTTTTAATGGGTGTGCGTTATCAACGCTAAACTAACGCTAGACTGCCGGTCACAAAGATTCTGTATGGCAAGCTTACTTCTAGCTTTCACCTCGGCATGTTTTACGGCAGGCCTACGTTTTATGGGCTAGCACGTCCATGGTTGTATGCAATGAGCTCAGGCAAAGACGGCCTTGTGACCTAAAATCCGACTCTGCACACGATTTACTAGCAATTAAAGTGTTAACAGATGTAAACAACAACTGTACATCGTTTGCAGGATTGCGTAGTGTCAGGGTCATGCTTTGACACGGAGTCTTTATGTTACACATCCAAGCGACCTCGCTGCGCAAGTCCTACAGCACTGTGCTTGCTGTACGCGACTTGAGTTTTGAACTAACAACGGGGCAAATCTTAGCGATTTTAGGGCCAAACGGTGCTGGTAAATCATCGCTGATCCGTATGCTAGTCGGACTGACTCACCCCGATGCCGGTCAACTCGACATCGATATCGACGGTGTCCGTTACTCACAGCTACCCAATGCCAGTTATGGCTACTTGCCCGAAGATCGCGGCTTGTATTTAGACCGATCCGTGCGGCAAAACCTTACTTACGTCGGCCAATTACGCGGCCTTGATCTGAGCGTGATCAAGCAACGCATTGACAGTTGGACTGAGCGCTTTGATTTGGTCGAAAAACGAGATGATCAACTCAAGCAGCTATCCAAGGGTAACCAGCAAAAAGTGCAATTAATCAGCTGCTTATTACATGAACCGCAGCTGCTGATTTTGGATGAGCCTTTTTCAGGCCTTGATCCCATCAACCAAGAATTAGTGGTCACTGTGCTACGTGAATTGCAAGCCCGCGGCATGACCATTGTGTTAAGCGCGCATCAAATGGCCTTGGTTGAACGCTTGGCCGATCAGATGTTGCTGGTCAACAAAGGCCAATGCATCGCCACAGGTACAGTGCAACACATCATGCACCAGCTGTCGCCGCATCGGTTGCTGGAGCTGCGCCTCACGCCGCTGTTAAGCCCATCGCAGTTGACGCAATTGCCGGGAGTGCAAAGCGCCACCATGCAGGATGATCATTGCTTAGTCCAGCTTAACGCCGATGCCTCGCTGAATACTCTGCTACCAGCGCTACTGCCGCTATGTACCATCGAGCGCATTAGCGAGCAGCAACCGAGTTTGCATCAGCTGTATCTCAGTGCCATCGAGCAGCACAACCTGCATCTGCAGTCACCATCCACTTCGCCCTCGTCACCGCAGGAGGCTTAAGATGACGCGTTGGACTATTGCCAAGTTTGAATTTTTACGTTTTTTCAAATGGAAACAAGAACTGATTGGCCTGGGCTTGATGCTGTTTTTTATGCTGCTCACCAGTAGTTGGCCATTGCTAAAAAACCTGATGGACAACGATTATCGAGTCGCGGTATTGGCCGATGGCAGCTTGCCGAGCATGAGCGGCTATCAATTCAGCCAACTCGATCCCAAGCAAACCGACACCGTCAAGCAAGGCCTCGGTGAGGTGTGGGACTTGGTGGTCGAAGTGCGCGACAATCAACTGCAATTAACCGCCGAAAAAAGTGCTAGCTGGGTGGATGCGGTGCAACCGACACTGCGGCAATGGCAACAAAAACGCGTGATCAATGCCTTGCCACTGACCGCCGAACAACATCAGGTGTTACAGCAATTACCGAAGGTTGAACTGTATTACACCAAACAACAACAGACCGACGATAACCGTAAACTGCGTAAGTTGATCAATATCGCCATGGTTGGCTTGTTGATGATTGGTTTTTTTGCTGGTTTTGGTTACATGTTTACCGCTATTACCACCGAAAAGCAGCAACGCGTCACCGAGCAGCTGCTGACCATGATCACGCCGCGGCAATGGATGGATGGCAAAATCATCGGTATTTCGTTGTTTGCGTTAAAGAGCATGCTGACCTATGCGGTGTTTGGCTTGATTGCGATGCAAGCATTCTCATTGATGCAAGGCAAAGGTTGGGCCGCGCTGCCAATCAGCCCTCTCGATGGGTTGTTTACGCTGAGTTATGTCTTGCTGGGGTTAGTGATCCTCAATAGCTTTTTGGCGGGTTTTGCCGCCACCATCGATGACCCCAACCACTCCGGTCGCACCAGTATTATGTTGTTACCAGCACTGCCACTGGGCTTGGTCTTTACTGCCATTAACAATGTCGAGGGCAGTATGATGCAAGTGCTCAGCTGGATCCCGCTGACCTCCTTTGCCGCCATGCCGCTGCGTTTGACCAATAGTGACGTGCCTTGGTGGGAATTTGCCGGATCCTTTGTCTTGTTGCTGGTGTTTATGTATTGGCTGCGTGGTGCGGCAGCGCGGTTGTTTGCGCTGGGCATTCAAATGTATGGCAAAGAACCGGATTGGCGCGATATTCGTGCCGCCTTGTTTGGGCTGCGGGGGTAAGCGATTGCAGTGATGAAAAGCCGGTGTCGCTGACACCGGCTGTGTTTTGCCGCTTAGTCCTTGTGCTTGTTTTTCACCTTGCTTTGCATCTCTTTGCAATCCCCAATCAGCGGTAACTGACGTAAGATCCACATCTCTGGGTCAATGGAGAGCTCCGACAACTGGCCTTTGAGCACCACGGGGCCTTTGCTGAAATCCAAGGTTTGCGCTTTACCTTGAAACACCACCGGCACTGGCATCGGGAACGGCTTATTGCCTGGAGTCTGCCACGACAGCGTGATCAGTCCGTCTTTGGCTACCGTTTTCAGCTCAGGCAGCGGCGCTTGGTATAGGTATACATCAAACAACCATTGATAGTCTTTGCCTGATAAGCGATTGACGATACTGATAAATTCTTCGGTGGTGCGATAGCGAGGCGCGATCGGATACGGCAGGGTTTGGCTCTCAGCCGTGCCGTATAACAACTCACGGGTTGCTTGCCAGAATACCTGCTCTCCAACTAAATAACGCAAGGTGTGCAAGGTCCAGCCGCCTTTGCCATAAATATCTGGATTAAAGGCTTCATCGGACGTGACCTTACCCACGCGCACCACCGGTTCGCAGTTAATCAGACCTAAATACGACTTGTACATTTGATAGTGATAGGCCGCGATGCCCAGCTTGTCACGGGCATAGGCCGGTTGCATATACAGACCAAAACCTTCATGCAACCATGCATGATTCAGTTGCTGATGCGTCATCAAATTGCCAAACCATTCATGAGACAACTCGTGTTGCAGCAACCAATCAAAACCGTATTCGTCACGCTTATAGCCTTTGCCGTAGGCATTGACCGTTTGGTGTTCCATGCCCAAATGTGGCGTTTCGACAATGCCAAGTTTTTCTTTGCCCCAGGGGTACGGGCCGAGTTTTTGCTCAAACCACGCCACTTGGCCTTTCACATCTTCTTTGAGCAAGGTGCGGGCTTTATCGGCATTGGCGCTCAGCGCCCAGAATTCAATCGGCACGGTTTCGCCATTGACCGCGCGGTAGCTGTCTTGAATGCGCGTGTAGGGGCCAATATTGAGCGCGATGTTGTAATCACTGGCCGGCACCGTCAGCACCCAATCAAACTGTTGTTTATCAGGTCCAACATCCGTCACGCCTTGCAACACGCCGTTGGTCACCGCCGACAAGCCTTTTGGCACTGTTAAGCGGATACGCATACGGTCGGCTTTATCGGCGAAGTGATCTTTGCACGGCCAAAACAAATCACAGCCTTCGCCTTGCACCGCCGTAGCAATCCATGGCTGACCCTCTGGTGTTTTACTCCAGACTGTGCCACCAGCCCATGGCGCGTTTTTCGCCACATGCGGCTGGCCTTGATACGCCACATCGACCGTGACCTTGCTGCCTGCGGCTTTGGTCGCGGCCATGTCAATGGTCAAGATGCCACCTTGGCGTTGGTACGATGCGCTGACACCATCCACTTGCACCCTGTCGATCTGAAAGCGAGCATCGAGTTTTAGTTCCAGCTGTGAACTGGCCTTCAGCAACACAAACTCAGTGCGGCCAACCCCTTGGATACTCTGGCTTTGCGGCATAATTTCCAGTTGCAAATCATAGGCTTTGACATCTGCCGCTTGCGCCACCTCCGACAGCGGCTGGCCAGTATCACCAATCACGGGGTCCAGTGGCGCAGGCCCAGGTGTGGCAGGTGGTGGTGACGATTGGCACGCAGCAAGTAACACCGCCAACGGCGCAAGACGAACAGAATGGGACATAACGGATCACCTAAATTGTATACAATCGACTGATTGTGCCACGCTTGGCACAAAAAACCGCCCCCAATTATCGACTGACAGGCTCCGTTGGTCGCTTGCGACTTGGCAGTCTTCCGACGATAGCAGTAGTTTCAGTCACCTAGTTGCAAAAATTCGCATACAAGCAAGGTTGCTGCTGCGCCACTTTATCGTCAGACGACGAGCCCATGGGAGCCTTTATGTCGACTCAGTTAAATCCTAGTGCGGTGTTACTCACCGCATCACTTGCCGTGATTGCGCCGCTTAGTCACGGTTACGATCGCGTCACCGGCGCCGAATTTGCCAGCCGCTCCGAAGTGATTGCCCCGCACGCCATGGCGGCAACCAGCCAACCGCTGGCCACGCAAATTGCACTGGATGTGATGAAACAAGGCGGCAGCGCCGTCGATGCAGCGATTGCCGCCAATGCTGCGCTGGGCTTAATGGAGCCGACCGGCTGTGGCGTTGGTGGCGACTTGTACGCCATTGTCTGGTCCGCCAACGAGCAAAAACTGTATGGCTTAAACGCCTCGGGCCGCTCGCCCAAAGGCTTAAGCTTGGCGCAGCTGCAAGCGGAGGTAAAAAAACTTGGCCGCAGCGACATTCCGCCGCTGGGCATGTTACCGATCAGCGTGCCAGGGGCAGTGGATGGTTGGTTCGAATTGCATGGCAAATTCGGCAAATTGCCGATGGACAAAGTGCTGGCGCCGGCCATTGCTTATGCTGAACAAGGTTTTCCGGTCTCCGAGTTAATTGCTTATTACTGGAACGCCTCGGTGCCGAAGCTCTCCAGCCAACCGGGCGATTTTAAAGGCACCTTTACCATCAATGGCCAAGGCCCAAAAACCGGCGACCTCTTTAAAAACCCAGCGTTAGCAACTACCTACAAAGCCATCGCCCAAGGCGGCCGCGAGGCGTTTTATAAAGGCGATATTGCCCGCCGCATTGATGCCTTTATGCAAAAAAACGGCGGCTATTTACGCTACGACGACTTTGCCAGCCATCAGTCAACCTGGGTTGAGCCGGTCTCGGTCAACTACCGTGGTTACGACGTGTGGGAATTACCGCCCAACGGCCAAGGGATTGCCGCGCTGCAAATGCTGCAAATCCTGAAAAACTTCGACTTAAAAGGCATGGGGTTTAACAGCCCAGACAGCTTACACACCTTGATTGAAGCGAAAAAACTAGCGTTTGAAGACCGTGCCAAGTTCTACGCCGATATGGATTTTGCCAAGGTACCGGTCAAAGAGCTGATTTCTGAGCAGTATGGCCGCGAGCGCGCCAAGTTAATTGGCCCGAAAGCCGCGCAGCGCGTCGATGCCGGGAACCCGCATCTGTATCACGGCGATACTATCTATTTAACCACAGCCGACCGCGACGGCAACATGGTGTCGCTGATCCAAAGTAACTACCGTGGCATGGGCTCGGGCGTGGTGGTGCCAGGGCTTGGTTTTGGCTTCCAAGACCGTGGCCAGATGTTCTCGCTCGACCCGAAACACCACAACGCCTATGCCCCTGGCAAACGACCATTTCAAACCATTATTCCGGCCTTTATCACTAAAGATGGCAAACCTTATGTCAGTTTTGGCGTGATGGGTGGCGCCATGCAGCCGCAAGGTCATGTGCAAATCGTCGTGAACATGATCGACTACGGCATGAACCTGCAAGAAGCCGGTGACGCCGCACGCTGGCAGCATTTGGGCAGTACCGAGCCAACCGATGGCAGCGACATGTACCTGCAAAATGGCGGTTACACCGAAGTCGAGCGGGGCGTGCCTTGGCAAACTATTCAGCAATTGATGCAACGCGGCCACGATATTCGTTACGGTTTTGGCGGGTACGGCGGTTATCAAGCGATTAAACGTGACCCGAAAACTGGCGTCTATTACGGCGCATCCGAGTCGCGCAAAGACGGTCAAGCGGCGGGGTATTAACCCCATCCGATAACAGCGCTATGTGCGGCGGGGTTTGGCGTGAGGCCGCCGCCGCTAAAAACCGAGGATGTTCATAACCACAGGCTAAAAACACAAAGCCGGCGATTGCCGGCTTTGTTCATTGATAACAGCGTGAGGCGAGGATTAGTCTTCACCCATCCGAGCACGCACGTCGTTGATCAGCGGCGACTCACCAAAGCCATTGGCCTTGGCCCAGTTTTCGATATCTTCGTCTTTTAACGCTTTAGCAGGCATCTGTTTGACAAAAAACGCACCCACTTCATAGGCATCGCTGCGCATCGCGAACTTAATCAAGGTGTCTTGGTTGCATTGCACCGAGCCATAAATTTTACGCAAGTTGATTTTGTTATCGCTTAACAGTTTACGAATGCGGTTTTTATCGTCGGCTTTGGTGAACTCACACAAGGAAACTAACCACTGTTCTTGAGCTTGTACAGTTGGTACGTGAACGGCGAGGAAAGACGCACCTAACAAAAATCCTAAAACTTTCTTTTGCATAACAACCCCTTGGAGCATTCGATTTGAAATGTCCATGGCCATTTTTTGCCATGGTGTGCTTCAAGTATTGGCTTTTATCATCGGATCGCAAGTGTTCGTGCTTTAAAAATCAGCAACTTGCGGTCAACTGCTGAAAATTCCTTCTAATTTCATGAATATACAGCAGCAACGCAACAATTTTTTTACTGCGTTGCTGCGCTAGGTCATGCCGTCAGCGTCAGCGCGCTGCTGCTGCTGGCCGTCATCGCGGCAGTCGCGCCGTAACTTTTCATCAGCTGCATTAAGGTGTGCTGCAACTGCTGTTGCGACGTGCTCGTTGTTGAAGCCGAACTGTCGTTGGTCTGTTGCGACTGTTTAAACGCCATCGCTTCATCCCGCGTCACCTTGCCATCGCGATCGGTGTCAGCACTATCGAACTGCTCAATCAACTGCTGTAAATCAGCCGCCATACGACTATCTGTGTCACTGGCTTGCTACAGCATCTCACTGAGTTCATCGACGGTTTTTCCGCTATCTTCTGCAGGCGGCGGTGGGGGTGGCATGCCTTGCATTCCACCCACCGGGGGCTGCCCTTGCCCCATCATGCCACACGCATTGTACAACTGCTCCGATACGCCGGTGGCAAACTCGTCCGACGTTAACTTGCCATCGGCATCGGCGTCGAGTTGGCTAAACCATTCTGACGATTGACTGTCACTGGTATCTTGCTGCACCGACTGTAATGCATTACTAAAATCGGCCTGATCGAGGTATCCCTTCGAATTGCTGTCTAACGTCGAGAACAACTCGGATGCTTGGGTTTTAAGTTGCTGTTGTGTTGGGGGGGTACGCTGCCAACTGCTGATTGAGGTACTGGCTTGAATATGCATTGTGAACTCCTTGCTAGGCGACATGCCTAGTCAGGGTACAGCAAGCAACACTCCGATTTTGGCTTAGATAGGTGGCGAAAAGGTAAAGTTTAGCAAGCGATGTTTAGCAAACATTGTCGACATAAGCATCTAACGTCGGTAATTGTTCGATATTTTATGAAAAACCCAGCCCGCACCAAGCAGATGGCAACTTACTGCCGAGGACGAGTATCCAGTGGCAATTTTATGCGAATACGAAAACCGCACTGTTGGCCGTCCGGCGCATAGCGGTTGTGCGCTTCAATCTGCCCTTTGGCGGCCGCGATGGCACGCTGGGCAATACTTAACCCAAGTCCCACGCCATCGTGGCTACTTTGGCCGCGGAAAAACGGTAAAAACAACCGCTCCAGCATCTCTGGCGGAACGCCATCGCCATCATCATCCACATCAATGATCAACCAGGCCTGTTGCACTTCGGCATGCACCTGCACCTTGGCGCCTTGCGGCGTATACTTCAGCGCGTTTCGCACCACATTTTCAAAGGCGCGGTACAATAATTCCGCATCGGCCTGCACCACAGCGTCGGGCAGCGGTGATAACAACAAGGTTTTATGCGCCGCATCGGCTTCGAGCTGGGCATCATCACAAATACTCTCCAGCAGTTCATGCACATAGACATCCTGCTGCTGGCCTTGCAACTCACCACTTTCCAGTCGAGAAAAGGTCAGAATTTCCCCCACTAAGCGATCCAGTTTCTGCGTTTCGGCCTCAACTCGGTCCAAGGCATTGGCCAGCTCCGCCGGATCTTGCCGGGCCAAACCAATCAAGATCTGCAACCGTGCCAGGGGGGATCGCAGCTCGTGCGACACATCATGCAACAAGCGCCGCTGGGACAAGATGGCCAGGTAGACGTTTTGCGACATTTGGTTAAAACTGCGACCGAGAGCGCCAAATTCATCCTGACGCGACGTGACATCGGCCCCCAGTTGCACTCGCCATTGTTGCTCCGCCAATCGATCCAATGCCTGTTGCAGCTTGCGGACAGGGGCGGCGAAATACCACGCTAAACCAAAACTGGCCACGGCACTGGTGGTTAACACCACCGCCAGCCAAAACGCAGGTCCAAACCAAAACGGCGGTTTGCCACCTGGCATAGGTTTGGCCGGTCCATTGCCTGACCAACCTTTCAGCGCCTCGTTTCGAGGTTGATGCAATCCAGGCGGTGGCTGAGGCTCACGCGCCACCGGCAACAATTGCCACAACTGGCCACTGGCATCACGAAAACTCAAATCCACCACGCCGGCAAATTCAGCCATTTGCGCCGGCCAATCCGCTGGCACCTGCCGCGCTAAAATGTCCTGTCCTTGGTCGTTGAGTACCAACAAGCGCTCTCGGCTCATCGGGTCGTCTTCCCATTGCTCAACCACAGCTTTTAGCAACTCAATGCCGCCATGAGCCACCACACTGCGTGCCGTTTGGCTTAACAAGCGCACCTGTGGACTGTGTAATAAACGATTTTTAAATTGGTTGGATTCGTAGTGATTGACGGCCGAGATCAGGCCAAACGCTAAGGCCAAGGCGCTCCAAAAAGCCAATAAGAATTTGACAAACAACGAGCCAAAATTGCTTGTTAGGGATGGCGTAGCCATTGATATCCTTTGCCGCGAACGGCTTCAATCCACGCGCCACCATCGGGCCTTGGCCCCAGTTTTTGTCGAATATTGGAAATATGCACATCGATGCTGCGATCATATTGCGTCAGCGTTTTACCAAGCCCTTGCGATGACAAATCTGCTTTGCTAACGATACGCCCGGCTTGGCTAACCAAAAGCCATAACAAGCTAAATTCCGCCCCGGTCAGCGCCAACTCGCGGCCATCACAGCTGGCATGCCGATTGGCCGGCGTTAATACCAACGAGCCTTCGCGTAGCTCTAATTCTGGGGTTTGTTGCATCTGCACTCGGCGCAAAATGGCGCGAATACGTGCCACCAATTCCCGTGGCAAACAAGGTTTAGGGACATAGTCGTCAGCCCCGAGTTCAAGACCAAGCACCCGATCAATATCATCGCCACGAGCCGTCAGCATCAAGACGGGTTTGTCCGAGACTTGCCGCAACCGCTTTAAAATGGTGACGCCATCCAGCAATGGCATCATCACATCCAGCACTAACAAGTCATAATGTTGCTGCAACGCCACGTTCAGGCCTTGCTGACCATCATTGACCACCGTGACCTCAAAGCCTTCACGCTCTAGGTATGTCGCCAACATGGCCGTAAGTTGTTTGTCGTCGTCAATTAACAAAAGGTGAGTCACGAATGCAGGTCCTCGAATCAGCTGGGTTCCTTGCTTGGACTCAGTGTAACGAATTTGGTGCCCTCGTTTGGCCAAGCTTTACAAAACTATACCCTTCTTGGGTATTTATTGACGGTTACGACGCATCAACCAATGCTCTAGTTCCTCCGCCGGCACGGGTTTACTGAAGAAATAGCCTTGGCCTTGATCGATCTGCAAGTGACGCAGTTCTGCCAATTGAGCGGCGTCTTCGATGCCTTCAGCGACCACTTGCATGCCAAGGCTATGCCCCAGCACTACCATCGCATGCATGATGGCGCGGTCATCAGGGTCAGACAGCATATCTTGCACAAAACTGCGGTCGATCTTCAGTTTGTCCATCGGAAAGCTTTTTAAATACGCCAAACTTGAATAGCCAGTACCAAAATCATCCAGCGCCAGCGACACCCCTAAATTGCGAATTTGCTGTAACAACACCCGACTCGCGCCGACTTCTTGTGCCATCACCGACTCGGTTAGCTCCAGCTCCAGCTGACTGGCGGGTAAACCCGTTTGCTCCAGCGTCGAGGTCAGCATCGATAAAAAATTAGCCTGTGTCAGTTGCACCGTGGAGATGTTGACGGCGATGCGCAGCGGGTTGCCTTGCTGCAACCAGCGTGCGGCTTGCTGACAAGCCTGCTGCAACACCCACGCGCCTAAGGTATTAATAAATCCGCTTTGCTCCGCCAGCGGAATAAAGCGCACCGGTGAGACCGCACCCAATTGTGGATGATGCCAACGCAGTAACACCTCAACCAATGCCACCTGCTGCGTGTCCAAATGCAAAATCGGTTGAAAATGCAGTGAAAATTGCCCCTGTGCTAACCCCGCTCGCATGCCATGCTCCAGTTGCAAGCGCTCATGCAACTGCTCTGACATTTGGTGTGAATACACGCTATGACAGTGTCGACCTGCATCTTTGGCGGCGTATAACGCCACGTCGGCAGCGCGCAGCAATTCGGCAAAGGTCAAGCCATGCTGCGGAAACATCGCCACGCCAATACTGGGACTAATTTGCAAACGACGTTCACCGATCACAAAACTTTCGTTCATACAATTGGTCAGTTGCAACGCGGTGTTCGCCACATCCCCCGCCAGCTGACTTTCGCGGATCAACAGAAATTCATCGCCGCCCAACCGTCCCAACACATCGCTGCCGTGTAAAACGGCGCGCAAGCGGGTCGCCACTTGCTGTAATAATTCATCCCCGGTGTGATGACCCATGGTGTCGTTGATATGCTGGAAGTGGTCTAAATCGATGTAAAACATCGCCAAGCTGCGTTGATGCTGGATGGCTTGCAAAAACAGTTCACGACTTTGCTCCGCTAAACCCGCCCTATTGGGCAATTGCGTCAGTTGGTCGGTAAACGCCAGCTCGCGCATTTGTTGCTCAAGCACACGCTGCTGCGTCATATCATCGATGGTGCCAATCATGCCATCGTAGTGGCCGTCCTTTAGCAGTGGCACTAACCAACCACTGATGTACAAGGTACGATCCCGAATTTGCAGTGAGATATTGTCAAATCGTACCGGCGTTAATGCTTGTTGGGCGCGGTAATAATGCGGGCGAAATTGCTCCAAGGCGACTTGCGGAAAATCGTTGAGCAAGTGACGCCCGAGCAGATAGTCTTGGCTTTGTTGCAACAAATGGCACAAGCCACTATTTGCATAAATGACCTTATGCGATGCATCCCCCACCCATACGCCCGTCACGACCTTGCTCAGGATGGTGGCGTAGAAATCGCGCAGGTCAGCCACCGCTAAATCGGCTTGTTTTAAACGACTGATGTCGGCGTTGCTACCCACCAACCGCAGCGCTTTGTTGCTGAAATCACGTTCAATGACTCTGCCTTGGCTGAAGATCCAGCGATAGCCGCCATCTTTGTGCTGCAGCCGGAACTCGCATTGATACAACGGCGTTTCGCCTTTGAGGTGCTGCACCAGCGCATGGCGCGCGGATTCACGGTCCGCCGGATGCAACAAGTCACTCCAGATGGTAAAACGCGCCCCGAGCTCGCCTGGTTCATACCCCAACATCTGTTCGGCTTGGCCATAAAATTGCACCCGGCCGACTTGCAGATCTAAATCCCAAATACCCAGTGCGGAGCCTTCCAACGCCGAATTAATCCGGCCACGGGTATTTTGGGTGTTTTGCAGCAAAAAGATCAGCAGGTAACTTAACGTGCTGATCACGAGCACATAACTCGCGATGCCAAACAACGCTTCCAGCGGGTCGTAGCCGGCAAACATGCCAAGACCTGCGACAGTGCCAAGCACTGCTGTGCACGCGATGATCGCCACCGCGACCGCTGTCGCCCACAAATTCAAATGAAACACCGACCACAGCAACACCAGCAAAGGTAAAAACAACAAGCTCGGTGACCAATTACTCGCATCCGGCGAGGTGAACAACACTACGGCACTTAACCATGCCGCCAGCTGTGCCTGAACAAACAACCACAGTGGCATGTCTTGCCAGCTTTTTCGATTAAAACACAGCAGTGGAATGCCAAAGACAATCACGCCAAAGCCATCGCCAAACCACCAGCCCACCGCCGTGCTGAGCAGGTCATCGCCAGCAATAATCCCTAAGCTCCACAGCTGGCAAGCGCCATTTAACGCTGAGAGCACTGTACCCAAACCGAGGGCATAGACCAAAAACCAAACCATGTCGTGCGGGGAGTCTAACTGAAAACGTAAACGACGCCTGTTCATCATCCAGACGGCAAGCGCAGGCCCTAAGGTGTTTCCCAGTGCCACGCCAATCGAGGTTGCCAGCGGCATGTGCTGCAGTTGTGTGACTAAAACCACCCCAACGGCAATCGCGGTGCCGTACCACATGCCCAAACGCCACAACACGGCGATCACAAAGCCAGTTGCCGGCCAAATTAAGCTAACATGGCCATTTAATGGCGGTACTTGCAGACCAATCCATGCCAACAAGGCATAGCCAAACACGACCAATAGCCACGACAACCACGAGTGTCGTTGCAATAATGGGTGCTGAAAGTAAGGAGGGATTTGCAAATTGACGTCCATCTCGGCGTTACTGCGACCTATGTTTGCAGTATAGACCTATTCTCGAAAAAGAAGGACGCCAAGTGCACCCGACCAAGGCGCGACTAGCACGCCTTAGCGAGCGCTTTTTTAGCGCTTAACGACGCTGCTGAATTTGCGCCAGTAGCACCTCAGCTTTGGACACTTCAAAGGTTTTTGGCGCATCAACGTTCAGCAACTGCACCACGCCATCCTGCACCAACATGCTGTAACGCAAGGAACGCACACCACCAAAGTCACCACTGTCGATGGCCAACCCGAGGCTGCTGGCAAACTTGCCCGCGCCATCGGCAATCATCTGCACATCCCCTGCCTGCTGCGCTTTGGCCCAAGCCTCCAGCACATACGCATCATTCACTGCGGTGCATAAAATACGGTCAACGCCGGCTTGAAAGAACTGCTCGGCCAAGGCAACAAACCCCGGCAAATGCGACGCACTGCACGTTGGGGTGAATGCGCCAGGCACCGCAAATACCACCACGGTATCCCCAGCAAATAACTCCTCGCTGCTGAGCGTAATGACACCATTCTCGGTCAAACGTTGAAAACTAGCCGCTGGTAAGCGGTCATTTACGGCAATCGCCATCGAACTACTCCTCAAAATCCGGCAATGACATAGACGTCAAAACGGTTATTTTTACCTTCAATACTCATGCTGGGTTTTTGTCCGGCTAAAAATCCGGCATAGCCAGGGCGTTTGACCACCACACGTTTGTGCGCCAAGGCTAAAGCGGGGGCGAGCAACGCATCGGCATCGGTATCATTGCCGACCACGTCATGAAACGCCCGCATTTCTTTTTTCACCAACGCCGACTTTTCACGCTCAGGAAACATCGGGTCCAAATACACCACGTCCGGTGCGGGCAAGTCCGTTAACGCTTGCAGTGCCGCTTGATGCACCAGTTGCATACGACTGGGTAGCCAGGATGCCAACTGTGGGTCTTGCGCAGCTCGCCGCAAGCCGTCGGTTAACAACGCGGCCACGGCCGGATTACGCTCCACCATCGTCACTTGTGCCCCTAAACTGGCCAACACAAAGGCATCTCGGCCAAGACCGGCAGTGGCATCAATCACGGTTAAATCCGGCTTTTTATTCAGTCCCACCGCTTTGGCGATCCCCTCGCCTTTGCCGCCGCCAAACTTACGCCGATAGGTCGCGGCACCCGAGCCAAAATCAACCAAGATATCGCCTTGCTTGGGCAAATCGACACAACGCAGTACCAAGGCCCCGTCTTGCTCTGTCAGGTACCAACCGCTGGCACTGTCAACATGTGGTAATGCAAACGGCGCGCACAACGCTTGCAACTCGGCCGATAACGAGCCAAGCCAAAGGTTTGCCACGGGTAAACTCATGCCATCTCCTCTGCGTCATCGGCGAACGCTGCGCCGGTCAACCCCACGACATTGTCACCGGTTGAAAACGCAATCAATCGGCTAATTTGTTGCAAGCTCCACCCAGACTGTTGCTGCCACTGGTTAAACTGCGCCTGAATGCGTTTTAAATTACCAAGGCCATGGATACTGCTGCCTTCAACAATTTGATAGGCGCGCAAATACGCTTCGACGTCGCGGCTAAATAAAAAGGTGTCTTTGCCCATAGCTCGCAAGGCATAAGGCCCGGTGTTGCCACCCAGCCGCTCGCCACGCTTTTTCAGCAAGGCCCATAAGCCAATAATGTCTTGCTCCGGCCATAAGGCGACCATCCGGGCAAAACTGCCATGCTCACGGGCGATATCTAACATGAACTGCGCGTTGTGACGGATGGTCATCACTTTATTGGCATTGCGGATGATGCGTGGGTCGCTGGCTTTTGCCGCCAACATCTCATCGCTCATCAACACCATTTTTTCCGGCACAAAATCAAAGAACAGCTCGCGAAAATTTGGCCATTTGTGTTCAACAACCCGCCAAACAAAGCCGCTTTGGAAGATTTTTTTGGTGAAGGCATCCAGCCAATCCGCATCGCTGTATGCCAACAGCTGAGCGGGTGAACGCGGGGCTCCCAGCATGGCATGCAGGAGCTCCGCCCCACCTTTGCGTTCTAATGCGCGTTGATAAATGCTATCAAAGTGCTCCACGGGTTGCGTCATTGCGCACACTCCCTACGTCTAACACAAAGCCAGCGCAACGGCTGGCTTTGTCAACTGAACGGCCACCGACACGCTAAAAAGCGTCTCCCGCAGCACCGGCTTTACACACCCCATCCGCCCAGTCGATGCCAGGTTCTGGGATCACTTCACAGGTCGACATCATGCCAGACGCTTGATGCTCCGCCTGCCGTAAGCTGCCATACTGCGCCACCAGCGCTAAAAGCTTGGGTTCATCGATACCCTCGGCGGAATAGACCAAATACGACTCAGGCCCGCCACAAGGACGGTGCCCCAATGGGACTTTCCGACAAAAACTGGCACTGCTGGCCTTGGCATCGCCAACCAACAGCCGAATTTGTTGATACACCTCTGCCGATTGCATCACCCCTCCTGCAGGTTGCTGAACCGTCTCGCGCACCGCCTCTGTCTGCGTGCTGACCATCGCGGGGTCGCTGCATGCTGCCAGCATGCCAAGACCGGTGGCGGCGCACAGCGCAACACCCACCCTGTGCAGCCAATGGCGGCGCAGGGCGTGGGCCATCACGCGACTCATGCGGCAATTCCCATATGCCGCAACAAGGCGGCATTGGATGGCTCGCGACCACGGAACGCTTTAAACAGCTCCATGGGTTCGGCACTACCGCCACGCTCGAGCACACAATGCAAGAAGTCACGGCCGGTGGCTTGGTTAAAAATACCGTCTTCTTCAAAACGGCTAAAGGCGTCGGCTGATAACACTTCGGCCCATAAGTAGCTGTAATAACCGGCGGCATAACCGCCGGCAAAGATGTGGCTGAAGCTGTGTTGGAAACGGTTAAAACTAGGCGGCAACATCACCGACACTTCGCTGCGGACCGCATCCAGCACCTGTTGCACGCGCGCCCCCAATGCCGGGTCATAGTTGGCATGCAAGCGGAAATCAAACAACGCGAATTCGAGTTGGCGCACCAAAAACATCGCGCTTTGGAAGTTTTTCGCCGCCAGCATTTTATCAAGCAGATGGTGCGGCAGCGGCTCGCCTGTTTCGAAATGGCCGGAAATAATCTGCAGCGCTTCGGGGGCCCAGCACCAGTTTTCCATAAATTGGCTCGGCAGTTCGACCGCATCCCATGGCACCCCTGCAATCCCTGCCACCGCAGCGGCGTCGACTTGCGTCAACATATGGTGAATACCATGGCCAAATTCGTGGAACAAGGTGACCACTTCATCATGGGTAAACAGCGCCGGCTTGCCGCCGACTGGTTTATTGAAGTTGCAGGTTAAATAAGCCACTGGCGTTTGCAGGCTGCCGTCTAAACGCCAGCGGCGGCCTTGGCAGTCGTCCATCCAAGCGCCGCCCCGTTTTTTGGCGCGCGCATACAAGTCTAAATAGAAACTGCCGCGCAGCACGCCCTGCTCGTCGGTGATATCAAAAAACTTCACATCGCTGTGCCAGACATCGACGCCTGGGCGCTCGGTGACGGTCACGCCAAACAAGCGGTTTAGCACGGTAAACAAACCGGATAACACTTTGGGTTCTGGGAAATACGGCCGCAACAACTCGTCGTTGATGCTGTATTTGGCCATCTTCAGTTTTTCTGAAAAATATGTCACATCCCAGCTGTTTAGCTGGTCAACGCCGAAGTCGGCCTTGGCAAAGGCGCGCAGTTCAGCCAAGTCTTGCTCGGCTTGCGGCTTGGCGCGACGGGCTAGATCCGTTAAGAAATCCAGCACTTGGCTGGGTGATTCGGCCATTTTAGTGGCCAGTGATTCTTCGGCGGCGTTGTTAAAATCGAGCAGCTGCGCCAATTCGTGGCGCAGCGCCATGGTTTCTTCGATGATGGCACTGTTGTCAAATTCACCGGCCGTTGGGCCTTGATCGGATGCCCGCGTGCAATACGCGCTGTACATTTCACGGCGCAGCTCGCTGTTATCGGCATAGGTTAACACGGCGATATACGATGGGAATTCCAAGGTAAACACCCAGCCATCCAGTTCACGCGCGGTTGCCGCTTCAGCCGCGGCCAGTTTGGCGTCTTCGGGCAAACCGGCTAACAGGCTTTCGTCGGTGATGTGTTTAAACCACGCTTGGGTGGCATCTAAACAATGGTTGGAAAAGGTCGAACCTAAATCGGACAAGCGGCTTTGAATATCACCGTAGCGTTGCTTTTTCTCATCAGGCAAACCAATACCCGACAGTTTGAAATCACGCAGCGCGTTTTGAATGACTTTTTGCTGTGCCGGCGTCAGCGTCTGGTACTCGGCACTTTGCGCTAGCTCGACATACGCTTGGTACAAACCTTCGTGTTGGCCAACCCAGGTGCTGTAATCGGACAGCAGCGGCAAGCAGCTTTCATAGGCTTCACGCAGTTCTGGGCTTGAAACCACCGAGTTCATGTGCGAGACCGGCGACCATAACCGGCTTAACTGATCGCCCACCTCTTCGCTGTCGGCCACCAAGCTTTGCCACGTCACTGGGCGCGCAGCCAAGGCTCGCTCAATCGCCTCACGGCAGGCCGTTAATGCGTGTTCGACTGCAGGTTTGACTTGGTCAGCGGTGATGGCGGAAAAAGGCGGCAGACCGGTAAAGTTCAACAATGTATTCATAACGATTCCAGAAAAAGCAGGCAATGAACAAAATAATGGGGCAGTCGACGGACTATCTCAAGGGGCGCACCGAAATTGCCGCTCCACCAGTTAAGACTGCGCCTGTTGCGGTAATTGCTGCTGGCGCAGATACTCAAGCACAGCCGCGGCGGCCATCGGCTTGGCCAGCACAGAGCCTTGCGCCGCGTCCACTTGCTGTAACATCAGAAAATTCAGTTGTTGTTGCGTTTCAACCCCTTTGCACAGCACTTGCAGCCCAAGTTCGCGCGCCAGCTGCACCGCCCCCGCGAATATCTGTTCTTTTTGCGGCCCAAGGTGACTGAGCATGGTCATATCAAGTTTGATAGCGCGCAGTGGCAAGCTACCTAGCTTCGTTAGCATCGATTGACCCGCGCCAAAGTCATCCAAGATGACATCGAACGCGGCCTTTTTCAGCATATCGACACTGCGCTGCACCGCTGGCGATGTGGTATCCACGGCGTTTTCGGCGAACTCTAACCATAAACGCTGCGCTGCTGGATATTGCAATTCATGTTGCACCAACTGACCGAGCAAGCGACTGTTTTCAATATCTTTGCCGGATAAATTAATCGACACAGGCACGGCAAGCCCTTGCTGCCGCCAAGCATTGGCGGTGCGACGCGCTTCTTTATACACCCACGCTGAAATCATATTCATCAAACCGGCGTCTTCCGCCAGCGGAATAAACAACGACGGCGCAATCAAGCCCAGCGTCGGGTGCGGCCAGCGCAACAAGGCTTCGACCGCAATACAACTTTGGCTATTTAAATCGATGATCGGCTGGTACACCAGTTCAAACTGGTCACCGCTAATGGCTTTGGTTAGGTCCGTCAGCAACTGCACGCGGTTGCGATTGTCATCGCTAAAGGATGGTTGATAACTCAAATGCCCTGCATCACGTTGCAAATAATTCAGCGCTAAACTGGCGTGTGCGATCAGCTCTTCGGCATCATCGCAATACGCATCGTTGATCAAGATAGAACCATACCGTGGCCGAAAATCTGGCGCTAAGCCATCGATCCGATACTTTTGATGCAATAACTTACGGATTGCATTCAGAATTTTGGCAAATTCTTGCTCTAGCACCACCATAGCAATTTTATCTTGGCTTAGCGCATACAAGGTGTGATGCATGTCGGGGCCAAGGCTGACTAATCCCTGCCCTTGTCGTAAACAATACTGATGCAAATGGCTGAGATAGGTTTGCAGAATATGTTGCGTTTTTTGTCGCCCAAGCACGGCTTCAATGCGATCGTACGACTGCCATTGCACCACCAATAACCGATATTTTTGCAGTCCTGTCGCCATCTGTTGCGTCAACAATTCGGTTAGCGCCAAGCGCGAACCAAGCCCATAAAACGGTGAGATCTTGCTGCGCGCTAATTCGGCTTGTTGCAGCTGGCTCAGTTGCAGATTTCGCTCCAGCAAGGCTTTTTGGGTCCGCGCCAAGGTGTCTTTCGCCAAGTACTCATTGGTCACTAAATTCACCGCCATCAACAACGCAGCCAAGGTGGTGCCCAACTCTAATGACACCAAGGTCACGCCATTTTCTGGAATGTAACCCAGCACCCGCGCCACCGACACTAAGATACTGCCCAGCAACACCAACATCGGTAGCAAAAAATGCCAAGCCCGTTGGCGCTGACTCGACAATTGCCAAATGCCTATGACTAAACACAGCACGGCATAGCCTTGTAACAGCAGGATCGCGCCATGCTTGAGCTGGCTTTGCAGCTGGGTCAGTTCCAACACCATCGTCGCGACCATGCTCAGCAGCAACAACAGCGCGAGCCCTTGCATCGCACGCAACAGCCGTGCCCAGCCGGTGCCTGCGTCAAAGCGGAAATAACGCAGCACAAAACTGGCCGCCGCCAATAACGCCAGTGGCATGCCAATATCAATCAAATGGTTCCAGTGCGGTAGATCTGGCCACAACCACTGCTGACTAAAGCCTTGCAGTTCGGCTTGGACGGCGGTAATGGCGAGGATTAACAGCGCAAACCAGGCCAAACTGTCGTCGCGCGCGACCACGCCAAACACCAAGGTGACAAATGCGGCACACATTAAAATGCCGTAGAACAAGCCTTGGAACAGTTGTTGGCGACGATTGTGAGCCTCTTGCTGCTGTGTCTCACTGTAGCGAATGGGAAAGTACAAACCACCGATGTTTTGCACCTGCACCAACACGGTATCGCCGGCTGTTGGCGTGAAGACAAAACTACCGGTGCCGTCGGTGTCTGCCGACCAAGGCAAGGCATCTCCGGTAGCCAGATGTTGCAACACCCGCCCCTTGGCATCGAGTTGATAAAAATTGACTTGATCTAAAAACGGCGCGGCGAGCTCTAGCCGATGACCGGCCCGATAATCAAATTGCAGCTTGAACCAAACCGGACCTAACCCATACCCAAGCAAAGCGTCTGGGTTGAGCAACGGCAGAAAATTGCTGGCGCGCAAGGCCTGCTCAGGTGTTTGTACCGCGGCATCATGCAGATAACTGACCGCGATCGGAGAGCGCTGTACCTGCTGCTTGGCACTTTGTAAGGTGATGTTGATCAGCACGCTTGCCAACACCACCAGTAACAAAACGAGCCAAACGAGGGTGGAACGACGGTGGCTAGGGGCAGAATTTTCTTGCGGCATTAAGTCACTGCGGTGCTTTTTTCCAAACACAGGGTTTGCGAACTATACCGATATTTGCCGTAAGAGGAACATTTCTTAAAGCCTTTTGCTAAAAAGAAATTCACGGCTTTGCTATTGATGATCCGCACAGCTGCCAGCACTTTTGGATAACCCCGCGCAGCCGCAGCATGCAATAAGTAGTTAAAAATGGCCGTACCAACACCCGCTTGCGATGAATATAAACGTTTGATCTCTGCCCGTTCAGCATCTTCTTGGCGTAACAAGCCACAGCCGACGGCTTTGCCGTCATGCCAGGCAATCACCGCCAGTTGCAGCCCACTTTGGGTAAAACTGGCTTTGTGTTGTTCTTCTTCTTTGCTATGCCCCAATGACGCAGACAATTGGCCAAAGAGCGCCACCAGAGCCGGGTTCGTTAACTCAACTTCGGTAATGGTATACATAGGCGCACTCGCTCCTTCTACTTGGAATAACTACTCGACACTCTGCGTCGCTACTTTCTCCAGCATAGGTCGAGATTTGCAAGTTCGCACCTTGTTGAAAAATTTTCTCTAGTGTTTTATATCCCCATAAGTTACACAACTACGAGGCTTTGCTGCGCAATCCTGTCACTTCAGTGTGATACTGTTGCAATTTAACGCGCTAAACCTGCGCTTGATAGCAAATAAATCGAGACTAAAAAATTGCCTTGGCATACTCCAGAATGATTAGAACACCTGAATAAAGGACCCTTGCGATGAAAAAAACCATGGTTGCCACGACCATCGCCGCTGCTTTAACTCTGGCGGCGTGTAGCGATAACAAACCTGCGACTGAAGCGGCACAAGCCCAAGCCGCTGCTCCCGCTGCAAGCGACACCAAACCAGCGGTGACGGCAGACAACCCACTGTTCAAAGCAAGCTCGCTGCAATACCAAGCGCCTGAGTTTGACAAGATCAAAACCGAGCATTTCCAGCCAGCGATGGAACAAGGCATTATCGAACACGATAAAGAAATCCAAGCCATTGCCAACAACCCAGAAGCGCCAACCTTTGAAAATACCATCGCTGCGATGGAAAAAACTGGCGCCTTGTTGGACCGCGCTTCCAGCGTGTTCTTCAACTTAACCGGCACCATGAGCACGCCGGAAATCATGAAAATTCAGTCTGAGATGGCGCCAAAATTGTCAGCGCACAGCGACAATATCAACTTAAACCCACAATTGTTTGCTCGCGTTAAAGCGGTGTATGACGCACGCGCTACAGCGAACTTAGATGCCGAAGCGCTGCGGTTAACCGAAGTGACCTATGAAGGTTTTGTCCGCGCCGGTGCCATGCTGACCGATGAGCAAAAAACCAAGATCCGCGCGCTGAACGAAGAAAGCGCCAAGTTAAGCAACCAATTCAGTCAAAACCTGCTGAAGCTCAACAAAGAGATCGCAGTGTTTGTCAAAGACAAAGCTGAATTAAAAGGCATGTCTGATGCTGAAATCGCTTCCGCTGCTGAACAAGCCAAAGCCATGGGCAAAGACGGCGAGTATGTGATTCAAATTACCAACACCACGCGTCAGCCAGTATTAGCCGTACTGGAAAACCGCGCTTTACGTCAAAAAGTGTGGGAAGCCTCCGCCTACCGCGGTACTAAAGGTGAATTGGATAACCGTCCACTGGTGGCTCGCTTGGCTCAAATTCGCGCTGAACGCGCCAAGTTATTAGGTTTTGATAGCTTTGCGGACTACTCGTTAGGCCGCAGCATGGCGAAAAAACCACAAGCGGTGTTTGATATGTTAGGCAGCATGGTGCCGGCCGTTGTGGCCAACACCAAAAAAGAAGCGGCTGATATTCAAGAGGTGATCAAAAAAGAAGGTGGTAACTTCGAGGTTCAACCGTGGGATTGGGAATTCTACGCCGAGAAAGTTCGCAAAGCGAAATACGACCTCGACGAAAGCCAAGTCAAACCTTATTTTGAGTTTAATCGCGTGTTACACGACGGTGTATTCTTCACGATGAACAAGCTGTTTGGTATCACCATGAAAAAACGCACCGACTTGCCGGTGTACCATCCAGATGTTGAAGTGTACGAAGTGTTTGATGCTGACGGTTCAAGCATTGCCTTGTTCTATGCCGACTACTTTGCACGCGAAGGCAAACGTGGTGGTGCTTGGATGAGCTCGTTCGTCAATCAAAACGACTTAGCGGGCGATAAACCTGTGGTTGTCAACGTGATGAACATTCCAAAAGGCCCAGCCGGCGAACCTACGCTGGTTAGCTATGACAACGTCACCACCATGTTCCACGAGTTTGGTCATGGTTTACATGGCATTTTCTCCAAAGTGAAATACCCAAGCCTGTCAGGCACCGCGGTATCGCGTGACTTCGTTGAATTCCCATCGACCTTCCAAGAAGATTGGGCAGAAAAACCAGAAGTGCTGGCTAACTACGCGAAACACTACAAAACAGGTGAAGCCATCCCGGCCGACTTGTTAGAAAAAGTCTTAAAATCGCGTAAGTTCAACCAAGGTTATGACACTTTAGAGTACATGGCTGCGGCATTAGTGGACATGGAATGGCATTCATTGCCAGCTGATGCACCACTGCAAGACGTGGAAAAATTTGAAGCCGACGCGCTGAAAAAACACGGTGTGGACTTGTCGTTCGTGCCACCACGTTACAAATCAACCTTCTTCAGCCACTCGATGGGCGGCGGTTATTCCGCTGGCTATTACGCCTACATGTGGTCTGAAATCCTGGCCGCCGATGCCTTTGCCTTCGTGCAACAACAAGGCGGTTTAACCCGTGAAAACGGCAGCAACTACCGTAAAAACATCCTGTCGGTGGGTAACACCAAAGACCCAATGGAAGCTTACAAAGCCTTCCGTGGTCAAGAACCAACCACAGATGCCTTGTTGATCCGCCGCGGCTTAAAAGAGCCAGTGAAGTAATACTGTCACTGAGTTTGCCCTGACCAACCCCCAGCATGCTGGGGGTTGTTTTTTGAGGGTGCCGTGCTGGCGCCACATGCGATAACCCGCCCCTGCGCGCAGAACCTAGTCGCAAGCCCGTCACTGGAGTGGCTTTCAGCGGATTGGGCTAGAACCGGATGAGCTAGAGTCGGATTGAACCCAGCCATCACCGAACCTTTGATCGATATCAAAGACTCCCGCTGCAGCTGGCCTCGGTAGGGTTGGCACTTGATCTACCGCAAGCTTTGTCCAGCGCTAGCCACCTACACTGACCACAATTGCTGACATGACACCACGCGCTTTATTGCCTTTGGTTGAAGTCACTTGCGTTGTACCACGTTGTATTTCCTGTGTTGCATTAACAGTGTTGCATTTCCTGTGAGGGTACCTTTCTTTCTCGGACAGGTATCAGTTAGCCCAGTGCCAAGCGCTGGGCTTTTTTTTGGTGAATTCAGAGTGTGGTGGGCTTGCGGCACAAGCCGATTGGATACTTATCTGCTGGTACGGATGTGTAGGGAGTCCATAACACGAATCTTCGCAAGGGGGATCTCCCCCTGCCTTGCCCCCTCGCGTACTTCTAAGAATGAAGCCATCGACGACTTAGTCGTCAGGCCAACGCTAGGACTGCACACTGCCAGACTTGCCTTTTGCCAGCCTTGACGTCGTTTCGGAGACGGAAACTAACATTCCTTTTTTATCATAAATTTTTATGATGTTGACCACTATCATCTCCGCCTCATTCTCATAGGCATGAGTCATGTACTCAGGACGAAATTCTGCAGATACCGGATCGGCAGCATTCCCGAATGCATCGGTGAATCTCCTCTTGGTCTCCGAGGTCACTAGTGGCACTTCCACCGCATGGTGAGGCAAATCAACATAAAACGTCTTCAGCGCAGCGCCATTTTCAGAGTGCCAAACATAAATCAGAGATGACCCCAATTTTTGAGCCGAGACACAGTTCATTTTACAGGATGGCCCAACATCCACAGCCTGGCTTTGAGCGGTAAATGCCAACATGCAGGTACCAAACAACATGTATTTTGTTATTAACATCACATAATCCCTTATCGATAGGTGTCGCAGCTTTGCTAAGTCTTATTTAGTAGCACAAAGAACACTGAGAAAACATATCAGAATCAACAAAATGCAACATTAAAATCACATGTCATCACCAATCAAGGATTAACCCTGAGGTATCCCCAGAAGTTGTATAGATAAAACAATAATTTAGGTGAAGACGGGAACATTCATGGCAGTTCCTGATCTGATCTTTCGCCAAAAACACCATATCTAAGAACACGCCATGAACGTTC
>JACCDZ010354323.1_pt1 | contig 83937 bp, 92 predicted proteins | sample 7449551 | NCBI WGS metagenome assembly JACCDZ01 (sample SAMN15323452, study PRJNA562643) | freshwater metagenome | isolation source: river surface water | place: USA:Blue River Watershed | collected 2017-08-18
GGTTATGTCACAGGTGCAGTTTTTGTACTCGCCATCTCAAGCTATTATATGCTAAAGAAACGTGATATGCCCTTTGCTCGTCGCTCTTTCGCGATTGCTGCAATTTTTGGTTTAGCTTCAACTTTCTGCGTCATTTTACTTGGTGATGAATCAGGTTATGAATTGGGTGATGTGCAAAGAACTAAACTCGCTGCAATTGAAGCTGAATGGCACACTGAACCCGCACCTGCCGCATTTACTTTATTTGGTATTCCTAACCAAAAAGAAATGCGTACCGATTATGCAATTAAAATTCCATATGTTATGGGAATCATTGCAACTCGCTCGACAGACAAAGAAGTTACTGGCTTACATGACTTGATGAAAGAGCATGAAATCCGTATTCGTAATGGTATGGTGGCGTATAGCGAATTAACAAAACTCCGTGCAGGCGATCAGTCCCCAGAGTTACTTGCATCATTTCAAAAAAATCAAAAAGACTTAGGCTATGGTCTGCTATTAAAGAAATATACACCGAATGTTGTTGACGCAACTGAAGAACATATCAAAGCAGCAACTAAAGATACCATTCCAAATGTCGCTGCATTGTTTTTCTCGTTCCGTGCGATGGTGGCTTCTGGTGCATTAATGTTATTACTTTTCCTACTGGCTGCGTGGTCAGTCGCTAAACGTAATGCCGAAACAAAACCGTGGTTACTTAAATTTGCTCTATTTGCTCTTCCACTACCATGGATTGCAATTCAAACAGGTTGGTATGTAGCTGAAGGTGGTCGTCAACCATGGTCTATTGGTGAAGTTTTACCAACACACCTCTCTGCATCTTCTTTAAGCACAGGTGATGTATGGGGATCAATTATTGCACTTGCTGCGTTCTATACGGTACTGCTCATTATTGAAATGTACTTAATGATCAAATTTGCTCGTTTAGGTCCAAGTTCGTTGCACACTGGTAAATATCATTTTGAAAAACTAGCTGCAAAAACTGGGGAGGCTCAATCATGATCGAATATGAACTCCTAAAAATTATTTGGTGGGTATTGGTTGGTGTATTACTGATTGGCTTTGCCCTCACCGATGGTTTTGATATGGGCTCAATGGCGCTGATGCCATTTGTAGGTAAAACTGATTCTGAAAGACGTGCTGCAATCAATACGATTGCACCACACTGGGATGGTAACCAAGTCTGGTTTATTACCGCTGGTGGTGCACTTTTTGCTGCATGGCCAATGGTTTATGCTGTCGCTTTCTCTGGAATGTATTGGGCATTACTACTCGTTCTATTTGCGCTATTCCTCAGACCCGTTGGATTTGACTATCGTTCTAAATTAGAAAACACCCAATGGCGTACTTCTTGGGATTGGGGTCTATGCATTGGTGGTGCTGTACCAGCACTAGTATTCGGTGTTGCATTTGGTAACTTATTTTTGGGCGTACCATTTAGCTTAGACGACACCTTACGTTCTGAATACACAGGCAGCTTCTTTGCATTATTGAATCCATTTGCGTTGATTTGCGGTATCGTGAGTTTGTCAATGTTATCTGCTCATGGCGGCGCATGGTTAATGCTTCGTACTGATGGTGATTTACATAACCGTTCGGCTAAAGCAACTCAAATTATGGCAATCGCATTCCTTGTATTTTTCTTAGCGGCTGGCGCTTGGTTATTGTTTGGAAATATCTCAGGCTATAGTTATGCTACTGCTGTTAATACTAATGCTGCATTAAACCCACTTGCAAAAGAAGTGGTAACAAATGCAAACCATGGTTGGTTGAATAACTACTCAACTTACCCAATTACTATGGCTGCACCAATTATTGCAATTCTAGGTGCATTATTGGTTATTCTTAGTGCTGGAAAACGTAAGGCAGCTGCAAGCTTTACAGGTACGAGTCTGATGATTGTGGGTGCTATCTTAACTGCTGGTTTTGCATTATTCCCATTCTTATTGCCATCAAGTATCAACCCAACATCAAGTTTAACGATGTGGGATGCTGTTTCTAGTCACAAAACTCTTGGTGTAATGACTGTTGCTGCTTGTATTTTTGTTCCTCTCATTTTGATCTATACCTCTTGGTCTTATTACAAAATGTGGGGTGTCATCACTAACAAACACATTGAAGAAAATTCACATAGTTTGTACTAATGAGGAGATGTGAAATGTGGTATTTTGCATGGATTCTAGGCATTTTGATGGCATGCTTCGCAGGTGTACTCAGTGCACTCTATATCGAACACCATCAAGATTTAGATGAGGAATAATAAAATGGCTGAAGCAATGACAACACCGAAGAATAGTAAAGCTCAAGTGCTTGCAATGACCGTTTCGTTTTTGTTGGCATTGCCACTTGCTGCTATTTTATTGGTACACCCATCATTAATGTTAGATGCCAATGGTCACTACAACCACAGTATGCTGATGCTCGTCATGGTCGGTATTTCTGGCGGTTTTATTCATGGTGTTGGGTTTATACCAAGATTTTGGTTATGGAAATGGTTATTTAGTCCTTATATTGCATGGCCTCTGATGATCTTAGGCTATTATATTTGGATTGGTAATTAATCTTTAACAAATCAAATAAAAAGAGGAAGCATGGCTTCCTCTTTTTTGTGTCGTTTTGAATGATCATTTAATAACATACAAAGTAATTACAATATAATTTAAAATATTGAGTAATAAAATTTTTAATTTATAATCAATAGACTATATGATCGTCTTTTTCATTTCAATTAACTGAATTGGCACCAACGGCTGACCTACATTTGCATTTACAGGATAAGGCTCTGTATGACCTGTAATTTGATAACCACGACGCTGATAATATGCGATTAACTCAGAGCGAACATCCAAGACATACATAATTAAATCTCGAACTTCCGAACAACTCTGTGCAACATAATTGAGCATTTGTTTGCCATATCCTAAGTTTTGAACCGATGAATCTATCGCAAAAGTTCCAATTTCAACAGAATTATGATCAAGACTGAGTCCAATACAAGCAACTAACAAACCTTGTTCATTCTCGCCAACAAACAGTTTAAAATTGGATCGGCTCAAGTCTCCATTCAATTGCTCATTAGTAATGCGTGTTCCATCTACAAATGCTTTTTCGGTGGTCCAACTTCGCTCAGATTGAGCCCGATAAGCCAAATTGATTAATTCAACCAATTGCGCTACATCATCATTTTTTGCAGTTCTAATGTTTAAAGACATTTCTATTTTATACGCTCAATAAAAAACCGATGATAACATCGGTTCTTTTACAGTGGAGCAATTAGTTCGTTTGCCCTGCTAACCACGCCATAAATTTTTGACGCTCAGCTTTTGATGCTTTTTGCCACAAGTCTACGAGTTGCTGATCTGTGGTTTTTATATTGCCCGATACTGCCGTTGTTGCTGTTACAGCAACAGGTGCTACACTTGTTGTCGAAGCTGCATATACGGGTGCAGGTTGATTCACGACATTATTTTTGTTTTTTTGGGTTAAATCTAAAGTACGACCTAGTAAACTATTACCTGAAAACCACGGTTGAGCTTCATTATTTGCACCTGTTTGCTGTACTACAAGTTTTTTGCTTTGATCATATAAAGCAACCGTAGGCTGTTCAGCAAATTTTTTTGCTTCACTAAAGTCTTTTGGAGCATTTACCAGTGCCAACGTATAAGACCTATTATCTTGTAGGTCAGATGCCTGAATAGTGACAACACCTGACTTGACAATGTCATGCTCACCATTTAAATGTTCAAAATATTCACGGTAACGTACATTCAGTGTCAAATTACCAGCATCAACCTGATAGTTGTTTTTCTTTGAAGGAATTAACCCATTATTTACTTCTTGACCATTTACCGCAAGAATCACGATTTCTTCAGGTGCAGTGATTGTGACTGCCGAAAAAACTGAACTACTCAATAATAACCCGAAAGCAGCAACACCAACTCTTAAAGACATTAGACTCTTCTCGATATAAACAATTTATGAAATCGTAAGCACTATGCTCTGCGATTATGACCATTTTATGACATAAAATAAAACTGTCTATTCCAACAATTTGGCTTTTTAAGATATATACATCAATTCTAATGCTAAGCGCCATAGTTCTTTTGGCGAATACAAACCCTTAAATAAAAAAAGAGCACATTGAGTGCTCTTTTTAATGAGACGTATATTTACTTAGTTAAAAGTTTTGAAACGTGCAGCATCATCCATATAGGTTTTTTCACCAGCAGCCGCTTCAATAGAACCGAATACTAACTGTGCACGTAGTTTCCAGTTTGATGGAATATCAAAAGTTTCAGCCACTTCAGCATCCACGATTGGATTATAGTGCTGTAATGATGCACCAACACCAATTTCAGATAATGCAGTCCATGTTGCGAACTGTGCAATTGCACTTGAATGTTCAGACCAAACTGGGAAGTTATCCGCATACAATGCGAATTGCTCTTGTAAACCTTTTACAACATCTTGATCTTCATAAAATAACACCGTACCAAAACCTGCTGAGAAACTATCAATTTTCGCGCTAGTATTTGCAAATGCTTCTGCTGGAACCATTTTACGTAAAGTTTCGCGAACAATTTCCCAAAATTTATGATGTGATTCACCATATAAAGTTACAACACGTGAAGTTTGAGAGTTGAATGATGATGGGCTTTGTTTTACTGCTTCGCGAATTGTTTCTTCAATCGTTGCTTGGTCAACTGTAAGATTTTTACCAATTGCATAAATGGTACGACGTGATTTAATGCTATTTAGAAAGTTACTCATGTTGTTATTCCTACTATACCTTTAAGGCGTTATCTTGGATTGAATGTAGTGTATAACGATACATTTTTTAGGAATAGTCTAAAAAATACGACATATCGTTTTATTTTTGAAACAATACTATTTTTGAAATATAAAAAACTCCACATTGAGTGGAGTTCTTTTAACGTAAACTAATTACTTATCAGTTTCAAACAACGCAGCAACGAAAGACTTAGCTGAGAATGGGCGTAAATCATCAATCTTTTCACCGACACCGATATAACGAATTGGCACATGGGTACGGCTCGCGATATTAAATAACACACCACCTTTCGCTGTACCATCAAGTTTAGTAATCGTAATACCCGTTAAGCCAACCGCCTCATCAAACAGTTGTACTTGGTTAATTGCATTTTGGCCTGTTCCCGCATCTACAATTAACATAATTTCATGCGGTGCCGTTGCATCAATCTTCTGCATCACACGTTTAACTTTTTTCAACTCTTCCATAAGATTTGATTTATTTTGCAAACGACCTGCTGTGTCAGCGATTAGAACATCAATACCTTTCGCACGCGCGCTTTCAAAAGCATCAAAGATAACCGACGCACTATCAGCACCATGCCCCTGAGCGACAACTGGAATATCGTTACGTTCACCCCAAATTTGTAGTTGCTCAGTCGCTGCAGCACGGAAAGTATCACCCGCCGCTAGCATGACTTTTTTACCTTCACCTTGTAAACGTTTAGCCAGTTTACCAATCGTCGTCGTTTTACCTACGCCATTTACACCCACCATTAAAATCACATAAGGCGATTTATTTGGATCGATATGTAATGGTTTTACACGTGGCGCCAGTAATGCAACCAACTCTTCTTGTAATGCTTTGTAGAGCGCATGCGAATAAATTAAATCTCCACGCGCAGTTCTTTCAGTAAGATTGGCGATAATAGTTTTGGTCGCATCGACACCAATGTCGGCGATGAGTAGCTGTTCTTCAACTTCTTCTAATAACTCATCATCAATTTCTTTGCCACCAATTAAGATATTGACCACACCATCCGTAAAACTACGACGCGTTTTAGCCAAACCATCCTTCATACGACCAAAGAAACCCGTTGACTTGGCTTCTTCTGTAATAGCAGGAACAGATGTTTCTTCCACAACTACAGGTGATGGCGTTTCAACACTATTTTTAGCTACTGGCTCAATAATGGGAACATCGACAGCAGGTAAACTTGGTAATGTGACATCGTCATCTCCGATATCGGCATTTATCAAGAATTTATTTTGCATATTCGATTGCTGTTGCATGTCGATTCCTTGAGAAAAAAAGCAGCTTTTTTAAAGATAGTCAGTCTAGCACAAATTGATTTCTTTTTCCTGACTAAGGCAAACTGTTCATTTATAAATAGAAATGAGTCGATTAAAACTTATTCATCTTCTTGTACCATCGCTGGGTACTCTTTGATTCGACTAGATTCAAATTGATAAGCGTTCAAAAGCTTTAAATAATCTTCACGGCGAATCTGAGAATTTTCCAGTATATGTACTGCCATTTGTTGTGTTTTAGGATGACTGGCTTGCTGTGAAAACTGAAGTACTTGTTGATATTGCAAAGGATTGACAGGAAGTTTCAATGCATAAAATGCAAGGATAAAAATAGACAAAATAATGATACTGACCAAAGCATTATAAAATTGGTCAATTTTCAACCCCAATTTGGATTGTAAAAATTTATGTTTAGAAATTATAGACAGCATAATCTACCTCGAATTAGATGTAGTGTATGTGTCTAGCTCGCTTAGGACAAGTGTAGCGTTCAATAATTCACCGCTAGTAAGTTTATTGAACGCTCATATGATATTAATCAACTCATCAGCGAACGGACAAAGGCGAAATATAGAATGAATGCAATAATCACGAGTGCCAAAAATATAGCAAACATCCCTACACCACTTTCAGCATCAGCTGGATGTAAATCATCATCATCAGCAATACGTTTCAACTCGCCATTGTAAATATCATAAAACCGATCTTTTTGTTCAGGGCTTAAATGACTTGCGAAATCGTAAACTCTTTTACGCTGTGCTAAACAATAGTCACCTAAGTGAATCTCCTGATGAAAGATTGCCTCATCGAGTAATTTACGGTGATGGTGAGCTAAAGCAATAATTTGGCTTTCTGCTGGTGGTACATCAAAGCTGAAGCCATCAATTACATTTGACATATTATTCTCCTTATCTATTTCTATTATTTTCACTTTGATTTTACTTAAAAATATTTGCGAGAAGTGTTTAATCGTGTAAGCTTACAAATTAGATAAAGACACGCAATATACTTGACAATTCAAGTAATGTTGTCATAATTATTTCATAATTCAGAGTTATAGTGACTTAAGTTCAAAGTAAAGTATCTTTGAATAGAATCTGAAGTAATCATAATTAAAATAAGGAGTTATATATGATTCAGCATTTTACACAACATGAACTAGAGCATGTGTATGCCAATGCAGTAAATACAATTCAATCGCAAAAAAACTTTCTAGATGCTGTGAAAGAGCTTGAACAAGTAGCTCAAGCAGGTCACGGTAAAGCAGCATTATTTTTAGCGGAACTGTATTATCAAGGTTTTCGAGTAGAACGTGATTCTTTGAAAGCTCAATATTGGCAAAAGTTAGCAACAATGCAAGCATAAGAAAACGTCACTCAGGTGGCGTTTTTTAATACCTCCTTAAAACGTACAACATCACTCCCTCCCACGGTCTAACTTGCGCTGCATCAAAGCTTTGATTTGCTCAGGTAGTGTTAACTTTAATAAAAAAAATATTTCTAGAGTCTTTCTGAATTGCTTTTATCTGATGCAAAGATTGAATAATCAAGATGATATTTTGACCCAAAGGAATATTTGCTTACGATTTAGATCAATTGTTTAAACATAAATGCCATATAAATTTCTTATAATTAAACATGAGTTTATATAAAATTAGTTTACGAACATGTATCGTTTTAATAATTTCCAACCAGTATCACGCGAGTTGATGATTAAAATTTCAATTCTAAAAACAATGATGTATTGTGGCGTACTTTGGGGTTTATATCATCAAGGTTGGGCAATCAAATCCGATCACGATGGTCATGTATTCCCATTTTGGTTGAATGGCGTACAAGCACACCGTTATGCAAAATCAAATTGGAAAAATTATAAACCACGTAAAATTACACCTAAAGATTTTCATGAATCACTATTACCAACCTTAACGCGTTTACAAGTAGAGCCTGCTTTATTTAATTCTTCGCATCGCAAATTCAAACTTTCGACACAACAAATGCAGCATTTCTTTTTTATGCCAGAACCAGTTATGGCGTAATAAATTTGCCCACCAATCATGATGACTTTTTAGACATTCACAAGAGAAAGTTATCATTGTTGTGCATTTAGGACTTTGCAATTAAAAAAAATACCGTTAAGTTAAATGAAAATGACAATACAACAGAGGTAGATAAACAATGACAAGCGTTGCCCAAGTCATCAAAAATAAAGCTGTACAATCAATTTTTACAATTTCGCCAAATGCGACTGTACTTGAAGCAATTAAAATTATGGCGGACAAAGGTGTAGGTGCACTGGTGGTTGCAGAAGATGAAAAAGTGGTTGGAATTTTCTCTGAACGTGACTATACCCGTAAGATCGCCTTGATGGAACGCACCTCAGAAAGCACACTTGTCTCGGACATTATGACATCCAAGGTCATTTCAGTCGGCTTGAACCATACGGTAGAAGAATGTCTACAGCTCATGACCGATCGTCATTTACGTCATTTACCTGTATTGGATCAAGAAAAGTTGGTGGGTTTTATCTCAATTGGTGACTTGGTGAAAGCAGCAATGGAAGATCAACGTATCCTGATTGAACAGCTTCAACAATATATCTCTGGTTAATTCTATAAAAATAAAAAAACAGGGCAATTCACTACCCTGTTTTTTATTTTAAAAACCCAGAACTATGCCTTTAGAAAGTTCTGGATTGCAGGCACAAGACGTTGCAACAGCTCATCTGCCTGAGCTTGAGTCATGTTGAGTGTGGGTAACAAACGAACCACAGAACCCGCCGTGACATTGATAATCAATTTATATTGATCACGGGCAATCGCAACAAGTTCAGCACAGTCTTTTGGTAGCTGAATACCAATCATCATACCAAAACCACGCACCTGTACATTGTAACCAGCCAATTGCGCTTTGAGTTGATTCACGATATAGGCACCGACAGTGGCAGCATTTGCGACCACATTCTCTTTTTCAAGTGTATCCAGTACCGTATAGACCACACGCGAGCCCAACACTGTGCCACCATAGGTTGAACCGTGGCTGCCTGCACCCAGTAAACCGATCGCTTTACCCTGAGTCATCACCGCCCCAATTGGAAAACCATTACCCAAACCTTTGGCTGTGGTCATCACATCAGGAACGATACTGGTGTGCTGATAGGCAAAATATTTACCTGTACGCCCATTTCCAGTCTGGATTTCATCCAGCATCATCAACCAGTTATGCTGATTACATAACGCACGGACTTCTTCCAGATAGCTAAAGCCTTGCGGTGCGGTGTTCACTCCACCTTCCCCCTGAATCGGTTCAATCAGGATTGCAACAATATCAGGATGATGGATTGCCGCTTCCTGAATCGCTTCGACATCCCCAAACGGTACACGGATGAAGCCCTGAACCAACGGCGAAAAACCCTCCTGAACCTTTTTATTTCCTGTCGCAGACAAGGTGGCCAGTGTACGGCCGTGGAAAGACTGTTCAGCAACCAAAATCTTTGGATTGACAATCCCTTGCTGGGAACCAAATTTACGTGCAATTTTGATCGCACCTTCATTTGACTCAGCGCCACTGTTTGAGAAGAAAATTTCTTCCATTCCAGAAACTTGTGCAAGTTTTTGAGCTGCAGCAGTTTGCCAAGGAATTTCGAATAAGTTACTGGTATGCACTAAAGTTGCAGCTTGCTCAGCAATCGCTTCCGCAATCACTGGGTGTGCATGCCCTAAACCACAAACAGCAATACCTGTTAAGGCATCCAAATATTCCGCACCATCCGCTGTATATAAATACGCCCCTCGTCCTCGTACAAAGCTGATCGCTTGGCGACCATAAGTTGCCATAAGATGTGATGGTTGATCAGGTTGCACAGGAGCAAGAGTGATATTAGTCATAACAAACTCAATCTATCATTAGTTGTGGTGAAAAAAGTTATATAAGCAAAAACTTGAGTAGATTGAAAGCTCAAACTCACATTTATATAAGAAAAATCTTTAGCAATAGCCGCAAAACTGTTTTTCAGTATATAATTTACGAAGATTAGTTGAGGATCTATCTATGACGGAACAAGCGCGTGATACAGTAGCGTTAATTCGTGATCAAATTGCGAAACACCCTGTTTTACTTTACATGAAAGGCACTCCACAATTTCCGCAATGTGGTTTTTCTGCGCGTGCAGTTGAAGCACTTAGCCAAATTGGTCGCCCATTTGCCTATGTAAATATCTTGGAAAATCAAGATATTCGTACAACATTACCTCAAATTGCTAACTGGCCTACTTTCCCACAATTATGGGTAAACGGCGAGCTCATTGGTGGTAGCGATATCATGCTTGAAATGTTCCAAAATGGTGAGTTAAAGCCATTAGTTGAACAGTATAGCCCTGCTCCTGAAGCATAAGCTAAAAAATGAAAGCCAATCAAATGATTGGCTTTTTTATTGCAATGAGTTTTAGTTTAAGCTAAAACCAACATACCGAAACATACCTTCCACCCCTAAATCGGCTTTGTAAATTTGCATGTTTGGATAGTCTGCCTGAGTGATCGTCTCATAAATATTCATACTTGGATCTTCATGAATTTCATCAACCGACTGTGGTAGAACTGCTTCAAAACGATCAGCAATAAATTCAAAACCTAAATCCATAGCCAGGAATAAAGTATGCTCACACGGCTGAATATACTGTTCTTGTTCCCAATCTAAAACAGCTTGATGACAATATGGACATGCTATGTTTTGAGTCGCATCGATAACGTTTATAAGTTGGTATGTCATAATTTTAAAGCATAGAAAATTTGGATTTAGTTTAAAAGAATACGATCTGTGAATCTATCTGAATAACAGGGATTTAAATTATGGCAACACTTGAACAAGCGATTTCACTAGCTGCACAACAACATGAAGGACAAGTAGATAAAGCAAATGCTCCTTATATATTGCATCCATTAAGAGTCATGTTAAATGTTCCTACAATTGAACATAAAATTGTAGCCGTTTTGCATGATATTTTAGAAGATACAGAAAACGATTGAAGATTTATACCAATTCGGTTTTCAAGAGCATATCATTGACGCAATCGTCGCGCTTACTAAAAAACAGGGAGAAACTCGTCTAGAAGCAGCTCAACGAGCGCGACAAAATCCAATCGCACGTGTTGTTAAATTAGCAGATATCAATGACAATATGGACTTATCTCGCATTCAATCACCAACAGTCAAAGATTTTGAGCGTTTGAAAGAATACCAACAGGTTCGAGATTTATTACTCCAAAATGTTTAATAATCTCTTTTATAATGATTCACCCTAATCACAAAAGCTGGAGTTTATAGCGTAATGCTAACGGATTTAGATGATTTTTATTGCTTTGCCCTTGTTGTCGAACATGGTGGTTTTAGTGCGGCTGAAAGAGCAACTGATATTCCTAAATCCAAATTAAGTCGCAGAGTTTATAATCTCGAAGAACAGCTGGGTGTACGCTTAATTCAACGTAGTTCACGACACTTTGCCGTTACCGATATTGGTATGGATGTTTATCGTCATGCTCAAGTGATGATGAATGCAGCCCAAGCTGCACATGATGTTGTCAATCACTTAAGTAGCGAACCACGCGGTGTAATTAAAGTCAGTGTTCCAGTTGATATTGCACAAAATCAAATGGCGAAAATATTACCGAGCTTTTTAAAGAAGTACCCTGAAGTTCGGGTTCAAATGATGGTAAGTAATCGCAGAATTGATGTAATTAACGAAGGCGTTGATCTCGCCTTACGTGTTCGCTCTAAGCTAGACGATGACCCTAATTTAGTTTTGCGTCAGTTTACAGCAATTGAGCAACGTCTATTTGCTAGTCAAGCTTATTTAAATGAATTCGGTTATTTAACAACGCCAGAACAATTATCTGAGCATCGTATTATCAGTATGTCCGAAGAACATCTAGATCAACACTTTTTATTATTTGGACCTGAAAATCAACAAAAGAAAATTAAAGTAAATCCTGTCATTATGGGTTCGAATTTGTTGATGCTCGCGGAATTGGCAAGTCAAAATTGTGGAATTGCTTTATTACCAGATAGTATTGCACAAGATTTCACAAAATCAGGGCAATTGGTCAAAGTTTTACCTGAATGGACTGCCCCACATGGTATTTTCCATGCCGTTTATCCATCACGTAGAGGTCTATTACCCGCTGTACGAGTCTTTATCGATTATTTAGTAGAACAATTAACAGAATCAACGAATAAAAAAAGAGCTTGAATCATTCAAGCTCTTTTTTAAATACATTACACCGCTGGATAGTGTCCTGTTCCATTTGGCCAAGGTGTTAACAACTCAAAACCATCATCAGTAACAACAACCATATGTTCCCATTGTGCTGATAAGGACTTATCTTGTGTCACCACAGTCCATCCGTCACTCATTTCTTTCACATGTCGTTTACCAGCATTCACCATCGGTTCAATCGTAAATACCATACCCTTTTTCAAGGTCATGCCCTGTCCTTTTTGACCATAATGCAAAATATTCGGCTGTTCATGATAGATACGACCAATACCATGACCACAATATTCTCGGACAATACTATAACCTTCACGTTGCGCAACAGATTGAATTGCATAACCAATGTCACCGAGTGTCGCACCTGGTTTTACCGTATGAATCCCTGCAAGCATGGCTTCATAAGTTGTTTCCACCAGTTTCTTCGCTTCTGGGCTCGGCTCGCCCACAAAATACATGCGGCTGGTATCCCCAAAATAACCATCTTTGATTACAGCAACATCGATATTTAATATATCGCCTTCTTGCAAAATTTTCTTTGCGGAAGGAATTGCATGGCAGACTTCTTCATTGACTGAAATACATGTCGTCTTGGTAAAACCATGATATCCCACATTGGCTGGAATCACCTGCAAAGTATTTACGATATAGTCGTTGCAAATATCGTCTAAATATTCAGTTGAAACGCCGGGCTTAATATAATCACCAATCATTTCTAATACTTGTGCCGCTAAACGTCCTGAGATACGTAATTTCTCAATATCTTGCTCAGATTTAATCGTCACAGTAGAAGCTCTCATTCGAGATTTTCCTTATTTAAATATAGGTTAATGCAACATGCAGATTCATTTTTGTACTGCATCTCGTATTTCAACAGTTGTACGCTGTCGTACAAAAATCTTCAATCGTTTTAAGATTGAACGGTTGCTATTATTTTACATTTAATTTCAATCGGCATCATAGTAAAAAAGTATAAAGGGCTATATTTTTTACTTTTAAAATCTTTTCAATAAATTAAGTTTACCAATGCTAATTATATGATTTTAATCAGTTCTTATTAGACAAAAATAAAACAAATTTCACATAAAATTAGTTTCAAATGACTACAAATTTGTTCTAGAATCCGCACTTTTATTTTATACCTCCCTTTTATGAACCATCTTCGTACAGGAGATATTATTGCTCTCGGTTTCATGACCTTTGCACTGTTCATTGGTGCTGGCAATATTATTTTCCCCCCTATCGTTGCGCAACAAGCAGGTGAGCATGTTTGGCTCGCTGCTTTTGGATTCTTAATTACCGCAGTGGGTCTACCTGTAATTACCATTATGGCTTTGTCTCGTATGCAAGGCTCTATTGAAATTATCAGCTCGCCACTTGGACGCTTTTTTAGCTTACTCCTCACGATTGTCTGTTATTTGTCTGTTGGACCATTATTTGCCACACCACGTACTGCAACTGTTTCTTATGAAATAGGATTTGCTCCATATTTTGGTACATCAAATAGCAGTCTACTAATTTATAGTGTTATTTATTTTACACTTGTCACTGTGATCTCGCTTTACCCGAATAAATTATTAGATACAGTAGGTCACGTCTTAGCTCCTTTAAAAATTGCTGCTCTAGCGGTTCTTGGTATTGCAGCAATCCTTATCCCTACTGGCTATATTTCTCCACCAATCCATAAGTATGTGACTAGTCCTGTTTCTGAAGGCTTCGTAAACGGCTATTTAACGATGGATACTTTGGGTGCCTTAGTCTTCGGTATTGTGATTATTCAAGCGATTCAGTCTCGTGGAGTGACAGATTCAAAGCTGATCACCAAATATGCGATTATCGCGAGTTTAATTGCTGGTGTAGGTTTAACCCTAGTATATATCAGCCTATTTAAACTTGGATTAGGTAGCCATGAAGTTGCGGCGAATGCAGCGAATGGTGCAGTAATTCTGCATGCTTATGTACAACACGCCTTTGGTGATCTAGGTTCGTTGTTTTTAGCTGGTTTGATTTTTCTTGCCTGTATGGTAACTGCAATTGGCCTTACCTGTGCATGTGCGGAATATTTCACTGAATTAACAGGCTTACCGTATAAATTATTAGTTTTTATCTTAATTGGATTTTCATTATTAATTTCTAATTTAGGCTTAACAAAACTAATTGCGTTCTCTGTTCCAGTGTTGAGTGCAATTTATCCACCAGCGATTGTTGTGATTATGATGAGTTTCTTCTGGAAATATTGGAATAAACCTTCAACTGTCGTGAGCTCTGTTACTGCTGTTGCTTTTCTTTTTGGCATTATTGAAGCACTCAAAGCGGCTGGATTCTCTGAACAACTCCCTCAATTCATTAATAATTTACCGTTGAATGAACAGAACCTTGCTTGGTTATTACCTTCATTGGTCGTACTCGTTATCGCAATTGCTGTAGATCGATTCTCTAGCAATACTGCTTCTCAAAATTAAAATGATTTGTCGTTAAAATAATGTTTTACCCAAACATAATTTTAGCTATACAAAAAATGTTCTTTTATCCAACTTACATTTTTTGTTTACGACAAATTATTTTTTATCTTATTTGTATCTACCTCTACCCGTATTATTCACACTGTATTTGATCTGAATCACAAAAACATCTTTTCAGCAACTTTTTCAAATTGTAAAAAACCAACACCACTATTCATAATAAAAATAACCTTAATACACCCAAAAAATTTTCAATCTATATAGAAATCAATACATTCATAAATTTATTTAAAAAATAGTGAAATTAGCTATTGAAATACTGAAAAAATCAAAGTACAACTTTAATCTTAATTCTGACAAAAACGATTAGCTTTTGTCATCACTACTCAAGGAGGGATGGAGATGTTCTCATTACATTTCAACAAGCAAGTCTTCATTGACACTCTAAAGACCAATGATTCCATCGTATATGCAATTACGACATTTGCATTAATGGCGACGCTGTTATTGCAAGGCACTATTAAGGGTAATTTAAAACCTGAATATTTTGCATACGCTTTAATCGTCTCTTTAGCCTTTTGTACGTGGGGGATTATTGATCGAAAGTTTCGACAGATAAGTGCTGAGCGCCAAAAGAATTTTTAATATAAGAAATGGATGAGTAATCATCCATTTTTCTAACTGGTAAATTTTAAGATTGTTCCTAATAGTAATACTGCTGTAGCACCTAATTCGACCATTATTAAACTCAACATTAAAAATGTCATACACCATCTTGGAATCGACCACTGCCCTAACGTATGCGGTTGCTTAAACTGATTCGTTGTATCTTTTAACATTCCATGAATGATATAGACCAAAATTGACATTGAGAAAAAGAATAAATTCGCCACAACGCAAAATAGACTCAAACTATCCGATAAACTTGTAAAATAACTTAATGCAGCCAAGATTAAACTCGCAGCGGCATAAAGCAAACTACTGCGATGTGCAATATCGACATAATAATGTGCACGTGCAAGCTCTGTATTTCTAATTTGATAATACTTCCAAACACCAGTTAGCATCCCTATCCAAAGAAATATTCCACTAAAAATGATCGCCAATTTGGTTGCACTAGTTAAAATTAACATTCCCTTTTCCCCGAATTGTTTTTCCAAAAATAGCTATATTACATAAAATTTGACTTTTAAGTCATTTTTTAAACGAGTTTCTTTTTGGAACTTGTATAAACTGGAAATATGTCTAGACAAGAGTATTTCTCAAATGACTACATTTGAATCATTTTGGATCAGTTGTAAAGATGGTTACCAACTTGCAGCACAGTATTATCCAGCAAGTGATGCCACTAAACCATTTCCGATTCTAATTTGTCCCGCAACAGGTATTACCAAAGGTTTTTATCACTCATTTGCTGAATGGTTAAATCAACAAGGCTACAAGGTCTTAAGTTTTGACTTTAGAGGAATAGGTCAATCTTTACATGGGGCACTGAAAAATTCGAATGCCAGTATCAATGATTGGGGTTTATTAGATATTCCCGCAGCCATCGAAACACTCTTGAATCGTGCTCAAGCTAAACAAGTGATTATTTTGGGACATAGTGCCGGTGGTCAATTACTTGGAATCAACCCTAACCATCAAAAAGTTGCTAAAGTTGTCGCAATCGCTGGTTCAACAGGTCATGTAAAAGGCTTAAAAGGAAAAACTAAACTTCTTGCTCCATTAATGTTTAATGTCATTTTTCCAATATCCAGTGCTATTAAAGGATACGGTGCAACACAATTTATTGGTATGGGTGAAAATTTACCTAAAAATGTAGCAAAACAATGGGCTGAATTTTGTAGTCAACCTGGTTATGTCATGAATGCAATTGGTAAAAGTATTTTTGCTGATTATCACCAAGAGATTGTCTGTCCGATTACATCAATTTGGGCAAGTGATGATGAAATCGCAACACAGGCAAATGTTAAAGATTTACTCAGACTTTATCCTAATGCCCAAACCAATTTGATTGAATTGAAACCACAACAATATGGTTACAAACAAATTGGACATATGCTGATGTTCAAAAAATCACATCAGAAATTATGGCCCGTATTAGAAAAAGAACTGAGAATGTAATCCCTAAACTCACAGCTTTACCCTTTTGCGTATCTAAATTTGTAATCCTATTTAGATGCGCCTTTTTAGTTTACAATTATTTACATAAACTATAAATGACATAACTAAGTAGAATTTTTTTACAATGAATTATTTTTTAACAATATAAAATTAAATAATAAAGCTACATTTGTATTCTTTTTAAGCAAATTAATTAACTAATAGTGATTAAATGTGATAAAGAATGTATTTATTCAACTTTTTTAGCAGCACTATGGATTTTAATTTTTAACCAAATGTTAAATTCAAATATATGTATTTAATTTGTTTTTTAGATTATTTTATTTTACAAATGTAATAATTTTAAAGCTATATGACATTTTAGACAGAATCTTTTATAAAAAAGTCACGTCATAATTTGTATTTATTTTCTACAATACATTTGTTCTACAAATAAGCTACAATGCAACACTGTAGAAATACAATTGGGGCAAGATGGATAGGTAAGACCATCATTAATAACAGTTTTATGTAGTTTACATGATGATACCCCTATCCTAAGCAAAGATGGTTATACAACCATTTTTAGGAAGATTTGTTATAAATGGAATGTTAGAAAAATTAGATTTCATCATTTTTCTAGCGTATAAATTGTAGACATTTCATGGAATTTAGGAGTTGCATCTAACAACTCTGTGTAACAAGCATAGGAAATAACTTAATGCCTAAAAAATATGCGCGTTTTTTACCTACATCAGAAACATTTAACTTAGAAGACTTTCCTTATTTCTGGATTTCTCAAGTAAATGCACAGTACGTTCAAAATATCGATAATGTACTTAAGAAGTATGGTTTAGACAACTCTCGCCGTCGTATTTTAATTGCATTGAATGTTAAACCACATGCAAGCGTGTCTGAACTTTCAGACATGGTGATTTCTAAAATGTCTACAACCACAAAAATCGTATATCGCCTTAAAGATGAGGGATATATTGAAACTTATTCATGTAAAGAAGATGGTCGTATTACCCGCGTTTATCTTACTGATAAGGGTACAGAAATGATTACTAAAATTAATGATCTAACCTCTGTAATATTAGAACAATCATTTGATGGATTAACGCCGTTGCAAATTGAAAAGACGATGGAAATTTTAAAACATATGTTTAAAAATCTTGCTCGTTGATTGATAAAATATAAAAAAAGGTTTCTTATTAGAAACCTTTTTTATTTAGAAAAGATCAAACATATTTAACTGAGGTGTTTGTTTTGCTATTTTTGCCTTAGGTACATGTGAACATTCAAACTCTTCGACTGGAAACCCTTGCATAAATTGAATCATTTGATGTGGTTGTTTTAAACTCAACCAATCATCAAGACGATCATGTGGAATGATGACAACTGATCTTTTTATATCGCCAGGTTCATGAAATTCTTTCATCATCGGATGATCGACTGCGTCCATTGTAAGCATCGCTGCTGAACGAATAATTTGATTATTGATTTTACAAATTTCATAAAGTGCAGCAATAAAAAAGGCTCTGCCATCTTTACGCCTTACACCCCATCGTTGAGGTTTATTTCCAATATATTTACTTTCATAAAACTCAGTGACTGGAATTATACCGAACTTGCATTTATAAGCTGCCTCCTGAAAGCTTGGTTTCTCAAAAATGGTCTCATGTCTAGCATTATAAGCACGTTTAGAGCTGTTAAGATCCTCTGCCCATTTCGGCACTAAACCAAATAATACTTCTCGCCACTCCAGTCCATGTTCAGATTTAAATAATAATGGTGTTTTATAACTTGGATAAATCTCATCAAGATAGTTAAAAGGAACAAGTGGTAGTTCAAGTTGTTGTAATTGCTCAAGTGTTACTGGTTTGTAGTTAGCACACATAAAATCACAAGCACCTTACTTAATAAAAAAAGCCTCCGAGGAGGCTTTTTATTTTAGATGAAATTAATCACCTGTATAACCTTTAAGTTTTAAACGTGCAGCGTGTAACAATGGCTCTGTATAACCAGAAGGTTGCTCAGCACCTTTGAAGATCAAATCAGCGGCAGCTTGGAATGCAATACCATCAAAATTTGGTGCCATTGGCGTATAAAGCGGATCATTGGCATTTTGCTGATCAACAATCACAGCCATACGTTTAAGCACTTCTTCAACTTGTTCTTTCGTTACGATACCGTGACGCAACCAGTTTGCAACATGCTGAGAAGAAATACGTAAAGTTGCACGGTCTTCCATTAAACCAACGTTGTTGATGTCTGGCACTTTAGAACAACCTACTCCTAGATCAACCCAACGTACAACATAACCCAAGATACCTTGACAATTATTTTCAAGTTCGTTATTCAACTCTTCAGCACTCCAGTTTGTTTCTGGTGCAAAAGGAGGCGTTAACAAATCATCTAAAGTCAACATATCTTCAGCAGCCAATTCGTCTTGACGTGCTTTTACATTAATTTGATGATAATGCATTGCGTGAAGTACAGCACCTGTAGGTGATGGAACCCATGCACAAGAAGCACCCGCATTTGGATGAGCTGTCTTAGTCGCCAACATATCTTTCATGCTATCTGGTTTTGGCCACATGCCTTTACCAATTTGTGCTTTACCTTGTAAACCACAAGCCAAACCAATTGCAACGTTACGATTTTCGTAAGCAGCAATCCATTTCTGAGATTTAACAGCTTCTTTACGTACCATTGGCGCTGCTTCCATAGACGTATGGATTTCATCACCCGTACGATCCATGAAACCTGTGTTAATGAAAATTGTACGGTCTTTTGCAGCTGCGATACAGTTTTTCAAATTAACTGAAGTACGACGTTCTTCATCCATGATACCGATTTTGAGAGTTTTTGCAGGTAAACCGAGTGCTTGTTCTGCACGCTCAAATAATTCAACTGCAAATGCAACTTCTTCTGGACCATGCATTTTTGGTTTAACGATATACATAGAACCTTTACGAGAGTTCTTATTTTCGTTTTCGCCACGAATATCTGTAATTGTAAGTAATGGAGTAACTAATGCATCCATAATACCTTCAAATACTTCTTGGCCATCTACAAGGATCGCAGGGTTAGTCATTAAATGACCAACGTTACGAAGAAGCATTAATGAGCGACCATGTAGCGTTGTAGTACCGCCAATTAAGTTCTGAACTGTACGGTCTTTGTTTAATGCACGAGTAATGGTTTTACCATTTTTCTCGATTGACTCTTGCAAGTCACCCTTCATTAAACCTAACCAGTTACGATAGCCTTCAACTTTCTCTTCTGCATCAACAGCTGCAACTGAGTCTTCTAAATCTTGGATCGTTGTAATAGCAGCTTCTAGAGTTAAATCTTTAACGCCAGCCGCATCAGTTTTACCGATTGGGCTATTTGCATCGATATCAATAATAACGTGCAAACCATTATTTAATAAAACGATTTCAGTTGGGTTTGCAGCATCGCCATTAAAGCCAACAAATTGAACTTCATGAGCCAAAGATGTTGTTGAACCATCTTTTAAAGTTACAATTAAACGATTGTGATCAACGGCATATTTGGTTGCATCAGCATGTGAACCTTGTGCCAACGGGAAAGTCTGGTTTAAGAAATCTTTAGCGAATGCAATAACCTTGTCACCACGAACTGGGTTGTATCCCTTACCTTTCTCTGCACCATTTTCTTCAGAAATTACATCAGTACCGTAAAGTGCATCGTATAATGAACCCCAACGTGCATTCGCAGCATTTAAGCAATAGCGTGCGTTACGTACTGGCACAACAAGCTGAGGACCAGCTAATAATGCAATTTCTTCATCTACATTTTCAGTCGTTACTTGGAAATCAGCAACTTCTGGTACTAAGTAACCAATCTCAGTTAAAAATGCTTTATACGCATTTAACTCAAATTCATTATTACGATGCCATTCATCAATCTTAGCTTGAATTTCATCACGCTTAGCTAATAGTGCTTTATTCTTTGGGCTAAGATCGACAACGACTTGCTCGAAATTTTTCCAGTAAGTTTCACTGTCTAAACCAGAGCCTGGTAAAGCTTCATTTTCGATGAAATCGTAAAGTTCTTTAGCAATCGCTAGCTTGCCTTGTTGAATACGTACAGTCATTGTCTTTCCTGATGATGCTAACTTTTTATAACAAGAAACCTAGTATACCGATTTATACTAGCCTGAATAGTAATATCACATTGCTAAATAGTAAGCATTTTCTTAGTCTAAGTATTGACAAATATAATTTTTATAAACACCAAAACCAAGTTTTGATCTAGCTACTTCTATTCTGCGACATACTCACTTTTTAAAACTCATTTAGTTATAACAAAATTCAATTAAGAATAAAGCTTTCTCTATATGAATTTATAAAAAAGACATTCCTGAGAATGCCTTTATAATTTATGAAGTTTTTGAAACCTGAATTTGACGATGCTCTGAATGCAGATAATCATCGGATTGCATTTCTAATAAACGTGAACGTGTTCGTTCAATTTCAAATGCTAATTTTTCACCTTCATAAAGATCAATAATTGAATCTTCTGAAGTTAAAAGTAATTTCACACCACGATCATAAAACTCATCCACTAAATAAATAAAGCGACGGGTTCCTTCTGAGAGAAAATCAGTTAAATGCGGCACGTTACTTACCAGTACCGTGTTGTAAATATTAGCAATTTCAATGAAATCAGCTGGACTACGTGGTTTAAAACATAACTGAGAGAATTCACACCACAATACATCTTCTGTATGCCCAAGCGTTTCTACAATACGATTGTTAATCATGATAGGTGTATTAAAGAGCGTTTGTGTCTGTGTCAGCGCTTGAAAACGCTCATACATCCATGATTGAGCATCATTACTCAATGGATGTTTGAATAATTGAGCCTGCTTCAAAACACGCAAACGATAATCAACACCAGCATCTACATTCAGAACCGTACAGTTTTTCTGAACCAATTCAATTGCAGGAAGAAAACGGTCACGATGGATACCATTTTTATAGAGACCTTCTGGTGCAATATTAGACGTTGCAATCAACGTGACGCCACGTTCAAATAACTTTTGAAATAAATCACTAATAATCATTGCATCGGTCACATTTGATACAAAAAACTCATCAAAACAAATGACAACCGCATTTTTATAAATCTGATCAGCAACAGAATCTAATGGATTACGTTGACCTGAAAGCTTATTCAATTCTTTATGGACATGTTGCATAAAATGGTGAAAATGCATGCGTGTTTTGCGGCGAAATGGAACTGACTCATAAAATTGATCCATCAACCATGTTTTCCCACGCCCTACGCCACCCCACATATATACCCCTTTTGGATAGGTTTGACGACGGAAACGTCTAAACGCTTTCTTTGAGGCTTTATAACGAGTAAGCAACTCTTTCCATACTCGATCTAACTCTTGCACTGCCTGAGCTTGAGCTTCATCTGGCATAAATTGACCTGATTCGATTGCTTGAGCATAACGCTCCGCAGGTGAGATCGGCATAAATGAAGTGCTATGTGAGTCTGGTTTAGAATTTAACATAAGGTGTTATTACAATTTTAATTGGTGAAAATTATATCGAACATTAAGTCCAAAGGCATTAGATTTTAGGCTTAATTATCATGGAGTTTAAACATCATAATGTACCATTTTTTAATCATTTTAATGATTACGATTATATTGTCTTGGACTTTGACCAAACCATCGTTTAAACGCATGATTAAATGCAGCAGGTTCAGAATAACCTAACATTTCCGCAACTTGCCCAATTGAATATGCACTATTTTCAATAAACTTTAATGCTTTCTGCTTAATGAGCCTTTCGCGTATTTCCTTATAACTTGTTTGCATTTGCTGCAATTTATGTCTTAGAGTCCTCTCAGGAATCTTTAATGCACATGCTGTTTCAGACATTGTAGGTATTACACCATTTTGCATTTCAAGATATTCCTCGACATATTCTAAAATGGTCAACTTTGCACGGCTACTTCGTTCTAATTTCTTCAGATCTTGTAGGCATTTTTCTTCATAGACACGGTAAGTAAGAACATCAGCAGATGGTATTTTTATATTTAAAATGTCAGTATTTTCTAGAATAAAAGAGGCATGCTGACATTCAAATTTTACATCCTGACCATAATAGTCTTGATAAGCCACTATTAATTCTAATTCTTTAGGTGCTTTAAAAGGTAATTCAATACGAATATTAGGGATTTCAAGCCCCATCATTTTAAAAATATCTTGTAAGAACTTATAAGTACCTGAGATTTCACATTGAGCACGAAATAATCCTAAATGTGTATTTAAATCAATTGGTTGATAATGAAAATGGATGTAATCTTTTTTAATATTTAGTTGTAATGAACCAAACAGATGTGTCAATTGCTGAAATCGCACACCATTTAACAGAGCTTTATGTAAAGTATCGCTTGTAACAAGCAGCATCAATAATGGGCCATACCCTGCAAGCGCATAATGTTGACCAATGATTAAGCCTTGTTCAGGAGAAATATCTTGACTAATATACTGTAAAATATCCCATTCAATTTCATCTGGAATAATTGAACTCGGATCTAAAGCTTCGGCTTGTATTCCCATGTCTGCTAAACGAGCATCAACATCAATGCCCACATGACGCATGCCTTGAATTAAATACATCAATCCGAGGATAGATCTCTTCATAATTCCGAATGTAATTCCTAAGACTTTAACGTTGTACTATAAAAATACGAATAAATGAATTGCCGAAATGATCAGGTTTTGCGTCTATACAATCATATTTAATCTCTACAAAACCTTTAAACTTGCATAAAATTTAGATGTGTAGGGCGTGGACTATGCGTGATGTACCCCAAAATGCTATTCAAAAAACTAAAGTTGCAATTATTGGTGCAGGTTTTGGTGGTTTAGCAATGTCTATTCGACTATTACAAAGTCAAATGAATGATTTTGTAATTTTAGAAAAAACCAATGACGTTGGTGGCACATGGCGTGAAAATCAATACCCGGGTGCTGCCTGTGATGTTCAATCACACATGTATTCACTTTCGTTTGCTCCCAAAACAGATTGGTCAAAACGTTACGCTGAAGCTGATGAAATTTTTGAATATATCCAAGATATTACTCAGCAATATAGATTAAAAGATTATTGCAAATTCAATCATGAAGTTACTCATGCTGAGTTTGATGAAAATCGTAATGTTTGGTCATTAGATTTTAAAGATCAACCATCCATTGAAGCTCAATTTGTTATTTTTGCTTCTGGTCCCCTACACGTTCCACAAATTCCTCACTTAAAAGGAATTGAAAAGTTTAAAGGTAAAGTCTTCCATTCTTCACAATGGGATCATCAATACAGCTTAGAAGGCAAATCTGTTGCTTCTATTGGTACGGGTGGTAGTGCAATTCAATATATCCCCGAGATTGCACAAGAAGTGAAACAGCTTTATGTATTCCAACGTACTGCCGCATGGGTCATTCCACGTGATGAACGTAAATATTCACAATTAAGCAAATCTTTATTTAAAGCTTCAAATATTTATCGTCAAATTCATCGTACTCGTTTGTATTGGAGCAACGAATCACGTGTCGTACCTATCGTACAACCACAGATCATGAAATATGGTCAAAAGCTTGCAGAAGCATTTATCCGCTTTCAAGTCAAAGACAAAGAGCTCGCTAAAAAACTTACACCAGACTTCGTGATGGGTTGTAAGCGTATTTTGATTTCAAATAAGTACTTCCCAACGTTCAACCGTAAAAATGTTGAATTAATTACTGATGGCGTTCAGGAAATTACAGCTAACGGCATTATTACCAAAGATGGTAAAGAACGCCAAATTGACTGTTTGATTTATGGTACGGGATTCATTACTGACCCCCGTATTTACTTAAAGCATTTCGATTGTGTTGGTCGTAATGGAATCGAACTTAAGCAAGCTTGGAAAGATGGTGCAGAAAGCTACTATGGTGTTAGTACGAAAAACTTCCCTAACCTATTCCAACTCTTAGGTCCAAATACGATTTTAGGTCATAACTCTATTATTTTTATGATTGAATCTCAAGTGAATTATATTTTGCAATTGATTCAAACCGTAGATAAAACAGGTTCTCAAGCTGTTGAGATTAAACAACAGGTACAAGATCAATTTAATGAGCGTGTACAGGAACAACTCAAAGGAACAGTTTGGCAAGCAGGTGGATGCAGTAGTTGGTATCAAGCAGCCGATGGTAAAAACTTCTCATTATGGCCAACATATACTTGGAAATATTGGTTAGAAACACGTAAAGTAAATGTCGCTGACTATAATTTTATTCATACAGCAACAAATGCAAAAAACAATGCAGCCTAATCAATAATTCTTCATAATAAGCAGGTTATTCGTAACCTGCTTTTTTTATACAATCTTTTGTTCTTATCTTCCAAATTTTTATCGCAATAAGCTTAGGCTATTTTCTCGCCCCAAAACTATCACAGCGAATTAAACAATTTGTATTTAAAATTTTACCCTATTTTTCTTATTTATTATTAATGAGTGTTGCCTTTGAACTGACTCAAGCTTTGAATCATATCTCAGATCCAGCAGCAATATTACCACCTGCATTATTAATTGCATTTACTACATCAGTTGGTTCTTTCTTTATCTGTCTGATTACTTACAAACTGATTGATCGTCAAAGCATACAAGGAAAAATTTCATTACACCTCTTTATCAATGCACTCAAAAATATCGCTAAAGCATTTCTAGCATTAGGTTTAGGGATTTTACTTGGAATACTAGTCACTCAATCTAATCTACAAATTGCATTTAATAGTTGGTATTTATTACTCATATTTATCTTTTTGATTGGCATTGAGCTTGCTTTTACGCAATTTGATCGTAGTTGGTTAAGTTGGAAAGTACTATTGGTTCCCGCTGCAGCCTTTGTTGGTTCATGCTTAGCAGCAATCGTGAATTATTTAATTTTATCTAATCACTTTAACTTAAATGAAATAATGGCTTTAGCTCAGGGATATGGATGGTACTCAATGTCTGGCATTCTATTCACTGAATTACATTCAGCACGACTTGGTGGCATTGCCTTATTAACCGACCTCTTCAGAGAAATTTTCGCCATTCTTCTTATGTATTGTCTAGGCTGGCGTTTTCCACGTTCAGCGATTTCAAGTGCTGGAGCAACCTCAATGGATGTCACCCTTGCAATGGTTAAACAGTCATGTGGCACGCATTACGTACCACATGCAATGATGAGCGGATTAATTTTATCGCTTCTTGCGCCTTTATTAATCAGCCTATTCTTAAATCTCAAGTTCTAAGGTATTTATAAACTAAATAAACTTAGATAGACGCCAAAATTGACTTCAACATTTCTGTTGGACGTTCAGCCTTTGTAATCGGCCGACCAATCACTAAATGCGTCGAACCATCAAGCATAGCTTGTTTAGGTGTAACGATACGTTTTTGGTCATCTGCATTTGACCCTTCTGGACGAATGCCTGGGGTAACTAATGCAAAATCAGCATTCAACATTTCACGAAGAATCTTAGCTTCTTGTGCTGAGCAAACTACGCCATCCAAACCACTTTCTTGAGTCAATTTAGCTAAACGTTTGACATGCTCTACTGGCTCGATGTCTAAACCAATATCACGTAGATCTTCACGCCCCATAGAAGTTAACACAGTAACTGCAATTAGTTGTGTTTGATAATTGCCTGCTTTGAGTCTTTCAACACAAGTTTCCATCATTTTTCGACCGCCAGACGCATGAACATTGACCATCCACACACCTAGATCTGCCGCAGCACAAACAGCTTGAGCAGTTGTATTCGGAATATCATGAAATTTTAAATCAAGGAAAACTTCAAAGCCTTTATCTTGTAAAATTTTAACAACACTTGGACCTTCATGAGTAAAAAGTTCCTTGCCCACTTTGACACGACATAAAGCAGGATCAAGCTGATCCACAATCGTTAAAGCGTCATATTCGCTTTTTGCATCTAGTGCAACAATGATACTCAAGAGCGTTTCTTCCCAGTTGATTCAAAGTCGCTATTATAAATAGGTTTTAATTTAAGTGTAAAATTTCATTCAACACATTTTTACTTCTTACATTTAAGTTGCAACAACAAAACTAAAACATACCAAATAGTAAAATTTGATTAAATTTTAATCATAAAATAAATTAAAAACGATTAAAACTGCAATAGGCATAAAAGGCATCAATTTAGTCACCATCATTTTTTAAGATTCTGAAAAATCAAGAAATACCCATACAACAACGCTTAAAATTTTTGCCCAATCTTGCTCATTTTATAATGAGCTTTGGGGATTTAAATAAATATGTACAACCCTTTAATTTTCCACAGAATGAATATGAAGAAGCAATCAATGTTCACTGTAAAGAGGATGCTAATCATTGGCCTTGGTATTTGCATGATCTAAAAACACTCGAGCTCAAGAATAAACAAGAACTTACCAACACCCTTAGATTTATTTGGTGTGATGACATATCACCTAGCCGTAAACTATCTTACGAATTAATAGGCTTGGTCTCGAATCAAACGTTTTTGAAAACATGCCTATAACGCGAGAAATGAATGAAACTGCATTAATCGTAGTAGAAAAAAGTTTTAATGCTTTTAATCAATTTATGGATCAGCTTGAATTGAACTTGAAAAATGAAATTAAAATTAATTAAGTGTTTTTTAATCAAAAACTAAAAGGGCTACTTCAATTGTGAAATAGCCATTTTCAATACTAAATAGCAATTCAACTATTAGATCTTATCATTCGGATAAACATCTAAAACAGTTTTTTCATGTCTTACGCTTGCAGCAGCTTCTGCGGCTGCTTGCTGAGCAAGTTGGATCTGCTCTTTTCTGAGGTGGTCAATATCTTTACGTAATCGTTTAATTTCCCAATTCGTTTGGAAAACACGAAATACCTGAACACCTAGAAGCAAACCGACCACGACACCTAATGCCAAAGTCAATAAAAGCAATAAACCTAAACGCATTGCAGGAACTTGAGTAAACAATAGGTTTACTTCTAATTCTGCTGGATTTTGTAAAACTAGAGCAAGTGAATAACCAAAAATGGCGATGAGTAATGCTATAAGAATATAACGCATGAACACCTCAATTTTTTATTAATCAAAAGTCTCGTTTACTGCATCACGAAGTGCTTTACCTGGTTTGAAATGCGGTACAGCTTTTGCTGCAACATCAACTGATTTACCAGTTTTAGGATTACGCCCTAAACGTGGCTCACGATGATGTAATGCAAAACTGCCAAAACCACGAATCTCAATACGATCGCCACTCGAAAGTGCTTCAATCATTTGATCAATCATAATTTTAACTGCATCTTCGACCAACGGTTCTGCCAAATGAGGGTTTTTAAGGGCAATCCGTTCAATCAAATCAGATTTGTTAAGTGCGTCAGTAGTCATCGTTGACCTCTTTAATTATTACTACTTTTCAATATTTTAATAATAACCTGTTTAAATACAAAACGGTAGCGCAGTACATCGATACTACGCTACCGTTTGCAGTATTTTTGTATAAAAAGGTACATCTCTGTTACAAGAAATGTACCTTTTAACAAATTACTTCATTTGAGCTTTAATCAAATCACCAATAGTCTTAGGACCATTAGCTTCTGAAACTTGAGCTGCTGCTGCTTGACGAGCATTGTTCACAGCTTCTTTCTCTTCAGCTTCGTCTTTCGCTTTGATAGACAAGTTGATAGAGCGAGATTTACGATCAACGTTGATGATCTTCGCTTCAACTTCTTGACCAACTTCTAAGAATTTAGTTGCATCTTCAACGCGGTCACGGTTGATTTCAGAAGCTTTAAGCGTTGCTTCGATGTCATCAGCTAATTTAACTGTAGCACCTTTAGCATCAACAGCAGTTACAGTACCTTTAACTAAAGCACCGCGCTCGTTCGCAGCTAAGAAATCATTGAATGGATCGCTGTTTAATTGCTTGATACCAAGGCTGATACGGTTACCTTCAGCGTCTACAGATAAGATAACTGCTTCAACTGTGTCACCTTTCTTGTAACGACGGATAGCTTCTTCGCCTTGTTCGTTCCAAGAAATGTCAGATAAATGTACTAAACCGTCGATACCACCAGATAAACCGATGAAGATACCGAAATCAGTGATTGACTTGATCGTACCAGAAACTTTTTCGCCTTTTTCATTTGCTTTAGCAAACTCTTCCCATGGGTTAGCACGAGTTTGTTTGATACCCAATGAAATACGACGACGTTCTTCGTCAACTTCAAGAACCATAACATCAACTTCGTCACCGATCTGAACAACTTTAGATGGGTGGATGTTTTTGTTTGTGTGGTCCATTTCTGAAACGTGTACTAAGCCTTCAACGCCTTCAGCGATTTCTGCAAAGCAACCGTAGTCAGTTAAGTTAGTTACACGTGCTTTAACGATAGAACCTTTAGGGTAACGGCTCATGATCGCTAACCATGGATCTTCGCCTAATTGCTTAAGACCTAAAGATACGCGGTTACGCTCGCGGTCAAATTTAAGTACTTTAACAGTAACTTCTTGACCAACTTCAACAACTTCTGAAGGGTGCTTGATGCGCTTCCAAGCCATATCTGTGATATGTAGAAGACCATCGATACCGCCAAGGTCAACGAACGCGCCGTAATCAGTAAGGTTCTTGATAGTACCTGTAACTGTTTGACCTTCTTCAAGTTGAGCAAGTAATGCTTCACGGTCAGCTGAAGATTCAGCTTCCATAACTGCACGACGAGAAACTACAACGTTGTTACGCTTAGCATCAAGTTTGATTACTTTGAACTCTAACTCTTTACCTTCAAGGTGAGTTGTGTCACGGATAGGACGAGTGTCAACTAAAGAACCTGGTAAGAATGCACGTACAGGACCGATGTCAACAGTGAAACCACCTTTAACCTTACCAGAGATAACACCAGTAACGATTTCGCCGTCTTCAAAGATTTTCTCAAGTTTAGTCCAAGTTTCAGCACGTTTCGCTTTTTCACGTGATAAAACTGTTTGACCCATACCATTGTCAAGCGCTTCAACAACTACGTCAACAGTATCGCCAACTTGAACTTCAAGTTCACGTTGTTCATTTAAAAATTCAGCACGGTCAACTACGCCTTCAGATTTAAGGCCAGTGTCAACAGTAACCCAGTCAGAATCGATACTAACAACAGTACCTTGGATGACTGCACCCTTTTCAACGTTGAGGTTTAATTCACTTTCTTCAAAGAGGGCTGCAAAAGATTCGGTCATGATATACCTGATAAAGTCCGCGGTCTTGGATCAGACAAGGCCGGTTTAGTTAAGTTGTTACATTGTCCAAAAAATCTGATCAAGCAATGCTTCAACTGAAATAAAATGGTCTATCTATTGAATACGGCTATCGATATAGTTCACCATTAACTGAAATACTTCATTGATGCCTATTGTAGAACTATCAATGATATACGCGTCTTCAGCTGGCTTGAGCGGAGCAACAGCTCGCTCCATATCTCTTTTATCTCTAGCCTGTATGTTAAATAAAATGTCGCTTATTTTAGCATCAAGACCCATACCCTGCAACTGTTTTACTCTACGCTCTGCTCGAGATTCAGCCGATGCTGTTAAGTATATTTTAGCTTGAGCCTCTGGAAAAATTGATGTCGCCATATCTCGTCCATCAGCTACCAAACCAGGGGCTTGAATAAATGCACGTTGGCGCGCAAATAATGCTTTTCTTAATTCAGGAACAGTTGCAACTTTAGAGGCATATTCTCCGACCTGTTCAGTACGAATGGTATTTGTGACATCTACACCTTCTAGTAAAACAAGGGTCGCAGCCTCAGTCGTTTTAAATTCAATATCTAAATTCGTTGCGTATTCAACGCATTGACCTAAATTAGAGTCGATTTGATCAAGTAAGCCACGTTGAAACAATGACAGCCCGAGTAACCGATATAAAGCACCAGAGTCTAATAGATTAAAACCATAATAAGCAGCTATTTTGGCTGCCAAGGTCCCTTTACCAGAACCACTAGGACCATCAATCGTAATAATATGAACTGTCATTCCCGTCTCTTATGAAGCAACTGACTTCGCTAACTTTGAAAAACCTAGTGTAATCGCTGCTTTGAGTTGTGCAAGAACTAATTTACTTACAAAAGGCGCTTTTGCTGTAAATTCAATCTTGTAAGTCACTAAAGTAATAAACGGTGTGATTTCTTTAAAATCAATTTGCCCGAGATGGTGTTTAACCAAAGGATTATTAATCAATTTATATTCAATACGTTTATTCTCTTCTAGTAATGTGATTTCTTCTTGAAGAGGCTTGATTGGTCCAAAGCCCATACGGCGAATTGAACCGATTCCATCTGGACGCTGAGGATCAGCAGAATCTTTTACACGTACAACTTGTAAAGGAGCAAATGCTTCACTATAAGTTGCGTGCTTTGACAATAAGTCAAAAACTTCAGAAATTGGTGCGTTGAATTCTTTTTGTATGGTGATTGCGTTACGCATAACTTTGCCTTTTTGATTTAGCTAAAATCTTCGGAGGCATAGTTTGCCACAACTAATGAGACATTTTTAATCATTTAAGGACGTTTTTAATAGCCGAGTTTTCTTTTTTTCTTCTCGTCTTTGTTTAAAAAATGCACTTAATTGCAATGAACATTCAGCTTGCATACAACCTTGTTCAAATACGAATTTATGATTGTAATAGCCATTTTCTAATAATTGTCGAGCACTGACCAACGAACCAGCCTTAGGCTCTGTCGTAGCAAACACTACTTTTTTGACACGAGCATGAATGAGTGCGCCAACACACATCGTACAAGGTTCAAGCGTCACATATAATATAGCATCATCTGGTAAACGATAATTATTCAATGATTGACAAGCTGCACGTAAAGCTTGAATTTCAGCATGGGCGGTAGGATCAGATTGTTTAATTGGTGCATTATAACCAGCACCAATAACTTTCTCTTGACTCACTATCACCGCTCCAACAGGAATTTCACCCTGCGAAGCAGCTAGTGCAGCTTGCTCATAAGCAAGCTGCATCCAATATTCATCATTAAAGTTTTCTGAAGTTGTGACGTCTATACTCATCGATTTTAAGCAATAACACCATATTGTCTTAATAAAGCATTCCAACTATCAATTGTAGTTACAGGAGCACAATCAGATAAAATATCTTTCAATGTAATCTTTTCCGCTGCTTTCCATTCTGGTGATAAGTCTTTATCAACTAAACGTGCACGGACACCCTCAACAAAATCTGGATGGCGGATTTTCCAATCAGAGATTTGTGATTCTAGTGCAAAAACTTCATCCCAAGCATGTCCTTGCTTACCCCATTGCCATAGCAACCATGTAATCGCAGCAGTACTTGGAGAACCTTTTTGCAGATTCTCACTTGCCTGACGTAACCAATCACTACTTGCATCACTCAAACCAATAATCGCTTGATAGTCATACTCAAAACTTTGACCACGACATACGCTATGAATCACATCGATTGAATTTTGTAACGGACCTGATGATACAGGGCGATGTAGACTATTTAAAGTATCATCGATTGCACGGAAAGCACCCGCAGGATAATGATTCCAATCCACATTCAAAACTTTTTGAAGAACATTATCTCGCTGTGCCTCACAAATATGAGTTGCCCAACCAATGCTAAAAGCACCAGCTGAAGTCATGATTGAACCCGTTAAACCTGTAAACAACCCAATTTGACCACGATCTGCAAGGAAACGACTTCCTCCTACATCAGGATAGAGACCAATATTGATTTCAGGCATTGCAAGACGTGAATAAGGTGTAACTAGACGGAATGGCGCAGCCATGAATAGGCCTAAACCACCACCCATGACATAACCTTCACCCCAAACTACAATTGGCTTAGCATAGTTATGAAGCAATAAATCAAGCGCATATTCTTGTTCAAAAAACTTATTTGCCGTATCTACTTCATTATTAATGACAAGTTGACGGAGTTTACGAACATCACCACCTGCGCAAAATGCTTTCGGTGTGGTTGAATCAAACCAAATTGCTTTAACACTGTCATCTTCATGAAAATATTCAAATACTTTCAATAAAGCGCTCACAATTGACTCATCAAGTGCATGTAAAGATTTTGGTCTGTTTAAACGAACAATACGCCAACCATTTTTAGCGTTTTCGATGATTAAATCTGGGTGATAACTATTTAAATCGGGAGAAGTCATTATGCGTCCAGTTGCCAGTCTATTGGCTCAATGCCATGTTGTTTCAAATAATGATTTGTTTTAGAAAATACTTTACAGCCAAAAAAACCACCTCGGTTTGCAGCAAGCGGTGATGGATGAGCTGCTGTTAACACTAGATGTTTATTTCGATCAATGCGCTGTCCTTTACGTTGTGCATAAGCACCCCATAAGATAAACACAACATGCTCACGCTGTTCATTTAACACATCAATTACAGCATCAGTAAATTCTTCCCAGCCTTGTTTTTGATGAGAAGTTGGCTGTCCTGCTTCAACAGTGAGTACACTGTTTAATAGCAATACCCCTTGAGCAGCCCATTTACTTAAATCCCCATGACGTGAAATCGGCACTGTGAGATCAGTATGCAATTCATGAAAAATATTACGCAAAGATGGTGGTAATGCAACCCCTCTTTGTACAGAAAAGCTTAGACCATTGGCTTGATTAGGGCCATGATATGGATCTTGACCCAATATCACGACTTTTACATCCTGTAACGGGGTTGTATTCAATGCATTGAAAATTTGCTTGCTAGGTGGATAAATCGTTTTCTGAGCAAGGATTTGTTGCTGTAGAAACTCTCTTAAATGATCCATTTTCTGACTGAGTAGAAATTCTGACAAAGAGATTTTCCATGACTCGTCCAACTGAACTTTATTAAGTTTTTCCTGCTGCTGTTCAGTAAATTGCATCAACATTCCTTGAAATAACGACTCCAACATTTAAATCTTGCTGACCTAAATGTTAACTTGTAACTCTACATTTGGATTTTGGAATTTAATTCCATTTTTCAGATTTTCATACATTTGAGGATCGCTCCACTCAACTTGTACTTGCTCTGAAAAAATAATTTGGTCTAGGCTAAGTAAACCCATTTGCTCATTTTCAATATCTTCTAAAAAACTTTGTGCGTAACCTGTATCAGTTTCATGCACGATCACTGAATAAACCTCAACATCACCCTCACCATTCTGTGTTGTGGTTGAAGCGAGCACCTGTTGCGCTAGATAAAAGAAAATCCTTGAAAACTGTTCAGCTGATGGTGAAACTGGCAAGGCAATCCAACGTGCACTAAAAGTTTTACACGCTTGAATATATTCAGGATCATCTTTTTGCCAATAACAAATTGCGTGATCAAAACTGTCAAAAAGCTCTTTAATCACACCTTTTAATAGACCAAAATCATAGACCATTTGCCCATGATCTAATTTTGAGGCTTTTAACAGTAATTCAACTTTATAACTATGCCCGTGAATCGAACGCTTACAGCGATCTGATGTACAATTACGTACAATATGAGCATTTTCAAACTTAAATAATTTACGAATTAACATGCACCAAGCTGATCTATATCTGCAAACAGGTTTTATTATAAAGCAAAAAAATCATCGGTGGGATTGATTTTAAGCCTTGTGACTATTCAATAATCCAATCTATACAAAGACTAGAATGGTGCAAGACTTCTTGAATACACAATCACTTGTTTATCTTTTCTCATCATTAAGCTCGTAAATTGGCGCTTACGCTCACTTAGCATCACTTCAATTTGAGCCGTAAAATAATTTGATTTACTATCTAATAAAGACGCAGCATCGGTTTTACTCTGCTCATCAATCCCAGAAAAAGCACTTAATTTCCATAAATCATCTACATTATTAAAATGCGTTAACTCAGTTTCCTTGATTTTTAATTGTTGTTCGATAGCTTTGACATCTACTTTAGGGTCAATACTGGCTAATAGTAATGCAGGTGCTGTATTCATATTCACCTTAGTCTGTTCAGGTAATGCCGTGACATAAGGTTTGATCAAATCGTAGTTTTTGCCTTCAAAACCTCGTACAAGTTTTAATTCTTCTATACTATGAAACTTGGTATTCGGCGTTAAATATGCAGGATCTAGTCCTTGGTAATAGCTACTCTCCGCACCCATTGCGCCAGTCACTTCATCATTTGTATCTTGCCAATCAATCACAGCTTGACTGAGTTCAGCAGGCAGACCTACACGTTGCAATAACTTTTCAAACCAACGTCGAGCAGAATCATCAACTTGATTGCCATCAGCCTTAACCAAATTATTTAGATTAAACTTTCCTGACTCATCTAGTAGTTTTCCTGAGACTGATCCATCTTCTACGGGAAATGATGGCATCGGTTTTGCCCAGTTTTCCTGTAAATGATCAATACTACTACCATTATCACTATCTTGAATGAGTAACTCTGAAAAAAAAGCTTCTGCACTTTTTGCATACAATAACGATTGATCCTGACGCATCAAATAGCCCGTATTTTCAGCGGTATTGGTTTGTCGTTTTGCAATTGTTGCAGCCAAAATCGTTGCTAAAGCAACCATGACTAAAATCGTTAATAAAGCTACGCCACGCTGAGATGAATAGTTTTTCATGGTGGTGAGTTATTTCCCAACAATTGATTTGCATTCAGTAGACTATAAATCCACTCGTAATCCGTGCCTGCAACACTAAGCTGTATTTTTATGCCTAATGGTAATTTTTTTAACTCATTAATATTATTAGGATCACCAATATTTTCAGGCCATTGTGTCAGTTCCTGTGGATTCATGACAACTACTTTAAATTGATCTACATTTTCTAATAAGGTACTTGAGATGGGTTGTACCCGATTTGGAATATTTAGATTTGAATATTTGAGTCGATAAACTTTTTTCTGTGTTGAATCGTAGCGATATTCAATACGTTCATAAGGTGACAAACCTTGTTTCAACGGATCGGACACCCCTGCTTTACTAAACATAAAACCACGATCATTTAGCACCAAAGCGGCTTGTAATTGTCGACCATCATTTGCCGTTAATGGAATAATTTGCAGACTATCTCTTAGAATCTGCTGATAGGCATCTTGTAATGCAAATAAATGTGTTTCATGCTCTGCATTACGATCTTTGACTTTTAATAGATAATCAAAAACTTTCCAACCAAGCATTGAAAGTACGGCAAAAATAGCAATTGCAACCAGCAATTCAACAAGGGTAAAACCCTTTTTAATTTTCATCATGTTTTAGCTTTTGCTGGATAATTAAAAAACACCATATTGGTGATGCCCGCTTCAACTTTACCTTGCTCAGTATTAAATAAACTTACTTGTAATTCGATACGTTGTATTTTGGGACTAATTGTAGCCTGTGCTTTTTTATCAATCTGCCAAGTCTCACCTTGAGAAGTCACCTGTTTCGATTGCGTTCCATCTAACCACTCTTGATTCATTTCCATCATTGCAACCTCATTCATTGCAACGAACTGTGCTTTTGTTCGCAAAATCGCACTCGATGTAGATTGTGTATATTGCATGGCAATTTTTGTTAATGCAATTGCAGCGACAGCAAATATCGCTAAAGCAACCATTACTTCCAACAGGGTAAATGCTTTAATCTTCTTCATTTATTTTACCCAAATGATCTATTTCAAACTCATGTCCAATTGGCTGTTGCTCATAATAAAATTGAATACGGACAGGCTTAACTTCACCATTGCCAAACCATATGAGTTGCGGTGCTTTACCACCTAATAAGTCCTCATTTCTCGCTTTTCGGTATTCTTCAGCATTTAAAGTTTGAATACTAAAAGATACGCTAGTCGGTAGCTCTCGAAGTTTAAACTCTTTATATGGCTGCCAAGTCCGATCAGCTTGCTGAATTTGCTCATGGCTCTGATCATGATATTCAAACAAATTATAGCGAAATGGTGCAACGTCAGTCGCATTTTGAGTATTTAAGGCAAAAACTTTAGCTTGATCCGTTGATTCTTTATTAATCTTTTTTAAATCAAGTATAAACATTTCTCTAGCTTGCATCGCTCGACGTTGATCTACACCACCAATATTCAGAACAACCAAAGATGTCATAATCGTCATGATTACAATCACCACCATGATCTCAATGAGGGTAAAACCTTGTTGTAATCTATGTGGTGATTTCATTTTATTTATCAGCCATTCGCTAAATATTCAATTTGTTTTGGCAAACCTAAAGCTTGATCAATATAAGCCACACGTAAACTATCACGTGAACCTAAATAACGCTGATAAAAGCTCGAATTCAGAATAACTGCTGCACCATAAGTCAGAGACCAAATCGAAGCCAAATAATCACGCGTTGTCATCGTGCTATTTATATCTAATAAATAACTTTCTGTCATACGAATGATAATACGTAAACGTTGACGACGAACTTTATACAATTCACTAAATAATAACTGAATACCTTGACCCGTCGTAGAGAGGCGTTCTTCAATTTGATGAAATAAAGCAGTACGTTCAGGATGATGTAAATGATGTAGCATGAAAAAAGCTAGATGCTCAGGGAAAGCTTTCTCTGTATCCTGAATCATTTCAAGCAGCATTCGTTCATTACGAATAATCAGCAACATATACAATTCATCTTTGCTCTGAAAGTGCTTATATAATGTGCCTTTAGCAAGATCTAATTCCGCCGCTAAAGCGTCCAAAGTCATGCCTGCTTCACCATTTTCTAATAGGAGTTGCTCAGCGATCTGAAAAATTAAGGCTTCTCGTGCTCTAAACTGAGCTTGGCGATCCATTTTCACGTGATAACTCTCTTTGCTAATACAACTAAACCGTTTACTTCAAACGAAGAAGATTCTCAAAATTCTGTGTGGTAATCATACCTATTTCTTCAACTGACTTGTTATATACATCCGCTAACGCCTTTGCAACATAAGGCACATATTTAGGCTCATTGGTTTTACCCCGATAAGGCATAGGTGCTAAATATGGGCTATCCGTTTCAATTAACAACCGATCAAGCGGCACTTGTTTAGCTACATCACGTAATTCTTGTGCATTTTTGAATGAAACAATACCAGAAAAAGAAATATAGTAACCACAATCTAAAACAGCCTTCGCTGTTTCCCAATCTTCGGTGAAACAATGCAAAATACCATGTGTGGACTGCTCTGCTTTTATAATATCGACGGTATCGTGTTTAGCCGACCGTGTATGCACAACCACAGGTTTTTTTACAATTTTTGATGCATGAATATGACGGGCAAAACATCGTTTCTGTTCTGCAATAAAATCTGTACTATGATAATAATCTAAACCTGTTTCACCTAATGCCCATACCTTATCAGACTGAGCTAGCTCTACGAGGTAGTCTGTTGTTGCTCGCGCCATAATATGATCATCCTCGCATGGATGAACACCTACAGAATAACCCACGTCATCATGTCGAGAGGCGATTTCAGCCAATTTAATATGATCATCCAAATCAACTGAGATGCCCATAAATTTTGAAACACCTGCAAGGCGAGCTTGGGCAAGCGCTTGATCTAAACTCCCATCGTAAGGACTTAGATCTAACATCGTTAAATGACAATGGGTATCAACAAACACGCTTATTTCCTATCAACTTACATCGTAAAACTTGGACGATCCATCGCTTTTGAACCAGCCAATAATTTCTCAGCTTCATTTTTGTAATACACACCTTTTTCACCAGCAAGCTGAATTGCAAAACCTTGTGGTTTAAAATGTGTTTGTTTATGCGAAATCCAAATCACCTTACCCGTTAATGGGATTTTTTGTGACTGCTCTGGTAAAGTCGCTAAAACAAAAACTTCCTGTCCCATTTTTACGGCTTGTTTCGTGGAAACAAATAAACCGCCACCTTGCACAAAAGGCATATAACTTGATTGCAAAGTTGCTTTATCAGGAATATTGACCTGTATAATTCCGCCCATCATTTGTGGTTGCATAACATTCCCCTGTCAAATACAAATAGTTTGAAATATCTATATTTTCATAGCATTAGTAAATTTTTAAGCATATTTACATGCCTCTCAAATTCAATATTTTCTACCGTCAATTTAAAAAACTATAATTACTGCTATTTTAATTATAGGAAACAATCCGACAAACAACAAATAATGTTTGAGGAAAACTGTTCGAAAACAAACAAAAATGGTTTTTATTTAAGCAAATATAGCCTTCGATGAATCACGATTTCAGAGGTGATCACCATATCGAAAGCAAATGCTTTTTGACTATTACAAAATCAAGCATTCAATCAACATAAAAGATTTTAATACCCTATCTAAACCACATGCATCAATTGAATAAACAACTGATCTAGTATCAACTGTGTTTGTACATTTTGCTCAACCATCAATTTTTTCTGTTGCAAGTCAGAATAAATTTGAAATAAGCTTTCTAAGTCATAAAGCTGTGCAAGCTGTGTTAAATCTAAGTCTTTATTTCTCAAAGATTGATTTAATTTTATAGCAACTAAATCGGTCAATAAATATTCAAACATTGTCATAAATTCAGAGAAACTCAACTCTTTCGACCACTTGCTTGAATAACTTAAAGGCATATTTTTTTCTGAGACCAACTTAAACCAATCTTTCAAGAATAAATCTCTTTTATGCAACCAATCGCTCTGATTAATTTCAACGGCAGTCAATGGCATGCCATTTGCGAGATTAAGCAACAAATCAATGTGTTCAGCTGAAATATTCGCTATTTGCTGCTGAATAAAGTTTTGTGCATCTTGGGTATCTAGACGGTCTAAAGCGAAATGCTGCAAACGGCTTCGAATCGTTGCTGGTAATTTCAAGTAATGATCGGCCAATAGAATCAGAATAACCCTTTCTCCAGGTTCCTCTAAAGTCTTTAGCAATGCATTTGCGGATGCTATATTCAAAGCCTCCGCTGGCTCAATCACAACGACTCGCCATCCATCACCAGTCTGTTGAACAAATGGTAATAAATCACGAATCTTTTCGATTTTTATCTTGGCATTTTGCTTTTTATTTTCTTCATCTGTGGTGATATGGACATAGCGAGGATGTGTATTAGACTTCAACCAAAGACAACTTGTACATTCACCACAAGCTTGTTCGGCTTGTTTGTTTAAACATAATACCCATGCCACAAAACGCTCAGTAAATTGATGTTTAGCGCAGCCATGTTTACCATAAAAAAGTAAACCATGACCTATATCGGGAAAACGCGTTGTCAACAACGCCCATGTCTGCTTGTGCCAAGGATAAACGGTTGTTGACTGCATACTCATCATAATTATTCAAATAAACTTACTGGTAGCGCATTTAAACGCTCTAGATCAGCTTGTGTATCTACACCCGGAGGCAGATTCGCTTCAGCAATATCGATCGCAATACGATGACCATTTTCTAATACGCGTAATTGTTCAAGACTTTCTAATTTTTCAAGATCGCCTTGTTCCCATGACACATATTCTTGCAACAATTTCACACGATATGCATATAAACCCAGATGACGAAAAGCACGATCATGCAGCTTTGACTGATGTAATTTTGCACCATCACGATCATAAGGAATAGTTGCTCGACTAAAATATAATGCTTCTTTACGATTACTCATCACGACTTTGACGATACTATCGCGCTGGAATTCATCTAATACGTGAATAGGCTCGCATAAAGTAGACATTGAGCAATGCGGTTGATCAACTAAAAGCTGAGTAACTTGTTGAACCAATTGAGCAGGAAGTAATGGTTCATCACCCTGTACATTGACAATAATATCGTTTTCTGCCCAGCCTTTTAGACGAGCAACTTCACTCAAACGATCTGTGCCTGACGGATGATCGGCACTGGTTAAAACCACATCAATTCCTTCCGAACGACACACTTCTGCAATACGCTCATCATCAGTCGCAACACATAAATCATCAAAACCTGCAACTTTCTTCGCTTGATCTACCACACGCAAAATCATTGGACGACCATGAATAAGCAAAAGTGGTTTTGCAGGTAAACGTGAACTCGCAAAACGAGCAGGAATAACAATATGTTTCATTTTAGAACTCTAAGAAAATTGGATACCGACTTGTTGCAATTGTTGTTTCAATAAATCATAACAGTCTGCAGATAAAACCGCTTCAACAGGCACAACCCAAATCGGAATATTAAATTCTGGGTATTGTTTCAATAAAACCTTAAGCTTTACCGCATCTTTTTCTGTGGTAATAATTGCATCTTGATTATTGAAGGTGAGATCATCGATCTGATAATCATAATGATCAGCAAACTCATGTGTTTGATATTGCTTCACATTCAATTGATTTAAAGTTTGATAAAATCGTTGTGGGAAGCCAATACCAACAACCACATTAAAATACTGATTTGGATCAAACACATTTAAATCTTTATTTAAATTTAACAGATATGGCTGACCAATCGCTAAATGCATATTCCTTTGTGATTGGGCAATTTTAGTATGTTCAATAACCGTACTTCTATTTAGGCGTGATTTAGGCTCACGTAGATACCCTTCAGGCAACAACTTTTCATTCCCCAAACCACGATTTTGATCTAGAACAATCCATTCAATTTGACGTGCTAATGCCCAATGCTGCAAACCATCATCGCTAATAATTAAATCGAGTTTTTCAGATTTCAATAATAATTCAATTGATGCTTGACGATTTGGCCCAACCGCCATGGGTACATGAGTAGATTGAACGATTAGGCACGGCTCATCACCAGCAATATCTGGTTCAGACAAAGCATTCACCAAAACTGGAAAAGGTCCTTTGCCACCATATCCTCGACTAATTACACCAACACGAACACCTTGTTGCTGTAAATATTTAACGAGCTGAATTAATAAAGGTGTTTTCCCACTTCCTCCAACCGTAATATTACCAATAATCATCACAGGAATTGGGGCTGTGTATTTTTTCTTAAGACCAACCTTATATAAGGTTTTATTTAATTCAAAAACCAAGCGATACAATAATGATAAAGGACGCAACACGATCAACCACGACGCTTTTGTATTCCAAGCATCTTGTACGTGTTGCGCAATAGACATTATTAATTTTCCTCAAAATTACGTTGATGCAATTGATAATACACGCCATGTTTATCTAGCAACTCAGTATGTGTACCCTGCTCGATAATTTGTCCTTTGTCCATTACCACAATAAGATCTGCATTTTCAACTGTAGATAAACGGTGTGCAATCACTATCGTCGTACGACCTTGCATCGCTTCATCAAAAGCTTGTTGGATGAAGTATTCAGACTCATTATCAAGCGCACTGGTTGCTTCATCTAAAATTAAGATCGGAGAATCTTTTAAGATTGCTCTGGCAATCGCAATACGTTGACGCTGACCGCCTGAAAGATTTAAACCTTGCGCACCAAGTATTGTGTCGTAACCCTGTGGCAAATTCATAATAAAGTCATGCGCAAAAGCAGCTTTTGCAGCTGCAACTACCTGCTCATCACTTGAATCCTGAAGCTGACCATAAGCAATATTGTCACGCACTGAACGATTGAATAGCACAACCTGCTGATTGACTGTCGCAATTTGTGAGCGAAGATAAGAAAGCTCTATCTCTTGTACAGGAATATCATCAAAATAAATTTGCCCTTCACTTAATTCTTGAAAACGCGGCAGCATATTTACTAATGAGGTTTTCCCTGCACCAGATCGACCAACCAAAGCAATGGTCTGACCTGCTTCAATATTTAGACAAAAGTCCTTAATTGCATGCGTACCATCTGTATAACGCAGATTAGCATGATCAAATTTAATATTGCCTTTCAAAACTGGCTTAAGCTGACCATTATTTTCTTCTTCTGGCATGTCAAGTAGTTCAAATACCGAATGTGCTGCTGCTAAACCACGCTGAAGTTTCTCATTAATATCAGTTAAATTCTTCACTGGTTTAGAGATCAGACCTGCCGCAGTAATGTAGGAAACAAACTCTCCTGCTGAGGTGTCACCTAAAACCTGTGGGCGAAGCGCTAACCATAAAATAATTGCCATTGCCATAGACAATAGTAATTGTATGATCGGGCTATTAATATTCTGCACCACAACCATTTTTAGGCCACGACGAAGGTTTTCCTCAGAAGATTTGTAAAAACGTTGCTGCTCAAAAACCTCACCCGTAAAACTCTTAACCACCGAGTTTCCATTAATCGTTTCTTGTACCACATGGTTCACATCGCCCATCGTGTTTTGCACTTGAATTGACAACTTACGCATTTTCTTAGATGCGATTCTGACCAATATCCCAATGAAAGGCATGAAAACCACGACACATAGAGTCAAACGCCAGTTGGTATAGAGTAAATAACTCAACAAACCAATAACAATTAAACCATCTTTAACTAATGTTTGTAGAGATTCAGATGATGCTGCTGTGAGTTGTTCGACGTTATACATCAATTTTGCACTGATATGACCTGCACTGTTATCAAGATAATATTGCGCAGGTAAGCGCAGTAATTTAGCATAAACTTCTTGACGAATACTAAATACCAAACTACGTGAAATAACTGCTGAAAAGTATCCACCTAAGAACAAACCAAGGCCACGGAAAAACATAAGTAAGACAATTAAGGCCGGGAACCAATCTAAATTTTCGCGACTACCATTTTGGATTGCATCAATAATATATTTCAATAACTTTGCAACAGAAACCTCTGTCGCAGCGTTGATTCCAAAACCAAGTAAGACGAATAAGGCAACGCCCCAATAAGATTTTAAATATGATATTAAACGGACATAAGCCTTAAAATCCTGATTCACTCAGTAAAACCTCTAGTTGGAACTTTGGTGCTAATATTGACATTAACAAAGCCGAGTTGACCTGCCACATCCATTACACGAATCACATCTTCATGTTTTGCTTTTGCATCAGCTGCAATAATAAACATAAAATCACGACGATCCTGTGCAACCTGTTTAATCGCAGTACTGAGATCGGCACTATCTTTGGTCGATAATGCTTGACCATTCACAGAATAATGTCCCGTGGAGTCTACCATGATTTCAATTTTGTGATCGAATTGTTTAGGTGGAACACCTTGAGCATCTGGTAAAGTAAGATTTATACGGCTTTGCTGACTAAATGTGGTAGATAATAATAAAAACACCAAAATGAATAACATACAGTCAATCATTGGCGTCAAATTGATATGAATATCTTCAACTTGAGAACGTTTAAATTTCATAATGTCACCTATGCTCAGCTTGCACGGCGATTTTCTTGCACATGAGGTGCTTTTTTGTAGAAAAGTGCAGCATGAAATAATGTTGATTGTTGTTCTAACTCAGCAATATATTCATGTACTACACGTTGAAAATAACGATAAGCAATCATTGCTGGAATCGCTATCAGCATACCTACAGCCGTAGTAATCAATGCTTTAGAGATACCAGGCATCATCATGCTTGCATTTCCAGCAGAACCGATATCAATCACTAAAAACGATTCAATAATACCAAGTACTGTTCCTAACAAACCAAGCAAGGGTGCAATCGCGCTCAATGTACCTAAAAAGTTAATATTTTTTTCTAGATAGCTGATTTCTTGGGAAGCTGTTGCTTCCATTTGTGCACGCGCAAACTGCTCACCTTGATCTTGGTGATCATAACCAGCTTTTAAAATACGACCTAACGGACTTTTTACAACGTCTTCTTGCTCTAAATGTGAAATAACATTATCCACATTTGAGCCTTGAACCAGTAATGCTTGAGGTAAAACTTGTGACCGTCTTAAGCGAATATATCGCTCAATTGTAATAGCAACCGTAAAAATTGATGAGAGAATAAGCGGTAGCATTAACCAACCACCCGCTTTCACAAGTTCCCACATATTATTCCCCAATAATATTTAAAATATAAAAGGACGCACCTTAAATATTAGTTAGGTAAACAAATATTTAAAATTCCATCCAACTCATCCAATGAGTGATAATGAATGACCATTTTTCCTTTACCTTTTGGGTTATGGTCAATTTTAACATTTGCTCCAAAACGTTCCGATAGTTTCTGAGTCAATTGTTCAATATCAGGAGAAACCTGCACCTTTTCCTTTTCAGGCTTTGGTTCACTCCACTCACGTACTAACTGTTCAGTCTGACGCACTGATAATGCTTTTTCAATTACGATTTTAGCAACATCCATTTGCTCTTTTGCTTTTAGGGTCAGAATGGCACGAGCATGTCCCATATCAAGTTGACCTTGTTGCATTAAGTCCTTAATTGGATCAGCCAAACTTAATAACCGCAATAAGTTACTCACCGTAGTACGAGCCTTACCTACTGTATCCGCGATTTCTTGATGACTTAAACCAAATTCATCATGGAAACGCTGCAAAGCTAAAGCTTGATCAATTGGATTGAGATCTTGTCGCTGAATGTTTTCAATTAACGCCAATGCGATTGCGACTTGGTCATTTAAGTCACGTACAATTGCTGGAATTTCAGCCAAACCTGCTAATTGGGCAGCACGCCAACGGCGTTCACCTGCAATAATCTCATAAGGGTGTTGTTCATCATCCACTGGACGAATCACAATCGGTTGCATTACGCCATGCTTCTCAATTGATGAAGCAAGTTCCTGTAAATCTTGTTCTTGAATAAAACGGCGTGGCTGATATTCGCCACGTTTCAGTAAATTGACATCAATTTGCTTGAGTTGACCATGATCCAAAGCCTGTGCTTCAAGTTGCAATTTCTCTTTTTGAATTGAACCCAATAGTGCATCTAAACCACGACCTTTAGCCAATCCGCGTTTTTTGATGCTCATACAGCACTTCCTTTTTTCACTTTACTTTTCTTCAACATTTCTGCAGCTAAATTCAAATATGCAACTGCACCTTTTGAGCTTTTTTCGAAATAAATCACTGGTAAGCCATGTGCTGGCGCTTCAGCCAAACGAATATTCCGAGGGATCACCGTTTCGTATAACTTTTTACCAAAATATTGCTCTAACTCAGCAGACACGTCACGGGTTAAAGCATTACGAGCATCATACATCGTACGTAACACCCCTACAATTTCCAAGTTTGGATTCAGGGCTTTTTGTATACGATCAATTGTTTGTGTCAAATCTGCCAAACCTTCCAAAGCATAATATTCACACTGCATCGGAATAATTACACCATTGACCGCAGCCAAAGCATTCACAGTTATCAAACTTAGGCTTGGTGCACAATCTACAATAATATAATCAAATGCTGAATCAACTTCTTGTAACGCATTTTTGAGAATAAACTCTCGCCCTTCTTGCTCGGCAATTACTAACTCAACGCCAGCAAGTTCACGATTTGCACCTAAAACTTTATAACCAACGTCAGCTTTCTGAATTGCTGTTTCAATTGGCACTTCACCCAACAACACATCGGTAATCGAGTAAAGTAAGTCATTCTTTTGAACGCCAGACCCCATAGTGGCATTACCTTGAGAATCCATATCAACCAATAAGACACGTTTCTTCAAAATCGCCAAAGAAGCAGCAAGATTAACGGCTGTTGTGGTTTTTCCCACGCCACCTTTTTGGTTTGCAATCGCAATAATTTGAGCCATGATTACCCTTAATATTTTTTATTGAATTCGTTGAAGTAAAAGTAAATGACGTTGTTCATCTAATCGCGGCACACGCAACTCAATCACTTTGCATGAATACTGTTCTTTGATCTGTTCCATTTCATCAGTTGGAACCAAACCTTTCATTGCCGCAATAATACTCTGCTCATGCATATAGGGTTGCGCTGCATCTACAAAATCAGTTAATGAAGCAAATGCACGACTGGTAATGACATCAAACTGACCAAGTTCATCAATCGTGTCTTCATTTTCTACACGTGTTTGAACTGCAACAACATTATCCAATTTTAAATCGGCAATAAATTGCTTAAGAAAACGAATTTTTTTTCCATTTGAATCTAATAATACACACGAGCGCTCTGGTTGACATAACGCAATGATCATGCCCGGCATTCCACCACCCGTGCCAACATCTAATAAACGTCCTTGTGGCAAATCATTTAAAATACTTAAGCTATCTAATAAATGTTTAACCAGCATTTCTTTTGGGTCACGAATCGCTGTCAGGTTATATGCTTTATTCCATAGCACGAGAGCATCTTGATATTTCAATAAGAGTGTTAGCGCTTCCTCACTTAGGTTTAAACCTAACGCTTGACTACCTTGCTTTAATTCTTGAAAAAAAGGATGCATAACAGTGCGACATCTCGATAAACTTGCCGTGCAGTATACCCATTTCTGATGCAAGGCACAGTAGGACTTGTTGAACGATTATGCAGTTAAACATTTTCAAACCTGATAAACTGCACAATCTATTCAGTTTTTTGTCTTTCCTTAGACAAATTTAAGGTAAATAAGACAATAACCTATTACGAAAACTTATTTTGCTTAATTTGTTGATCTAGCTGTTCCAAACGTTCAGGTGTGCCAACATCCACCCAAATCCCTTGTAATTTTTCAGCTGACACTTGTTGTTGTTGCATCGCTTGCTTTAACAATGGCGCTAGAGGTCTTTTACCATTTTCCAAACCATTAAACATCTGCGGAGCTAATACTGCAATACCACTATAAGTTAAGGCTTCACCTATTTGTCCCTGCTCAAAAGTATGGGCCAAATTATTAGACAAGATAAAATCACCTTTCTGGTGCTGCGGTGGATTTTCAACCAATACTAAGTGTGCTTGCTTATCTCCCAAATGGACATTTAATAATGACGAAAAATCCATCGTGGTCCAAACATCACCATTCACCAAAATAAAAGGTTCATCACCCAGTAATGGTAAAGCATTGATAATACCACCTGCAGTTTCAAGCCCTTCTCCCTCATGAGACCACAAAATCGTCACACCGAATTTTGAGCCATCTCCTAAAGTAGTTGCCAGTTTTTCACCCAACCAAGCGGTATTAATGACAATCTCTGTAACACCAATCTTTTGCAACTTTTCAATATGCCAAACAATCAGTGGCTTTCCACCTACTTCAAGCAAAGGTTTAGGTGTATGTAAGGTCAGAGGACGCATGCGATTCCCTAGCCCTGCAGCAAGAATCATCGCTTTCATTATGCTGCAACCTCGTAATCGCCATATTTCGCAATAAATTTAGGCATGACCACATCACGAATAAACTGCATAAATTCATTCAGCTCATCATAGCCTTGGCTTTCTTCAAGCAAATACCACATTACTCGTGGTAAATCTTTTAAGTACCCAGATTTACCATCACGCTCAAACAGACGAACAAAGATACCTAGAATTTTGAGATGGCGTTGAATTGCCATCAAATCTGCATCTCGCTTGAATTTCTCGAAACTACGATTTTCTTTCGCTACAGCTGGTAATAAGTTATAGAACACCTTAAACCAACCATAGACACGGTCAGCGTTCCATTGCACATAGGCATCACGGGTAATCGAGATCAGGTCGTAGGTATCTGCACCAATCACTGCATCTTGGAAGTCGATCACGCCTAATGCTTGCTCGTTTTCTATTTTCATCAAGTTACGACTATGAAAATCACGATGCACAATCACTTGTGGCTGCTGAGTTGCTTCAATCGCAAGAAAGTCGAATGCCTGTTCGATTGTTTCCAACTGTTGCTCTGTAGGCTGAATATCTAATGAAGGCAACATCCACTCTGTCAGCAAACGCATCTCAGTCATTAATTTTTCATAAGAGTATGCAGGCAGTTGTTCAAGACCGTCGATTTGTTGTAATTCAATCAACTGTTCAAAGCTTTGTACATAGTATTGGTCAACAGTTTTATCTGTTAGTAAGGTTGAAAGAACAACATCACCAAAATCTTCCAATAGTAACAATCCCAAAGTTAGGTCTTTAGCAACGATATGCGGAACACGCACACCATTTTTATCAAAAAACTCATCAATACTTACAAATGGTGCACAATCTTCTTTTTCAGGTGGCGCATCCATCAGCATATATGTTTTGTTTTGTAACTTAATTCGCGCATAACGGCGAAAGCTTGCATCTCCAGCCAAATAATTGATCTCGAATTGATCAGATTGGAGAGTGGCTTGGAGCCAAGTTTGTATCAATTGTTCACGTTGTGTATTCATTTGCAATAAAATCTAAAACTAGCTGAGATTTTGAAAGCTTAAGTGTAGCCACTTATCAACTTTTTCTCTATGATGCGACAATAATTAATTGTGAATTAGCGTACTGGTTAATGAGACAATGAAACATCAGTTTAAATTTAATCCTTTAGCAACAGCTATTTTGACACTCTTGTGTGGCAGCTCGATCCAATCAGGTTTCGCAGCTCCAGCTGATGCTGTCTCTACGCTTGACAATAAACAGCTGAAAGCCACTATCCAAAAAAACCAAGATCAAGACAGTTATCCTGGTGAAAAATTTTTTCAGCAATATTATGTCGACAAATCTGCACCAGAAGCACAATTACGAGACAATCGTTATTTAAGCTCTTCTTTTTGTCAGGGAACATGGGTCACACCAATTAATCCCGAAACAAAGGCAAGCAATTCAAATACAACGACTTCCGTGATTACCGCTGATTATGGGCATTACAACCCAACTGGCGATTCTGTTCTACAAGGCAATGTCGTGATTGATCAAGAAGGTCGCACAATTCGTGCCGATCAAGTTACGATTGATTCAACTCAGACGCACGCCTCCGCTCAAGGTCGAGTACAACTGGCTCAATCAGGCCTACTTACTCAAAGTGACGCAATAAATTATAATTTAAAAACCCAAACAGGCGATTTGAACAATAGTTTTTATATTTCTGAACAGCAACATGCTCACGGACATGCAAGTCAGATTAAACGACAGAATGAAAATTTAGTTGTATTGAAAGATGCAAGTTATACCGCTTGCCCTCCTGAACAAAAACCGGCTTGGAAAATCCAAGCTAAACAAATTGAACTTGACCAAGCAACTGGTCGTGGCGTAACTCGCGGAACAAAACTGTATGTAAAAGACGTGCCTGTTTTAGCCGTGCCATATTTCAATTTTCCAATTGATGACCGTCGTACCACTGGCTTATTAAGTCCAACTTTTGGTTATAGTAACGAAAGTGGCGTCCAACTGACTGCACCTGTATACCTTAACCTTGCACCAAATTATGATCTTACACTCACACCAAGTTATATGAGCAAACGCGGCGCAAAATTAGATGCCGAATTCCGTTATATGACTGAAAGTTTTGGTTCTGGACGTATTTGGGGTGGATATTTACCAAACGACAACTATTACGAAGATACAGATCGAAGTGATTTACATTTTCTTCATGATTGGAAAATCAATAACCAATGGTCAACTAACTTAGAGTACAACTACGCTTCCGATAAAGATTACTTCGCAGACTTCAATAACAACCCAAACACGCGAACAGATCTTAACTTACGTCGCGCATGGGAAATTAATTATCGCAATGGTATTCCTGGACTTAAGGCTCAATTAAAGGTTGAAGACTTTCAAACGCTAGATCAAAGTATCAAAGATGCAGATAAGCCTTATGCACGACTTCCACAGTTTTTATTAAATTATGTAGGTGGGAACCCTCAAGGCTTAGAATATGAGTTTAATAACGACACTGCTTATTTTAAGAAATCGATCACTGATGGCTCTGCGTTAGAGTCAAGTGGTACACGTATTTATAATCAATTTGCCGTTCGCTATAACTACCTAACTCCATCGTGGTTTTATGCAATTCCAGAAATATCTGTAAGAAGCATTAATACTTTTTATGATCAAGACTCTAAAGAAGGTCGCGATCTTTCTATATCTGATGATTTAGAAAAATCAGTTGCGGTACCTCAATTTAGTTTTGCAACAGGTGTTACTTTTGAAAAAGAAGGTAAATATTTGCAGAGTATCTCACCTCGTGCGTTTTATGCCTATTCTCCTTATAAAAAACAAGATGATCATCCTAACTTTGATTCCACTACCGCATCAATTAATTACGATCAACTTTTCAACCCTTATCGATTCTATGGACACGACCGCTTAGATGATAATAACTTCTTGTCTCTGGGTGTAACTTATAGCCTATTAGATACAGAGGGCTTAGAACGTATTAAAGCAAGTATTGGGCAAAGCTATTATTTTAGTGATCGACGTGTCACATTAAATCAGCAACCAGATGAGTTTGACACACAGCGCCATACTGGTCCAATTGTAAGTGTTTCAAGTCAATTGAATCAAAACTTTACCATAGCTGCAAATTCTGCTTGGATGTCAAACGGCGACAATGCTCAACGTGACTTCCAAGTCTACTATGCTGGAGATAAAGGCAACTTATACAATGTAGGTTATTTCTATCGTAGCAATATTCAAGATCGTCAAAGTTCATACGACCAAGCTGTTGCATCGTTTATACAACCAATAAAAGATAATTGGCGTATTATGGGTCACGCTCAATATGACTTAGATAATAGTTTAATGCGAGAATACTTACTTGGTGTGAATTATGAATCTTGCTGTTGGGCAGTTTCAGTTTATGGCAGATCTTACTACAATGATTTAGATGATCCAAACTCACCAGATGTTCATAGAAAACGTGCTGTTATGGCTGAGGTTACACTTAAAGGTCTAGGTGCACTCAACAATAAGCTCGCCTCTCTTCTTGAAAATAGAGTTTTAGGTTTCAACAAAATTAATCAATCTTGGACACAACGTTAATGAAGATAAAATCTTTCCAACATATCTTTAAAGCGACTGTTCTCGCTACACTTATTTCTTCATCAATGCAAAGCTTTGCGCAACCTACGGATGAGGTTGTTGCAATAGTTGATAGTAGTGTCATTCTTAAAAGTGATTTAGAACAAGGGATTGCAGAAACAGAACATCAGTTAAAAGCACAAAATAAAACTGTGCCGCCCCAACAGTATTTACAGATGCAAGTACTTGATCAGCTCATTATCCGTCAAGCCCAATTAGAACAGGTCAAACGTTTTGGCATTAAAGCTGATGAAAAAAGTTTAAATGCTGCTGTCTTAAAAATTGCAAATCAATCAGGTGCTAATACACTAGAAGCATTCCAACAAAAATTGGACGCGATTGCACCAGATACTTATGAAAATTTACGCAATAGGATTGCGGAAGATTTAGCAATTGGTCGCTTACGCCAACAACAAGTCATGTCTCGTATTAAAATCAGTGATCATGATGTTGAAAACTTTTTAAATTCACCAGAAGGCCAAGCTGCGCTTGGCACACAAGTCCATGTGATTCACATGCGTATTTCTGGTGAAAATAGCGAAGAAGTTAAAAAAGTTGCACAAGAAGTCAAACAAGCACTAGCAACTAGTGATGATCCTAAAGCGATTAGTACCAAGCTTGCGACCAGTGCAATCAAGGTTGATGGTGCTGATATGGGATTCAGAGCACTATCAGACATTCCTACTGAACTTGCAGCACGCATAACACCATTACAAACGGGTCAGACCACAGAACTGATCAATGTCCGCGATGGCGTTCATGTTTTAAAACTTTTAGAACGCAAACAAAATGATCAAAAAGCACTTGTATCACAATATAAAACTCGACATATTTTGATTCAACCATCTGAAGTTGTCAGCTTAGATCGTGCAAAACAAATGATTGATAGTCTTTATAATCGTGCGACGGCGGGCGAAGATTTTGCGACCCTCGCTGCAACCTATTCAAATGATACAGGTTCAGCACGTGATGGTGGCAGTTTAGGCTGGGTAAGTCCAGGTGTTATGGTGCCTGAGTTTGAACAAGTCATGAAAGAAACATCAGTTGGGCAAATCAGTAAACCTTTCCAAAGTCAGTTTGGTTGGCACATTTTACAAGTGACTGATACTCGACAACAAGATATGACTAAAGAAGTGCAAGAACGTATGGCTCGTCAAATTTTAGGTGAGCGTTTGTTTGATACTGAAGTAGACGGTTGGATGCGTGAACTTCGAGCTAATGCTTATGTTGAAATTAAGGATGCAAATCTAGACACGAAAGCACCGAAATAATCCAAGTTAAAACTGCCGGCGATCGCCGGCAGTTTTATTTTAAATATATTCAAAATAAAAATAGCGGCAATTGCCGCTATTTTTATATTACAAATTAATTATTTGTAACGATCAACCATTTTCTCTAAAGAAATTGGGCGGATCTTATCTGCATTACCTGATGTACCAAATGAATTATAACGATCTACACAGATTTGCTTCATCGCTTCAACTGTTTCACCAAAGAATTTACGCGGATCAAATTCGCTTGGTTTTTCAGCCATCATACGACGCATCGCACCTGTAGATGCTAAACGCAAATCGGTGTCAATATTAATCTTACGTACGCCATGTTTGATTGCTTCCACGAGCTGCTCAACAGGAACACCGTAAGTTTCCTTAATATCACCACCATACTGGTTAATCACAGCCAACCACTCTTGTGGTACAGAGCTTGAACCATGCATTACAAGATGCGTATTTGGTAACGCAGCATGAATTTCTTTAATGCGATCAATTGCCAAGATATCGCCTGTAGGTGGACGAGTAAACTTGTACGCACCATGTGAAGTACCAACAGCAATTGCCAAAGCATCTACATTCGTATCAGCGACAAATTGAGTTGCTTCTTCAACAGAAGTGAGTAATTGAGAATGATCCAACACACCTTCAGCACCAACACCATCTTCTTCACCAGCCATACCAGTTTCAAGGCTACCTAAGCAACCAATCTCACCTTCAACTGAAACACCACACGCATGTGCCATTGCGACAACACGACGAGTAACATCAACATTATAGTCATATGATGTTGGAGTCTTACCATCAGCACCCAATGAACCATCCATCATCACAGAGCTAAAGCCCAATTGAATAGAACGTTGACAGACATCAGGACTCGTCCCGTGATCTTGGTGCATTACCACAGGAATATGTGGCCATTCTTCAATAGCTGCCAAAATCAAATGACGTAAGAAAGGTGCACCTGCATATTTACGTGCACCTGCCGAAGCTTGCACAATAACAGGTGAATTCGTTGCATCAGCAGCGAGCATAATTGCACGCATTTGTTCTAAATTGTTTACGTTAAACGCTGGTACGCCGTAGTTATGTTCTGCAGCGTGATCCAAGAGCTGGCGCATTGAGATGAGTGCCATAATATCCTCCCAGGTAATGCGCCATATTCTACATGTTGATTTACTTCAATTCAGCAACTAATCACTGGATTTCCGAAAAAATCATGAATCATTTGTGTAATTTAGCAAATGAGGGGCTTTCAAAATAAAAAAAGACTGAATTAAGAAATAATTTAGTCTTTTTTAAATGCTATCTAAATATCAAAAAATATTGTTTAGGCTTAACAATATCCATCTAAACGTGTTAAAGGCAACTTTTTACCAATTGCTTTTTCAATTTCTGGCAAATAGAAAGCATCATCTTCCGATAAGAAACTAATACTCACACCTTGAGCACCAGCACGACCTGTACGACCAATGCGATGTACATAATCATCAGACTGCTCTGGCAAAGTAAAATTCACCACATGCGATACGCCGTCAACATGAATGCCACGACCAGCAACGTCTGTTGCGATCATAATGTTGTGCTTACCTTGTTTGAACTGGTCGAGCATCTTCAAGCGTTTATCCTGAGCGATCTCACCAGATAACATACCGACTTTATAACCATCACGCTTTAAGTGATCATATAAACAACGCACCTGATCTCGACGATTTGCGAAAATCATAACTTTATCAATTGGTTCATCACGCAAAATTTCTTGCAATAATTTGTACTTATCTTGTTTCGCAACCACATAAACTCGCTGCTCCACATCATTATTGGTTTTTTGCTCAGGCTCAATCTCAACCGTTACAGGTTCAAATAGCCACTGACGAGCAAGATTAAGCACATCGTAGCTAAAAGTTGCAGAAAACATTAAAGTTTGACGTTGTTCTTTGAAGGGTGAATAACGCACAATCCGTTTTACCGATGGAATAAAACCCATATCTAATAAACGATCGGCTTCATCAATCACAAGGAATTCGATCTTATCCAACCAAACTTCTTTTTGCTCAACAAAATCAATTAAACGACCAGGTGTTGCAACGATAATATCAACAAAATTACTATCCAACATTTTCTTTTGCTTATCAAAATCCACACCACCAAGTAGAGTGACAAGATGTAAGTTTGAAAATTTTGTTAAAGCTTGTGCATCACTCTCAATCTGTAGTGCTAACTCACGTGTAGGAGCCAGAATCAGCGCACGTGGTTCGCCACGAAAACGTTTTTCTTGTAGCGGATTATTTAATAGATCATTGATCACACTAATCAAAAAGGCTGCTGTTTTACCTGTACCAGTTTGCGCTCGACCAATGGCATCATGCCCTGCTAATGTATATTTCAAAACCTTTTGTTGAATTGGGGTCATTTGTGTAAAACCCAAAGCATCAATTGCCTTCTTCAACTGCGGATGTAAATTTAAGGTTTCAAAACCAGATGTCATATATGCTCTCGAACCATCAATGATCAAAAGAAAGTGGCATTATAAACAAAAACGCCCCAAATAACATTGGAGCGTTTTTATATTGCGTTAAAGCAACAAATTAGTCTAAAGGCTGAACGTTTTCAGCTTGGAAACCTTTTTGTCCTTGAACTACGCTGAATTCAACGCGTTGGCCGTCACGTAAAGAACGGTGACCGTCACCCATAATTGCGCGGAAATGAACAAATACGTCATCACCACCATTACGTTGAATAAAACCAAAGCCTTTAGTGTCATTAAACCACTTTACTACGCCTTGTTCACGAGCTGTCATAAGTCAATCCTCAGATATTGAAAGATAAGGACCTTCCGGTGTTGCAAACAGCAGAGCCAACAAGGTTTTAAAACATTTATAATTTCAAAGCTTGTAATCATTCTGTAAAACTATCAACAATTTCCGGTTACATCCATTTGTTATAGGTTTTTTTAACGATCTTATCGTATAGCATACATCCTAAAACGCATCGAGCTTAACATGGGTTCATGATAATTAATAGATTTATTTTGAGTTATTTCCAATGTTTCTATCTGTTTTTTTCAATAATTTAGCAGTTTTTAAGTGCTTTTTTTAGTATAAAAATGCACTGCTTTATTGCCATAAAACGAGAAACAATTTTAGATAAAATTAATCAGAAAAGAAAATCAAAGCGATTCATTTGCATTCAACGCTATTGAGCTAGTTATTAGGTTTAAAAAATATTCACAACCATTTTTTAAGATTAAAAACTCAAAAGAGAAAAACTGAATTAATATAACTTCCTAAATAATTCAGAGTAAATCCTCAGTAATCACCATATAAATTTGTTAAAATCATATCAAACTCAATTTATTAAAACTTTATGACCCAAATATCCACCTCTCCTGAAGTGATTGATGCACTTGGGCAACCCTGTCCAATGCCACTATTGATGTTGAAACGTGCTTTAAAAAAAGCTGAAGGATCTAAACAGTATTTATTGAAATCATCTGATCCACATAGTGAAATTGATGTAACACGATATTGCCAAATCCAGCAACTTCAATGCCAGATACAAAAAATTTCAGAGAATGAGTATCACTATTTAATTGAATCTATGTAATTCTTTGATAAACTCTAGCTAAAGATAAACTAGATAACTTTACATTTTTATACTCAAATTTCCTTAGTGATGAAGAACATTCGCATTAAGATGAAATTGTTGACTTAAATACCATCCTATAAGGAGAGTCCATGACTACTGACAGCAGCAATCAATTGATGCCCCTGTCATTGTCTGCGCCAGGTGTAAATCTTGGTGCATATATCAGTACTGTCAATCAAATTCCAATTCTAACGGCCGAGCAAGAAAAAGAACTTGCTGAACGTTATTATTATGACCAAGATCTTGATGCTGCCAAACTATTGGTAATGTCACACCTACGTTTTGTCGTACATATTGCACGTAGCTATGCAGGTTACGGATTGCCACAAGGCGATCTTATTCAAGAAGGTAACCTTGGATTAATGAAAGCGGTCAAACGCTTCGATCCAAATATGGGTGTTCGCTTAGTTTCTTTTGCAGTGCACTGGATTAAAGCTGAAATTCATGAGTATGTGATTCGTAACTGGCGTATTGTCAAAATCGCAACGACCAAAGCACAACGTAAATTATTCTTTAATTTACGTAGTCTTAAAAAATCAAGCAAACGACTCACATTAGAAGAAGCGAAATCAATTGCCAATGATTTGAATGTGACACCAGAGCAAGTGCTCGAAATGGAAGGTCGCCTAACCGCTTATGATGCTGCTTTTGAAGCTCAAGGTGATGATGAAGACGATACCCCACATACAGCTCCTGCACTTTATCTTGAAGATAATCGATACGACCCAGCTCGACTGATTGAAGAAGAAGATTATGAAGAGCAAAGTAGTTCTGCCTTACACGAGGCAATGGAACAGCTTGATGATCGCTCTCGTAATATCTTGCAACGCCGCTGGTTAGATGATGATAAATCGACTTTGCATGAACTGGCCGCAGAATATAACGTTTCAGCAGAACGTATTAGACAGCTTGAAAAGAATGCAATGGAAAAAATCAAAACTGCCATGTCTGCAAGCTAAAATCGAATCAAACACAAGGGCTTTAATGCCCTTTTGTTTTATCTGGCTTTGTTTAAGCACTCGAATATGTTAAGTTTGTTCATCAAATTTCCAGTTCCATTATCATTATGTGGATAGCTATCTCGGCGCTTAATCTTGCGCTTGCAGTTATGTTGGGTGCTTTTGGTGCTCATGGACTCAAATCTTTTGCAACCCTAGAACAACTCGCTTGGTGGGGTACAGCAACTCAATACTTTTTCTATCATGCAATTGGTTTGCTTATCTTAGGCGTCCTGCATAAAACCACAGCAACATTTCCAATAAAAATTCCCTTTATTTTGATCCAAATTGGTATCATCTTTTTCTGCGGTTCGTTGTACATTATGGCGCTCGGTCTACCGCGTATTTTAGGTGCGATTACACCGATTGGCGGTGCGTTTATGATAGCGGGCTGGCTGTTACTCGCATGGCAAGCAATCAAGCATGCGAAATAAGGATTGATCATGCACATCTATTTAAATGGCGAGTCAATCGACACGTCTTGTGAAAACCTACAGCAATTGATTCAGAATTTAGCCTTAGAGGGCAAACGCTTTGCTGTAGAGAAGAACCAACAGATTATTCCGAAAAGTAGACTTGAGCAAACGACAATTGCTCCTGAAGATCGTATTGAAATTATTCAAGCTGTTGGTGGCGGCTAATCGGCTAAAAATGGAGTAAGCCCATGCAAGATTCCCCTTTAATTATTGGTTCTCGTACTTTCCAATCTCGTTTATTGGTCGGAACTGGTAAATATAAAGATCTCAATGAAACTGATTTAGCCATTCAAGCCAGTGGTGCTGAAATTGTCACAGTGGCAATTCGTCGTGTCAACATCGGTCAGCATGCCGATCAACCAAATCTACTTTCCGTGATTCCACCTGAGAAATACACAATCCTGCCAAATACCGCAGGTTGCTTTGATGCAGATAGCGCGATTCGGACTTGTATGCTAGCTCGTGAACTGCTTGATGGTCACAATTTGGTGAAGTTAGAAGTCCTTGGTGATGAAAAAACTTTATATCCAAATGTCACTGCAACGCTTAAAGCAGCTCAAACCTTGATTGATGATGGCTTTGAAATCATGGTCTATACCTCAGACGACCCTATTGTTGCGCAAGAACTTGAAAGTATGGGCTGTGTTGCCATCATGCCTTTAGGTAGCTTGATCGGTTCTGGTCTTGGTATTTTGAATCCACATACTATTTCCATCATCAAAGAAAATGCCAAAATCCCTGTTTTAGTGGATGCAGGTGTGGGTACTGCCAGTGATGCTGCAATTGCAATGGAATTGGGTTGCGACGGCGTATTAATGAATACAGCGATTGCGGCTGCTCAAAATCCAATTTTAATGGCTTCAGCGATGAAGAAAGCGGTTGAAGCAGGTCGTGAAGCATTTTTAGCAGGTCGTATGCCACGTAAGCGTATGGCCAATGCAAGCTCACCTGAAACAGGATATTTTTTCAAGTAAGAGAAAGAAGGGACTAAATAAGTCCCTTCTCTATTTGTATTAATCACTATTTGCTTAATGCAATAATTATATGGATAAGACCAAATTCTTAAAAAACCACTCATTTGTACAATATTTTTTGAGATAAAATGATTTATTGTTCCTAGAATTATCAATAAGTTATCAATCTAAATTTTAAGCACTAGATAGAAGAATACTGACTTTTTACTTATAGTTTTTTAGTAAAACCATAGAGATAAGATCTTTTTTTACACAAAAAGATTCTGTATTTTTAAATAAAATACTTTTAAAAACATTATTTTAATTTTTATGGTATTTTTAAAGTAATTCGTTCATCAAAAAAATTTAAAAAAATACAGTGCTTAGGTATAGAATACGGCGCTTGTTTAACCTTAAACCACATATAGGTTTATAAGGCTTTTATATGTTTAATGTATTGTCTCGCTTGAGCTTAGTCAGCAAAATTATTATTGCTATTTTTTTAGGGATTGGCGTAGCTTTGCTTTTTCCTAACTTTACACCTTATTTGAGTTTATTAGGTGAATTGTTTATTAAAGCATTAAAGTCGGTTGCCCCGATTCTTGTTTTTGTTTTAGTGCTTGCTTCGATTGCTAATTTCAAAGTTGGGCAAAACTCAAACTTAAAACCTGTTATGATTTTGTATGTGGTTGGAATGCTACTCGCAGCATTTAGTGCTGTTGTAGCAAGTATTGCCTTCCCAAGTCAGCTATTTCTTAATTTATCAACTCAACCAGCTCTACAAGCACCCGGTAGTTTGGCTGAAATTTTAAAGAACTTATTATTAAGCTTTATTGCCAATCCTGTACAAGCGATTAGTGAAGCCAACTTTATTGGTATTTTGGCCTGGGCAATCGGCTTAGGTTTAGCATTACGTCATAGTTCTGAGACTACGAAACAAGTGCTTACTGATGTAGCTGATGCAGTGAATAAAATTATTCACACCGTGATTGGTTTTGCCCCCGTGGGAATTTTTGGCTTAGTCGCAGTCACTTTTGCGGATGCAGGTTTAGCAACCTTATCTAGCTATGCACATTTGTTAATTGTACTAATTGGAACAATGCTTTTTGTTGCATTAGTGATTAATCCAATCCTAGTCGCATTGACGATGCGAGCAAACCCTTACCCATTAGTGTTCAAATGTTTAAAAGAAAGTGGAATCACAGCATTTTTCACGCGTAGTTCTGCTGCCAATATTCCTGTGAATCTAGATTTAGCACAACGCTTAGGTGTAAACGAAGCAACCGCAAGTGTATCTATTCCACTTGGAGCAACAGTCAACATGGCAGGTGCAGCGGTTACAATTACAGTATTAACGCTTGCTACTGTTCATACATTAGATATTCATGTTGATTTAAGCACGATGATTATCCTTTCAGTCGTTGCAACCGTTTCAGCATGTGGTGCATCAGGTGTTGCAGGTGGGTCATTACTGCTTATCCCTGTTGCTTGTAGTTTATTTGGTATATCATCTGAAATTGCGATGCAAGTAGTTGCGATTGGTATGATTATCAGTGTATTACAGGATTCGACTGAAACTGCGCTGAATTCTTCAACTGACGTTTTATTTACTGCTGCTGTAGATTTCCGAAACCGAAAAAACTAGTAGATTGTTATGCCCTTACAGCGTTTACCAAACTGGATTCAACTTGGTGCTTTTTTACTCGCACTAAATGCTGGTATGGTTAACGTATTGGGGCTATTTACTGTTCTACATCAATCAGTTTCACACATGACTGGCAACGTCAGCATGCTGGCAATGAGTTTGCTACAATGGCAACCAGAGCATTTTATTTATCTCAGTTTAGTAGTTTTATGCTTCATGATTGGATCGTTTTACAGCGGTCTCATTCTTGGGGATAGCAATGTCTCTTTTGGTCATCATTACGGTTTCCCACTTAGTTTAGTTGCTGCATTTCTATTTTTAACTTGGCTTTTGTTACCTTACTTCCCGCGCTATGGTTTGTTGTGGGCATGTGTCGCCATGGGCGTACAAAATGCGATGGTCAGTCACTATAAAGGTGCAATTATCCGTACAACACATTTATCAGGCGTTTTAACGGATATTGGTTTAACCTTAGGTTATAAAGTTCGTGGTCTAAAAATTGAAAATAGGCGTATTTTTTTACACTTGCTCATCTTTCTAGGATTTTTTATCGGTGGGCTTATTGCGAGTTTGCTTTATCCTTATTTAAAATTACAAACTTTTCTAATACCAGCAAGTTTAAGTCTGACCATGAGTATAGCTTACTGGGTAATTTACTTTCGCTCTTCATCAAACTCGAATTCGGATTGAATTATGGTTAAAAATGCATTACAAGCTCAGTTACTCAAAGCGGGTTTGGTCGACAATAAAAAAGCCAAAAAATTAACCAAACAGGTGCAACATGAGCAACGCACTGGACAACATGATGATGCCTCATTAAAAGCTGAAATCGATCGAGTGAATCAAGAGAAATTAGCCAAAGACCAAGCACTGAATTTAGAAAAACAAAAGATTTTAGAAGAAAAGGCGCTTAAAGCTTCAATTATTCAAATGATCAAGCAACATAAAATTTTGCAAACAGAGGGTGATGTTACCTATCAATTCATTGATGAGGGGAAAATTAAAAAGGTTTATCTTTCACAACAAGTTTACAATGCGTTAGTGACGGGTTCTTTAGTTATTGCTAAAGATCAAGATAAATATGCTTATCTCCCCAAAGCTCTTGCAGAAAAAATTGATCAGAAAATGCAAGGATTTATTCTGGTTAACAATAATACTGAGAAAAATGATCAAGCAACTGATGAAGAAGATCCATACGCGGCTTATGTCATTCCAGATGATTTAATGTGGTAAATCACACCTCATTAATGTAATACAATCTTACAGATCGTATTCAAAATGTGATCAACTCATCATAGTATCTTTTAACACCTTACAATTAACAAAGTGAAAATTGTAAGGTGTTTTGATTTGAATTATTTAAGTTTTATTAGCGAAATTAGAAGTGAATTAAGCCAATACCCTTGGTTAGAAATGCTCATTTCATTCGGAATTTTGATTTTTCTAGCGGCTTTAGCAAATTTTATTGCCAAAAGAATTATTGTACGTGGTATCCGCCATATCATTAGTAAGCTTAAGTCACCCCATCAATCAATTTTTGCCCAACACAGCGTTACACGTCGATTTGCAAATATCGTTCCTGCGATAGTCATCATGAATGGGATCAGTGCAGTTCCCCATCTTCCATTAAAAGTAATTACATTAATACAAATGGGAGCGCAGGCATTTATTTTTCTCACGCTTGCTTTATCAATTAGTGAAGCACTGAATATTTTTAACTTAGTGTATCAACGCAATCCAAAATCGAGAAATAAACCCATTAAAGGTTATTTACAGCTGATCAAACTGATTTTATTCGTTGTCTGTGGTCTTATGATTTTAGGTACTTTTCTTAAAAAAGATGTGTTTACTTTACTCGCAGGCTTCGGTGCAATGGCAGCAGTTCTCATGCTGGTCTTCCAAAATACGATCCTCTCTTTAGTCGCAAGTGTACAAATTGCCTCTTATGATATGGTTCGCATTGGAGACTGGATTGAGATGCCCTCTTTAAATGCGGATGGCGATGTGATTGATATATCTCTGCATACAGTGACCGTACAAAATTTCGATAAAACACTGACCACCATTCCGACCAACAAACTTGTCACTGATACATTTAGAAACTGGCGTGGAATGAGTAATTCAGGATGCCGTCGTATTAAACGTTCGATATTTCTTGATCAAAGTAGTGTTCACTTTATGACTAATAGTGAACAGCGAAAATTAAAAGATTTTTTACTTTTAGACCATTATCTTGATGCAAAACAAGATGAAATTAATAAGTTTAATGATCATTTAAGCAATCAATCAGAATGCAACCAACGTCGTTTAACCAATGTGGGAACATTCCGTGCTTATGTAGAGTTCTATTTACGCCAACATCAAGGTATTGCGCAGAATCAAACTATTTTAGTTCGTCAACTACAACCCACTAGTGAAGGTCTACCTTTAGAAATTTATGCATTTACAAATACGACAGCATGGGCATCTTACGAAGCAATTCAATCTGATATCTTCGATCATTTAATTGCAATTATTCCTGAATTTGGTTTGAGAATTTATCAAGCACCGTCAGGATATGATTTTAAAAACTATTTACCTGTTAAAGATGTTCAAATCTAATGTGAACTAAGCTTTAAGGCTTTGCTTCTTTCAATACTAAAGCCTTAGAGTATTCAAATAGAAAAACCTTTAAACCTAATTTCCCAAAATTTTCTATGAAACCTTAAAATGTGTAGATAATGCAGTTTTATTCTTATCGGTTGAGTGTCTAAAAAATTTTTGCAATGAATAGCCACCAAAATTCTAGACACACATAACCATCTTTTGATGGGCCTTTTCATAATCTAATGGAGAACGCTGACCATTGGAACCATGTCTGCGTTTTGAATTATAGAACATCTCAATATAGTCAAACAAGACAGCATTCACCTCTTTTCGAGTGGCAAACGAACTACCATGTATCACATGACCTTTCAATGTATGATAAAAGCTTTCTGTCACTGCATTATCCCAACATGAGCAGTGCACTGCGCAAGGCTGCGTGACATACTTTGAATACAGTTATTCGTTAAAAAAGTATTTAGCCATTTTTACATCTCCAAAGTTAGCATTACGTTAGTTTTAGAGGGATTATGTGTACATTATTTTGGCTAGGATCACTTATGGATTGGCATCTTGGTTAATCATTCTATATATGCAAATAAGAGTATATAAGCCGTTCAAACAGAATGTGTATCTCCCTTTACAACCTAAATAACAAAGTTATTCAATCTTCATAATACATCGCACGCTTCTTTGAAAATTTCTCAAGTTGCTTCAGAAAACCTTCGAAGTAATTCTTCTCCTTATCTTCAGTACGGTAGCCTGCATATAATGTGCGTCTCAATCCTTGCGGCGACACACAGTCTAAACGACGACTGACAACCCATCCTTTTTGTTCATATTCATTAACGACCCAATCAGGTAAAGCAGCAATACCACGCCCACTGGCAACCAACTGAATTAACATCTGCGTTAAATCAGTCGTTCGAATATGCTTAGGTTGAATATTTGCTGGAATGAATAAATGCGCCATGATATCTAAACGATGTTTATCAACTGGATAAGTAATCAACGTTTGTTCAGCCAAATCTTCAACTAGGATTATTTCTTTACGCACTAATGGATGTGTCGTTGAGAGTACTAACCGTGACTCGTATTCAAAAATCGGAAAGTATTCAATCCCTTTGAGTGCAATTGGATCAGCAGTGATTAATAAATCAAACTCGGCATTTTGCAATAATTCATGCGGATTAGACTCAAAACCCGCTGCAAAATCTAAATCGACATCTGGATATTGCTGGCGATATTGATTTAATAAAGGCATCAGCCAGTCAAAACAACTATGACATTCAGATGAAAAAATAATTCTCCCCGTTTGTCCATGCACGATACGAGTAATATCCGTTTGTGCTATCTGAACCTGAGGCAACACATCATCTGCTAGTCGAAGCAAACGCTCGCCGACATTGGAAAAACTTACTGGACGACTACGGCGATTAACAACTTCCACACCATACCAATGATCAAGTTCTTTTAATTGATGAGAAATTGCTGAAGGAGTTAGGCATAGATCTGTCGCAGCCGCAACCAATGAACCATGCTCACGTAGTGCAATTAATGTTTTTAAATGACGAAGTTCTAACACAACGATCACCACAATTGAATTTAATTCATCCTATCATGTTATTCATGAGTGTGTCTCACTATGAATTTTATTTTATTATTGTTTATGCTTCCACACCATCTCGATTCGATTTAACTCAGGGCTATAAGCTGGAATAAAATACAGATTCGTTGCAAAGTTAGTTTTAAGTAGTTCTCTGCAATCAGCCATCTTTTTACTTTTATGAATCGAGGCATTATCAACAATAAGAACTAATCGAAGGTTATGCGTCTGTTTTACTTGTTGAGTTATTCCAGTTAAATAGGCATAAAACCAAGTGCTTGTAACTGACTCTTGTAAGCAACTTGTCACCTGTTTCCCCGTTGAAAGCAAACACCCCATGACATTAACTCGTTTTAATCTTATTGCATCAACCGCATGAACATCACCTATCTTTGTCCACGCATAGCGGTTATCAGGTGTAGATGAAAACCCTGTTGCATCTACATAACCTAATATAATTTCACCACGTGCCGTTTGCTCTCGTAATTCTTCAATCTGCTGTGTTGCTTGTTCAAATGCAATCGGATCTCTTTTTTTAAGCTATGACGGGTACGCTTGAAGACCATACCTGAATCACGTAAAAACTTACGAATGGTTTCAACAGACACGGACACTTCGTATTCTTCATGTAGTTTGACTCGGATTTGTTCTGTATTTATTATCCCGAGTTTATTTCTTAATAAACTTAGAAATGCAAAAATGTCGATTTAATGATTCAAACCAATAAAGGGCAATTAAACGCCCTGTATATACGCCTACTCAACAATCAACGCTTTATCAAAATTTTGCGCGTTTAATTGAAACTTTACCAAGAAGCTAATTTTTAATAAATTATATAAAAGTCAGTTATTTATCTTGAAATTTAATAACTGAATTTTATTATTCAATTATCATAATTTTAAATAAATGTGAATTAGTTTAAATTCATATTATAGAGTTATAAATCACCTTATAATTACTATATTTTATTTAAATTAGTTTAATTAATTCATATATTTAACTGAAAAAATAATGAATAAACTGTAAATTTAAGAATCAATTAAATACATAATGTTATTTTTTTCTATGATGTTTATTTAATACCATGTAAAATTCGTGCCAAAATTGCATGATGGAATGCAAATAATGCTCAGCTCATATTAGCAGAGAGCGAATGCGAGGCTTGTATGTCAAAAAAAGAAGATATTATTAACACAGCATTAAAACTTTTTAACTCGCATAGCTACAATTCGATTGGGGTTGATCGAATTATTAGTGAGTCAGGCGTTGCAAAAATGACATTCTATAAATATTTTCCATCGAAGGAAAAGCTTATTGAGGAATGTTTACTTCAACGTAATATTAACCTTCAAATCTCATTGAATGAAACATTAGCTCAATGTGATCAATCAAATTATTTAGAGCAAATTGAATCGATATTCAAATGGTACAATGCCTGGTTCCAAAGCGAAGACTTTAACGGCTGTATGTTCCAAAAAGCATTTGAAGAAGTGATTAAAATTTACCCTTCGACTCTTGAACCTGCGACACAATATAAAACATGGCTAACGGCCTTGATCCAAAACTTACTGACTCATTTAGATATTCGAAGCCCGACACACTTAGCTACATTAATCGTAAGTATTTTAGATGGAATCACCATCCAAGCGCATGTAAATAAAAACTCTGTTGAAATGAGTGAGTATTGGACTCGCGTAGAACATTTAATTAATTTTGAAAAGCAAATAACATCATAAAATTCTTAGAAAGCTGAGTTAAAACAAATAATATGAAATTGAAAGTATAAAAAAATAAAGCGTGATTTATAGTTATTATTGTGGCTCACGCTTGCGTCTGAGTTGGAAAAAGAATAATAAAAATATTACCCTCTGGCGGTCGTACAAATTGCACATCCCGATCCTTCTTATTAAGACAGATCTTTCTGTCTTGTTCTTTATTATATACATTTTCCCTGAAAGTACAAATAAAATTTTAAAAATTTTTATATTTATTAATTAAATTAATTACATAATTTTATTATTTATAAAATTTTAACAATTTCTAACATTGCTAAAAATATCTAAACTCTCAAATTTTAAAGTCTAAGCGTTATTAATGATAAATATAAGTTCCACTGATATAGATATTCACAAAAAACCATTGTATTTTTCAAGTTTTAATACATTTTTATGTTTTTCTCACCTTATACTAAGTTCGGCTTGAATGTAGTGAGAAAGGTATGCAAAAGGATATAGAGATCAACGTGATGAGAGAGTCTGCAAGCTCTATTGTCAATGTACTTAAATCTTTGGCAAACACAGATCGCTTAATTATTTTATGTCATTTAGCCAAACAAGAATTAAATGTGTCTCAAATTGAAGAAGCTACTCATATCCTACAACCTACACTGTCACAACAGCTTATGATGTTAAGAAAAAGTAATGTAGTTTCTACACGTCGGGATGGAAAGCAAATCTTTTATTCAATTAGTGACCCTAAGTTACAGGTTGTTTTAACTACGCTTTATGAAAATTATTGTCCTAATATCTGAATTTTACTAAAGAAAGATTATTAGAGAATTATTGAAATTCTTAATTCTCTAAAAAAGGTTAAATTTTAAGTTCTCTTTCGCCCTTTGCTCAAAATTCTGTTGAAAATATTCAGTTTGATACAGCGGTTCTGTCTGATAAAAATGTGCTAGAACTTGTTTTCTTTTAATCAAATAAATATCTGGATATACCCAAGCATATTCCTGCTGAATCTGCTGTTCATATTCCGTAAAACGCTCAGGTGAAGCTGCTAGAATCGCCAAATCAATATCCAGTAAAAACTGTAAATCTAGTTCATTCGTTGCTTCATGCTTTTGCGTGACAAGAATCCATCGCTTAATCTTTTGAACAATATCAAATGATAAATCTTGAGCCAAATACTGCTCGAACAGCTCAGCACTTTTAAGTTCATTATCTTTGGCTTGTGGGTCATAAACCGCATCATGGAACCAGAGCGCCAATGCTACAGCATCCGCATCAATTAAATCGGCTCGAATCGAGTCAACTAGAACTAGACATTCATACAAATGTTGCAGCGTATGATAAGCCCGCTGCTTTTCACTGTAGGCAGCAATCAACTTATTAAAAACTTTCTGCGGCTCTGAAAAATGATAATGCTGATGCAGCTCAAACCATGATTTTTCTAATGTAGATAAATACTGCGGCATTGCTCATCCTCATTGGATTTCTTTATTCAGCCACTTTGCCAGTAATTCAGCATCTTTACGTTCTAGAAAAAGCTGATACAAGGTACAGGAGCCAAACTCATGTTTTAGTTCTTGCTGGCGTACAGGGTGATTACCAAATCGAAAACGTCTGGTTCCATCACGATCTAAAGGTAGCGCATATACCCCATAACTCCGCGGTTCTGTCAATTGCCCTTTAATCCGGACTTGATCAGACGATATCGCGTGTTTTAATAAATGTTCTTTGGTTAACATCACACCCTGCCCAAGGTAAATCTAAGCTGCGTGCTGTTCATCTCGCTTAAAGACCAATTCTTTATTCGATGAACTTTCAGCATCAAAGTAATACCCTTCACTATCAAATGCTTTTAATTGTTCTACTTGGCTTAATTTATTTTCAATCAAGTATCTCGCCATCAGACCACGTGCTTTTTTCGCATAGAAACTAATGACTTTATATTTTCCGTTCTTCTGATCCAAGAATACAGGCTTGATAATTTCTGCCTGAATTTTCTTTTCATTCACAGATTTATAATATTCGTCAGAGGCTAAATTTACCAATACTTTTGCATCAATTTCAGCTAAATCTTGGTTAATTTGATCGGTGATAATACTGCCCCAGAATTCATATAGATTATGACCACGGGTATTTTTTAGTTTAGTGCCCATTTCCAAGCGGTATGGCATCATCAAATCCAATGGGCGCAATAAACCATAAAGACCAGACAGCATACGTAAATGCTGTTGGGCAAAATCAATATCCTGGTCTTTTAGATAATAAGCATCTAAACCGGTATACACATCACCTTTAAATGCAAACAAGGCTTGACGTGCATTGGAAAAATCAAAATCTGCATTCCAGTCACGGAAACGCTCTACATTTAAATTGGCAATTTTCTCGCTCACGGTCATCAATGATGCAATTTCAGTTGCCGACAATTTGCGACAAACATCAATCAACTGTTGAGATTGCGCCAACAAACGGGGTTGAGTATGTGTATCTGTAGGAAGTGCTGTGGTGTAATCAAGAGTTTTAGCAGGAGAAATTAAAGCAAGCATAATCAGTCAAAATAAATTTATCTTGGTGAAACTATATCAGTTGATAATTTTTAATGCCAATTCGTGTTCTCGTTCAGTTTTATCGGTAAAATAGTGGATTCTTCCATTATCCATTGCGTATCTTATGTCTGAGCAAGTATTCATCCAAGGTCCTGTTGGTCAAATTGAAATGTTTGTAGATCAACCCCAAGGTGAAATCACAGGTTTTGCTGTCGTCTGCCATCCGCACCCTTTGCAAGGTGGTACACCGCATCATAAAGTTCCTGTACTACTGGCTCAGATTTTTAATGAGATGGGATGCGTGGTTTACCGTCCTAGCTTCCGTGGCTTAGCTGGCAGTGAAGGTACACATGATCAAGGTCATGGTGAAACAGATGACATTATGGCAGTGATTGAATATGCCCGTGAGAAGCATGCAGGTTTAACCTTCTATGCAGGTGGTTTTAGCTTTGGTTCACATGTACTGGCAAAATGCCAAGCACAACTCAGCGAAGAATTACGTCCGAAGCAATTAGTGTTATGTGGCTTGCCAACAGGCTCAGTGATTGACTTACGCCACTACACAACCCCAGCAATTGATGGCAATATCTTATTTGTACATGGCGAACAAGATGACATCACCTTGCTTTCAGATATGATTGCTTGGGCAAAACCACAAAAACATCCGATCACGATTTTGCCAGGTGCAAACCATTTCTTTACTGGCTATCTAAAACAGTTACGCCAAGTGATTGCTCGCTTTTTAAAACTGTAGACTTAAATAGAAAAACAGGACATTGACAGTGAAAAAGGATTTTTACATCACCAATCTAAAAAAAACACTTTATATTGCACATGAATTGCACAAACGAGGATTTGAATCTTTATATGTTGAACCCTCTCTATCTCCTTCTGGTTGTTATTGGAGATGTTCTTTTTTGAATAGCCATAAAAATGCATCTACCATTATTATTTCTAGCTGGATTCAAAAAAATAGAGATATCCGCAAAACAGAAATCACTCAAGATATTACTGAACTGACTGAGCTATTTATTCAACAACATCAAGAGTTTTTAAACCAATGCAAAAATAAGAATTCTGCCTATATTGAGTGGTATCAAAATATGCTTAATTGTTTAACTATTGAAGAGCTACCTTATGCCTATTCAGATTTCCACCATGAAAGCAATTATTGGATGACAACAAAAGATCAAAAAATCCCAACTTTCAAATAACAAAATCAAATATTAACCATTGAAACATATAATAAAATATTCATTCGATTACTAAAAGAAATACTCCTAACGCCCCATTTCTGCTTTATCAATATCGATAAAATGAGCATTCGGATTTTTTAATAATGAAATTAAATAAAAAACAGGGACTTTTTTAAAGCAAACAATTGAATATTGGCAACAACAAGGCACGATTACGCCCGATGTTGCCAATGATTTAAATCAAAGTTCTTCGATTCGATCTTTTGACTGGGAACGTTTGGCAAAATACTCATTCTGGATTTTCATGATTTACGCCGTGATTGCGATTGCTGCAATGACAGCCGATAAGTTCTTAATGGAACTGATCGAAAAAATCTGTATTGACTCCAAAATCATCCCTTGTCTGATTTTTGCTGCAGTTGCGGTGGCCAATGTAGGCCAACACTATGGTAAGCCTGTGCTATTCATAATTAACACACCGCAAATGTATAAACACGGCTTTGAGTTTTATCAAGCAGAAAATGGTGTTTGGCTAACAATACACATACCAACACAATATTTATCACTGATTAATCAGACCAAGACAGGATCATCGGTCTGATCTCAGGATTAATTCGTTACTTCACACTTTCCAGTGCAGTCACCAGTAACTTCCAGCATTTATCTACAGTATCTATTTTCACACGCTCACCTGGTGCATGCGCCCCTTGAATATCAGGGCCAAACGACACCATCTGTAAATCAGGATAATGTTCCGCAATAATGCCACACTCCAAACCTGCATGAATGACTTTTAAATTAGGTTCAATATCAAATGCAGATTGATAAGCCTGTTGTAAGCACTTTAATGCAGCCGATTCTGGATTCGGTGTCCAACCTGATACTAAAGGCGTTAATTCAGATTGAATTTCAAAACTGGCAAAGTGCTGTTGAATCTTTTGAGCAAATGCTACTGCTTCTTGATTCACCATCGAACGAACCATAATTAAGGTTTTCGCTTCATCTTTGGTCAATTTGACCACACCAATATTATTCGAAGTCTCAACCACATCAGCTAAAGCGCTACTCCACTGGGCAATCCCGTATGGACAACTTGCTAATGCTTGCAACCAAGCTTGCTGTTGCTGCGATGTTATAACTTCATTTATCGGGTTAGCATTTTGCTGTAAGCTGATCTGTAGCTGATCATCAATGTTCTGTAACTTTTGTTGCCATTCAGTTTGTGCCACAGCAACGGCATTTTCCAACGCGGGTAATTGCTCTGCTTTAATTGCAATGGTTGCCACAGCTTCACGCGGGATGGCATTTCGTGCCGATCCACCGACAAACTCAACCAGTCGGCCATTGGATGATGCCAAATAATCATTGAGGAAATGGGCTAGAATGACATTGGCATTCCCACGACCTAAATGAATATCAACCCCAGAGTGACCACCTTTCAAAGCTGATACCAGTAAATCTACAAAGATTAAATCACTTGGTGCTGTTTCATATTCAAGTGTCTGTCCCACTTCTAGGTCAATACTGCCTGCACAGCCAAGATACAGCTCACCCCATTCTTCGGTATCAATATTGAAAAGCCACTGTCCAGTTAACACGCCTGACTCAAGCAAACGAGCACCACTCATTCCTGCTTCTTCATCAATGGTCAACAGGACTTCAATCGGCCCATGAGCAATATCATTTGATTCTAATACCGCCATTGCAAGTGCAACGCCAATGCCATTGTCTGCACCAAGCGTGGTATTTTCAGCAATCAGCCAACCATCTTTTAAGACTGGTTGAATTGGATCTTTAAAAAAATCATGCTGGGTACCACGATTGGCTTGTGTCACCATATCCAGATGACCTTGCAAAATCACACCAGCAGCCTGTTCTTTACCCGTAGTTGCCGCTTTTCGAATAATTAGGTTACCAATGTTATCGACATAGGTTTCCAAATTGTGCTGTTCTGCCCAATCTTTTAAATGCTGTCTTAACCGTTGTTCATGTTTAGATGGTCGAGGAATTGTACATAAGGTCTCAAAATGCCGCCAAACTACTTGTGGAGATAATTTAGAAAAATCGACCTGTATCATGCACCAATACTCTCAAATAAAGTGTTTAAACAAATATACACCATACACCTAAATGGCAATGCTTAAATCACTTTATTTAAGATTTTATTGGCAAAATCGTCATAGCTTTTCCATACAAATTGAGAAAAGCTATGCTCTGCTTTTAAGCTATTTTCTACTGCTTGAGCCAACTGTCGGATAATACTTTTCGTTTCGATTCGTTCAAACCAAGCTTGTTCTTGCTGTGAATTGACAGAGATTTCACAGAGAATAATGTTCTAATTGTTTATAGAGCAGCGCTGCAACATATTCTTGCGTGATATAGCATTCATTTGGTGGATGATAATTACCCCATGTTTAGGGCAATCTGCTATAAATTGCAATGTTTTCATGGTATTCTTTTTATTTTTTAGCTGGATCGCAGCATAAAATCGACTCGTACGGTAAGAATGATTATATATACAATTGTCTTTAATTGATTAGACGATTGTCTTACTTATTTTACTAAATTGATAAATTTAGACCTAATTAGATATGTACATGGCCAAACTCATCATTTTCATTATTTATACGTTTTATGTTTGCACCTAACAACTTATTTTTTTATTTTTATGTATAAACAAATAAAAAATGCAGCATTTAGCTATTCTAAATACTGCATTTCTCAATTCGTTTACTGATTTACGACTTGTAAATCTAAACCTGCTGAGTTTGCTAGCTCAGTAAAGGTTGGAAAACTAGTTGCAACCGTTTCCGTACCATGAATCGTGATGTTACCTGAAGTACGTAAACCTGCGATACTGAAACTCATGGCAATACGATGGTCATGGTGAGATTCAATTTCACCGCCAGCAAAGATTGCCGACCAGTCACCTGACTTGCCTTTACCTTCAATGATGATGCCATCTTCTGTTGGCGTACAATCAATGCCCATGATTTTCAAGCCATCAGCCATGACTTGAATACGGTCAGACTCTTTGACACGAAGTTCAGCTGCACCCGTTAATACGGTTTGACCTTCTGCACATGCAGCCGCAATGAATAATGCTGGGAATTCATCAATTGCTAAAGGTACTTGATCTTCAGGCATATGAATGCCCTTCAATGTTCTTGAACCTTTGATATGAATATCTGCAATGGGTTCACCGCCAGCAATACGTTCATTCTCAACAGTCAGATCAGCGCCCATTTGCTTGAGAATTTCGATCACGCCAGTACGGGTTGGGTTGATGCCCACTGCTTCAAGGATCACATCGGCACCTTCAGTAATGGCAGCACCCACCATAAAGAATGCAGCAGATGAAATATCCGAAGGCACTTGAATATCTGTACCAACTAATTTACCACCACCCACAAGCGAGATTTTATTTCCTTCAGTTTTCACATCATAACCGAAAGCACGCAGCATACGTTCAGTATGATCACGGGTCGGTTCAGGTTCCGTCACTGAAGTTTCACCAGCAGCCCATAAGCCTGCCAATAAAATTCCTGATTTCACCTGAGCTGATGCCATTGGTAAATCGTATTGAATTCCTTTAAGGGCTTGACTACCCGTGATACTCACTGGTGGCGTACCTTTTTCACCTGTGGTTTGGATTTGTGCACCCATTTCACGAAGTGGCTTAGCAATACGCTCCATTGGACGTTTCGACAATGACGCATCACCTGTCATCACCGAGTCAAATTTTTGTGCAGACAACATACCTGATAGTAAACGCATACTAGTACCAGAGTTACCCATATACAACGCGCTCGCTGGTGCTTTTAAGCCTTGCATACCCACGCCATGAATCGTGACTTCACCATTCTTAGGCCCTTCAATGCTCACACCCATATCACGGAAAGCCTGCAAAGTTGCAAGTGCATCTTCACCTTCCAAGAAGCCTGTCACATGCGTTGTGCCTTCAGCAATCGCACCAAACATAATTGAGCGATGTGACACAGACTTGTCACCCGGTACGGTGAATTTACCTGTAAATGTTTTCTTTCCCGGTAAAATGGTAAATTGCTGTGTCACCTTGTTTTTCTCCATCAAAGGTTTTTTGGCCAACATATGGTTAAAGTGCTGACGTGCTGCTTGAGCATGCCCGAGCAGTCCCATCAACGCTTGCGAATCTTCCTGTGCAATCAATTTCTTTAAAACTGATAATTGCCGTTCAAAGCCATCAACAGCATTTAAAATTGCCGTTTTATTGGCAAAGAAAATGTCATGCCACATCTGTGGGTCACTAGCCGCAATACGCGAGAAGTCACGAAAACCTCCAGCAGCATAGCGGAAAATATCTAAATTATCTTCACGATTTGCCAGTTGCTCAACCAGATTGAATGCCATCAAATGCGGTAAATGACTGGTATGTGCCAACACTTCATCGTGCTTAGTGACGTCCATGCAAATCACTTCTGCTTTTGCCGCAGACCAAAGCAGGATAAGTTTCTGCACTGCCCAATCTGCACTACTTGGCAATGGCGTTAGAATCACTTTATGATTGGCAAATAAATCAACTTTACCTGCATGTACACCTGTATGTTCTGCACCTGCAATCGGATGACCCGGTACAAAACCGACTGGTAAATTTTCACCAAATACCACTTTAGCAGCTTCAACCACATTGCCTTTGGTACTACCGACATCGGTAATGATGACATTGTCTGCAAGATAAGGCTTGATCTGTTCTAGCACTTTTTGCGTTGCGCGAACAGGCAAAGCTAAAACAATTAAATCGGCATCCCGAACTGCTTCTTCAGGCGTTGCATAACCGTGTTGAATAAGACCGAGTGTCTTGGCATCTTCTAATGTTTTTTTTGAGCGTGTTGAAGCCACAATTTGAGCTGCAAGTTGTTCTGCCACAATCACACGAGCAAGACTCGACCCAATCAGCCCAAGCCCAATAAATGCAACTTTCTTAAATAATGGTTGAGACATAAAACATATTTGCCTATGTAAAAATCTCCCCTAACCCCTCTTTAAAAAGAGGGGAAACTCCTCCCTTTTTAAAGGGAGGCTGGTAGAGATTCAAAATACAATAAATAGAACTATAAAACAGCGATTGGATATGAGCCGAGGACACGTAACTCTTTTACCATTGGACGGATTTCTTCCAATGCAGCCGCAACATTTTCCTGACCGATATGTCCTTCTAAATCAATAAAGAACACATAAGCCCATTTCTCAGGCAATGCTGGACGCGTTTCAATACTGGTCAAGCTAATTTTATGCTTGGCAAATGGCGCAAGGATTTCCAATAAAGCACCCGCACGATCATGCGCAGAGATTAATAAAGAGGTTTTATCATTACCACTTTGAGGAATCTTTTCACGACCAATCACAAGGAAACGAGTGGTATTTTCAGGGTTATCTTCGATATTGCTATGTAAAATCTCAAGATTGTACATGCTTGCTGCAATATCAGATGCAATCGCAGCAGAATGCCATTCATTACGAATACGGCGTGCTGCTTCAGCATTTGAATTCAGTGCAACACGCTCTACGCCCGGATAATGCGCATCTAACCATTTACGGCATTGTGCCAAGGTTTGTTGATGTGCATAAATCTGCTTAATGCTGTCTTTACGGGTATTTTCAGATACAAGGAATTGATGATGAATACGTAGTTCAACTTCACCAATCACATTGACTGTCGACGATTTGAAGCAATCGAGAGTATGGTTCACAATCCCTTCTGATGAGTTCTCTACGGGAACCACACCATAATGTGCGCTGCCTGCTTCAACTTCACGGAACACTTCATCAATAGTTGGCAATGGACGTACAACAGCATCTTTACCAAAATGCTTTAACACAGCCGAGTGGGTATAAGTGCCTTCAGGCCCAAGGAATGCAATACTTTGTGGTGCTTCAAGTGCCAAACATGCTGACATAATTTCACGGAACAAACGCGCCATGGTTGCATCAGATAAAGGACCTTGGTTACGCTCCATGACTTTACGTAACACCTGAGCTTCACGTTCTGGACGATAAAACAGCGGATTTTCTTCGGATGCAAACTTCGCTTTGGCTACCGCTTCTGCAAGCGTTGCACGGCGATTAAGTAACTCTTGGATTTGTTGATCAACACTATCAATATCGTTACGAATTTGTTCTAAATTAAGTGAATTCGATGTGTTTTGTCCATCGTTTACCATTGGAATGCAGCCTCAGCAAAATCATCTATAAGAATGGATTACAATTCATCTGTGAATTGATTATCCGAGCTAGTATAACAACACTTTAAACTATTAAACACGCTGAGTTTTAACTCTTTTTATTACCAAACTTTATTGATAATGATTTTCATTATATATTGCTAGCAAAATTTTAATGTTTGCAAATAAATTATGATTAAACAATTTGGTATTTTGACTTTTTCTCTGCTCATTGGCACAACATTGTCTTTTGCACAACCAATGCTGATGACCACAGTGGGTACACATGAACATGGTCGAAGTCCAACACCAGACGCTGAATCCTTGCAGAAGCAGAATAACTTCTATCAAAACTTTAATCAGCAACGTTCAAAGCATTTCTTGTTCTGGAATTACCAACATCCAGCAGAGCAGCATTTAACTAATCTCTATGCCAGTTTACCCAAAGCGATTATGTTGGCAGGTTGTATAGATCATAAAAGTTGTTCCGCATTATTTGATAGACCAGTCACTCCTTGATCTTAAAAACATCACTACAAATAAAAAGACTGAATCAAATTTATTGATTCAGTCTGAAATCATCTGCTAAATAGAGATGATTTTTGTGCTTAAGACTTACCAATCAATCCACGCGCAACGATTTCTTTCATAATCTCATTGGTACCACCATAAATACGTTGGATACGCGCATCAACGAAGAAACGTGAAATTGGATATTCTGTCATATAGCCATAGCCACCAAATAATTGAAGTAAATTATCGGCTACTTTCATTTGCATATCGGTACTAAAGCTCTTTAATGCCGCTGCGGTTTCTACATCCAATTTGCCTTCATTATACAAAGCAACGTTTTGGTTATAGAAAGCGGCTGTTGCTAATTCATCAATTTTTGCTTGAGCCAATACAAAACGTGTATTTTGAAATTGAGCAATCGCCTGACCAAATGCCTGACGCTCTTTCACATATTGGGTCGCAAGATCAATTGAGCCACGAATTGCTCCCAAAGAGGTCGCTGCGATTGCAGTACGCTCACGTGGTAGTTCCTGCATCAAGTAAGCAAAACCTGAACCTGCATTGCCCAATAACTGGTCTTTAGGTACTTTCACATTATCAAAGAAAAGTTCAGAGGTATCTTGTGAATGCAGACCTATTTTGTCTAAGTTCGTGCCCTTTTTAAAGCCTTCCAAATGTGTATCAACCAATAATAAAGACACACCTTTAGCACGTGCTTGTGGATCAGTTTTGACTGCTAGAACAACAACGTCAGCATGCTGACCATTTGAAATAAAGGTTTTTGAACCGTTTAACACATAATGATCATCTTGCAAAATTGCATTAGTACGCATTGCCTGTAAATCAGAACCAGCTCCTGGCTCAGTCATACCAATGGCACCAACAACTTCGCCAGAAACCATTTTTGGCAACCAGTACTGCTTTTGTTCTTCAGTTCCGATATGTTGAATATACGGTGCCGCAATTTCAGAATGACAAGAAATCGCTGTTGATAATGCGCAATAACCCGCACGTGCAGATTCTTCAACTAACATTAATGAATAATGGGTTGGTACACCATAACCACCATATTCTTCTGGTACATCTACACAGAGAAAGCCATTTTCACCCAATGAAGACCAAACTGAACGTGGCATAATGCCTTCGCGTTCCCACTGATCATAATGAGGTGCAATTTGCTCGCTCATAAAACGTTTAAAGTTATCACGGAAGAGTTCCAAATCTGCATCGTAAGCTAACATCATTATTTCCTTTCGCTTTCATTGTTTTTAAAAATTCGATTTGCAGCCATGCTAATGATTTTTAGATTGGATGTCATGTTCCGTTTACATCAAATCACTAGACTGATTCGGTCAATAATTTTATTTGCACTCGGCATAAGCAAACGCTAATTGTTTATTGATTAGACAGCTCCTCATATTTTTTACGCTAAATAAGTCACTTTTATGTCATATTCCTTTTATTGTTGGCGAAGACTTCTCATACGATCATGAATACAAAACGAAATATCTATAAAACTGTAGAACACCCCTTTGCTCAGTATGTTCGTATCTTGGGTAAAGGGAAAACAGGTTCTCGTTCGCTCAGTTATGAAGAAGCCTATCAAGCATTTAGCATGATTTTGAAAGATGAGGTGCTAGATGTTCAACTTGGCGCATTTTTAATGCTTTTGCGTGTCAAAGAGGAATCTGTCGATGAATTGGCTGGTTTTGTTCAAGCCACACGTGATCAACTCAATTTTCAGCCACTTGATGTCGATCTTGACTGGTCATCATATGCAGGCAAGCGTAAGCACTATCCGTGGTTTTTATTGGCGGCATTAACACTGGCTTATCATGGCTATAGAGTTGTGATGCATGGCGCATCGGGTCATACCATTAACCGTGTTTATACGGAACAAGTTTTACAATACTTAGGCTATTCTATTTGTGAGAATGAGCAAGATGTCTGTAAACAACTAGATCAACATAATTTTGCATTTTTGCCACTTGAAGCCATTTCACCAATTCTGAGTGAATTGATCTCACTCCGCAATGTGATGGGTTTACGTTCTCCAATCCATACGCTTGCTCGTCTAATTAATCCGTTTAACGCCAAAGCGACTTTACAGGCAATTTTCCACCCTGCTTATCGAACTTCTCATCAACACACTGCTTTTCGTTTAGGCTATCAAAATAGTGCTGTGATTAAAGGTGAAGGTGGTGAGTTTGAGCGCAATCCTGATGCCAAAACCTTAATTTGTGGGATTAAAAATGGTGAGCTATATGAACATGAGCTACCAAAATTAACACCTGACCGTAGTCCGATTGAAGAAGAACTTGATCTTGCAGTATTTAAAGCAGTTTGGCTCGGTGAGCAAAAGCATGAATATGGCGAAATGGCAGTGATTGAAACGATGGGAATCGCTTTGTATACCATGGGTGCTGTGAATAGTTATGATGAAGCAATGATTAAAGCGAAAGCGCTTTGGGACAATCGTTTTTAAACCAAAAAATAAATAAGGTGATTTTTTAAATCACCTTTTCTACAAAACTATATCTTTTTGATCCTAAAAATAAAATATATAAAGAGCAACCATTAAATTATTCGTTAAAGTAATCAGTATTTTATTTAAAGACATTACATCAATAATAGACAGCGTAATAAAAAACGATGACTTTATTAAAATCATCGCTTTAAATACTACTTATATTAACTAAACAAAACGAATTGGCTTAAATTCAGGCTCATTTTTATGATGATCATCATCACACTCTTCACCTTCTTCTTTCGTACCTCGATCAATATAACCACTGCGCTGTTCTTTCGGTAAATTTTCCATTTCCCATGCATACACGGCTTGCATACAAATTTCACGTTGCTCTTTGGTCAATGCAATACCATTTGGCCATTTACCAATTTCAACAGCAGTTTTCAGACGCTCAACAATTTCAGGATTTAAAATAGCGAGCATTTGTTCAATATTCATGAGTCATCCTGTTGAAAAGATTCAAAATCTTGATTCCAGCCCAGTTTAGTACGGCAAGCCATATAAAAATCATAACCAGGTGGATGTAATAAGCTTAGTTTAAACGGATGTTTACGAATATGCACCGTATCACCTACATTTAATGCAACACTATGTTGTCCATCCGCACTCACCATCGGTAAGACACGATTTTCACGGATGGTGATCTTAATCTCACTTTGTCCACCGACAACGATTGGACGTGATGACAAAGTATGTGGGTGCATTGGTACGAGTGCAATCGCATCCATACTTGGATGCAAAATTGGCCCACCGCCTGAAAGCGAATAAGCGGTCGAGCCTGTTGGTGTTGAGACAATTAAACCATCACTGTGCTGACGATAGACATATTGCCCATCAATACTCAGCTCAAAATCAATCATATGAACCGATTTACCTGAGTGTAACACCACATCATTCAAGGCAATTGCATCATAAATGGTTTCGTTATTGGTGCGAACTTCCATTTCGAGCAAGAAACGTCGATCGAGTTGAAATTGACCTTGTAGCACCTGATCCAGTTTAAAAATTGCTTCTGCCGGCTTAATATCAGTTAAGAATCCGAGTCGACCACGGTTAATCCCAATAACAGGTGTATTGTATCGGACTAAAGCACGTGCCGCATGAAGTAAAGAACCGTCGCCACCCACAACGATCACCAAATCCACCACTTCACCTAATAAATTACGGCTCACGGTTTGACCATAACTATAGGGTACGAGTTTGGCTGTTTCCTGATCAAAAACGGGATTTAAGCCTAAAGTGATCAAATGATCATGGATTAAACATAACGTTTCTACTACAGAATTCTTATCTGGTCGCCCAATTAGACCAATATTTCGAAAGGATTTATGTGAAATTTGCACGAATAACTCAGCTCCACCGCGACTATTGACTATCATATCATTAACAATCAAATTTTCGTTGATGATTGATTAAAAAGTATAAAAATGTCCATTCGTTGTTTTTTTATACGATTAATGTCAACACCTTCTGAAAGTTTTTATTGCATGTTGCCATTTATTCACAGTTTTATGATTGCAAAATGACAATAAGCTATCGCATCATTACTCACATTGTTTCGGTTTTAACGCAAGTCTATGAAGTGTGAACGTGGTATTGGTTTTCTAGCACTAATTTTTTCAATTTTAGTGATTGGTGTGTTTATTGCCTTTAGTATCTATCTGATCCGTTTGGATAATATTATTCGCAATAAATTTGAAGGTCAGCGTTGGGATATTCCTGCCAAGGTATTTGCTCGTCCATTAGAAATCTATGCGAATGCACCGATTACTCAAGATAATTTTGTCCAAGAATTAAAATTACTGGGCTATAAAAATACCACGAACTATGAAAAGTCAGGAAGTTACATTATTCAAGGCAACCAAATGTATGTTCATACACGTGGTTTTGACTATGGTGATAGTAATGAACCTGAACAGGTGCTTGAGATTGCTTTCAATCAAGGTCAAGTCGGTGAAATTCGTTCCACTAAACCTTCGAGCACGGGCATTGCTCGTTTAGAACCTCTATTAATTGGTGGTATCTATCCACAACATAATGAAGACCGTGTCCTCATTAAGCTAAATAAAGTACCAAAAACACTAATTGAAGCATTGATCTCAACAGAAGACCGAAATTTTTATCACCATCATGGTGTTTCTATTCGAGGTACAGCACGTGCCTTAGTCAGTAATGCAACCGGTGGTCGACGTCAAGGTGGCTCGACATTAACCCAACAATTAGTTAAAAATTTCTATCTTTCACCAGAAAAAACGCTCAAACGTAAAGTCAATGAAGCGCTTATGGCGTTGTTGATTGAGCTGCATTACAGCAAAGATGAAATTCTAGAAGCCTATTTAAATGAAGTAAATTTAGGTCAAAATGGCAATTACTCAATTAACGGTTATGGCTTAGCTTCACAATTCTATTTTGGTTTACCTCTGAGTGAATTAAATATTTCCCAACAAGCCTTTTTGGTTGGTTTAGTACAGGGTCCAACTTTATATAATCCTTGGCGTAATCCTGAAGCGGCTAAAAAGCGCCGTGATGTTGTATTAAACAATATGATGGTGATGGGCTATTTATCTGAAACAGAATATCAAGATGAAATCTCACGTCCTTTAAATATTGTGAGTAAACCAACTTTAGGGCCTGCAAAATTTCCAGATTTCCTTGATATCGTACGTCGCCAATTACGTACAGAATATCAAGAAAGTGATATTACCAATCAAGGCTTGAAAATTTTCACAACGCTTGACCCGATTGCACAGACCCAAGTTCAAAATGCTTTTAAAGACTCTGTTGAACGTTTAGCAAAAGCAAATCCAGCACGTTTGAAAAACTTACAAGGTGCTGTGCTTGTAGCCCATCCTGAGAATGGTGAATTGGTTGCTGCTGTTGGTTCAACCCAAGATTTTACTGGCTTTAACCGTACACTAGACGCTAAACGTCAAGTCGGTTCGTTGTTAAAACCAATTATTTATCTAAATGCGATCGAATCTGGACGTTATACGTGGGCGAGTCCGATTGAAGATAGTGCCGTTAATATTCCAGTTGATGGTGATAAAAGTTGGACACCAAAAAATTATAGTGGTGGTGAACACGGTGTTGTTTCTATGCAACAAGCCTTGGCAAATTCATACAACCTATCTGCTGTTCGTTTAGGAAATGAATTTGGATTATCAACATTTTCAAATAAGCTAAAACAATTTGGTGTCAGTTCGAATATTCCAGCTTATCCGTCTATCTATTTGGGTGCAGTAAATATGTCCCCAATGGAAGTACTTGGCATTTATGGCAACTTTGCAACAGGTGGTTTCAAATATCCTCCTCGCTCTATTCGTACTGTTGTTGATGCAAAAGGACATTTGCTTGAACGTTATAGCTTAAATGTTCAACAAACGATTGATCCTGCTGCTGCCTATATTTTGAACTATGGTTTGCAACAAGTTATGCGTTCAGGTACTGGACGATCAGCTTATGGCAGCTTACCTGAAACCTTAAATTTAGCTGGTAAATCTGGTACTACTAATGATACACGCGATTCATGGTTCGCTGGTTATTCAGGCAATCATGTCGCTGTCGTCTGGTTAGGTCTGGACGATAATAAAGTTACTGGTCTCACAGGTTCTTCAGGCGCATTACCTGTCTGGACCAATGTAATGAAACAGCTTCGTCAAGAACCCGTCAATCTTCGTCAAACTGACAATGTAGAATGGCAATGGATAGACAGCGCAACTGGTGATTTATCGGCGCAGGGCTGTGATGGCGCAATGTATATTCCCCTACTTCGACAAACTGTACCTCGTCGTGCAACCCTCTGCGGCCAATCACATTATGAGGTTGAACCAACCAATGTCCCATCCGAAGAAGACACTCAGGGGGATCATTATGGTGATGGCACTACTAATACCAATTATATTCGAGAAAGTGAAAATCAAATGGACACCAATTTATCCAATCATAATTCTACACGTGTGATTTCGAGCGGTAGTTATAGCGGTGAAAACTAAGTTACAAGGATGATTGGACATGATGAAGAAAATAACAATTGTGATTGGTATATTGCTGCTTTCAGGTTGTAATTCAGCACCGCCTCCAAATAAAAAAGTGGTAATTAAATTGGGAGAACCACCAAGTACGTCAAACACGCAGAAAAAGAAAACCACTCCGCCCGCGTCGAATGTAAAAATTACGCCGTATGAGCAGAAAGAAATAAAGTGAACCGTACCGGGTTTGTCGGAGACTTTTTTATTTAAGTTAAGCCACCTGACCTAACGGGTTAATCTTATCATAGTACATTGCTTCAAACTCAAAAGGCGATACATAACCCAGTGCACTGTGTACA
>JACCDZ011808610.1_pt1 | contig 83742 bp, 100 predicted proteins | sample 7449551 | NCBI WGS metagenome assembly JACCDZ01 (sample SAMN15323452, study PRJNA562643) | freshwater metagenome | isolation source: river surface water | place: USA:Blue River Watershed | collected 2017-08-18
GTATAAAATCATTATTTTCTATCTTTTCTGTTTTTTTTTCTCTTTGGCTTTCCCTCCCACCCTCTATTATTGCTCCCTTCCACACTCCACACTCACTTTCTCCCTTTCTATACATTCTTCTCCTCTTAAGGGAACCTAGGTTCCCTTATGATCCCTCCTCCTTTATGTTCTATCTTCCCTTATGTTTTATCCTCCCTTATGTTATATTAAATATATTATGTATTTTATTTTTTCCTTCTATATAAAACTACTTAAATAATTCATGTTTCTTCCTATATACAATGGATTTCACTGACCTATCTTTTTCTGTTCCTCCTCATATGAAAAAACTTTCTGATAAAATTAATGAAGTCAATTTAAAATATATTGAACTTAAAACCGCTCATGATAATTATCAAAAAAGTCTTAAAAAACTTAATCACGCTTTTGAAATGCAAGTTAAACGTGAACAAAAAAATACTAATAAACCTAAAAAAGAACGCAAAGCTTGTGGTTTCGCTGTTGCTGTTAAAGTTAGTGATGCCATGTGTGAATTTATGGAAGTTGAAAAAGGCACTCTTATTGCACGTACTGATATTACCAAAAAACTAAATGCCTATATTAAATCTAATAAATTAGAAAATCCTAAAAATAGACAACAAATCGTTCCTGATGATAAATTATGGTCTATTCTCGGTGAAGAAGCTCGTGGTGTAAATATCACTCATTTTAATATTCAAAAATATATTAATAGTCATTTTGAAAAAAAACCCGTTAACCAACCCGTTTCTGTAAGTGATGCTCAAACCACTGCTTAAATATAAACTAAATTTTTACAAATAATACAAATGTTATTTGTAAAAAAAACAAAAGGAAGGATCCAAAGGAAATAAGAGGAAGGATCATAAGGAAACTACGTTTCCTTATTTTAAATGTCTTCAATATCTACAGTTTCAGTATGAGTTTCAATGCGACGTTCAACATTTCCAGAAATAATTGTATTAATTTCAGTAGATGACACCGCTGTTGATGATGAAAACTCAAATCCTAAAAACTCATCATCATCCTCATAATTATTTATATCTGTATTTGAACCATTCACATTATCCATTTGATTCATTGCAGACAACAATTTTCTCAAATTAACATTCGGCAAATTTCGCAACTGTTCAATATCATCCTTGTCATACACATATAATAAATCGCAATTTTCAATCTTTTTTTCCCATTCACGTAATCCAACCAAAACCCAAACACCCACTGACAACAAATTATGTCGTAAATTACGATTTCTGAACTTTCCACTTATATGACAACGCAGTTCTTCACCATTTTGTGTATATACACGACATAAATTTCCACCTGACATCTTTGTTACAAATGCATATAATTCAAATTCACAAGTCGATTTTACTAATTCTTCCGGTCTTCTAGTATTTTGATGCTTTCTTGCCTGACGCTTAGCATTTCCACCTCCGTTAGTATTACGAACCATATCTTATTATGTTATTAAATATTAATATAAATTACTATGTTTATAAATTATATTATAATATAAATTAGTCAAATCAATTTTATACAAGTTTACTTCGTCTTGTCTTTATTTCCGGATTTTCTATTTACAACCTTTTGAAATTTACCTTTACCTTTCAACGCGTCACTTGATGCAGCACGAGCAGCATTCTGAGTTTCACACATAAGACTACCACCTCTGATTCCACTTACCACACTAGCTTGGTATTCATGCTTTTCAGCAGGAACCACATCGAACTCGACATACTCACCTTGCACCAAATATTTAAACTGATCTTTGGTAACTTTAATCGCACTATGATGTACAAAAATATCCTTACCAATCAATTCGCCGTCAGACACCGTAATAAATCCAAATCCAGTCTCATTATTAAACCACTTCACACAACCAATAGTTCTAGACATTCTATAATTGTATATCTAACATATACGTTTAAATCGATTTATTATAAATATATAATATTTACACACATTATAGGTAAAAATGCAAAACAAATTTATAATGTCGATTTTAATGCTTATAGCAGTTTTATTAATTAGTTTAAGCATGTCTAGTTATGTTATGTCTGAGGGGTTTGAGGCATTATATGAAAGCACTGCCCCTAAAAAAGAAATCAATACCGATAAAAAATCATTAAAATAAACTGTCATACATATCATAATCCGGTTTTTCACTATATTTTAAATTATAAACGTGTTTAAAATATGCTATTAGTGATTCTTTAAAACATACATGTGTAGAATTATTTTCACTGTTGCTTTTATTTATTAAATCTAATATAAAATTAAGCGATTTAGCAGTTTCATATTCTTCGTGTGTTAAAGTTTTTCCTGCCCATAGTAAATCAATCTTACAAATAACCAAAAACACAAATCCTATGGATATCATATCATCCCGTCTACATGGATTATATCCGGCATGAACAAATGGACTTGCATATTTCAGAGTACCTGAAAATGAACTCCACTGAGTTTCCAAACAATGTGTACCATCATCATTAGTAAATAAATATGCCATACCATAATCAATTAATGCTACGCGTCCATCATATGTAACCATAAAATTATCAGGTTTAATATCACAATGTACTATTGCCGTTTTGTGAATATGACGAATACATCGAATTATTTGTTTAAACACATCTGCTGGTCTAGCACCCGACAAAGGATCACGTAAATATGTTATCAACGATTGTGGATAATATGTACATGTCAAACATAGTAAATCACCATATCTACCATACCAATATAATGTAGGAGCGATGTGTTTATATTCTGGCGCTAATTCAGAATTCAAATAAGATAATATTTTAGATTCATGTTTTACAGAATTTGTGATATCTTTATTTACCATTTTTATAGCAACAGTTTTGTTTGATAGTATATGTGATGCTTTATATACATTAGCAAACCCACCTTGTCCAATTTTTTCAATAATTTTATAATTATGTATAACAAGAGTATTTGATGTCATAATGTATTATTTTAGATACCTTTATATTATAGTTAATAATGGCATTAGCGGGGCAAAACACTATTGTTCAAAAGACAGATAACGCTGTAGAAAATGTAAAAAAACCGGCACTATTGTTTACAGTTGGTCTTACATATATTACATACATTTGCATATTTTTAGGAGTATCTTATATTATGCCTCAATATATTCGTGCATTAAGTAACATTATGCACATTTTAATTGCCGGAATACTGATTTATAAATTTAATCCTTTTAGATCTGTTACAAAATTCACAGAAGGTGATGCTAATTTGATTTTCTTTATTGCGGTCTTTTTAGTTATGAGTACCGGAATTACAGAAATAGCATTGACATTTTTCAAATCACTTAAAACAGTATTTAATCCACCAAATACACAAACTATTTGAAATTAACTAAGTAAATAAATTATAATATAGTAAAGAATTATTGTAATTACTATATTATGGATATTAATAAAGCTTTTTTAGACGCAAAATCGGATTTATCAAAAATCGATCCAGATGATTTATTAAAAGGCCTAACAAACACAAAAAATAATTATTTATTAAACAAAACCACTGATATTATTGAAGAAGAAAAACGCATTATTCTCGAAACACATTTTAATTCGATTCCCGATGGTAAACAAAAAATAAATGATTTCATGAATCGGTTACGCGAATACAGATTAGTAGATGAAGTAGATACATTGCATATAGGAAAACAAACGCGTTGGATATCTACTATTAAAGAAAATCCAACCATAACTAATGGAGGAATTTTAGTAAATATAGTGTTTGGAGATGATGGAATACTATTACGAATACAATTATGGTCAAAATCAATCATACAAATTCGCATGGATGAAAATATAGTGTTTCAAAAAATAAGTTATGGAGAACAACTAGTTTTGCTGGCATCAAATATAGTAAATAAATAGCGGCATTGATTATATGTGCTGAATAAGTAAGTAAACCAAATGATAAATGTAAAACTTACGGACGATGAAAATATAAAAGTAGTTATAGGAAAACATTACGAAACACGAACATCAAATCATATACAAATGTCAAAAGCAATCGTATTTGATTTAGACGAAACTATTGGTCATTTTACACATTTATTGTACGTTTCACAAGCAATGGAAGTGCTAATAAATCGAGAACTAAAACAGGAAGAATTCAACGAATTATTAGATTTGTATCCGGAATTTTTAAGGCCAGGAATATTAATTATCTTGGATTTCCTGTATTTAAAAACGCATCAATCTAAAAACACTGGTGTAAAATTATATTTATACACAAACAATAAATTTGGAAAATCATGGGTACAAAAAATAGTAAAATATATTGAAAGCAAAATAAATATAGTAAACGGACTGCCCTTGTTTTCAGAAATAGTATATGTGTTTAAACATAAAAACAAAATCATCGATTTACGACGAAAATCCAATGAAAAAACAAATGCCGAAATGATCGAATGTATGACAATAGTGGAACCGACTACCGAAATATGCTTTATTGATAATACTTTACATGAAAAAATATGTTCAGATAAAGTTTACTATATTAAACCTCGTGCATATTTTCATAATTTATCAAAAACTGCAATTATACAACGTTTATTGGAATATATACCAGTATCTGTCGCTCCATTTAATCGTGATAAATTACACAATTTGTTATACACATATTGCAAAGAAAATCATTACACCCAATCAATGCCTGGAATTGATAGTGAAGTTACACGTAAAATCATGTATCATATTCGAACATTTTTGTATTTTACAAAACACTATTCTGTGGATATAGTAATACCACCTAATTATAAAAAAAGCCGAAAAAATCACAAAAAACAAAATAAATTGGGAATTACAAAAAAAAGAAAACAATAAATTTGTTAATGATGAGTTTAAAATAGAATTTTCGTTTCTATTTTAAAATTATATTTATAATGAGTTCAAATTCAAATATGCCGGATGTATCATTTACGTCTTCTTTAGCCAGTTTTTTACCCGCTGAAATGACACCCATTCATTATGTTGCCATCGGAATGACTATTGTATGGTTATGTATTATTGTGCTTGCGAAATTTAAACCTGATTTGGTGTCTAAAATCCCTATGGGAGACAAATTAGTTAGTTTAATGGGACCAAAAAAACAAGTATGTTTTGAAGGTGAAAGCTGCACCCAATCATCCGATGACCAATAATAATTTACTATTTTCGACGAAATAACCATGGTTTATTAATATCCAACATCATATTTTTATAATTAGTTGTTTTATGTTCAATATCACTATAACCTTCTAATTGATAAACAGTTAAAGGTGTAATAATATACCAGTTGTCTTGAGGTTGCAAAAGTTTCCAATACATATCAATTGCATATTGCGGTTTATTATTTGGATTTTTTAATAATAACTGTAATCCATTACGAAAGTTTGTGATTAATGTATCATAATAGTGTCGGTTGACTATATAACCAGTTGTAGTTTGACAATTTGTAATTTTTGCGCAAAAATCGCCAATGGGTTGATAAGGGGGTACATTATTACCACCAATTATAAGAACATCCCATGTATCACCAACATGTTGTTTAAATTTTAAAACATGATCTAATAGTAATTCTGGATCACTAAAACAAATATCATCTTCACAAATAAAAACTTGAGGCCAATTTGCCTGTTTGGCTTGTTCTAAACATCTTATATGACTAATAGTACAACCTATAGCACCATTTGTCATTTTTACGGCATTAAAACGAGTTCCTTCAATATTGAGTTTTTTAAGTTGATTAGTAACATGTAATAAACGATCTGTACGGGATTCTAAATTAATAAATAGTGTATGTTCAAACATATTAATTGTAGTATATTAATTAATACGTTTTTATATGGATTCATGTTTGGGTTGTTGTTGTAAAACAATGGATTCTAATGTTATAATTCGTGTGTTCAAAGATTGTAATAAATCTAATATTTTATCAATTTTAGTTTCTAATTCTGTTGTGTATGAACCATATTCGTGTTCTGTATTTTCACCCCATTTTACTTGTTTTTTAGGATTACTATTAATTTCCTCTATTGGCAAAGAAATTTGTTCAGATGATTCTACAATGGTTAAAGATATTGGTTGTTTAAGTTTTTTATGCGTTTGTGGTTGTTGTGATGGTTGTTGCGGAAAAGGCATAGTTTTTATTACAGAATTAATATCATGTTCTCGTTGTTTTTTGTATTCATCTAATGAAGAATTAATATCTAATAATGGTTCGTCTTTTATTGCTTCTGTAAAATTTGCTTTGGGTGGTTCTTTTTTAATAAGATTTTCATATTCTTTTCGACGCAGTTCAAATTGAGATTCTACAGTTATTGGTTGTTGTTGTTGTTGTGGTTGTTGTTTTGGGGGATGAAGTTGTTCATTTAATAAACTTAACATAAAATCAATAGCATATTTATTTATATCTCGCAAACTCATTTGTTTATTTGTAGTAATTAATTCATCATGCACATGTTTAATAACTTGTCCAAACCATTTTTCTTTTTGTCCAGGTGCAGAATTAAAAAAAACCTGTACCATTTGCGGTGTATTATTAATAATTTTCCATAACATAGTTTGATTATTATTATTTATAAATTGCGATGCCATTATGGGAGATTAATATAGGAATTTTCTATAAAATTCTATATAGATTTATAATCTAGTAATATTTACAAACTAAATCTATAATATCCATATTTATATCTTGAGACGCATCGTTTAGACTTGGATCATACATATGCAATTTTCGAAATTCTTTAATAATATCTAAAAATTTCATATTAAAATTGGGATTCAAACAATTAAATGTTACTATAGATTCGCGTACATCATGTTTTGATTTATATAAAATACATTCAATAATATTGTCATTTTTAATAAACTGATAGTGATGCCTAATGGGATTTAAATTAGTATATGTAAAATTGTATTTTTGAAAATGATTTTTTATATACTCAATAACATAATCACTTGTAAGACCATAATATGTGAAATTATGAATCGGCAACGGTGCCATTCCAATAGGTGATACTGGTTCTTGAATATTCATTGCGGTTATATTAACAAAAGATAAAATTAATTCAAATAATATTAATTTTATATGATAGGATCGAACGCTCAATTTTATGCGTCATTGTCGTCGGAAATACGGGGTGCTAAATAAATTACTATACGAGCCTTTGATGTTTCGGATTCGTCATCTTCAGGAGGTTTTTCTAAAAAATACGTGGCCTTAAGAGGAAAATCTTCACTTACACGTACATTAATTTCATCACTAGATTTATGAAAAGAACATATATTTGCCAAATGAGCTAATGAAAATGATAATTGTAGCCGAGCACCTTCATTAATTGCAAACAAAGTCAAATCATCAATCGGTAATACAACACTCATATTACCAGATTCATTACTTTTTGCAGTAAGTCTTATTTCATCTTCATTACACAAAACATATAAATCGGCTCCAAATTGTTTAAGTTGATTTACTATACTAGCAAAATTTGCAGATAATACAGTAAATTCAGCTGGATATTCTGTTTCAGGAATAGACATCAATTCATGTTCAATCTCCAACAAAGGCAATTCAAAATGTTTATCAAACAGGGTTCGTGATTTGGCATTATCACTAGTAATAAAATGCAAAAACAACTTGTCTGGATTATTTAAATTGTGTTTAATTAGTATTTCTTGACCTTCGTCGCGCGTATTTAATATTTTAAACAATAGTCCTACATTAAATCCTAATGTAATATCTCCAGAATCGGGATGACTATAGGCATCAAACCATGATGCAGGTAAAAACAATTCAAAAATAGATATATGCGAATTATCCATACCCTGTGCATATACAGAATCAGAACGAAAAATAATGTTAATATGATCACAAAAATGTTTCATATGTTGAAAAATTCCTGTAAATATTTTGGCTTTTTGTGATTCCGATACTACTACTGTTAGTGACATTCTTGTATGCTAATATATAATATTTATGATTCTATATAGATGATTCTATATCTATTTATTAACAATTTGCACTTTATTAGTAATATCTAAATTCATTAGAGGAATAAATATTTTTAAAGCGTAATTTACTAATGATGGGGGATTAAATACGCGAATTGTTGTACATTTTTGTAATAGATTATTTCCACGGGCAAGCCCACGTTGAGACATTACTGATACAACATCCTTATATCTATCAATGGCCGATGCAGTAATACCAGTGCAAATAAAATCAACATTAAACGATCCATAATTAATAATAAGTTGATGTGCTTGTTCATGTACATAATCCGCCATATCACTATATATGCCAGGATGAGCAATGGTTTTAAACAATGGATAATTAAACATGATTACATTATCATACACATGAAATACTTTTAAAAACACATCTATTGGATTTAATCCGTTCATTGCATTTTCAGCACATTCGAATTTTTGTTTATTTTTAAATAATACATTTTTTTTGTTTTGATCATAAAAATCCGATTTAGCGGCATTAATTTTTGCAAGAATATCGTCAGACATAATATTACGTGCTTATACAAATAGTATTTATATGTTTCTATATATGTAATTTGCATTTATACAAAAACAATAACTATTTTTGCAATATAACCATATAAAATGAAATTGTGAAAATATAAATATATTAAAATGAGTACAGCAAACGCAGCCGCGAGAAAACGCAGAGCAGGAGGGGCATCGATTGAATCGTCACCTCCTGCACCATCGAAAGCAGTTCCTACAAGACCTGGTGTTACTCCTGGAGCTCCTCAAGCCACCGGATTGTCTCTCCAACAAGTTATTTCTCTTGTTGATACCAGATTAGTTAAACTTGAAACTTTTATGAGAGAAACTCAAGCTGCCGAAAAACAACAACCTGTAGTTAATATGCCTACTCAAGCTGCACCTACATCTTCTTCCGATATGGACGAATTTGCAGATGAAGTAAATGACCGTTTTGATATGTTGGCTGTTGAAATTGCGAATTTAAAAGATATTGTTCTTAAACTACAATCATATACTATGGAAGTAAATAAAACACTTATGGAAGAACGCGTTTCGATTTTGTCTGACATGGGTACACAATCCGGTATGATGACATTTTCTACTGGTGAAGAACCGATTACTCTTGATATTGTTGAGAATTAATAAAAAACAGAATTAATAAAAAACAGGATCAATAAAAAATTGATGATAAACAAAATATATTTATTTTACAACAAATATATTTATTATTTTAATACAATCGATTTTATAAGTTTAAATGGGCTATTCTAACGACCAAGAAATTCAATATATTGCAATCGATATTTTACCAGAACAATATATTATTAATAATACAGATGATAATTTAAATGATATTGAACGCGACGAAAATAGAAACGAAAATGAAACACGGGAATCAATGATAGTAAATTATAAATATTATATTGGAATACCATTATTTATAGATCATAATATTTTGTTAGGATGTTTTGTTACTGCAAAGACATTATTTAAATACACAAATCAAATGATATGTTCATATTTATATGACTGGTCGGGTTCCGCAAATTCGTATTTAAGATATGGTTCACCTGAAATTATGCAGTTACATATTACACGCGACCGATTAAATACAGGTCAAGTATACGATATTTATACAGTGGTCTTGAAAACACATTGGTTAAAAATAGTACAGCGCAAATGGAGACGCGTATATGCTGAACGTAAAGCAAAACTTCATGTATTACAAACCATGTTACAAATGAATTTAATTAACAACAATCAAATAGCCATGTGTGACAAAAATGGAATATTACCAAGCATTCGTGGTATGTTACACAAGTTACAATATTAACCAAAAAGTCAGGAAACTGTTTTTTCTTGACTTGCGCACAAACAAAATACAAAATCGCGAAATCATATAAAAATAGTAAAACAAATAGTATTATAATAATTTTATAAGACATTCACTATGAGTCATACACCCAAAGAAGCATATACATCATTTGATTTTGCCGATACTATGTTAAAATCAATACATCCTGAATATCAATATTTGAATTTGATCCGCAAAGTATTAAATGAAGGCACTCCTGAAGTGGGTCGCAATGGCACTACATATTCATTGTTTGGATATAATATGCGGTTTAGTCTTCGCGACGGAACAATGCCTCTATTAACATCAAAACGCGTGGCTTGGAAAACTTGTCTTAAAGAATTATTGTGGTTTATTCGCGGTCAAACAGATAATACTATCCTGCAGGGTCAAGATGTACATATTTGGGATGGTAATGGCAGTCGTGAATTCTTAGATAGTCGCGGTTTAATTAACAATCGCGATAATGATTTGGGTCCAGTTTATGGTCATCAATGGCGACATTTTAATGCTTCATACACTAATTGCGATGCGGATTATAGTGGCAAAGGTGTTGATCAATTAGCACAAATCATTGCATGTTTGAAAGATCCAGTGCAACGCACATCACGTCGCCTTATTATGAGTGCATGGAATCCGTGTCAACTCGATGAAATGGCATTGCCGCCTTGTCATGTATTATGCCAGTTTAATGTGAAAGATGGAAAATATTTGTCTTGTTCTCTATATCAACGCAGCTGTGATATTGGTTTAGGAGTACCTTTTAATATTGCATCATATAGTATGCTAACCCATATATTAGCAAAACATTGTGGTTTAGAAGCCGGTGATTTTGTATATAATATGGGTGATGTGCATATTTATGACGATCATTTAGAACCACTGCGACAGCAACTTGATAGAACTCCATATGCGTTCCCAAAGGTCGAAATTCGATGTGTCAAACAGGATATTAATGATTATGAAGTAGAAGACCTTGTTTTTATAGAACCATATAAATGCCATGAAACAATTAAAATGGCTATGCGCGCATAAATTTGCAAGCATGTAAAGAAAAATATAGAGCCTATCATATAGAGAATGGATTCCATCGTGTCTGAAACAAAAACATTTAATCATAATTCATTTTTGAATCATGTCTTTTCTACTTCCGATGAAAGTAAAGCCGAGATTTTGAATACCGTACAATATTCTTTAATGGCAATTATTCCAATTGTGGCATTGAATAAATTCATTCAAAAATTTGTTCCTGAAGCTGATATTGAAAAATCTAGCTTAGAAATTTTAGCCGAAGTGTTTCTACAAATCGTTGTTATGTTTGTGGGAATTATTTTGATTCATCGTATGATTACTTTCGTTTCTACATATAGTGGTTATAAATATGAGAATTTTAATTTAACTACAGTAGTATTGGCGTTTTTGATGATAGTATTGAGTCTTCAAACAAAATTGGGTTTGAAGATTAATATTTTGAGCGAGCGCTTATATGAATTGTGGAATGGTCCTGGTGAGGAACGTAAATCGGCGATGAAAAAAGCCGGTGCGCCTAGAGTTAATACAGGAATGCATCAACCTAGTCAGGCCGATCATTTTGATGCCTCTGCTCCTTCTGGTGGCATTTTTCCTCCTGCACCCATGGCAACGGCCGCTTCTAAAGCTGGTGGACAAGGCTATGATTACATGGTAAAAGTAAGTGGTGGTGGACAACCTGGTGGAGGGTATAATGATTTTGAACCCGCACCTGCTAATTCACTAATTGGTGGTGGTGCTAGCTTCTGGTAAGGGAACTAAGGTTCCCTTATGATTCCTCCTTTTATTTTTTCACACAATTCAAACACATATTATGTTACTACTATAACTTATAGTAGTAATAAATGCAACACTATGATTATATTATTGTAGGGGCTGGTATAGCCGGATTATATGCATTTCAAAAACTCCATTCAAACAATAATGTTTTAGTTCTAGAAGCAGCAAATCACGTTGGTGGTAGAATGGGTCAAGAAATGTTTTATGGAACTTCCATCTCTATCGGCGCCGGTATTGGACGCAAATCAAAAGATAAACTTCTTCAAAAATTATTAAAACATTATCGTATTGTTACTCACGATTTTACTATTGAAAAACAATGGCTAACTGATATGCAAGAATCCGAATCACACACTATTATACACCGTTTAAAACATAATTATAGTGACGCTGATAAAAACAGCACGTTTAGAGAATACGGAATCAAACAATTAGGATTGCCGCTGTATAACCGGTTTATGAAACATTATGAATATACCGATATGGAAAAAGCCGACGCATATGAAACACTATACTATTATGGTTTAGAAGACAATGCGAATGGATGGGTCGGCATTTCTATACCGTGGAATCAATTGTTAGAAAAAATGACTCCTCCAACACGCAATATTAAATATAATTGTCGAGTGCATTCAATCCAACATTTAGATAATGGCACATGGCTAATAAACGACAAATATCATACACAAAATGTTATATTGGCTACTACATCAGATGTAGTAAAAACACTACTACCGACTCACCGCACTATTTACAAACAAGTCGATAGTCAACCATTTATGCGAATTTATGGTAAATTTAGTGCTGATTGTGCACAGCTAATGCCAAAAACATCCGTAATAGTAAACAATCAAATTAAACGCATAATACCGATGTCTGACACCGTATTTATGATAGTATATTCAGACAATGCGAATGCACTATATATAGAAAAACACGTAACTGGAAATAATCCCGAATCTCGTCAATGGTTATGTCGCAAATTAGAGCAAGCACTTAATTTACCAACAGAGTCACTTACATTAACTGGAATAAAGAAATATTTTTGGAATGAAGGTACACATTACTATAAACCACGGTTTAATTATAGTGAATGGATCCGACAAGCACAAAATCCAGAACCCGGATTATATGTAGTTGGTGAAATGGTATCTCGTAATCAAGGATGGGTCGAAGGTGCATTACAAAGTGTTGAGCATATTCTGTAATAATAAAAAACCACAACACTCTATAAATACCATGCTTATAACTCAATAGTCATGGAATGAGTTAATACACCATCTAAAAATAAACCAGTATATTTGGTTCCGTTCATACATAATAATCCATTGCCATTGTATTTTCCATTTTCAAATTCACCCTCATAGTAATTACCATTTGTGTATTGAATACGACCTTGTCCTTGATATTCTAATAAATCATTAATTTCTCCCATATATTGACTAATTCCATCTACATTATTTATATATTCGATCACTGTAAATCCACACGGAACACCATTATCCCACAAACAGCGCATTATAAAATGATTTTTTTTTGTTAAACTGCCATATCCATTTCTTCGACCCCGTTTAATATAACCCGCATAAATATAATCTCCATAATCCTCTTTATGAAATCCATATGACTTATTACAAAATACGATACTATCTTCAAACATATTTAATATAATAATTTTACTATTTTTATATTAAACTATACAATTATACTCTACAGTCAATTTTTATATACGTAAACTAATTTAATGACCTGTTGACCCAAATCCACCAGCACCACGCAATGTTTCTTCGCCTAATTCTAATTCAGTTTCAACAATTTGCACAACAATTGGCATTAATGACGGCGCACATATTTGCAACAATCTATCATATTTATGAACATAATGGCTTTGTGTTAAACAATCAAACATACCAATTATATTGCCTCTATAACCAGCATCAATAATTCCTGTTCCATTTGCCAATCGCATCGGCGTTTTACTAATACTTGAACGTGGGTATAAATAATAACCAGTATTATAAGTACCCTGTGCTGTTACCATTGTTGCACTACATTTAATTTGATGATCTATTTTGTTAATTTCACCACCCGCATATTCGTCTTGAAATGGTACATATATATCAAATCCAGCGTCAATATGTAAAGGCGAATTATATATTTTGTCGTTATGTGTTTTCGCAGCTAAAATATATTTTTGTTTTAATTCATTGTCGCCGTTTACATATAAACGCAACATCATATAGCTAGGATAAATATCAATTAATTTACGAAAAAGAATCATGTGTATGTGTTTAATACATATAATATGAGCCAACTATTTATATAGATTTATTAATTATATGCCGATTATTTACGATTTTTTCCTCCAACAATGGCGGGAGTAATAACATCATTACAATAATCTTTATTGGCATACAAATAAATAAAATAAATAGGTCCTAAAAATATGGCTAATATTAAACCAATAATATGTTCGGCAGTTGTTCCTGATTTACCAAAACATAACAATGATTTAATAACTGCCCAGGCATGAATAAGTCCATATGCAACAATAATAATAAGAACAATTAATTTGACTGATGTATCATCTGGTTGCGGTTGCGGTTGCTCTTGTTGCGGCTGTTGTTGTTGCTGTTGTTGTTGCGGTTGTTGAGACATAATAACTATATTAAAACATGATATTTTATTGGTTTATTGCACACAAAACATTACGTTTTTTATCATCTCCTAATATGTATTTAATATCGTATCCAGGAGGTCTTACATTATATGCAAGCGAATATGATGTGCGTCCAGCAATTCCAGATGTATAAACAGTTTGTGATACAGTAATATTATCGTATTTTTTACGCGATACTAAACTACTAGAACTTACACTACCATTTGTAGCAAATCTCGGATTATTTGTTTTATATATAATTGGCACATGACGCGGTCTTAACATGGGAATTAATGTACCAAACACCCAATACTTTTCATGTCCAACATATGTATTTTGCGAAGGATCTGTGTTTGATGCGGGTTGCGTTAGTAATATGCCATTAATATTTTCAGCCGGATATGGTCCTGGATCATCAAAACCAAACATTTGTAATGCATCTGGTGTATTAAATAAAACAAGCGGCATTAGAGTATATTCTGGAATTTCCCAATCGACTTTTACTAAATATGATGTCCAAACACTATAACGCGATTTCGGATATAGTGAACTATTAATTCCCTGACTTTGCAATTGAATACGATCTGTTTGAATATCATATACAAATTTCATAAAAAACACATAACTATAATTACTGTATTTATCGATCATATAGTGTTTATTGCTCAACATAGTATTTCGAAATACGCGATTTATGTCATCCAAATAGTATTCTCCATCTGGAACAAATACGTCATACACTAATCCATTTATCCACATATATTGAAATAATGGCACAACTGATGAAAATCCGCTAATTACATATTTTCCATCTTTACAAAAAGAACCGGGAATATAGTGATTTGGTCGTGTTGCAAAATGTCCATCTTGCATAGTAGTATTTCCAATAAAAAACGTTTCATAGTTGTTTTTTTCGAACGATCTTTGACGACTTGTTAAATACTGTTGACGACTTAAATTATAATTTAAATCATTTGCCAAATTAGTATTATCACGAATATTAAACAAATTGCCAGTACTGCGAACACGCCTGCGTGCGTTATTTGGACACACAACACAGGTATTATTTGTAGGTGCCAAATTCGGCAAATTAATATCAATAGTATGTTGATCACCTGTTTTACTAATTACATTTGCACCGGGTTTTTCAAAATCAGACATAGTAATAGTTGCACGACTACAATTATTTGCACTCGTTAATTCACGCCGATAGTGTTTTACGGGCGGCGGAGAAAAATATCCAACACGACTATTCATTACACCATTTTTTTTTAATTTACTAATAATATGGTTAAACGTTTGCCCTTTCCATTGCATAGGACTGTCTTGCATGGAATTCTAAAATATATACATAAATGCTGAAATATATTAAGGGGACGAAAACCCCAAGGCAAAGCTTTATATATAAAATAATTATACGTTACAATAATAATGTATAATTATAATAGTGCGTATGTTATTTATACTGTCAAACAAGATTGCTTATTGCACCTAGGATTAGGATATCCCAACTTGTCTTTTTGAGTCATACCTGCTTGTGACAATGATGCCTTGTATGACAATGCATTCGCAACAGCTTTTCCTAATGGCGATTCCATAGAAGCCGCAACTTTGGTAATAGTATCGAGTTTAAGACGTTCTAATCTAGATCCCGCCGACACGCCACCTTGAACAGCAAATTTACTATTGCTAGGTTTATAATATGTTTTTACATAAGCATTGGGATCAGCGCATGACGACAATCCATTCGGTGTATACACATTATCTAATGCTCCAGGTTGACCAGCTTCAACCTCACTATTGCCAGATTTCAAATGATGATATTCGGTTTGTTTAAATGTGCGATTACGATTGACTAAATATTGTGTAGTAGTTGTACTAAACATAGGTCTATCATGATTACGTTTTACATTACCGGCACTTCGCACGCGACGTCTAGCATCACATTCGGCGGCATACGTTTGACGACCCGTCATGTCATTTACTAAATTCAAATCAACTGTTTGACAAATACCTTTATCTGTGTTTTCGGTTACTATAGCACCACCGGCCCGAGTAACTTCATCAATAGAAACAATTCGCGAATTCGTATTTTCAACACCAGTTACAATTTCACGTCGATAGTGTTTTGCGGGTAATGCACGAAAAATACCAGTGACTTCCGGCATTCTATTTCTTTGTAATACAGAAGTAATTTGATTGAATGTCCGACCTTTCCACTCAACATTTCGAATAGGATTCATGTTTAATCTCGCCGACATTTTCGAATACTAAAAACTATATAATAGTAAATACACAAAATTTGCAAAAATTTAATTTTCCCCCCCCCCCCCCTATTATTTTATCAGTTTTTTGATGCATTTTTGGTCTACTTGAAATGAAGGGGTTTTCGTTTCCTGTGGGACAATTTTCAACACACATTTGGCTTTTTTACCATATAAAGGTTTAGTGCAACCGCTTTCAGTTTTCAAAGTTTTTCGCAAAAGCGCCTTAATTTTCGCCTTATCTTTAGTAGTTTGTGTGCATCGCGAACGAAAATTCTCATATGTATTTCGAACTTCTTCATAAGTAAGACCCGATTTTTTACCCAACATAGTGTTTATTAATTCATGTAAGTCAAACACATATCGTGAGAAAGTTTCTCGCGATTTCATATGTTTCATACGCAATGGCAACTTTTTTAAATTTTCTTTAAGATTGGCACGACATTTACCACAAGGCAATACATTGCGCAAATTCAGTATATGATTCATATATTGATGTTTTTGTTCTTGAGTTGGCGACACAGGATAATTAAAACTCATAGTGTGTAGTACATGCCATTGGCTGGGTCCCCAAACTGTTGTAAGCATACCATCATTGCTATTATAATCAATGTCATCGTATGGACTATTACACATGCCTTTGGTGTTTTTCCTTGTTTTATTACCTGTTTTAGACATATTATATATATTTTACTACGATAGATTGCTAAAATAATTGCATTTATATATAGTATATATTACAGATGCCTACCTTTTATGAATATGTTTCGCAAAAAATCAGTCCATATATGACACAAATATTAATTGTTTTAGCCCTTATAATATTTGTGTATGCAGGTTACTATATGTATTCACAGCATGAGAAGCAAGAACGTGTGAAAAAAGATAGTGAAGCTGTTTATCAACCGATGGATTTGAACACAATTCATGTGTATTTTTTCACAGCAGATTGGTGCCCACATTGTAAGAAAGTAAAAACCATCATAAACGATTTTATTGATAGTTATGATGGGAAAACTATTAAAGGTACCAAAATTCAGGCTCAACGAGTGGATTGCACCGACTCATCCGATAGTGAATCGTCGACCATGATCAATACATATAATGTGTCTTCTTTTCCTACAGTAAAATTAGAACGCAAAGGTCCAGATGGCAATCGTATTTATGATTATGAATCAAAAATCACCAGTGAAAATTTGGAACAATTCTTAAACATGGTTATGAAACAGTAGATAAATATGTATTGACGTCATCTACGCCTCTTTGAATAAAATCGACTCTATATTCGCGACTCGTGGCTAATTCAAATATTTTAGACATATCACCCGGATTGGATGTTACTATAATTTCTTTTACTAATTCGATTCCAGGATAATGTGTCAATTGTGTTTTAGTAAATCCACTATTAGCCAGTTGCATTAAATAGTCAAACATATTCATTGATGCATCGTATACATATGGTTTTAATGCTACGCTTTTTTTTATACCCAAAACCGTTGTTGGGTCGTGACCTTTTTCAAGACATTTTACTATGGGATAGTCTAAATAAAGGAAGCCATCCATATAAACGACATCATCTATTTTCATTGGCACAAACAAAATTGGCAATGAAGACGACACATATACTGCATCTAATACACGCACATGCGGAGTTGCCGATGCACTAAATTCGCTAATTTCTAATGTATGAAAAGTGGTGGCATAAATAAACAAATCAACACCGGTTACTTGTTTAAAATCGGCGAAATTAATATTTATATCAATATCATTTGCTGCAAAAATGGGTTTATAAAAGTCATTAAAAAACTGCATATCTAATAATCCATTGCGATTATAATAAAAAGGCAATTCCAAAATATCGAATTTAACGACTTTTTCCCAGGGTCGATTAATCAGATAATTATCGAGTGTTTCCCAGTCGCATTTTAATGCTATCATAACAGCCATAATAGCGCCGGCAGATGTCCCATAGTAAGCTTTAATGTTTTCATGTTGCCATAAGCCCATTTTATTAGATTGTTTAAGCGCACCGTAAAAATTAAATGCTAACGCACCGCCTCCGCTAATTACTATATGCTCAATATTTGGTTCAGGTATAGACAATGGTTTAGTACCATCCATATATGTTTCGGTCATTATTGTTTATTCTAATTTATAAATATGTAAAAAATATTTATATGGGTATATGGTGTTTTAATTAACATGATTCAAACAAAGGATAAAGATCAACTTTTAATATAGTATTGTCATATAAATTTAATGTAATAAATAATCTGAATTCGTCAAATTCATTAACTTTGCAATTACCATTAACAAATGCACAAGTAATTTTATGCAATAAATCCGAGTCTGACTTAACTTTATTACAAGATTGATTAATAGACCCGATAAACACATTGTTTCGTGTTTCTTTATGTCTAGCAATATATTTAATATCTGATATATCGTGGTTTATCTCGGTAACAATATTATAGTTACCAAGAGAATAGCTTGAAGTTAAGTAATCTGGCATTTTTAAATGAAATTATATTGTTTTTAATTTTATATTTAAGCTATTATTTTTAATCAATTTTTTATAAATTATAATATAAGAAATATTTATACATGCTTGCCTCTGAATGGGAATAATTAAAACAGAAAAATCGAAAGGGATATCCATAATTACTGTTAGAAAAGACTTTCCAGATGAAAAGGTCGATAGCAAATTAGGAACTTGTATTACAGATGCTATGGCCGCAAAATTTACTATTATTAAAGATGATGCCGATGTAATAACCGAAGATGGAAAAACACTATTGCGATTTCGCAAAAACGTATTACCGAAGTCAAACATAAAAAAATTTTATGATAATATAATCCAATTTGCACGTTCAAACAAGACATCTAATAGAGCCATTTCGACCGGTGTAAAAGTCGGTACTAAAAAGAAAATCACGCCAATTGCTTCCAACATTTTAGGGTATATAGATGGATGGTCGCCGCAACATAAATTCCAATTTAAGAAAGCGGGTATGAAAATCATTTATCCTGAGATTCGGCAAAGTTATTTTTCACAAAATCATCATACTCAGTGGAATTTATTGAAACCATTAATAAAAGACATTGATCGTATGTACAAACGGTTAGCGCCGGCAGAATACGCAATACAACGTGAAAAAGCAGACGAAACGTATTTTAAAATAAACGACACTGCATTTACCACCATAACAACAAATGTAAATTATAATACATGTGCGCATACAGATAAAGGTGATGACCCATCTGGATTTGGAAATTTGGTGGTATTGCAGCAGGGTGAATATAGTGGCGGCGAAACGTGTTTTTTACAATATGGTGTAGGAGTAGATGTTAAAGAGGGGGATTTTTTGTTGATGGATGTACATCAATTGCATGGTAATACACGACTTAAATTAAAAACCAAAGATTCTGTAAGACTATCGGTTGTTTCATATTTGCGTGTCGGAATATGGAAAAACACACGGGAAATGTCAAAAACAGATGCCATTACACATATGAAAAAGATAGAACGATTTTATAAAAAATTGGATACTATAAAGACAAATGCTAAAACAAAAAAGAACATACATGATAGTAAACCGATATTTTTAAGTGATACATTTGCAAAATCGGAACACAAGTTGGCGGATAAAATGGGAAGTGCATAAAAAGGAAACATAAAAACTATTAGTTAGTTTTCCTTTATTTATCAATATAATACAAATGAGTTATATTGATATTGGATCACTTGCCATGGCCGAAATTATCGGCGATTTTGGTTTTAAACAATTTGCAAACCAAGGTGGAATGCCATCTTTTGCCCTTGGCTCTATCGGATATGTTGGCGTCATTTATTTTTTAATTCGTTCATTACAAGGTTCACAAGTAATTTTAGTGAATGCTGCATGGGATGGGATTAGTGCGGTTTTAGAATCTATTGCCGCAATAGTAATATTAGGCGAAGGATTTGCCGATTTCACACAATATTTAGGTATTGTATTTATTATTATTGGATTACTATTTTTGAAGATTCCATTAAAACGACAAAAAGAATTTATATTTCCATCGTTGTTTGGAAAATCTAAATAGTAATTGTATAAAAACCACAAAAAAACTTATAATATTACAACTTAAAAATTGTTATTTGCAATATTGTTTATAAATATCATTTAATTTAGACCCACCCAAAATTTCTGTAGTTTCACTATCATTAAATTGATATTTAACATTTATAAATTCTATTAAACAATTAAATTTACAAGGAGGAGGCATATGTTTTAATAAAACTGTAAGTTGGTCTTTTACACACCGATCACAATATAATAATATTAATTCTGTAATATTATCAATAAATAAATCAGTACGTTTATGTTTTTGTAATCGCGTTAGTATGTGAAGTCCTTCTTTTACTGTAATAGTAATTCTGTTTGACTTTGAAATAGTAATTTGTTGAGGCTTAATAACAATATTTGGTTCAACATGTTTTGGTACTTCAACGGGCTTTGGCACTTCAACTTGCCGTGGTACTTCAACTTGCCGTGGTACTTCAACCGGTTTTGGTACTTCAACCGGTTTTGGTACTTCAACAGGATTTGGCACTTCAACTGGTTTTGGTACTTCAACTGGTTTTGGTACTTCAACTGGTTTTGGCACTTCAACTGGTTTTGGTACTTCAACTGGTTTTGGTACTTCAACAGGCTTTGGTACTTCAACATGCTTTGGTACTTCAACAGGCTTTGGTACTTCAACAGGCTTTGGTGCTTCAACCGGTTTTGGCACTTCAATATGCTCTATACACAATGTAGATGAAAACATTGATTCTAATATGCTAGATTTTGTTTGAGCCGCTTTTTTTATTTCAGTCGGACGTCTTTTATCAGGAACATTAATCCCATGTTTTAATGCTTGTTCATATAATAATTTATTACAATTTGAAGCTGTATCGCCTGACATTTCACTTTTTAATTTTTTAATTAAAGCTTTTACTGCAACACATAAATCATTATTTTGTTGACCAGAAATATCCTTATTCCAAGAAATACCAAAATCCTTACCAATATTTTTAGACATATAATCAATTCGAATATCTGTAAAATTAGCACCTCCATTCGTTTTTTCTGTATTCCAATCACCATGACACCGTCCTCTCCGAAAAAGTCTTGTTCTACCCTTAGGGTAGTTTTCTTCATTAACAGTTATATCTTCTGTATTTAAATTTGGATGATACATCATAAATATACCTTTAAATCTCATACATTCATCTTCTGTTTCAGAAAAGGCAACAGAACGGTCAACACCATATTTAATATCAACGGAACTATTTTTTCTACCCAATTGTTTTATACCAAATAAATTTAATTCCCTCACCGTTTTTATTATATTCCAATTTTGCGTTTCTTTATTAAACCTATAATAATCATTTTTGTCATCAACACAAATATATTCTTCGTCTCCTTTAGTATCTTCTGTTAAACCCAAATATTTAATTAATTTCAAATGGCGATTTAATGGTTTACATTCAGGTTCTTCTGAATAATCAAGTTCTGGTTCTACTACAAAATCATTTACATATATAGTAAAATTCTGTGTTTTTACTATATCACCATAACATTCAGACAAATTCGTATGCAAATATTTATTTAAGGCACCAATGGTAGTTTTATTATAAATTTTACTATTAACATATTCAAACGCAAGTGTTGAACCTGTTTCAAACATATGATTGCGACGATATTCATCACGTGTGATTTCACATATTTCTGGGTCAAACGAGAATGCTGCAATTTCTTCGTTGGACATTTTAATAAAATCACAAACAACCTTATAATATTTATTATTTACTTTCGTATAAACATTTAATAAATCACAACTAGCAACAGCTGCTGCTTTAAATCCAACACCGAATTGTGAGGTTTCTTCATCATTGTCATGACCATTTCTTATATGTGTAAAATTAAATGGATTTTCAATACCTTCACATAAAATATTTACAAATCCATGAATATAATTATCAGATATAGTAAAACGTTGTAAGTAACCAAATTCAGATAATTTTAATTGTATAGACACTGTAGTACAATCATTATCTTTGTATAAAACATTATCAATGCACTCATTAATAATTTTAGGAAGAGTGTAATTAGAATACTTCATCTTTTCACGTTCTCTACGAAAATGGGTTCCACCCACTATCATAATTCCACTACCTTTACGACGTTCATTCATTTCTGTCATAAACCGTTTATATTCTTCTTTTAATGTGGATTGATTTATCATTATAGTATTTAATTTAACGGGAAAAATATTATTTAAATTAGTATATTAAAATAATTAAATTCACATGTTGTGAGAAATCAATTTTTTACACCGAATAAATAAACTCAACTTGGACTATCTTTAGTTGTATTATCGATTAGTTTCCTTAAAATAAAAACTAATACAATATATATTTTCATAGAATGGACGAGTCCCCATTTGATAATGTTATGTCATATAATGTTTATATTGAACCATATTTAAATACATATTATAAAGAATATCAACGCATCTTAACGATTGACAAACAACCAGCAGGTCCGCTTGCACCATTAGTGAGACCTATAAATGCAAAACCATTATCACCATTTTATAGTACACCTGTAATGGCGGACCCATTTTCATGCACATATGCAATAATGCGTTATCCTAATGGAATGGCCGGAAAAGCAATAAACGGGTTTTTAACAAACAAAGATATACCATCATTTGTTGCATATTTAAAAGCACATGGATATAGTGTTGATATGGATGTATTAAAAATCACAAATATGTGTGATGCCTCACACACATTTAACGATCATACTGGCGGTAAAAAAACACTAGTATGTACATTTACATATGTTTTACCACATTAATTCTACAATATATGTAGGACAAATTCATTTATTTAGCAATGACTGTTCATAAGTTTTAAACTCATATAATTTACAACTTATATTATAGCCATTTTCAGGATGATCTTCTAATTGTTTTTGAAGATCATCAATATAATTATTTGTGATTAAAAGTAAAGTTTGTTTTTTAAGTTCTGCTTTTCTCTGACGATACTTAAGTTGGTATTCGCGTTGATATTCTTTTGTTTTATTTATACGTTTTTGTTTATCTTCTTCAGTAACATATTTAAAATTACGAGCGCCACCGCGAGGCAATAGTGGTGCATCAACTGGAATGCCGACTTTTTTCCTATAGTGTTCACGGGCACGTTGGCGATTTAATTCAATTTTAGAAAGCTTAATATCAGTTTCAGGATTCGTGTTATTGCACATGTCAGTCAAACAGTCAGTTTGAACGTTATTAGTGTTGTTCATTTTATTAGGAAATTTTTAATATTTTAAAACAAGTTATAAATCGAGGTTTTGCAATCAAAAATAAATTTTAAAATCGATTCAATTTTTTTTGAGTATGTCGGTAAAATAATTACACAGAATTATGTTTCTATTATATACTACCGTTTAATTAGAATATAAATGTCAATATTTTTGTTTGACGACGACAAAGAAACTTCAGGTAAAATCAACATAGATGAACTGTATGAACGCCAACAAAAAAAAGATTTAAAACAAATCAGTATTTTCAATAAAATTTTAAACCGAATTCATACAAAAATCAAACAGACATCGCGCAGTCGCGCCGGTGAAAAATACATTTGGTTTACAGTTCCCGAATATATTTTTGGTGAACCGGTTTACCAACAAGCCGATTGTATTGCATATTTAGTCGACAAATTGGAGGAAAACAAATTTCATATTCGTTATATGCACCCAAATAGTTTATTTATTTCTTGGGCGCATTTTGTGCCTTCATATGTGAGGAGCGAAATTAAGAAGAAAATGGGACTTATTATTGATGAAACTGGCAAAGTGGTCGATAAATTGGAGCATGTTAAACAAGAAGATTTAAACGAGCGAATGCTACAAAAACCGAGTGCTGATTCGAAAAAAGAGAAAAAAGATTATACACCTATTACTGATTATAAACCAACCGGCAGTTTTGTGTATGATCGTGAATATTTTGAAAAAATGGAAAAACGTATGGCGTAAATATGGATGCTTACTACACCTTATAGTAATTACTACACCTTATAGTAATTACTATAGAAACAACATAATTATTATATTTGATTCCTAAACACGTCTTGATTTACGATGCTTAGTATTCTTTAATTTACTAGATTTCTTTGATTTTGTTTTATTACGTTTTTTAGCACCTCCCATAATAGATTTATCTTTACCAGAATGTCCTTGTGCAATACGATGAGCATCAGCTTTAGCGGCAACAACTTCTTGTTCTTTAATGGCACCACCAAATTCATTAAGTTTTTCTTCCGTTTTTAATAATACAGAATTAATCATATTAGATGAATTTTCTGTAGGATTTTCAATATAAGATTCGGGTTGTTTACCTCCCTTATATTTAAATAAATCAATGGAGTTTGTAGTAGAATCAGGATCATCACCTTTTCTTGTCATATCATTATTTTGCGAAGACGAAAACAAATTAGTAATATTGTTTTTGAATTTTGAAAGAATATTTTGAATTTTATTGACATCATTACCGGCATCAGCAAGATCTTTTGTTAATTTATCGACTTCTGCGAGCAATTTACTGTTTTCTTTTTGAACAGCCTGTAAAATAGTAACATGATCTTTCATGATTCGGTCATAAACAGGAAAAATATGAGAATTAAACATCAATGTGGCTTCTTTTTGAACAGCTGGGCCTTGAAAAATCAATTTCATACTATCGGAAATTTGCCCAGACAATTTGTCCGTAAACACACTTGCTTGTTCTTGCAATGTTTTATCAAACAATGTTATTAATTCAGATTTAATTTCTCCTATCAGTTTTGTCGGAAGCGCGTCTACAAGCACATTCATAATAGTACGTATATATTTGGCCAACAAAAAGAAAATTGATTAAAGCCTCCCCCAATACTTCATAATAAAATAATATTTATGAAAAGGACTTAAATAAAAATATACACAAATCATAGCCTCAGCTTTAATGGAAACTAAAAATATATCGAATCGTCAACGGACTACGTCCGTAAATCGCACTAAAAAACGTCAAACACCTCAATTAACATCACTCGAAAAAGCAAAAATTTGGGCCGCTCTTGATAATGACTCTGAACACAAAGATGCTAAAATGGAATGTATTTATAATGAAGCATCGTCTACAAACTCGTCTATACCCGTTACCGACGTTTGTTTATCATGCGAATCACCTCTAATTATTATGGAAGACGGTTTTCCTACATGTCAAAACGGAGAATGTGGTCGTTTCTATCGCGATGTTCTCGATTTCTCGCCTGAATGGAGATTTTACGGCGCCGATGATAAAAATTCCAGCGATCCTACTCGTTGCGGTAATCCAATTAATCCTTTATTACAAGAATCATCACTCGGATGCAAAGTGCTTTATAACAATAAATCCACATATGAAATGCGACGAATCGGACGTTGGACTGAATGGCAGTCTATTCCACACAAAGAAAAATCACTTTATAATGAATTTATGCATATTAGCACAATGGCGCAAAACGGCGGCATTTCTAAATTGTGTGTCGACGAAGCATTAACCGTTTATAAAGAAATATCAGAACAACAAATGTTTCGTGGTTGTAATCGCGCCGGTATTATTGCCGCCTCTATTTATATCGCTTGTCGTCTAAATGAGTGCCCTCGTACTGCCATCGAATTAGCCGAAATATTTAAATTAGATAAAACCAGTGCAACAAATGGCTGCACACTTGCACTCGAAATGTTAAATGCCGTAAACAGAAATAATGGTACAACAGATCAAGCCAATTTATATTCAACTACACCGCGCGATTTTATTGAACGTTATTGCAGCCGTATTAATGCTAACAAACAACAAACTATGTTATGTTTATTTATTGCAAACAAGGTTCATAAAGAAAACTTAATTCCAGATAACACACCAAACTCAATTGCAGCTGGAATAGTATATTTTATGTGTCAGTTGTTTAATATTAACAAATCAAAATCTGAAATTAAGAGTATTTGTGGAGTTAGCGAAGTAACAATTAATAAATGTTTTAAAAAGTTAGAAGCACTTAAAGAACAAATAGTACCGTCGTGTTTTCTGAATCAAACAGCATAGAAGTTTTTCGTTTTTTCATACATATAAATTATAGTGTTTATATGTATATTATGTCAGCAATTACACCGACTGTTATAAATCCCATAACACTGCCAAAATTTATAATTATAGTACCATATCGCGATCGTGAAGAACATTTGGCATTTTTTAAAACTCAAATGGAAAAAGTATTAATAAACACAAATATTCAAGATTATAAAATATTATTCATACATCAATGTGATACTCGTTCTTTTAATCGCGGAGCCATTAAAAATATTGGATTTTTAGCAGTCAAACAAATGTATCCACGCCATTATAAACAAATTACATTGGTATTTAATGATGTCGACTGCATGCCCCGCGAAGCGGGCATTGTTAATTATGTTACCTCTCCTGGAATTATTAAACATTTTTATGGATATATATACACACTTGGTGGTATTGTCTGCATTAATGCGGGCGATTTTGAACGCATCGGTGGATTTCCTAACTTTTGGAATTGGGGATATGAAGATAATATGCTTCAAAAACGTGCATTAGCAGCTAATATACGTATCGACCGTTCTGTGTTTTATGAAGTCTATGAAAATATAGCAAAAAAGGCCATTGAACGTAAACAACCGTTACCAAATAGATTTTCTCAACCAATTATACAATTAAGTCACGGTAATTTGCGCGTAATGAATTATACAGACTTCAATAAATATTCAAGATATACGCGTGATGGTATAACTTCAATTACAGGATTACGATTTGTGTTTGAACCAGAACCTGAATGTGATAATAGATGTTTTGTGAATGTTTATGAATTTGATGTTGGATATGTTGAAAATAAAGAAAAAACATTTGTACATGACTTAGCGAAAGGCAACAACCCATTTAAAGGTCGCAGACCATCTAATAAAAGGTTTTTACTCCATTTTGGATAATACCGACTTCAGTGAATTCTTCGCCACTCTCATCAACAATATAAATAGAACTGTTTACTTCGTTAGTAACATAGTATGATTTGCCCTTGATCGTGATTTCATATACATCATCACCGCCTTCTTCTACTTCTGTCTCTTCAACCTCGTTTTCGTCAACTTCAATTTCCTCAACCTCTTCCTCGCCCTCTTCCTCCTCAGCCTCTTCCTCCTCAGCCTCTTCCTCCTCAGCCTCTTCCTCCTCAGCCTCTTCCTCCTCAGCCTCTTCCTCCTCAGCCTCTTCCTCCTCAGCCTCTTCCTCCTCTTCCTCGCCCTCTTCCTCCTCAGCCTCTTCCTCCTCAGCCTCTTCCTCCTCTTCCTCGCCCTCTTCCTCCTCAGCCTCTTCCTCCTCTTCCTCGCCCTCTTCCTCCTCAGCCTCTTCCTCCTCAGCCTCTTCCTCCTCAGCCTCTTCCTCTTCCTCCTCAGCCTCTTCCTCTTCCTCCTCAGCCTCTTCCTCTTCCTCCTCAGCATCTTCAGCCTCTTCAGCCTCTTCAGCCTCTTCTTCCTCCTCAGCCTCCTCAGCATCTTCTTCAGCCTCCTCAGCATCTTCTTCAGCCTCCTCGGCATCTTCTTCCTCTAAGGATTTGCTTTGCAAATCCGACTGCTTAGCTTCCAATTGCGGTTTTTTCATACTATTATATTTTGCCATGGCAGCTCTTTCAGATGGATTAATATATAACTCCGGATTGTCATAATCAAGCTCATCTTTAATTTTATTATGAAAAGCTTGTTCAAATTCATCTATTATATTATTATCATTATTAAACACACGTTGTTCCATTTCACTAAAAGTTTCTGATTGTTCATCAACTTCAAATTTAATAGGTGGATTAACAATCAATTCATCAATAGTCATTGGTCTAGTTAAATCAATAGGTTCCTGTTTAACAACAGGTTTTGGCTCTACATATACAACGCTCGAATTGTCATCTGAAGTAGCTGTTTGTTCAAACATATATTTATATCCATGATGCTTATTATGCTTCGACTTTGACTTCGATTTTGATTTTAACAACTTCTTATTTAATTTATGCACAACAGACTCCAAATATTTAATATTATTTTTAAGAAGAACCACTTGTTCAATCAAATCTCTGTTGTGCTCATACAACTCCTTAAACAAAGGCAATTGCATTAAAACAGAATTAGTGGCATAAATATCGTTACTGTATGACATGATTTCTCAGGATGAATATATTTTCAAAAAGTATCTCTAATAGGTTTTGTTTTATGTTTTAATTTGGCACGGCTTTATTAAAATCAATTTTTCGGAGTTTTATCTTCACATAATATAATCCACAACCAAATTTATACCGGAATTTTCACCCATTTTTCAGGTAACAAATCTGCCACAGAATCGTCCGTAAACCATTGATTTGGACTACATACGATTTTTGACTTATTCAAATTCAAATACGCACCCCACCAACTAAACGTACTATTGGCAATTATATTATGATCACAACAACTCATCATTAATAATTGTTGCCAATCTATAATATTAGTATCAATCATAGTAAATTCAATTGTAGGAAATAGTGCTTTCAGATTTTTTACTATATTAGACACTAATATTGTATCACCATGTTCATAAAAACATAAAACCGCGACAGTTGGATGTATTTTTACAATATGCGTCAATGCTTCTCTATAGTAACCCTCCCCCATAATTTTATATTTATGTTGTAAACGCATATAATCGCCAAACCTAAAATGCATAGAAACTAAAGGAATACTGACTGAACGTGTAGGCATTAATGTATTACAAATGGTGTTTTGCTGATCCGCAATACCTAATACAGAAATAATATCACTATAGTGATCTTTAAAATATTTTTCTGTTTGAAAATATCCATACAAACATGCATTATTTCGCGATTGTTTGAAATTCTCTATTAAAGTAGAATCATACATATATTTCGATTCATTAATTCTTGTAAGACTAGTAAATAAATAATTATTAAGCATTTCATTGCGACGTTTATCATCGGAATAAGTTGTCATTTTTTTAATGGTTGCGAAGATGGTGTCCCAGTAAGTGGGTCGCTTCGCTCCCGTGGTAAGTTCTAATGTATATGGAAAAACAACCTCGCATTTATATTTAAATCCCAACCCTAATGTTGCAAATATTTGAAATAATTGATTTCCTAATCCACCCATCAAATAGCATGTTATCATTTTTATAATACTACTATAATTTATAATATAAGAAGAATATTTATATATTTAATACAAAATAAAATTACCATTAAAATTGATTGAATTTTTAAAATGCTTTGTAATACAATTAAAAACAAACATAATTACTAACAAAAGTTATATTAATACAAATAAGTAATTTATATAGAATGAATAAAATATATAGAGCATATATTGATGAATTAAATGATTTAAGTAATATAAATCATAAATTATTTGTAAAACTCAGTATGAGGGAACACAAAACAATAAATTATAAAAATAAAATAACTATAAGAAATTGTTCATGTGCAAAAATTGACAAATTAAGAAAATATAATTATGATCTATGGGAATTTCGTTGTATTAATAACATGTACCATCCCGAATATACAGAAATTCCAGATAATTATTTTACTTGTCATAGATGTCATGAAGAAGAAGAATGGATGTTCGATTCTAATTGTTATAATTCAAAATATACAAAATGGATATGTGGCAATTGTTTAACAGACATACATTGTTTGGCAAACTTCACTAATAAGAATTCTGTTAAAATTTTAGTAGATAAAAAATTACTAGAAGAAAATATTCATATGGTACATGATTATAATTCACCTTGCACAAATATTGATACATGTCAATTATGTAATATTAAAAATAAAATATTAAATGACAAAGAAATATTTAAAACTGTGTTAAAAAATAAAAAACGAACTAATTTCGATTTTGCAGGTAAATCATATGATGTTAGTACAGACTATAGTGTATTATTAGGTTAATATAATTGTTATACATTTACCAACGTTGCATAATATGTGTTTTTTTATAAAACATATATTATATTTTTACTATAATACTTGTTTATGCTAATCCAAATGTCGTTTTCATAATAGTAGACTTGGTTGGACCTTCTGCCTTTTCACTTTGACGTTTTACTTTGTATGTGGATCCTTGAATCGATGATTTTGTAACAGTCGACGACGAATTTCCTACATTTAATAATGTTTCATCGGTCTCTTCGTGCAATTCCGGCATAAGTCGCGTCATAGGTTTATCAATAGTCAACAACATAATATCCGATTTCAACATTTTCCTATATTCTTGAATGGTCATATTACCATAGTATTTATCTAATGTATAATAAGGATTTGGCGCCGGTTTAATATTCTTAGAATATCCATAAATTTTACCATAAATATGATTTAATAAATGATATCGTTCGAATTTAATACTATCATCCATTGTTTCCTTCATTAAATAAGCAACTGCACATTCAGGTCTGCAAAATGCCCCATATGCATAAATCACACCATCAGTTTCATGTTTGGGAATATAACACGTCGGAGTATCAAACGAACAAGTGCACCAAAAACAGGCAGGTTTATGATCTAAATCTACGTTTTTATATAGAGACATTTTGAGATTTTTTAGTTTCGATTGCACATCTTTCATAGATACGCCATTATCTATAGTACTATCGGTTTTGCATTTTTTACACACAAAATGTTCATCTCCAGTCGTCATATTATTTCCTACATTTTGATAGGCACTATTGTTAATTTTATATGAATCGTCATACAGACTATATTTACCGGAATTATCAACATTATATGTTTGAATATCGGGCGGCTGAGACGGATCATATGTTATACCATTACCGATGAATCTGTTCTTTTTTTCAATATATTCATTTAAATCCTTTGTAGAACATTTGAGATGCAAAATAATATTTACTATCGGCGCTACAACTGGTTCTTGTTCTTGAACAGTAACCACTAATTTACTACCTTTGCCTTTACGGCCTTTCTTTTTGGAATCATCAACTGATGTTGCTAGTGCTGGTGCTGCTGCTGCAACTGCAGTGACTTCAGTTACTTCGATTTTAATTGTCGGTTTTTTTGTTGTGCGCGATTTTTTGGGAGCATTCTCCATTCGTAATATAGGATATGACATATTACGAACTTTTTTATTTAAGTGTTTTCATTATATTTTTTCTATAGTATTTTTACGGGTTTTTTTAGCCGAATTATTAACATTCTCATTTTTTCTTGTACCACCATTACTATGTTTACTAACAAACACTTGTGATTCTAATGATTCGATTATATTTTTTGCAATGGGGGTATCAACATCATGTGTATAATGTCCTCCTACAATGGGCCGATAGTGTTTGGTTACTAGTCCTACAGGAATATGTAAATCTTTTAACATTTCTTTTAAGGCATCGGATACTGCTAGACTATTTATATCAATTCCGCCTCCTTCAATCAAGGATGGTTTATATTCATTTTCGATTGTTTTTAATAATTCATAAGCACTATAACCGCCTTTAATTAATTTTTCTTCGTCGGCTTTTTCTTCACTATTGGTCTCATCATAGTCACCAGATCCTACAATAATATTATCAACACTATAGGTTTGCATTTTATTTATGGCGTATTCTATATAAAAAATGGATATTATTATCTATTTTTTATTACTTATTATATTGTACAAAAACCAAAACCAAAATCAGCACTATCGACAAAATATTCATACAGTATTATTGTGCATATTTATTCTGTGTCATATCCGTTAGATTCTTGTGCTTTGGCAGTTCCTCGTTTAATCCCTGTATTAAAAATCCGTTTTAGATCTGTCGATTTTTTCACTTCCCGTTTACTTTTCAAGTAATCAATAATTTGTTTAACATTATCACTATCTGGTATAATATCACCTAAATGTTTTTCTAAAAATCCATATGTGAGTGTCGAATATTCTTTTTTTTCATACAGTTCAATTCGACTATCAGGTGCTTCAATCCTGCGTTTTTCCATACCATGTGTTTTCATATAGTCACACACAGAACTCGCGACGCTGTCTTTTTCTTTACGTAAATCGCGAATTTGCTGGTTAGCCATACGAATTTGTGTATCTAATCTCAACCATTGTTTAAGTGAGTCATTTAAATTAATGTCAGTCATAGTGCTTTTACTACATCGCAATAAAAAAACACAATTAATATACCGAATTCACATATTTGTTAATTTAAATTTCATAGTAAATCTGTAGTTTACATAATGGACATTTATGACAATATTCTTGCTCAATGCCGATCGAATTCATTCCTGACGCAACAACATAACGCTGCGATTCATCATACATATATGGATGTGGACAACCATTATTAATACCGCGTATTTGATTTTGTAATTCTGTACATTGATTTTTTAATAAAGACAATTCTAATTCTGAAGTGTATTTTGCAATATGTTCTTTCAATTTAACTTCACGACGACGTATTTCTGATTGTATTTCAGCTTGTTCTGACAATAACATTTTCTTTTTATCTGCAGCTTCAGCAATTTTTCTTAAAATTTCAGCATCACGTTCTTCGGTAGTTTGCGTTTTATTTTTTCGAGCCTGTTTTCGTTTTGCCGCAGCCAATTCTTTTTTGCGTGCTTCAATTTTAGCTATTTGATTTTCTACATTCTCTAATTCTTCTCTATGATCACCCGCCTTATCTTCAAGAAAGAATTTCTGATTAGAAACCCACATTTTAAGAAGATAATTTAATCGGGAAGTTTCAGTAATGGTATTAGGATCAATGTTCATAAAACGGTCTTTGTATGTTATTTAATTATATTTATGGGATTAGATTTAAAGACACGGGACGTCGAGTCAATTTTTCTAGGAACTCAGGTTAGACAGAAAATAGTCATAGTCTACGACTTCTATTACCGCCCTTACTTATACCGCAACCACTACCACCTTTTTTATATCTACGTTTAGATGTTTTACTTCTACGTTTTTGTTGTTTTCGCGATTTGCGTTTTCCACCACCCATAACAGGTCGTGTAACAATAGCACCGTTCGCACCAGCATGTTGTTCACTAGGACTTCCATAGACTTTTAAACCATATTCAGTTGCACCTCCACTCATGTTTTTTATATAATACACATATGTTTTATTGTACACACTATAGTAATTCTTCTAAATTTTGTATTATAGATGCATCTTTTATATATATTTCAAGTTTATTAAATTTTTTTAAAACTATATACATCATAAATAAGCTCGATAGTCCAAATATAAATAATAAAACACAATATACACCTACAATTAATAAATAAAAATATAATTCATTAAATACTAACTCACCAAATGGCTTTAAAAATGTTTTTATTTCGTTTTTTGCATCTTCATTTTGAAGATATGTTTTAATGGTGTTTGCAATTGAAGTTTTAACAGAAAGCATATAATAATAATTAAGGAGGATTTTTTTAATTATTATTAACGAAAAATCAAAGTGCACAATCAAAAGCTTCGGTTAACTATCCATTACTATTGTATTTCCTATAGTATATTTGTGTGTTACATCATGAGTTCCATTTTCGATCCCGATAGTAAATTTCAATTTGAAAATATTACATTAAATACTCCCACATCAGTATCTGGCGGCACACATTTAAGCAAAATGTTCCTCAACAAAAAACAAATTTATATTCAAACACCCAAATGCAAAACCAAACAGGGTATAGTAAAAAACGGTAAAAAACTACATATTGATCTTATTTTCACTAATGATGATGAAGATTTTATTGAATGGGCCGAACGTCTTGAAACTAAAATACGTCAAATATTATTTATGAATCGAGAAAAATGGTTTGATGTCGATTTAACAGAAGATGATATTGAAAATTATTTTTCACCTGTATTAAAGGTGTATAAATCCGGCAAACAATATTTAATGCGAGTCAATGCCTTACCAAACATCAAAATTTATGATGAATCCGAAAACGACATACAAATCGAATCAGTGACCGATACAACAGAATTAATAAGTATTTTAGAAATAATTGGTGTTCGCTGTTCTGCTAAAAGTTTTCAAATAGATTTTGAAGTTAAACAATTAATGGTTATTAAACCGCAAAAACTGTTTGAAAGATGTATTATAAATACATCAAAAACATCGATGTCTATACCATCAACACTTACGCAAGTGACGTCTATGCCATCAGCACTAATGCCATCAACTATTTCTGACCAATCTAATAATTTAGTAAAACCTATAGACATTTCGATTATTAAAACTGAACCAAAATCTGAAAACTTAACAGAATCAAAACAAGAAACAGATCTAAAACAAGAACCGGATTTAAAACAAGAACCGGATTTAAAACAAGAAACAGATTTAAAACAAGAAACAGAAACAGAAAAACCAATAAATACTACAATACCATCGATTTTAGACGATAATGTTATAGAAATCAACTTTGACGACGACGAATTAATTGCAATGACCGATACTGTACATTTAAAAGAGAAAACCGAAATGTATTATGAAATGTACAGAGAAGCACGTCGAAAAGCAAAATTAGCAAAATCTTTAGCATTAACTTCTTTTATGGAAGCACGCCGAATCAAAAATTTATATATGTTAGATGACATCGATGATAGTGATAGTGATTTAGATGATTTAGAAGAACAAGCCATGGAAGATGAAGAATAATACTGCGCAATAAAAAAATAAAAAATTATTATATCAATCCGTATTATATAAATCCTATGTTTTCCGAAATTTTGAGTGGTTTTTCTAAATTTGCTACACCCCAAAGACTTTTAATTCTTATTATTTTTGTTGTGTTGGCTATGCTTTTATTGTCTTACTCTGAAGGCAAAGGCTTCAGCATGGATGGTATGGAAACTGGTACCGATGCTAGTGCTGGTGCCACTGGTGCTGCTAAAGGTGCTGCTACCGGTGCTACTGGCGCTGCTCCTTCTGGTACTATGCCCGCTGCTGCTACAGGTGCCACTATCACATCTCCCAATGAACTTCTCCCCGCCGATCAAAATAGTCAATGGGCCGCTTTAAATCCCGTTAACATGAGTCAGGGAAACATTATTGCCGGTGATATGCTCCAGGCTGGTTATCATATTGGTTTAGACACTATTGGTCAAACTCTTAAAAATGCCAATCTTCAGCTCCGTAGTGATCCCATCATTCCCAAACAAAATGCCGGACCCTGGAATCAGAGCACATATGAGCCCGATTATGGCAGAGTTCCCTTAGAAATTGGCGCTGGTGCCCCTTAAACAGTGTTATGTAAGTTTAACACACAAACAAATATTCTCTATAATTTTTATCATACTAATCATAGAGAACAATCATGGAATTATTTCACGCTTTTATTGTATTTTTATTCGTATTATTCTGTTATAGTCAATTAGCGTTTCAACTTAAAAAAGGTGATGATTTAATTTTGTATGAAATCGATTATACAACCAATGATGAACTTAACGCAAGTGCTAATTTAAAACAACCATTTTTGTTTTTATTTAGTCATATACAGCCTGGATTTACATCAACACCGATGTTGGGGTTTCAATCTATGTCGGCACTTGTTGAAAAGCACGGTAATTTCGACGTCATTTTAAAAGAAACTGCAGATTACTATACGAACTCGGCGGCAAGAACCAATCAAGTGACTCTCACATTAAATGCCGTAAATACACTTATGAATTCCGATAGTAAATCCGAATATTTTAGTTGGAATAATATACGGTTTATTTCTGAAACAGGATTATACAAAGAATTTAAAGCGTGCGACGCATTATTGAAAACGCCACTATGTGCTGTAAATAAATATGATATAGTGTTTGGTTCTGCCGGTGCAACTACTCCACTATTATATCATACAAATGAACGTCGATATTTATATGTACAAGGCGGCAAAATAACGGTTAAAATTGCACCATGGCGCAGTCATAAATACATGGTCATAAACAAGGATTATGCGAATTATGAATTCACGTCACCGCTCAATGTGTGGTCGCCACAAGAACAATACGTCACTGGCTACAATAAAATCAAATTCTTGAATGACGCAATAGTGTCCGTGGGACACATGTTATATATCCCCCCATATTGGTTCTATAGTATCATGTTTGAAAAGGATAATCATGAAACGGTGGTTTACCAATTCGATTATGGGTCCGTGATGAATGTAGGGGCAAATCTGGCAAATTTAGCACAACATATGTATGCGAAAATGGGTCCAAAACCAGTCACTACCGATCCTGCGGCGGCTGTATTATAGGCAACGGATTAAAATAATTATTATCTTGTCATACAATAATTATTTTGGGTTTTGCGGGGGAGAATGCCTTACGTCAAAATATAATATAATTCCGCTTTAGAAAACCCATTAAATTCGGTGGAACTGGCTGTAGTATAAGCCCCCATATTATTCACCACTATACTTTCACCAATGGCCAGCGATGGCAACTGACACCCCCGCGATATAATATCTAGACTATCGCACGACTCCCCATAGAGAATCGATTCATATGTTTTTTCATTGCGTTCATTAAATGGTATAAATTCAGGCTGTGCATAATCATAAATGGTGTTTGAAAAACTCTTATAAACTCCGTCAGAAATATAATATGTATATACCTTTTCGCCGGTTTCTTTATTCGTCTTTTCTTTTTTATTGATAATGCTACACACAATAGTATGTGACGACGCTACAAAATAACGTCCCGGTTCAGCAATAAATTTGACATTAGGCAGATCATAAAACAACTCATCGATGCCACGGTTGATTTCTTCCGCCATTCGCTCAAAAGGTACCTTGGCTTTTTCCGTGCCAGGAAATCCACCACCAATATCCACAATAGTCATCTCTATATCGACATTTTTGGCAATCTCAAAAACCTGTCTACAATCTTGTAGGGCAGTATAGTAAACTCGATGATCTTCACAACCACTTCCTACATGAAAACTGACGCCAGTTATATTTAAATTAAGGATTTTACCGAGCTCTATAATTTCACTGACGGCTTCCAATTCAACACCAAATTTCGAATTAAATTTGCATTTGGATTTCGAATCATCTGTTTGAATACGAACCAAGATTTTCGCCTCCGGATGATAGAGTTTGATTTTATACAGTTCATATGAACTATCGACGACAAGCAAATCCACGTCATTTGATCGGGAAAATTTGATGAAATCAACCGGCTTGCACGGATTCGCGAAAATAATATTCTTAGGGTCGACACCCAAATTAATGGTTTTTAATATTTCTTGTTGTGAAGCACAATCAAAACAGCATCCAAGTTTATTAAGTAGCTCTATTATGATTGGACACGGATTGCATTTAACGGCATAATATGGCTTAATCCGAGGCAGGTTTTTTTGCCATTTACTGAATTGACGAATAATATCACCCAAATCGACTACAATAAAGGATTGATCGCCCTTCTTTTTTTCTAAATATTGATTTATGATATCGAGCATGTCCAATCCAACATCATATATTTGCACATCCTTGTCGGAAATGAAATTATAAATGTCGGTAATAGAGTCGGAAGGCAAATTATTCATCTAAATATGAATATGTACATAGGATTATTCTTTATGTACATATACTATATGTTTTATGAATAAAATTGATTTATTTATAAAACACAAATTGTTAATTACAAAACCAAAAACTTATTTATTAACAAAAATGAATGATATTATTCATATAGAAAATTTTATTGATAGTGACGAAGCAACTCATATATTTAATAATTTAAAAGTTTCAATCGAATGGAATAAAATCGACTATTTTAAACCTTTGCACTTTTAAAACGCCGATTATATAGCCTGAAATCACCTGCGGTGATTTCTCGGATATAAATGGATTTTTTATCAGTGTCAAAGTGACAGTTGCCTAAGCTCATTTATGTGCAAAGGCGTAAAAGAAATATATGTCATTATGAAGGAAATAATAATTATGTAAATGAAATTATTATACAAGTACAAAATAATTTTAATAAAAGAGTTGTGGGAATATTTATGAATTATTATGAAAATGGTAATGATTATGCTCCATATCATGCCGATAAATATGGATGTGACACATGTTTAATTTCCCTTGGTGAAACACGAACATTAAGATACAAACATAATCAAACAGGAACTAATAGTGACTATAATTTGTCGAATGGTGATTTATTATTTATACCAGATGAAATAAATAATAATTATAAACATTCATTATTAAAAAGAACCAAAATAGTAAATTCGCGAATATCACTATTAATGTTTTTACAATAATAATTATGTGTTTGTTGTTTTTTTGGTAATATTAAATTTTTTTCTATAATGATCACAAAATTCCTCATTTGGTTTAGAATATCCACGACCTAACATTATATTTATAGCAGCCATATCTATTAATAAATTTGAAATTTCTTGACCATCAGACAAGTTTGATACATATGTATTATTTTTAGAAGAAAACGTATGTTCAAATAAATAATTAAATAAGTCCATATTTTGAGTATCTTTTGCAACTTTCATCGCCATATAACGTTTTCCTTTAACACAATTACATTTGCTTAAATGAAATATATTATTTAATATATTTGGTGTATTAACACAATGACACATTTTGGTTTTTTCATGTTTATTAATAAAATACCATTTTGTATATATATCTGGGTTTTCAATAAATTCTGTTGAATGATAAATTCCACCTTCTAAATCATCATTTAAGCACGCCTTTATTATTTCTTCATACACAGCATTACTGTAGTAATTTGCGTTTGTTTCTGTATTTGTTTCTGTATTTGTATTCATAATTATAATAACAATATAAAATTATATATAAGTCATTTTATGATGTTAAAATAATTGATAATTTATCAGTCAAATATTTAGTTTTTTTATCCACATCAATATCATTGTATTGAACTTTGCCTTTCATATAGGCACTATAAAATACATTTGGTTCGGTTCTTACAGTAGCATATACGTCGCCCATTTTAGTAACCATAAACAACACTGAAGTAATAAAAGTCGACGTAGTTTTATCATCTAAATAATACTTGTATATAACCAACCCTGATAGTACCGTGTTTACTATAAAGGTGGCCAACGCAATATAAGCCGACATGGTATACAGTTTATCGAAATTTCGTATACTATCCCGATTATAGGACGGCAGCAATGTTAAGATTTGTCCTACAGAATCATTATCCGAACTGCATTTCGGGTTCACATCCAAATATGCGATTAGTTTGTTTTCACGGCGGATTTCGGCATAATACATGACAATAAACGTAGCAAGAGTAAAACAGTTGAAAACGAATCCGGCATTATAGAGAGGGTCACTACCAGTTTGCGCATTTTCAACAATAGTGCATACATGGGCAACTTGTTCACCATCGATAGTACTATAACATTTTTGTGGGACAAATAAAATCAAAAATGAAGAAATCAAAACGCGATACAATTCTAAAATAACAGTAATAGTAATACTGCCTCTTTGTTGAAAATCTTGATCGGCCAGTATATTAGTGGGTTTTGTAGTAACAGCAATCGTATCACTTTCTTCAATAGCTGTTGTAATTTCCGCCATTTCGACTTCTTCACAAGTGGGTGCAGATGGCGTTTCCATTTTGATATACAATTACAATACAATAATTATGTAAATAGTTCATACATAATTATTATTGGGGGTTGGCGACCGAAGGGAGCCAAGTTACTATCGGTGTGTATTATAACATTTACGACATAGTGACACATAATTACTGCTACCAATAACTACTTGTTTTGCCTCATCAGATATTCTGTGTGAAAAGACCGCTAAAGTGCCATCACGACAAATATAGCAAAATGCTTGTAATTTTTCAACGCGGTCTGAATGCGGGACCAAATCTAATATAGTGCCAAAACGTTGACGCTGAAAATCGCCATCTAACCCACATATAAAAACGTGTTTGCCCTCGACGTCGATCATATCTAGTGTAGCTGGCACCAAATCAGGGAAAAACTGTCCTTCATTTATAAGCACAACATCTGCATCAGCCCATAGTGATTTATCGAGATTGTTTGAAAAAACACATGGAATTTCTACGCGATCATGTGATGATAACATAGTGGTACTATAACGAGTATCCAAATCATAATTAATTACTACTATTTTTTTACCGATAAACTGATATGCCTTATAGTGTTCTATAAGACGAGCAGTTTTACCAGAAAACATTGGACCCAAAATCAATTCAAGATAACCAACGGACGATTGCATTTTCAATATATACATATAGTAAAAATGTTTATGCGGTTTTACAGATATGAATATTTGAAATAAATGTGCATGTGTTATTTCATCGGCCATAATACATACGTATTATTTACCCATAGACTCCATAATAAAAAAATCCACCAAAGTATTAATATCACAATCATAATTATGTAGGACTAATTCCATAGTAGTTAATGCTTCGCTTAACATCCGCGAATCCGTTTTTTCACTGGCATTAATATACATTTGTATTTTGTAATTATAGTAATCTTTTATGATTTGTTTTTTATCTATGTTATAGTGAATGCTTAATTTATGCATAAAAGCTTTAATTTTATTATGTTGGACCCAATAATCCTGTTTTTCGGGGTTTTTACACATCAAATCTAGACGTTCCCAAACAAGCGCACTCAATATACTATTCGGATTCACAACAACATTCTGATTTAATTGTATAAAATTAATCATGCTTCGAATATCCGACTTATAGAGATTCTGTATGACATCGATGGATTCATTGCTAATTTGCAACGATTCTTTCACACAAATATCACTAATAAATTCGTGAATTTTCTGTTTCGGAAGTTGATTAAATCGGATACATACAAATTCATGTTGTAAAGACAATTCGATTTTACTAATATAATTACATATAAGACAGAATTTGACATTATCGCCGCAAACTTGCAATAAATATTTTAGTGCTTGTTGTGCATTTTTGGTCATATAGTCAACTTCATCCAACACTACGAATTTATAGCCTGTTTCGAACATATTTTTGGTTTTTACAAATTGATATATTTGATTACGGATGATGTCGATGCCGCGTTCATCGGAGGCATTTAAATGGATGACGAGACTTTTATTAATATGATTTTGTGAACGCTGATATTCGTTTATGAGATTTATGATAGTGGTGGTTTTGCCGGTACCGGGAGGCCCATAAAGAAGCAAATTGGGAAAATACTTGTTTTTGAGCATAGTTAAAAAGATGGATTTGTTTACGGGATCCAACACTATATCATCGAAATTATTAGGACGATATTTTTCAGTCCAAGGAATGGCAGCAGTACTATTAGATGACATTATTTGTATATGAATCTTTTTATTTACTATAGTGAATATTAAACATTTATATATTTTCATACAGAATTAATGTGAGGATCTAATTTTACTATCAGATGACTTTTTTAGATGGTCGATAATAGTGATTTTTTATCTCTGAGTGAATTGTATGGGTTTATCCATCCAATTAACGATGTATAAGTTCGCACCTTTGGTGCGAACAACGTTTTCACGTAGTGAAAACTTAAAGGAAGAGTCCAAGGGCAACAGAATCCTGCTTTGCAGGATTCCAGCAGTTCGGAGAAGCTTTGCTTCTCCTTGGAACCATAGGTTCCCCTTAAAATTGATTATTCAAAACCCACATAAAGACCTTTAACCAAAAACAATAATTGATATTCACATTATACTTAAACAACAAATGGCAACAATCGACGATGAATGGGAAATGTTTATGATGGGTGGCAAAGCTCCCATCTCCACAAAAGATTCAGATTCGGACGCAGATTCAGATACAGATACAGATTCAGATTCAGATACAGAAAACAATGAAGTTTATACATACAAAGGTCGCGATCTCTATATTTCAACAAAAACCAAAAAACCTTTCCTCAATACTACTGAAAAAATCGATATATTAAGCTTGTTTTGGAAAATCCCAATTGTAGAATATTGGGTACCTCAAGTCGGTGTTATTAAAAAACAAATGAAAATCGTCTGTACTACCGAAGCCGAATCCGAAGCCCTAGAACGCAATAAACTTAATGAATACTATTGCAAAGATAAAAAGATTGTCAAACAAACAGAAAATGCCAACCGCCGAACCAAATATAAGGATGAACGCAAGATTTCTGTTGGTATTAGCACTAAAGATGTAATGAATTGCCGTAGTAAGGACTCAGGCGGAGCCATGTATAATTGTATCGCACTCACACTCAGATGCAAAAATCATGAAAACAAATTCATCGAAATCCATGTGAAAATCTTTAATACAGGAAAATTGGAAATTCCTGGCATTCTGAATGCCGAATTGTATGAAAATATCAAGGCGTTCTTATTGTCGATTTTAGCCCCTCATTTCTTGCCACATGTGTTAGACTATTTGGCACCCACCAGCGACAATGTAATCATTAATTCGAATTTCTATGTCGGATTTAACATTAACCGTGATGTCTTACATAATATTTTACGCAGTGACAAATATAAAATGGATACTATTTATGAATCATGCACTTATCCTGCCGTGAAATCTAAATTTTATTTCTATAATGAATATGGTTTTGATCCGGAACTTCAAAAAGGTATTATTAGACCAGAAGATGCAGCCATGAAAAGTGCAGATATTTACAAGTCGGATAAATACACTAAAATTAGCTTTATGGTGTTTCGTACTGGCAGCTGCTTAATCGTTGGAAATTGCACAGAAGAGATCTTGATATTTGTGTATGAATTTGTCAAAAAGTTACTATTGGAAGAGCGAGAACGTATCTACATGCCTGGAGATGAAAATCCACCGGAAACAAAGAAGTCAAAAAATAATGCGAAACTCAGGAAACGTAAGGCTATGGTGACTTCTACATATTTGTCTGCATTAAAGCGTTTAGATGTTTAAAAGTTAACGCGACCGTAAGCATCTGTTGCTTATGTTTTTTTTACAAATTATAATATGTTATAAATTCAACAACATATTATTTATTTACGTTTTACAAATATACTATATGAAATATGCTTAATTAATGCGTTTAGTGGGAATAGAAGCCGACACCAAATAAATCGAATTTTCTGTTTGAATAATAAAGTCTTGTCCAACTTTAAAAATTTTTTGAATAGGACTAGTATATTCCTCGGCACTCTTAACTAATAGTTTTTCCTTATTTTCTCGGACACCGACGGCGGCGGTATTTTCGATAGAAGGAGTCCAATAGTCAAGCAAAATAGGTTTATCTTCGGAAATAGCGAGTTTGGTGGCATTTTGTAATGTAGTAGCTTCAGGCATTCTAACTGTTGGAGTTTCTGTAGGGGCGCTCATTTTAAAATGGATTTATAATATGTAAAACATAATATTAACCACTTTAAATACTAATTCAACTGATTAAATATTTTTCATATAATAGTAAAAACTAAATAATACATTTGTATTTATTATAGTAATGCCTAAATTTAGATGTCCTGATGGATTTAGACAAGATCCACCTAAATCTAAAAATTGTGTAAAAAAAGAAGAAGAATCTACACGGAGGCCATCAAATTCATCTTCTAAATCAAAAACTGTAAAAAAGAAACGTTGTCCTAAAGGAACCAGAAAAAATAAAGATGGCATTTGTGTTCCTATTTCTATAGCGTCGATTCCTAAAAAAGAGCCCACGCCGAAAGAGCCTACACCAAAAGAGCCTACACCTAAAGAGCCTACACCTAAAGAGCCTACACCTAAAGAGCCTACGCCAAAAGAGCCTACACCTAAAGAGCCTACGCCGAAAGAGCCTACGCCGAAAGAGCCTACGCCAAAAGAGCCTACACCTAAAGAGCCTACTCCGAAAGAGCCTAGTCCAAAAAAACCAGAAACGTCATTATGGACAAAAGTCTATTCTAAAAAACACAATAAATGGTTTTGGTTAAATGAAAAAACAGGTCAAAAAACATGGTATGATCCCATGGAATCCAACCCACACACTGAAAATGTCTATCAAAAACCATTTATTGCAGTTATAGTGCCATTTCGCGACTTGCATGCTGCACAAGAAAGAAAGAAACATCTTGACCGTTTTATTCCAGAAATATCCAATTTTTTATCAAAGTCAAACAAACCATTCCGAGTTTATATAATAGAACAAAGCTCCGACGATCGCAAATTCAATAGAGGCAAACTATTAAATATTGGTTTCAAAATGGCAAAAAAAGACGGTGCACAAATATTCATTTTTCACGACGTTGATTTAATCCCATCCGCTAATTTATTACCATATTACACACAAATTCCACGAAATCCTTGTCATATAGCACGCGTATGGAATAGATATAGTGGCAACAAGGCATATTTCGGCGGCGTAGTTGCATTCTCAGCAAAACAATTCGAAACCATTAATGGGTTTCCGAATAATTTCTGGGGCTGGGGCGGTGAAGACGACGAATTATATTTGCGTGTTAAAGAAACAAATATGCGTATCGATTTTCCAAGAGAAGGTACATATGTCGACATGGAAAACATGAATTTAAATGCAAAATTGCAGTTTCTCCGAACCAATGCAACATTAAAGTGTATGAATAAACAAGAAGTATTAGCTGAACACAAATCGACATGGAAAACTAATGGATTAAACGATTTGTATTATAGTGTATTAAACAAAACCAGACTAGGAAAACATGGAGTAAAATATGAAGTTGACATACAATTGAACGATCATTGGACTGATCAATTATGCATCCTAAACGCACTTACATATGGTAAATAAAAAAACAAATACTATTATTAACTGTAATACAAACATTATTTTTCACCATGAAATAAACTATATAATTCTTCATCTATGGTGCGGTCCTCCATATTATATCCTAGCCTCTCAATATATTTTATTAAATCTTGATAAGTTTCATCGTATTCTTTTACAACTCTATAATATTTATTATTTTGATTATCGGCAAGTGCATCCAACCATTCATGAAATTTCATATTTAACCAATAATCAGATTGCATTTCAATCCAATTGTAAGGATAATCATAATGATATGAGAAATATTCAAACATATTTTTTTTAGTATTGGTTTTTTTTTCTTGCAATTTATGTAATTTCTGCCAAAATTTAGAAATACGACTAATTTGTGTTTCGGTTAACTGGTTCATTTTCAATTATGTTATTATATTATTTAATTTCTATAAATCACAAATACATTTAAATCAATTTTTTTTAAAATATAATGTGTAAATATAATTTCACAAAGGATTTAGATAGTAAACACATAAAATAGTAAAATACAATGTCATACACTACTTATTACGATTATCCTACTCAAACCACTTATTACAATAATTTGTTTGTAATTAAGTTTGCACAATATGAAGACAATACATGCAAAGTCATTGATATGAATGTGTTTATTTTGTATGACCAATCGGACCGTTTGTTTTATGTTTATGGATCTCGTAAGTCTGATGATTATCCCAGACATGAGAATTTTGTAAAATCATTCAAATACATTGATGATATGTGGAATTTTTTGAAAGTAATTATGGACATTGAACAACTTTATGTTGAAACTTATGTTTATAAATTGGACGGTATTAGTGAACACGCTGATTATGATGAATTCGCTTCTGCAACAGATGGTATGAATGAAATTTCAGGATATTGTAAAGAAAAATTTAATAAATACCGTTTTAAAACATATTTAAGTGCTATTTTGTAATTCGCAGAGCTAAGAAAAAAAAGAGACAGGAAAAAACAACAATGATATATTTATTTTATAACAAATATATCATTATTTACTATAAAATGCCAAACATTGGAGAAGGAACATATGGTTGTGTATATAAACCTCCAATCAAATGTGATGACAAATTTGGTTTAAAAAAAGAGGATTATAAACACAAAGTGTCAAAAATATTAACTACGCGCGCAGCAAAAGCTGAAATGGCCGAATTAGCAAAAGTTGACAAGATTGATAATAAACACAAATATAGTTTAGAAAGTCCGGTTATGTGCGATCCCGATGCAAAAGATGCACAATCAAAATTAAAAAAATACAGCTGTAAACCTGCAAAAAAATACGCAAATGAACCTTTTAGTTTATTATTATCTGATTATGGCGGTAAAGATTTACATGAATATTGTGATAATGATGCTAATTCGGCGTTAAGCACACGCAAATTCAACTCTTTTTGGAAAAATGCACTTACACTATTTGAAGGAATTCAGGATTTTTTAGCACACGATTTTGTACATCGCGACGTAAAACCTTCCAACATTTTAATTAAACCGTCTGGTAAAATGGTATTTATCGATTTTGGTTTGTCTGAAAATATACAGGACTATATTAAAAATATTGGAAACAAACACATTCCCAAATTTCATTGGTCATATCCCATTGAATATGCCTATTTTTCTGTAGAACAAGACGTTATCGAAGATATTAGTAATGCAACAGAGAAAGAATTAGCATTAATGGCAGTAAATATCTATAAAAGCGGCGCACTCGCAAGCGGCTTTCAAATGTTAGAAAATAGATTACAGCCATATAAAGGAATTACATATGTAGAACATATTTTAACAGGAATAGAACATATACCTGTATATAAAAATGACATTCCACAAATGATTGATATGAGTTTGCGTTCATTTGACACATATGGCATGGGATTAACATTGAATTTTATGTTAAATTGTTTTTATGATAGTGGATACAAAATGTCTGAACAATTCTATAAATCTATGCATGGATTTTGTATGTCTCTATGTCATCCTAATTTAGCTTTACGTTTAAAAAATATTAAAGAAGTTATTACAGTTTATAAAACTATTCTTAAAGAAAATGGTATTAATATTAAATCGAAATCCACAAAAACTGTCAAACATAATGGGTCATCTTCCGCGAAAACTGTTAAACGTGTAAAATCTATTCGTGAAATTGTTATGCCTAATCCATAAATAACTCTATTGGATCCGCATTTGGTGTCAACAAACACAACGGTAAGAAATGATTATTTATGCACACATCGCGCAGCTCCATTGTCATATCAGTTAAAGCCGTATTTTTCCAATATAATACAAATGGTTTTGTGGCACCGATATGGTCATACACTTTTACATATAAATGTCCAATTGTGCTTTCTGTGAACATAATAGACTGTGTAAATATATGTGGCGCAAAATCGCGTCCATCAAACATAAACGTACTATTCGGTTCATAATCGATTTCCGATAGTAAATAAGTTTTACCTGTTTGCATTCTAATATTAAAATGATAATGAGGCCTGTTGCACATTAGTTAATAAATAATATATACAGCACTATAGGTGTATATTATTTTGTGTAAGGATTTATTCTTAACTACAATAAAATTAAAAAATTGATTTAATAAATGACAAAATACATGTAATATAAAATTAATTTTATATTTATACAAATAAAACACTATCATGAATACTACAACATCGATATTTTATGCTGTGCGAAAAGGTATACGACCTGGTATATATGAATCTTGGGACGAATGTCGCGAACAAATCGATCATTATAGTGGCGCACTATTTAAGAAAACCAAAACACGCGAAGAAGCAGAAGCATATATGAATATAGTTGATGAACCTAGAATTAGGACCAGGTCAATGAGTAAATCCGACCCACAACCATTATTGGATGGATTAGAAGATTTACCACGAGTCTCTAGAAAACCAGTATTATCAGACAACCAACAATATGCATTCGAAAAATATTTGCAAGGCGAGAATGTATTTATTACAGGTCCTGGTGGAACCGGCAAATCCTATTTAATTAAATCTATTGTTGAAGATTTAGAATGTAAAGGTGAGAAATATGCTGTATGTGCGATGACTGGATGTGCGGCCGTTTTACTTGGATGTGGAGCAAAAACGATTCATTCGTGGGCCGGCATCGGCATTGCCAAAGGCACTCAAGAAGAAATAGTAAGAAAAGCCGTCGACAACAAATATACTATGGGTCGTTGGCGCTCTATTAAAACACTAATCATTGACGAAGTTAGTATGATGTCAGTAAAGGTGTTTGAAATACTTGGGATGATTGGTAAATTGACGCGGCGTATGCATTTCTTGCCGTTTGGCGGTTTACAAGTGATTTTCTTGGGCGACTTTTATCAATTGCCTCCCGTTGGTCGGCCGGACGAACCCGAAACTACGCGATTCTGTTTCGAATCACCATTATGGGATCAAACATTCCCTATTAGAAACCGCGTGCTTTTGTCGACGTATTTTCGTCAAAAAGACCCTACATATATAGATATATTGAATCAGGTGCGCGCTGGCAGACTAACCGCGGCATCAGTAAACTTGTTAAACAGTCGTGTAAATGCAGAGCTGCGAGATCCGGAAATTTTACCCACTAAGTTGTTTCCGCGCAACGCAGATGTGCAAAGAGTAAATGAACAAATGTATGCGCAAATTCACGAACCCGAACGCAAATATGTAATGCGACGTCGGTCAGATATTAAAGTACTGATTGATTCTGGCGGAAAGCAAATCTCGCCATTAGACATATATAAATGCGAACAACTAAATGAAACGGACGTAGAAACACAATTCAAAATTATGTTTGAAAATAGCAGTTTAGAAGAGACACTATGTTTAAAAAAGGGGGCATTAGTAATGTGTTTAGCAAACCTAGATGTCGAAAGCGGCATTTGCAATGGTTCGCAAGGAGTCATCGAAGGATTTACAAGCAGCGATCATCCAATAGTGCGATTTTTGAACGGTCTAGTGCTTACCATTGAACCTAAGATTTATCAAAATCAGGATTATCCTAAGTTAGGAATTGAACAATATCCATTAAGATTAGCATGGGCATTTACTATTCATAAATCCCAAGGAATTACACTTGATATTGCGGAAATGGATATAGGATCGAGCATTTTCGAATTTGGTCAAACATATGTTGCATTGTCGCGAGTGAAAAGTTTGGAAGGACTTTATTTAAGCCAATTTAATCCTAAGAAAATTCGAACAAACCCGACTGTCATTGAATTTTATGAACAAATTAAAAATATCAAACATACAGAAGATAATAGTGAAGACGTGGACCCTACAATAAAACGTGTGAATATAAATAAAACTAAAGGGTCATCAACGATTAGAGGATCATCAACTGTTTTAGGATAATTCTTTCAAACAGAATTATTATTAGCAATGATTTTTTTTAATATACAATAATTATAGTAATAGTATATACATTATGTTATTAAGCGAAGAAACGTCCCGTTTGTATGGGGTTCATCAAACACCAATTATATCACAACAAGAACGCACCGACGAATTAAATCAACGTATGCGTACTCGCTTGTATCATACAGGCCCAACTGCACCTATGTTTTCATCGCGTCCTACATCTACCAAATATGATATTATGTCTTTTTCTTCGCCCGCACCTGTACATAATAATGCCGACCAATGGATGGCTCGTACATCGGGGGTCGATACAGAATCCGAATTACGCAATCAAATATATGCATTGCAGCGCTCGTCACAGGCGGTTTATGTGCCCAGTTCGAATTCGGATTTATTCCGCGACGGAACCACAATAGTAAAACAGTTGAATCCTCCCAAACAACCCTATGAATTACTGTTTGCGCAACCCCTGTTTGATAGTAATTTTAATCGTTGGAAAGGTACAGGCACTAATATTGGCGTCGACCGATTTAACAATAGTACACGCACCCAAATGCGACATGTGTAAAACTGCGTGCCTTAATTCTAACCATATACTATATTTTGTCTAACACTAAATATGGTATTACCCGAATTTGAAAACAAATCCATAGTATTTTTGATGATAGCATTTGTTGGTATACTATTTACCATTTATTTGTTTAGGAAATTTGGAAAAAAAGAATTCAGTGAAGGATTTACACAAATGGAAAAATTCATTCTTAAACAAGATGCCGGCTCATATGATGATTTTTATGCGCATATTTATGATGAAATTCATTTGCCATCTAAGAGATGTGACGACGAATTGATGCACATTTTACAGTCGACTAGTGTTGACGAAAATAGTGTTTTCCTGGATGTCGGTTGTGGTACTGGCGAAACACTGAAAATCCTGGGCGAAGCGGAAGGATCACCGCAAAGTTGCTGTGGGATAGACAAATCGAGCGCCATGGTTAGCGCAGCTCAAGACAAATGTGGAACACGTGCCAAAATCAAACACGGTGATGTAACAGATCCCATGCACTATGATCGCAAAACATTCACACATATCTTATGTTTGTATTTTACTATTTATGAAATCGAAGACAAACCCCGATTTTTCGAGAACTGCAAATATTGGCTAAAAAACGGCGGCGTTTTAGTAGTTCATATGGTGGATAAAACGCGGTTTAATACAGTTGTACCGGCTGGAGTACCGGAATTCATCGATAATCCGCAAAAATATGTGCCCGATAGAATTCTAAAATCGACGGTTGATTTTGGCGATTTTAAATATGAATCGAAATATGATTTTTCAAACAGTACTAATGATAGTAGTGTAGTGCTAACGGAAACTTTTACAGATGGGGCAACCCAACATATAAGACAAAATGAACGCAAAATGATGATGGATGATCCGGATACTATAATGAAAATGGCGCAAAATGCTGGATTTACACCTCATGGTAAAATCGAATATAGTGCCGACCCACATCAGCATTTGTATTTGTTTATTTAAAATAAGAAAATATGAATCATAAATTAGAACTCCGAACCATTAACGTAGTTAATGGTGAGGTACAGGAAGGATCATAATGGAACAACGTTCCCTTATTATATATAGTATATGCAAACACACACATATAGTAATGGATTTCGCCTCATATATGAACCATCACTATCTGGCTCTCAAGAAGCAACAGTCCAAGTATTTTGTGATATAGGCAGCATACATGAACCTCAAGAAAATCGCGGTGCTGCGCATTTCATAGAGCATATGTGTTTTACCGGCACTCCTTCTATGCCAGATGCAAAAGAAATCAACAACATATTTGATATGGGCGGTGCATCCGTAAATGCATACACAAGTAATCGCAACACATGTTATTATGCAACAGGATTGTATGACCAAGTCGACACTTTTATACAAACATTTAGCGATATGCTATTAAATTCTACATTCAACCGCGACATATATAATAGAGAACATGCAGTTGTACGCGAAGAATTAATTAAAGATGAAGACGATCCAGAAAGAATCATGTTAGAAAATGCCGATAAGATTCTTTATGCGGGTTCGCCATATGCATATCCTGTAGATGCCACCGAATATCATAAAGGACCAAAAGCACTCAGTTACGAAAATGTAATTAACATTTACAATACTTTTTATGTGCCGTCGCGTTTTATACTAAGTGTATGTAGCAAGGAATCGTTCGCCACTATCAAACACTATGTAGATGCCAGTTATTTTGTAAAACCGTTATTACGCAAAGGTGCAACAGTGCTGCATATACCACCACTGGTACTATCGGTGGCGCCGCAAAATGAACCCATATATAAAATACATCGCAAATCGGGTGTTTCAGCCACTTATGTTGGCATCGGGTTTCGGACATGTCCCTACACTCATGTAGATAAATATCCACTGAAAATATTAAAAAATATTATTGGTGGGAGTATGAGTTCGCGATTATTTGTATTATTACGAGGGGAAAACGGCTTGTCATATTCATCATCGGCGGTGTGTACATATTTTGAACATATAGGTGATTTTAAAATGTATGCCGATAGTGATTCAAACAAAGTATTTAATAATCATGGTAAACCGGGGCTTTTTGTATTAATTACGCAGCTTATTAGTGATTTATTGAAACATGGGGTAACGGATGAGGAAATGGCGCGTACTAAGAATTTGTTAAAAAGTCGGATGCGATTAAAAGTGGAAGATAGTGAATATATTGCTGATAAAAATGGCAAACGTTTACTATTGGGAATTCCGTATATTGATCATCGAAGGGTATATGACACATATATTAAACCTGTAACTAAAGCGCAAGTAAATGCGTGTATTCGCAAGTATTTTTGTCCACAAACAATGGTTATATCAGTTGTAAGTAATAGTGTGGAGGCATTACGAAAAAACACATATGAAAAATATGTAAAACAAATAAATTGGATGTAACAATAATTATGGTTTTAAATAGTAATACAATAAAAAAGGTGTGGAGACTTTTAACCCCATCTTATACCTTTTTTATTTGCCTTTAGCTAAGTTCGTGATTCCAGTTCATGCTTCCAGTTCATGCTTCCAGTTCGCATATTTTATATGCTTTACCAGTCCTCATCGGGATCGGCAAATCTGCACTCAGGGTTTGCCTTGATGCAAGCGCGAATTCTGGCAATTTCACGAAGTTCACCAGCAGTTTTAACCTTAGGCTTAGCTGCTTCTTGTGCTCTGCGTTCAGCCTCTAAGCGCTCGGCTTCAGCTTCCTTGCGCTCTTCTTCTCTCTTCTCTGCTTCTCTACGCAAAGCCTCTCTGCGCTGTCCCTCAATGGTGTTGCGCTCGCGCTCCTCGTAATCTCTGCGAGAGAGATAAGGACGTTGCACAGAGTTAGCAACAACAGCAGGTCTAGGAACAGGAGGAGGAATCGCAACAGCTCTAGGAGGAGGAGTAGGCAACGAATTCGCAACTCGTGCATAACTATTGCCAGAGGGCTTGCAGAGAACAGGCTTGTCCTCTTCTTCTTCGAGGAGAGCAAACTTGTTGTTGCTAGAAGGTTTCTTAGCAGCAGCAGGGGCAGCAGGGTGAGAAGGGACGGTCGCTTGCGCTGTAGCAGTCGCACGCTTTTGGTTGTTGCGCTCTCTAACCTCGCAGCGAGAGATAGTGTGGCCAAATCCATGACAGTAACGGCACTCAGTTGCCAACAAAATGGGGCAAGTGATGGCGGACTTGGGGTCCATGGAGGCACGCACATAGTGCGAGTTATAAACGGAGGCAGGCTTCTTGGCGTCGAAGCAGATCTTGCAAAAGGGGGTACGAGAGTTAGACATTGTACTATAAAGACTATAAGGAGTTCGTTCGATAATTCGAAAAGTTAAGTGTTCAATAAATTTATATTTTTGATTTATATTAGAAATATAAAAAAGGGATTCAATTTTTTAGGGGAACCCATGGTTCCCCTAGGACCCCTCCTTTTATGGTTTATAAAAATTTAATATACTCTGCTTATTTTGTCGGTTATAAAAATACATTATACACTTTATTTTATATGTTAAAAAGGAGGGGTCCTAGGGGGAACCATAGGTTCCCCTAAAAAAAATTGATGTTTTCTTCGACATTATTTTCTAGGACTTTTAAAAACTTTTAAAATAACTTTTTAATTATTATTATCACTAATATACAGTCATAATTCATACACTAAAATCATGTCATATTATGAAGATAATTGTTGCGCTATTTGTTTAGAACAAATCAACACTAATACTTGCAAAAATCATATGTTTACTGATTGCGGGCATTTATTTCACACAAAATGTTTCCTACAAAATGCAGCAAGAAATGGGTATCATTGTCCAATGTGTAGGACCGAATTAGCCGATGCTATTAAACCCCAAGAAGACGCGCTTCAAGACGAAGAACCCAACGAAGATATTTTATCAGATACACTATCGACCAGTTCATCAAACACTGATTATGGAATGGATTTCAGCAATCATGTTCGACACGATCATGTATGTTTATCAATTACAGAAATAACTAATAAACTGTTGCAAAATGGTATTACTATGCGCGATGTCCTTGCATTATTTATAGGACCGCACGTGAATCATTTGGAAGATTGCGATGAATTTAATGTTACATCTATGCGGCAAATTAATCGATTGATAGAAAAGATTATAACAAATCGATTAGATAGTAATTCATCGAATGCATCGAATGCTTCAACATAATAAAACAGGTCATACATAATTATTGTATTACTTGTGTTTTTTGTATGATAGTAAAAATCCAGGAAACCCTTCGAAATATAGCAATCCTGAAGAAACTTGCGATTCCTTTACTATCGGGACTAAAAATAAAAGTGGTTAAAATAAAAAATTTTTGGTGTTCACCAATTTATATTTATTAATTGGTAGGTTATTTTGTATTATTAAATATTAAAGTGTAATGGCTGATTATAACTAGTTGCACCATAAAACATACTACGTATATTGGTAACATTACGCATATCAAAATGCAATGGCTGATTAAATCTAATTGCATCGCAAAACATCCAACTCATATCGGTTACAGAACGCGTATCAAAGTGTAATGGTTGATTAAAACTAATTGCATCAGAAAACATCCAACTCATATTAGTTACAAAACGCGTATTAAAATGCAATGGCTGATTAAATCTAATTGCATCGCAAAACATCCAACTCATATCGGTTACAGAACGCGTATCAAAGTGTAATGGCTGATTAAAACTAATTGCACCATAAAACATATGCGACATATCAACAACATTGCTTGTATTAAAATTTAAGGGTTGATTGAAAATAGCTGCAAAACTAAACATATAAGACATATTAGTAACATTGCGTGTATTAAAGTTTAATATAAAATCTTGCTCACAATAATAAAACATTTTCGACATATTAATAACATTACGCGTATCCCAATTTAATACGATCGGTTTAATAAATATTCCTTTTATATCTTTTATATCTTTAAATAACTCAGACATATCTGTTATTTGGCTTGTATTCCACGATCCAATATCGCCTGTATTTTTAGTACCATTAAAATAATTTTCAATGGCTGATCTTAATTCTTTTTTCGAGGTAAATACTTTCATTTTGGCTTTTTTGTTTTTTATATTTTACATAAAAAACAAATCAATTTTTTAAGAGCGCAGCTCTTAAACCTATTCATAAAACTCGTGAAAATCGTCACATAATAATGGTAACTTTTAATTTATTTTATATAATACATAAAACAACATCAATTTTTATTTATTAATTGGTAGGTTATTCTGCATTTCGAATAATTATTATCTTGGACTAATATAATTTCTAAGCCAAATACGTGGTTATGCGAATAAAGGCAAAATAAAACAGGTCATACATAATTATTGTATGACTTGTGTTTTTTGTATGATAGTAAAAATCCAGGAAACCCTTCGAAATATAGCAATCCTGAAGAAATTTTAAAATCCTTTACTATCGGGTCTTAAAAGTGCAAAGGTTTAAAATAAAAAACTTTTTTATTTTTAATTTATTTTTTCTTGTCATAAAAATTTAACTATTAATAAAGCAACTTTATGGCAACATTACCAAGGATTTGCTTAACTTTGATTATAATTTTTAAGTTAAATATCATTGATTTTTCTTTTTAATAACGTGAACTCATCATCTAATTTTTCTACTTTTACTCCTATTTGTTCTATGTTATCATTATTTTTTTTTAAAATTTTATTCATTGTTAAAGCTATGTCCAACATTTCGTCAATTGTATCATCATAATATACGTCTTTTTGTTCTTTTTTTGGTTTTGGTTTTGGTTTTGGTTTAATATCTAGTGTTTTAAAATTGTTTGAAAAAAATAAATTTATAAAAGATCCCCACCATTTCATTCCACGGACTTTATATAAAGCTTCTTTTAACATTTCTTCTGCTTCTTGTAATGTTGTCTCTGAAAACTCTAGTGTTTCATTTTGTTTTTCAAGTTCATTTAATATTTCTCTTCCAGTAAATATAGACTTTTCTATTGTTTCTTCGTCCATTTACTATTAAATTATATTTTTCTATACAAGATACTCTTCGTGCTAAAATAAACAAGTTTTCTACGCCAAATACGTGGTTATGCGAATGAAGGCAAAATAAAACAGTCCAAACAGGAAACTTTTCAGTGTGATCCCATAGAGATTCAAATTACCATCTTCATTATAAATATGCAAAAACGCCAAATATTTAAACATCATCGCGCTAATAAAAGGCATTTGAAACAGGAAAAACATCATACCAATTAGGACCGGCACCTGGATTTCATCATATAGACTTGTAATGAGCGATTCCTGGTGTTTGGCACGGCGATGTTCTTCGGTTAGCGAGGACAGCTTCCCTTCATATTCGCGCAAGTAATCGGTGGTCAATTTGGGTTTAGGAATATAGTTGGGTACTATTTGCTCGTCTTGTTCGAATGATTCGGGATTTGAAGGGATCCCGCGATTTACCATATGTGGAGGAGGTGGAGGCATTCCTTCACCACTAAATCCTCCCATGCCACCCATAGTCCCGAATCCCATGTCTAATCCCATATCCACAGTGTTGCCGTTTTTTTTCATTTCAGACACACTAATTGTGGGCAATTGTCTATTGGTGGGCTCCGGAATACCATACGGATTTTGATGAATATTCATGGGTTGATATTGTGTCGAAGAGGCTTCCGGCAATTCACTGATGCGGGTAATGTCATTTCTTTGTTGTGTATTCATAATAAAAGCTATACAACAAAATACTATAATTAATGGGTCTAATTAAGCGAATAAAAAAATAATGCATAAATGCCTAAACATAAATTGATTTTTTTTACAAATATATTATATTTATACAGCGTTTAATTCAATTAAGCGCAAATCTAAAGCTTCTTTTAACGGAACCGGGTTTGCATACAAATTAATTTCATCTTTATATATTTTTTCTTTACCTTCGAATATTGTAATAAAATAATTAACATAATTTAATGCCTTCTCTATATCATTTTTTATAATACATGTATCTTGTTTGAAAATTATTAATGCAATATCAAATAATCTGTATTTACATGCAGCAATAAATGCATTCTCTGAGTGTTCATCGCGATGACATAAATTTGCTTTGCCTGTTTCTATTATTACCAATGCGTTATTTTTTATATTATCTATAATTTGTTTTTTGTGTTTCTTATCAAGTGTAATAAATACAGAATTTGAATTCATATAATCCAATGTTGATAATAATGGTGTCGTACTTGTTCGGTTAAAGTCATATGCAGTACTTGTCATATCTACACCCAAATTTATTAATTTTTGAATAATTTCGGTTGGATAATTTCTATTACATGCCATAATTAATAAATTTGTATATTGACACGGTTTAATAGTAACATCAATATTGCGATCTAATAATAAATTTGCTAACTTTTCAGATTTTTTATTTGGAGAATGTCTCAAAACATTATATATTGCGGTTGCTTCATAAAATAAATCTTTTTGATTTATATTGATATTATATTTTGGTAATAATAATTCTTCAACAACATTAACACATTCATGTTCACATGCAATCATCAATATTGTTCCGCCATTTGTTCCAACAGGTTCATTTAAATCTAAAGGAACGCTTAATGTTTGACTTTCTTGTATGCTGCTAATTACTATTTTTTCACTTTTTTTTCCAATACTTTTAAATATAGATTTAACAGTTAATGCTTTCGACTTTTTAGGGTTAGGTTCCATTTTTTTTGTTTTACGCGCAGGTTTAACTTTATCTGTTTTTTTTGTTTTACTCATAGATTTTAATATAAAATAAAATTATATTATAAAATGAATCAATTTTTTTAGTAATTATCGCTAAAATATTTCCTCTTTAAGGGGATCCTTAATAACTACTGTTTTTTTAGTTTTATCGCGTTTTGTAGGAACCGTTTTGTATTCATAACATTCTTCACCAAATTTATATATTTTACCGTCCATTTCGGATATTACAGGTCCATTAAATCGAATACAATTTTTTCCATGACACACATGACGAAACATCGATGCCAAACCTATTCCTAAAATAATCGATAGTAAAACTTGACCCAATGAGGTATGTATTAAACGTTTAATATTCATGCGTGTTCTCTATATAGAACGACTGATAAGTTCTTATAGAACGACTGACAAAGTTCTTATGAAATAACTAAAATAAAGAATTTATATAGTGATATAAACACAAAACATAAAACAATATAATTGTATTTTTACTATGTCAAAACAAAGCAATAGTAAGCCCATTAAGGGCAAATCAAAAACCTCATTTTCACGCGAAAAAAGATATGCAAATTCAGAAATGGATATTAAACTAAATGACGCACGTGAAAATACATATGCCATGAAACGGGGTCAAGAACGTATTGCCAATATTAAACAATATAGTGGCGATAAAAATGTAGATGAGGTACTACGCAAATTAGAAGCAAAATTAAATATACATGTAGAGGAACCCGAATTAGATAACTCAGATTTAGATGTAGATTCTGTAGTTAATAAAAATGAGCCAATAGACAACTTAACATTGTATATTTATCCTCAACTTAATTTGCAATTTCATAATATACCACTTACTTATAATATAGACAATTTGTTGCGCGAATTCAAACAATATGGTGAAATTAACTATATAAAAACTACTGTTGTATCTGATTTTTGTGTTGCTACTATAGTGCCAATATGTTGGAACGAAGAATCCGATGAAATCGTTTTATTACAACATAAATTGTTTAATAGTGCAAATGGACGCGTTCCATGGCAAAATGGCATTTACATTACTATAGATGAAAATCAAATACAGTCTACTTGGGGAAATAAAATTATTGTATGAACTGTCTTTTTGTAATTTTAGTATAGTATATTATATATATAATGAATGGTCCTCGTAAATATTCAGATTTAACTAATGAAATAAAAGAATTATGTGAAATTAACGATAGTAATAAAAACACTTATGAAAATGAAAATAATACTCTAGCACATGACATGCGCAATTGCGTTGAACGTGAAAATAATAAAATAATATACAAAGGTCGAATTAAAAAACTACATAATAATTTAACTCCATCCGAAAAAGAAAAAAATACGTATGATGTTTTTGCTGATACATATGTAAGATTATTACAAAATACTATGTCACCATATACTGCAAATTTAATGGCTAGCGATAGTAAAGGCATTGACAAAATTATTTATATGGATCTTGTTAATTTATTTGATGAGTTAATGCGGAGTACTCGTGGCGGTCGTCGTCATAAAAAAAACAAAACAAAGAAAAGCAAAACAAGAAAAAATAAAACTAAACATCGTAAACAATAAAAACACCATTTTACTCCATTTTATGTGCAGAAACATAAAATTGATTTGATGAATTTCTTTGCTTTAATTAATTAAACCTAACAAATACGTTAAATAAAATAGCATAGATATATTTACATTTACTATATATCCAACATATAACTATGTCAGCATACGAAGATTTTATGAAAGCACATCGTTTGCCTACAGATTCGCAACAAACTGTTACGCATACGCGCATTGGATATATGTCTGAAAATAAAGACGAAGTTATTTATGGTGGTAAATTCAATATTCCCGACGAAGATTACGAGCAGTTTATGCAACTCTATCATAAACATGTCATCGTAGATGGCAATCCTGAGTATTTGACCGAAAAACAGCTCGATTATGGCATGATCGCCGTTGATCTTGACCTACGTTATGCAGCCAATGTAAAAAAACGCATGCATACTCAAGACCATATCCAATCCCTCATCACCATTTATTTAGGAGAATTGCAATCGATGTATCAAATTCGCGATGAACCCTTCTACATTTATGTAATGGAAAAACCAGACATAAATCCTGTAAGAAATCCGGAAAATGGCGAAATAAAAATGGTAAAAGACGGTGTTCACTTGTTAATCGACGTGTTTGCCGATAGAAAAACACAGACTATGTTGCGCTCGGCTGTTATTGAGAAAATCAAGACAGACGAATATTGGTCGAAGTTGCCGATTACAAATGATTGGAATGCAGTGTTTGACGAGGCAATTAGCAAAGGCGTAGTAAATTGGCAATTGTATGGCAGTTGCAAACCGAAAAACCAAGCATATCGTCTGACTCGCGTTTATAAAAACATATTCGATCCCGCGGATAATGAGATTTGTACTAATGAAATGCCGATAAGCGAATATTTTGACTTGTCTAGGAAAATTGAACAACTATCGGTTCGCACTTCAAAAGGAAATAAATATATGATGTCTAGTCAATTTATGAATGCTTATAATGCGGATGGCGGTGCGTCTGGGGCTGGTCCAACAAAAAAACCAGCAGTCCTACGGGAGGTTGCATCTTCTTATTATAGTGGTAATGGTAATGTGCCTATTGAGGCGATTTTGGCAATAAGGTCACACGACGAATTAAACGCGCTGGTTAACCACACTATGGAACAACTAGAAGCGCGCGATTATGAGCTATTAGAAACTCATAAATACACGATGGTTCTGCCCGAGACGTATTACGGCGAGGGCAGTTATGATAAATGGATTCGCGTCGGTTGGGCGCTTTTCAATACTTGTCCTAGTTTATTATTTGTGACTTGGGTCGCATTTAGTGCACAGAGCCGCCGTTTCCAATTTCGCGATATTGCCGATTTGTATGACAGATGGCAACGTTTTGATGGTAAATCCGAAATTTGTTTAACTCGGCGTTCTATTATGCATTGGGCAAAACAGGATGCTTTTACCAGATTTAAGGAAGTCCAAGACAATAGTGTCGATTATTTCATCGAAAAGTCGATTGATGGAAATGATTTTGACCTGGGGGATGTAAAATCCAGTCGCAAGGACACTTCGGACCACGATATTGCGTGTGCTCTCAAACAGTTATATTCAGACCAATATGTGTGTGTCAGTGTCAAAAACAATATTTGGTATCGATTTATGAATCATCGCTGGATTGAAAATGATTCGGGCACTACTTTGCGCAAATCCATGTCAGAAGAATTGCGCAAAATTTACAGGAAAAAGAGTAAGGATTTGGATATGACGATTGACGCTATCATGGACCAAGACGATTCAGACCCGCGTATTAAGCGGCTAAAAAAGCGCCAAGGTCGCATTTGCGAAATTATTAATCGTCTGGGTGATTCGTCAGACAAGGATCATATTATGAAGGAGGCAAAGGAGCTCTTCTGGGATCAAAGTATCATAGAGAAGCTAGATACGAATCCTTATTTATTGTGTTTTAATAATGGCGTAATTGATTTTAAAGAAAAGACGTTTCGTCGCGGTTATCCTGAAGACTATATTTCAAAGTCAACAAATATCGATTATATTCCTTTGAACGAGGCGCGCGATGGTAAAGTGATCGCGGAAATTAATGATTTTATGTCGAAGTTGTTCCCTCGTGAGGATTTACGGCGTTATATGTGGGAACATTTGGCTTCGGTGTTAATCGGTACTCAAAAACAGACATTTCATATGTATTTGGGCGAGGGTCGCAATGGAAAGTCGGTGCTTACAACGCTGATGGATGAGCTGCTTGGTGAATACAAGGGTGTTGTGCCACTATCGGCGATTACTCAAGACCGCCAGAAAGTCGGCGGCACATCGGCGGAGTTAGTAATGTTGAAAGGTGTTAGATACGCGGTTATTATGGAACCATCGAAAAAAGATGTAATTTTAGAGGGTCCGCTCAAACAGTTTACTAGTGGTTTAGACCCTATTCAGTGCCGTGCGCCTTATATTGCCAAGCCGATTGAGTATTATCCTCAATTCAGCTTAATTTGCTGTTCGAATGTGCGTATGGAAATTAAGACACAAGACTTTGGTACATGGCGCCGAGTGCGCGAGGTGCCGTTCGAAGCACTCTTTACCGAGAATCCTGTGAAGGACGACCCAGATAAGCCATTTCAATACAAAGTTGACCCTACTATTGTAGACAAATTCCCACAATGGAAATATGTGCTAATGGCAATGTTAATCAATGTGGCGTTTCGCACCGAAGGCAAAGTGTCAGATTGCGAAATCGTGGCCGCCGCCAGTCGTGCTTATCAGGAGAGTCAAGATTTCATTGCCGAGTTTATTCGCGACAAGATTGTTATTGCGAAAGACGGCAAGATTAAGAAACAGGAGCTCAATAGTGAATTTACTATTTGGTATATGAATACTTATGGTAAAGGAGCGCCGAATGCAAAAGAGGTGCATGTGTATATGGACAAGAAATTCGGCAAGTCGGAGCGTAATGGTGGCATTTGGTTGGGAGCGCGCATTAAATATGAGCGCGATGAACATATGGCAGCGGCATTTAGTGGATCGAATTCAGTGACGTCATCACGCGCCGAAGAAGAAGAATTAGATGATGGATTTGAAGACAATATTGATGTTTAAAAAAAACAAAAAGAAAAAAGGGAAATTATAGTTTTTTTACTATTATTTTTATAAAATTGATTCATTTTTATAAACAAAAACAAGAAAACAAAAACAAAACTTATTAATTTTAACACGAACCACACCAAATATGATATTTGAAATCCCCCATTCTCAGGTTCCAGATCATATTAAAACCTCGGCAAGATATATTGAATTTTGCCAATTATATCCCGAATCTACACATTTCATGGTAAATGGATTATGTTATACACCATCTATCGATTCCAATCAGGACATCACAAAAATTCTAAATTTCGATTTCATTTATGGATTATCTTATGATTATAAAGTCAGTTTCTTAGTTAATACTTATAAATACTATTTGACAGCATTTGAACCATTTCACATACCCAATTTTAATTCCTGGTTGGGAACACAATTACAGGCACTATTCATATATAATAAAATCGATATTTGGATTGAATGCGCGCGTAATCACTATGACGAGTTGCTCGATGCCCTAGAATATATGTTTGAATCGCCCTTAAAATGCGGCAATAATGAAACTATATTAGTTTATACCATTGAAAGCAATAATATAAATATGTTTCGCAGATGCATCTATAAATATGGATTGTATGAAAGAATTGACCATGTACATTATTATATGCCACAAATTACACAATTAAATCGCGTTGAAATGTTTAAAATATATGCTGATTATGCCATAGAAAAACAACTGCCTTTGAAATTTCTATATCAAAGTAGTAAGTCGATTCAGCATTTAAAATGCGAAATGTTACATTATGTGTATTCACATATGAATTTAACCGGATTAAATTTTATTTATGATTATAATACAGACATTGAAGTTATTCGGTATTTGCATACGCGCATTAGCAAACCGATTCATGCAAAAACCATTTTCATTAATGCATTAAAGACATGGGCAACTACAGTTGATATTGTGAATGAATTAATGGAATTGCTTGAACAAAATATCGCTTCACTATTAAATCATTCGGAAATAATTAACATTTTCAATAATATTATAAGAAATGATAATCGCGAATTGATGAATTTATTGTTTAAAGCCGGATTTACTATATCAGACACCATGTATGCTTCTTATTTAAATTTAATAAAAGGTAAGCGATACATTAATATTACTCCTGCGTATATTAGAATGCATTGTAATAGAAATCAAATAGTAAATTCGACAGAAATAAATAGATTTATTCAGGAATTTGAATCGATGGCTATGTAAAAAATAATTTATTTATATGTTTATTCTCACTTTTTTCATAATTAATATATATTATATTAATTATGAAAACCCGTAAAAGAAAAAATAGAGGATCTACACGAAAGAAAGGAGGTTCTTCACAAAAAGTAGCACGGGCATCAGCTGCTTTGCACGAAGAACCTGGATATTCTTTTTTTTCTAATATAGAAGAGCTTCGATCTGCAATAATAAATTATTTTAAAAATCCAGAATCGCAAAACGAAGTTATACCAAAATATGGACATATAAGTAATTGGGATACTTCTAGAGTTACTTCTATGAGAGAGTTGTTTCAATACATTAATTATGGTCCGGGTATTCTACACGAACCTATAACTTTAAATTGGAATACATATAATGTAACTGATATGTCATATATGTTTAGTGACTGTAAATTAGATATTCATATTAATTTTAACGATACATCTAATGTTAAAAATATGTTAGGTATGTTTAATAATAATACGGTTTTTAATAGTCCCTTAGATAATTTAGACGTTTCGAATGTTATAAATATGGCATTCATGTTTGACGGAGCAACCAAGTTTAATCAATCTTTAAATAAATGGGAATTGTATGAAAATGTTAATACTTATCGTATATTTGGTAACTCTAATAATTTTAATACAAAAAAATATAAAATGGCATTTGATAGAATAAATAATTGTTTTATGTGGTATTATCGTAAAACAATCGGTAAAATAGACTTATCAGTGTTGTTACCAGAAGTATTTACATTTGATGAAATGAATAAAACTCTTCCACAACTGTTACCATCTTATGTTTACATATATATTTCCAATTTGCTTGATACTAAACGTAAAAATAAAATACAGTCGATTCGTGCAAAAGGATTACCTTTAACATCAGAAGAAAAAAAACAACAAAATGATTATACAATTGATGTTTCTCGTGGATTACATGATCCAGACGTAATTAAAGGTATATCTGAATATATAAACCCAAATTACACTGATTTTCCATATGAAGGTTATCAAGAATATGCGGAAGAATACCGGGATTCAGAATCCCAGGATTCTGAATCCCTAGATTATGAATAAAGATTTATTATAATTTTTCATACAGTATTATGTGCGGCTAATAGTGCCATATTTGTTTTTTTCGGTATTTGTGTAGTGGCATATGGCACTTTAATGAGGGTGCATTTTCCCATAAAACAGTCGCCACATTTAACGGCGAAACCGGGAAAATATGCGGATACTATATTGTGTCCATCGAAAGATAATACAGTGCAATAATTTTGCAGACTTAGCCAATGTGGTTTTGAAGCATCGGCATACATTTTCATATCGTTTTCGTCGACGGTAATTTTGTTTTTGAGTTTTAATTCATCGATGTATTTTTTGGCATGTAAGAGATCGACAAAACAAGCCGATGAATTAAAGTATTTTTGCGTTTCCATTTTATAATAATATATTGTGTATTTGAATTATTATTATATGTTATTTTTGTAATTTATTTTTTGTAGGATTTGTTTTGTTGTGTTTTAGTCTTTCTTCGTAAACCTTTACAATTGAATCAAATATAATAGTATTAATAACTTCATATTAATTATGTATATTTAAACTTCACAACATATAATTATAATAACCTTCATTAAATAATTTTACATCAGCAATTATAACTTTATTGTCTTTTCTTTTCTTAAACCATTTATGTATTTGTATGCGTGTTAATAAATTTATACCATTACTATGTACATCATCCCATTCTAGACAGTATTTTATAGCATCTACAAATTCTTTTATATTTTAATTATATAAACCAATTACTTTATTATCATATGTATCAACATTTGCATCAAATGCGTTTAATGATAAATAACTAATAAAATTATTAAACAATTTTAATTTAACAAAAATGCCAAAAAAATTGATTCACTAATTATAAATAACATTAGTAATATAACATAATAATTTTTTCAAATGAATTTAATTCATAAATCTGTTAGCGAAGTAGTTTCACTCGGTATTCCTATCCGTATTGTTAAAAATAACGGTGAATTCGCTCCAAAATGGAAAAAATTCGAAGATGGCAAACGTAACGTTCATGTATTTGGGGGTTACATAATTTATGAAGATCATAGACCTTCTTTTAAATAATAAGATTTGGCCCCTCTTACATCCCTTTCTAGATTAGCACTTACCCAGATCGTTTTTTCTTGAATCTGTTATTTTTTTTATACTTAAAAATGAGAATTTTAATTAATAAAATTATATGTTGTAACATAAAAAACAATTAATGAAATACTGAGAAAATGAAAGTTAAATCCAAATAAATTTCTGATTTTTATTTGGATATTCTTCCAAACTTTTTGTTTTAAGTATTTCAATTTCTTCATTCGATATATTTGGGTTTTCTATTAATTCATCGTTCCATCTATGAAAATAATGACTATCTAAATAATAATATAATAACATTATTGAATTTCTTTTAATTGTGTTTATCTTTTGTAACCCATCCCCATTTTCTATACTATTTGTTATAAAATCAATTAGTGACTGATTATATTCGAATTCATTATAAAGTTGTACTATTGTAATTTTTTTATCTATATAATTAATTATTGGTCGTAATGCGTGATTAGAAACTTCAATATTGCGTAAAGTTGATACTAAGAATGTGTCATCTTCTAAGTATTTTGATAAAATAAAGATATCTGGTGGGAAGTCACATGCCATTTTTTTGTATTTTGTATATTTTGTTATTGTTAAAACAAATTAATCAATTTTTTAGTTTTAATTTGTCGATATTATTTATTAAATTAAATAAAATATTTGTCTTCTTACAATAATGCCTTTGATGCAATAATGCTTAAAGTTCCCAGCACTTTCCAAATATCTAATTTCTCATTGTCAAACAGCATGCCATACACATAAGACATAATAATGCCCGTATATGACAAAATAGAATATGTGCCCGTTTCTAAGCGAAACGACGCATAAAATCGCAAAAAATATCCTACAGAACCAATGATTCCATTAATGGCCGCTGCCGCGGCCACTCGCACATTATCTAATTGTTTGACGACTTGCCCCCAAGATCCGCCATTTTCATAAAACACATATGTAGTCATCGCAATAGCGCCAAAAATATAAGAAATAAATACATGGTTCCAATGATTATTTGTATGAACACGATGAACCAAGAAATAAATAAATGCCTCCGTTAGTGCGGCCAATAGTATCATGCCTAATCCATAAATGAAATTAGGATTATTAGAACCATGTATTTCATGGCCTAAATTCATATAGGATTCTTTGGCGGATTTTTTCTCATTTTTATTCTGATTTTGGTCTTGGTCTTTTTTATGAATATTATAATTAGCATTATCTTGTGTATTTGGAAAAGTTTCATGAGAATGAGCAGCATCTCCACTATGGGCATAATTACTATATATGAAAAACGCCAATGCCAATAAAACAAAGAAATATGCATTGTTCCACATAGTCCCCGATAGTAAAAGAATCATCAACGGATATGTGTTAAATATTGCGAATGATACTCCGGAATCAAGATTACGAAATCCTTCATATGAAAAATATATGTGTGAAAAATTCACTAAAGCCAAAGCGATCGCATCGTAGGAAAAAATGTTTTTCTTGACAAACACCCAGTCAAAAAATAGCATAGACATGCCAACATAAGCCACTAAACGTGTCCACATCTGCAACGTCATTGATATTCCTATTTTTTTTACAAATATTGGATAAAGACTCAATAGTGATTCAGACCCGATCTTTGCTAATGCGGGTAAAAAACTCATTTTCTATACATAATATTCATACAAGGTTATTATATAAAAAACAAATAGTGTGTTATTATTATAGAATATGCTAATAGTGAATAATTTCGTTATGTTATGTAAATACTATTTTTCATATTCGCAGTTAAAGATCGATTATGAATTGTCGGAAGAAGATAAAAAAGAGTTATATGATTTGGATTTTTATTGTGGTTGTGCTTGTTGTTATTTGTGTGAACAATGTGGATTATTTATATCACGTCCACTAAAAGTTTTATAACGGTCTCTCAAATTTTTTCTATTTTTTGTTTGCATTCTAAATACATTAAATATAGTTCTTCATATGTAGGTGTAATATCAGTCCATTTACCATCAATAAATGCTGTTGCCATCCATGGTTCATTATCCATATAGTATTGCCTATAAATATCTTCTTCGTATAATTTTTTTATGTTAGCAACCGTGATTTCTCTCGACTCATATATAAACTCATATATATAACTATAAATTTCAGTCAGTACGTTTTGTGTAACCTCGTCGATGGTTCCTTTGCCGAATATTTGTTGTAACCATGGACGTTTATAACAGGGATGCGCCAAAGAAATAATATAAGGAATAATTGGTTCAATTGTAGTCATATTTTATTATTATTTTGATTTATTTACTATATTATAAAACATAATATAAAAAACAATCAATTTTATAAGGGAACTCGTCGTTCCCTTATGATCCCATACTATTAAGGGCAACAAAAGTGCCAACTTAAAACTACTTTTATTGTTTTCTCATTAACGAGTTCTCTTAATAGTATGGGATCATAAGGGAACGACGAGTTCCCTTATAAATTAAATACAAAATATAATTTTACTAACACAATTACTGAAAAATACAAACATATACCGCTGATGGTCTAGTTAATGTCGTTAAAAACATAAAACGCTAATCTGATGTTGAAAAAGTTAAAAAAATGTTAGATAGTGGTGTCGACCCAAATGGTAGATGTTATTATGAAAAAAGAACACCTTTGATACTATGTATTTATTATTTACAATATGCAATTGAAAAAAATCCTAAAATATTTACTGGTAATACAAAACATATAATTAAATATTATACAGAACTTATTGACATATTATTAGATCCTAAATATACTGTTGATGCAGGTTTGGTAGAAAACGACGGTGATACTGCATTAATATTAGCTTGTAGGTTTGAATTCAGAGATGTTGCAAATAAACTATTGGCACGTGCCGATTCAAATCCAGGTGCTAAAAATAATCATATAATGAATGCATTTATATGGGCTTGTAATAGAATGCCCGATGTTGCTTCAAAAATATTAGATGTATGTCCATCTATTGTGGAATATTTTGGTTTTAGACATTTTATTAGCGGAGAAATTAAAAAAAAATTTAATGAGATAAAACAAATGTTAGGGAACGCAAAATAATACGAAAAAAATAATGTATAAGAGATGGTTTAAGGGGTAAGACATTTTTTAATGTATTATTATTATATAGCAAAATGTCGAAAACAAAAAAACAAAAAAAGATTCGTTATGGTAAAAAAGGAGGTTCCTCGAAGACAATAAAGAATATAGCAAAAAATTTAGTTGATGATTATACAAACCAAGCTATGAAAAATATTAGTGTACAGATAAAAAAAGATATTGCAATTCCAAAAATTAAAGAAAATAAAATTGATTTAACTAATATTAAAGAAAATAAACAAATAGTACAAAATACAAACAAAATGATAACAGATACTAATAAACTTTCTGATTTTATTAAACAAATTCCAGAAAAAGATGATATTAAAGATGCGGTTGAAGAATTTAAAGAAATGTTAGATAATGGGGCTGACCCAAATGGTAAAACTTATTTTGAAAAAAGACCACCTTTAATAATATGTATTTATTATTTACAACATGCAATTGAACACAATGATGAAATATTTAATGGTAAAAAAAACACAACTAAATACAAAAAATACTATACAAAACTTATTAATATATTATTAGATCCTAAATACAATGTTGATGCTAGTTTAGTTGATGAAAATGGAGAAACAGCATTAATATTAGCTTGTGGGTTTGAATTAGAAAACATTGCAAATAAACTATTAGCACGTACCGATTCAAACCCTTGTGCTATAAGTAAATATAAAAAAAATGCATTTATGTATGCATGTAGTAGCAGAATGTCTAGTGTTGCATTAAAATTATTAGATGTATGTCCATCTATAGTAAATTATGGTCCTTCTAAAAACCACATTTGGGGAGAAATTAAAGAAAAATTTGATGAAACAAAAAAAATGCTAGAAAACGCAAAAAATACAGAAAACACAGAAAACGCAAATGTATAAAATACAAAATAATTTAGTTTCAGAACCCGTTTTTTATGTTTACTATAAAACTATATTTATAGAAAAATATAAATACAGTAAAATTAATTTTTTGTTTATAAACAAAAGAGTTAAACAGAATATATGAAAAATCACTATAGGCATTATGGATACTATGAGTTCTTCAAAAACAATCATCAGTTTCGATATTGGAATCAAAAACTTAGCATATTGCGTATTTAAATTAGATGCAGTATCATTACAAGTCCTCAAATGGGGAATCGCCAATTTGATGTGTGACCATGTTCAAACAATGCCTATTACTATTTGTCAGCAAGTGGGGGTTGCTAAGAAGGGTCGTGCGCCGCCGCCGTGCACCAAAAAAGCCACCTACACCGATGTAGGGGGAAAATGCTATTGTAATGCCCATGCAAAAAAAAGCGGATTTACATTGGGTTCCCTTAAGTTGAAACAGAAAACGGTGGCTGATTTGAAGGCGTTTTGCACCGACAATGGCATTCAAATGGTCCTGTCTGACAAACGCGCCGACATATTGGTAAAAGCGGAAGAGTGGGTCAAAGCCAATAGTTTGACGCCTATAGTGGTACCAAAAAAAACATCGGCAAATCAGGTGCATTTAGTCGAAATTGGCAAACAAATTCGGGCACAAATGAACGAAATTTTAAATGGTATTACAATTGATATAGTAATTTTAGAAAATCAGATTTCGCCGATTGCAGGACGCATGAATACAATACAAGGAATGTTAGCTCAATATTTCATTATGTCTTATCCGACGGCCTCAATACCAATTATTGAATTTATATCATCGGCGGGCAAACTAAAAGGATATGCAAATAAAACGGCGGATTCAAACACATATAAAGATCATAAGCGCGATAGTATATGTTATTGTCAAGAATTAATGATGGCGAATTCTCTACTATCGACCCATAGAGAAGTTTTTTTGGCATCTAGCAAAAAGGATGATTTAGCCGATTGTTTTTTACAAGGCATTTATTTTATGAAAAAGGAAAAATATATAAGTTGTTCGGAGGATTTAAAAATAAACAGTGTTTTCTTATAATATCAATACTAACCTAATGGAGTCTATCGATTTGCAAATCAGTGATCTTGAACCGCTTAATCTCGACATTGTCGATGATTTTCCTATGACTTCTGGAGAAGGCGGAGGTAGTGGAGGCGGAATGGGAATGGAGTTTTTAATGAATAAAAAAGTAAGCGTATCCAAATCGGGTAGTAGCAATAATATTAGTTTAGGAGATGTGTCAAACATGGAATCTGACTTGAATGATTTGGCTGGTTTAGGAGCACCCAAAGCCGCTAATAGTGGCGATTCTAAAGTACTATCGGGTATTTCTAATTTGTTTGGTTTTGGTGGTAGTGACAAGGGTGTAGCACAAGCACAGGCGCCTGCATCCAGTATTGGAAAAGCCACCAAAGAGGAAACTAGTGGTACTTCAAGCACCTGGGACGGTTTTATGAAATTCAATGATATTCCCGATGCGAAACCTGTGCAAACTCGCATGACTGAGCGCGAGAAGCTGCGCAAGAAAAAGATGATGATTAGTCGATTAAATGAATGGAAAGAAAAAGGAATTATAAGTGGGCAAGTGCATTTTTCGCAGGATATGTCGTATGAGGAAATCGAAGATGAATATGAGACGGCTTTAGAAGATAAAAAAAAGAAAGAGGCGAAGAAGCTCTATAGTTGGTGGTTTTTGACTGCTGTAAATACATTGGAATATGCCAATTCGGCATTGAATCCTTTTGATATTAATTTGGATGGTTGGGGTGAATCTGTTAGTGACGATATGGACAGTTATGATGAAATCTTTGGTAAATTGTATGAAAAATATAAGGGTGGTGAAATGAGTCCCGAGTTGTCATTAGTTATGCGTCTTGGATTTAGTGCGGCCATGACCAGTTTTACAAACAAGGCACTATCGTCGGCTACGCCCGGATTTAATGACGTGATTCGTCAAAGTCCTGAACTGATGAAGGCATTTACTAGTGCTACCGCAAGTGCAATGTCGCAGCAAAGTCCGGGATTTGCATTTGCCAATAATTTAATAAATCCGGAACCGAAGGGTCCTCCTCCTCCTGCACCAGTTGATCCTAGACAAGGAATACGTGGGTCAAACAGACCTGATTTAGATATGAGTCGCGGCATGTTCCGCCAAGAGCCCGGAATTGATATCAAAAACAATCAAGAATCTACTGTGAAAATGGATCGCAGTCCGGTGAATCCCCCGTCTTTTACTCAAAGACCCGAAATGGCTGGTCCTAGAAACACAAATATTGATGGAATACTATCAGGACTAAAAACGAAGACAGTGGATTTGAATCAGCGCCGGGATGATGATAGTATTATGAGTGTATCGAGTATTAAGGATTTAAACGAGCCGCGAAGCGGTCGATCTCGCAAAGGGTCTAGCAAAAATGTCATTTCACTGGATTTGTAAAATCTAAGATCTTTAATCATAGGATTTGTAAAATCCACACCCTCCGAATTATATTAGTCCAAGACAATAATCCCCCTAAATCGCAAGGGTCGGAATAAAACATATAATAAAACCAACACATATTATATGTTTAAACGCAGTAATGTCAAAAACCTGCATATTTCTATTTCATCGTGATTTACGAATTGTCGATAATAAAGGTTTGGCATTAGCCGCCAAAAAATATGATAAAGTGGTGCCCGTTTTTATTTTTACTCCTACACAAGTAACTAAAGCCAATAAATATTTATCTAAAAATTCGGTGCAATTTATGATAGAGTCATTGGACGATTTAGCAAGCAATTTAAGCATGGCACGCGGCCGTCTTTATAGTTTTTATGGTGAAACATTGCCTGTTTTAAAACGACTTATCAAACAGGTAAATGCCGACGCCATTTGTTTTAATCGAGATATTACTCCTTATTCTAAACGCCGCGATAGTGAAATCGCCGATTTATGTCAAAAAGAACATATTGAATGTTTGATTTCCGATGATTATTATCTGGCCATTCCCGGATCTATTAAAAAAGATAATGGTGAACCATATCATAAATTCACACCTTACTATCAGGCCCATTTAAAATCAAAATTAGTCGATAAAAATATTGTAGGACAGCCACCTGCCAAGGTCTGGTATACTGGCGGTACTATTGGGGGTACTATAAAGTTGTCGGATGCTTATCTATATTTTGCTGCACTAAATCCGAATGGAAAAGTGTCAGGAGGACGACGTTATGGATTGGAGGCGCTTCGCGCCGCCGTGGTCTCACAACGCAACTATAATTCCACTCGCAACACTTTGAGCAAAGACACATCTTTACTATCGGCTTACATCAAATTCGGCTGCATTTCTATTCGTGAAGTGGCACAAGCATTTTCACACAATCGCGATTTTGTAAGACAACTCATTTGGCGCGACTTTTATGCACATTTGTTAGATGCACACCCTGAGATGTTGAGCGAATCATCGCGACTTTTAAACGTGAATTGGGTGAAAAACGCAGCCTGGCTCAACGCATGGAAAACCGGTCAAACAGGATATCCGATAGTAGACGCTTGTATGCGCCAACTCAATAAAACAGGATATATGCATAATCGAGGGCGACTTATTGTGTCGTCTTTTTTAGTGAAAACCCTGCTAATAGATTGGCGCGAAGGTGAGCGTTATTTTGCGCAACAACTAATTGATTATGATGTGGCAAGTAATAATGGCAATTGGCGTTGGATCGCCGGCGAAGGCGTCTTGGTGGACGGACATGCTTTTCATTTCGATGCACAGCCATATTTTAGAATAATGAATCCGTGGCTACAATCGCAAAATTTCGACTTACATGGGGAATATATTAAACTGTGGGTACCCGAATTAAGTAGTGTCGATGCCCGTGATTTACATAAATGGCATGATAATACTGTAAGACAGAAATATTCGGAGGTTCACTATGTGGCGCCAATAGTGGATTATAGTGAACGCAAACGACTTGTATTAAAAGAATATTCGAAATAATGCTAGAAAATATTATTTTATAATATTTAATAAAATCAAAATATAAAAACTTTACTATATTTTTTATATTTAATATGTTCCAAACCATCATAAATTGGTTTTACAATACATGTAAAACTATTGTAACACAGCATTCAGACAAATTAATTACCGTCTTTTTTGCATATAATTACTATGTCTCTATTATGCATGATTTCTGCGAACGAAATAATATACGTCTCCGCAAATCTACTAAACTTATAGTGCCCGAAATCCCCACTTATTTTGCCAAGTTTTTTTACTATACTATCCCGAATTTAAACAATAGTAAATTCGCATCAGAATCAAAATACTATCTCTATTATGAAACCAATTCCGATATTAATATACCTATAAATCACGCCGATCATAAAACAGTATATATGTATACTACACCCGAGCACATATTATGCTATGTGAATGATAGACCTGCACCAGTTAATGACGTTGTTCGAAGCAAAGCCAAATTCATAAATATAGTATATAGTAATCCCGCATTTGAAAAGCCACTAACATTGCGTTTAGATCACAAATATATGATGTCAGATAATGAAATATTAAGCGCGTCTCATGTATTATATTTGTTACGCACCGAATATGAAACCAATGAATATGTGTTTGACATAAATTATAAATTGAAAATTATGGACAACAACTTGAATGTTATTATTTTAAAGTCAAATCAATGGTTGCAATTAACTGCCGCACCGAAAGGACCTGGTTACACTATTATGTCTGATAATAATACAGATAGTATTAATAATAATACCGATAGTAATACACAATAATTTTATATTTTATCTAATTGTCGTATAATTACACCCGCATCTTTATTAATTTCCTCTACTAAAGGATCATTATTATAGTTATCCATATATACGATTTCTTTGATTCCGCTTGCGCAAATGGTTTTAAAACAATGCAAACAAGGATAATGTGTGATATATATGGTGGCGTCCACTATAGTAACGCCGCGTTTTGCACAATCGCTGATGGCATTGATTTCACTATGTATGGTGGCTTGTTCGCGGCCGTCCCGAATGTGGGACACATGAGGGCAGCCCGAAATGAATCCATTATAACCCATCGAAATAATACGTTTGTCTCGCACTATAATAGAGCCAACATGCAAACGATTACATGGCGATCTACTAGAAGCAAGTAAAGCAATAGTCATAAAATATGTATCCCAGTCTACGCGCTTTTCCGATAGAGTCACAATATCACTGATTGTTTTTAACATAATAAATAGGTATACGATAGTAATATTGTATGATATGTTTTTATAATATGTTTTATAATAATGTAAAAAATTGATTAAACAAATATTATTTATGACAAACAATAAAATACAAAATACAAGATACTATAGTAAAAATGCAAATGAAGGCAACTCTATATAATTTATATAATTTTATACCTCAAACTGAAGAAGAAAAAACAAAAGTAAATGCTGTATGGAATAAAGCGACTTTAGAAAAATATGTAAATAATTTGCAAGAAAGATATGCAAATGGACAATTTTATTTAGGAGGACAATTAAAAATGAAACCAACAGATGAAATTACAATGGATACTATTCGTACTGTGTATGAAATTAATGAGAGACAAATAAAAATAAGTCCCCCCGCAAATAGTTTCGAAATACATAGTGTGAATCAACATAATGAAACGTTTTATAGTTTTGAAAAAATGCTAATTTGTTATTTGGAAATAATGCAAAATAGATATAATGCAGCTAAGGCACTTTAAACTGGTGAACATTTAAAATTGCACACTTCGTGTGCCTTATTAAATGGTTATCAGTCTCGAACCTAGAAGAAAAAATGGCACTTTGTGCCATTTTAATTCTTCAACGGTTTAAATTTATAAACCGGTATAAAAAGTTTTTTTTGACTTCGACACACATAAATACATACAAATAAAATTGATAGATCAAGTAATCCTTTTTAGCTAATTCAAACAAATAACAATTACATTTATTTTATAAACGTATTTAGATATATTTTAACCTATATAGACATAATAAACATGGAATCAATCACCGATCAACACCCCCTCAATTGTAAATGGGATTTGTATTTTCATTTACAAAACGACAAAAGTTGGACACTCAGCAGTTATAAAATCATTATGAGCGAAATTGACACTGCCGAAAAAGTGGTCGCATTAAATACTGCTATTCCTGATTTTGCCACATATAACTGTATGTTCTTCTGTATGAAACATGGTATTACACCCATGTGGGAAGATAGTCGTAATAGAAATGGTGGGTGCTTTTCATATAGGGTGTTGAATAAACATGTTCCTGGGGTGTGGAGACGACTTATGACTACTATGTGTGGTGGTAGTTTGTGTGTAAATAAAAAACACGAGTCGCATATTAATGGCATTACGGTGTCACCGAAGAAGAATTTCTGTATTATTAAAGTTTGGCTTGATACTTGTGCACTTCAAGATCCAAATATGATTGTGAATATTCCGGATTTGCCAAAAGAAGGCTGTTTATTTAAGAATCATGCTCCTGAATTTTAACTGAATTTAAACTCCCGAATTTTAACTGAATTTAAGCTCCCGAATTTTAACTTATAAGATTAAAAATTCCTTACCCTAGTTTTTTCATACAAAGGTTAATAATCCTTGTATGAAAATTCATTTACTATTATATATAAATATAAAACAATGTCATTTCGTAGACACCAATCTTTTGCCATAAATACCAATGCTTATTTAGACAATCGTCTAACTCAGTTTACTAATTTGCCTATGTACACTGATAACTTGTTAGTTAAAAAAAACACCGATATTTGCGGCAATCTTACTGTTGGACATGAAATTCGAGCTCGTGATTTTTATGCTAGCGGCAATTTTTATTTAAATAATTATATTTTAGTACCTGTTGGCACTATTACTGTTTCTGCTGCCATTAATGTTCCCGGCGGTTGGCTTGAATGTAATGGTAGCGTTGTTGCTATTAATGATTTTGGCGATTTATATAATGCCATTCAACATACATATCAATATGACATATCGTATAATAGAGATTATTTTTTTAGATTGCCCGATTTAAGAGGTCGTGTTGCTATTGGTGCCGGTGATAATGTCGATTATGGCATTTCAAATCGTAATTTTGGCACTAAAGGCGGTGAAGAATACCATCAACTATCGGTAGATGAATTGCCCAGTCATACACATACTTATAATGATGCTTATTTTGCTGAAAATACTGGTCGTGGTGCAAATGTATATGGTACATCTGCAACTCATGATGGCGATAATGATTTTATTTGGCGTACAGCTGCTGGAGGTTATTCAAATACACCTTCTGATATTTTAACCGGATCAACCGGTAGCAACGGATATCACAACAATATGCAACCTTATATTGTCCTTCGCTATTTAATCAAATACTAATGCGGTTTTATTTTTAATTGCTGTCCCACAATAGTATTTATAAACGTTTCCGGCGTCTTATGCGTCATATAAATATTTATTAATTCTGCCGGTGAATATTTATACTCCTCGATTTTCGACAACAATTCCACATCCATTTCTGTAGAAAACAAATGCTTGAAAATTTCACCAACTAATGGACGACTTGCCTTTTTTAGTTCCAACGTAATATCTATGCGGCCTGGTCGCACCAATGCCGGATCCAATTCACTATAATGATTCGATGAAATTACCAAAATGCGACCAGGCGTTTCACGAATACCATCCCACAAATTTAATATGTCATCTAACGTAATTGGATCCATACCAGTCATTAATCCTGTCGATTTTAATGCTGATTCTTTACTACATATTGTGGTTAACACTTTTTCCAAATCCAATTTATTGTTTACAGTATCAGCTTCAACACTGTTTTTATCACGCATTTTAATAATATCCGTCATACAATCAATATCTTCAAACACTATAATTTTTTTGTCGAACCCAATAGAACCTTTTTTGTTGAATTTATTATACGTGTTTTCAAAATAAAAACGTTCCAAATCTGATTTCGTTTTAATTTGTTTGAATGACATTACTATTAGATGCCGATTTGTATAATTTGCAAGGGCTTTAATAAACGACGTTTTGCCTGTTCCTGGAGGACCATGCAGACCAATTCCCAAAGAATATGGAATGCCTTTACTATCATACCAATCTTTGTTTTGTAGGAAATGGTCGATCTTTTGCAACACTTCTAATTTACCGTCAAAAAATATATTCGCAAATGAACGCGCACTTATAAATGTTTCCTCTCTCCACTCAGAATAATTATTGCGCGATCTTTCATCATCGTCATCTGTTGACCCACCAATACCATTTATTAACATATATATGAATTTTTGATTGTTGCGTTTAAACACTATCTTGTCTACATAGTCTTTAGTTATTTTATCGATTTTTTCAGTCAATTCACATAATGATAATGTGTATGAATATATGTTTATAACAGTAACCACGACTTTGTTTGTTTTTTTGACGGTTCCTGTAACAGTACCGTTAGTTTCTATTTCTTCGCCATATGTATTTATTTTTATATACATGTCGTCATTAATTATAAAAGAATTTGTTTGATTTGGCATAAAAATACATATATTTTCACTATTTGGTATATCAAAGTTTGTGGTATTCCATATTTCTTTTATTTGTGAAAGGTTTTTGATAGTATTGATGTTTTCTATAATATAATTTACAATGGCCGAAAAACGATTACTATATAATGGTGATGTGATTAATTGTCCAGAATAAGGCGCAATAGTATAACTACATTTACCTTCGATTATTATACGTTTATATGGTTTAAAAAATAAAAAAATGTTTTCTAATTGAAATGTTTCTTGTATATTTTGTATTGATAGTGATGATGCGTGATTAATTGCAAATCCTAGTGCAGTTATTAATATAGATGCCATTATGGAATTAAGCATTGCATTTCCTGTATTAAATAGTCCATATATATACATTTTATATACATGATAACTGTGTGTATATAGTGACGTTAAAATATCTTCTAAGTTCATGGTAGTTTGTGTAATACACATAATTTGTTTTTATATGTATTGCATGAAAAAATGGAGTTAAAGTATATGGTGAATAAAATAGTTTAATGGGTATTCTGAATGCAGGCAGTACATGTCTCAGACGTGCTCCAACCCATTTGCGATGGATTGCCGCCAGTATAACTGATGTGGCCAAGCGCCTGGCTTATAAGCTCGTCGTCGGTGAATTCTACACCACAGGTAATACAGCAATATGTGTTGCGCCAAATATCAGATTTGATGTCTTGTATGTTTTTTTGATTCTCGCATTCGTTGTTTGTCAAAATCAGTTTGTATTTGGCGTCACAAGCGCGCTTATAATCAATAGACTTGGCTTTATTTGGTGTACCGTGCATGCTGCGTAAATTCGCATCGGCTCCACATTTACTGCTATATGCATTATAAATATCAAATGGCATACTTAACCATTCTTTACCGCGAACATAAATGTTTGTGTTGGTTAACCGAACCAACTGTGATCTTACTTGGTTTATATTATTATCCAACTCTACTGACGGCAAATCATTTATAATGTTAGGATCTAAAAGATCGTCAAATGAATATAGATTAGAAGACATTATGAATTATAAAGAGTTATTAAAATATTGTTAATTATTTTTATTTGTTTGTAAAATAAAAATAAATAAGGTAATCAATTTTTAAGGGAAACCTACGGATAGTACCAACGAAGTTGCAACAGATTCCTGCTTTGCAGGATTCCAGCAGTTGGATTTCGCAAAGCGAAATCCTTGGTACAGTGGAGAGCCTTCGGCTCTCGCTCCCTTTGGATCCTTCCTTTAAGTTATTTCGCTTTGCGAAATAACGTCGTTCGCACCGCAGGTGCGAACTTATACCTCGCGATTAGAAACCTTCGGTTCTGAATCGCTCGGAGTGCTAACATATATACACTTCTATGTTATGTTTTTTATAATCTATTTTTTAATTTAGGATTGGGGTAAAGGGGCCAAACACAATTTAATTTCCCCCAGTGACGCCACATCATATTTTACTATCAACGGCAAATCGTTACCTAAATACATCTCCAAATGCGTACACAGTGGCGTGCATTTAATAAAATTATTAAGGCTCTTCACGGAAAACTCGCCTTGAATGACCACTGACGGGTCCGGTTTCACTACAAAATCCATATGTCTATCCGATTCCGATCTCTTAAATTTGGTTTTGGCAAACGTTCCAACACAAGAAAATATCAAATCATCGCCGACTGACTTAATTTCGACGCGGTCCGTCAACGCATTCAAATCGCGCACTATCTTTTGGAAATCCGCCGTAGGCAAATTAATAATAGTAGAGTATTTGACATCGGGAATCACCAGCTCTTCAGTATCGGGCTCAATTAAACGCAATTTATAATCATAAGTTTGTCCTACATTGCGATTGTCGAATTCCATGCCGAGATAAGAAACGATGCCGTCCTGATAGTCTTCCTTGTCAATATACATAGTCAGCGTATCATCATTTGATAGTGTGGATATCAGCTTAAAAAAATGCATAGTATTGGTGCATACAATAATCTTGTCAGGGTGGCAAGTATAGTGCTCAAACTTCTTGGCATTCAAATTGACGCTTACTAATAGTGTATGAGTCTTGTCGAAATTAATGATTTTCATGCCTTCTTTGGTGAAGGTGATAGTGGCATCAGTTAGTATGTCCTTGAGTGCAGTGGTTAGATTACGAATGGGCTGGATTTGCACAGTTTTAATTGTGAGCACGTGGTTGTCTTCGTTCATTTTATATAGGTATGATTGTAAATTGACTATTTTTCTAAATCTATTTGCGGAGTGTTTGTTTATTTGTTATTTTATTTTGGTTTTTGTTTTTTTGTTTCTTGTTTTTTCCTCCCCTTTTTCTTAGAGTTTTATTCATATTTTTTATGGTTCTTGAAACACTATTTATAGTGGCAAACATATGGGATGCATCACCTTCTTCATATGTTTCATCCATACTCGTGTCTCTTGTAAATCCTAAAGATTTATAGTAATCATCTAACTTTCTTTGATATTTTGCTCTATTAGCCATAAAATCAGGATTTGGTGTAGTTGTATATGGCGATGAAATTAGCGTTACATATTCAAGTTGTGGATTTTTCTTTTTTATGCGTCGTAAAAACGCGCGCATTAACTTTCTACCATCGCCTTTTATAGAACCTCGTGAAGGATCACAATGAAAATCTTCTATATAAACAGTATTGTCGTCTTGTATATTATATTTGATTTCACATCCAGAATATGTTTCATTGTTTGAATATGTTTTTACTTTTTCATCATCGGACATATTACTATATAATAGTGTCATTAAATGTGTAAGGGTTTAAATATTTAATTTTTAATAAGTTACTATCTAGAAAATATAAATTTATAATAATAATATAAGTTTATCATTAATTTTACTTAATAAATAAACTAATAATAGTTTATTATATTCATCAGGATATAATACATGAAGGTATTTATGCCAATTAATACATTTTTTTGTGGGTTTTTTATTATTTTTAAAAAATATTGGATGTTTATATTTTTTTGCATTATGCAATATTAAATCTATATTTGTAACATTACTAGTGTCAAATAATAATGGATAAGAATAGTTTTCTGCATTATGAAACATTAAAGCCATATTTGTGACATTACTTGTATTAAAATTTAAGGGCTGGTTAAAATCATTAGCTTCACTAAACATAAATGACATATCAGTAACATTACGTGTATCAAAATTTAAGGGTTGGTTAAATTTATGCACTTCATTAAACATATATGACATATTTGTTACATTGCATGTATTAAAACGAATAGGTTTATTGAATTTGTAAGCATCAGAAAACATATGAGACATATTTGTTACATTACGAGTATCAAAATATAAAGGTTGATTAAATTTTGTTCCATAATAAAACATATAAGACATATCAGTAACATTACGCGTATCGAAATTCAAGGGATGATTAAATACACTTGTATTCTCAAACATATGAGACATATTAATAACATTAATTGTATTGAAATTTAATATAAAATCTTGTTGGCAATCATAAAACATATAAGACATATCAGTAACATTACTAGTATCCCAATTTAATACAATTGGTTTATCATATATTTTTGGTATATGTTCAAATATACTAGACATATCAGTTATTTGACTGGTGTCCCAATTAGATATATCTGTGATAATTTGTTTATTAGTATAATTTTTTATAGCTGTTGTTATTATTGTTGAATCTAATTTATCATTATTAAAATAATTTTTTATAGCAGTTTCTAGTTTAGCTTTTGTTGTAAATATATTCATAATTATATATTAATATATTTTTTTAAGCAATTTAATTACATATACTAATTGTATTAAACAAATAAACTATTCACAACAATAAAATCTTATATACAAACAACATTTTAACTTTGATTCCATATTAAATATGTTTTTACGTTTTCATAATCAGACATATTACTATATAATAGTGTATTTTAAAATTTAATTATATAACACCATTATATAATGGTTTTAAAAAATGGTGTTGGAAAAGTTATTTGTAATAAAAATACATATAAAATAAACCCAAAAGCAAATTTAAAAGATGCAGATTTAAAAAATGCAGATCTAACCAATGCAAATTTAACTGGTGCGGATCTAACCAATGCAAATTTAACTGATGCAGATTTAACTGATGCAAATTTAACTGGTGCAAATTTAACTGGTGCAAATTTAACTAGTGTATCTTTAACCGGTGCAAATTTAACCGGTGCATCTTTAACCGGCGCATTTTTAGCCGGCGCATCTTTAATTATCGCAAATTTAATTAATACAAATTTAACTAGCGCAAATCTAACCAATGCGAATTTAACTGGTGCAGATCTAACCAATACAAATTTAACTGGTGCAAATTTAACTGGTGCTAATTTAATAGAGGTAGATGTAACTAATGCGAATTTAACTAATGCGAATTTAACTAATGCGAATTTAACTGATGCGAATTTAACTGATGCGAATTTAACTAATGCGAATTTAACTGATGCGAATTTAACTGATGCGAATTTAACTGATGCGAATTTAACTGATGTGAATTTAACTAACGCAATAATACCTGAACAATTTAAATTAAACAAAAAACATTCGATTACAAAAGAGGTTGCTGTAGACAAAATTGCAGAAACTACCAGACGAGTTGCATCAATGGTTTCAAATGCTGTCATATCAGCAGCATTAGTAGCAGTTCAAAAAAAAGGTAATACATTAAAGGAAAAACTTACACGTGGTTATAAAAATAAAACAAATAAAAAAAACACAGTAAAAAGAGAAAATACAGTAAAAAGAGAAAATACAGTAAAAAGAGAAAATACAGTAAAAAGAGAAAATACAGTAAAAAGAGAAAATACAGTAAAAAGAGAAAATACAGTAAAAA
>JACCDZ010368139.1_pt1 | contig 82904 bp, 75 predicted proteins | sample 7449551 | NCBI WGS metagenome assembly JACCDZ01 (sample SAMN15323452, study PRJNA562643) | freshwater metagenome | isolation source: river surface water | place: USA:Blue River Watershed | collected 2017-08-18
CAGCAACTAAATTATTTAATCTGTTAATTTCTTCATTAGCTTGGTTTTTAGCCGATTGTTCGCTAGTAACCAGTTGATTTAATCTGTTAATTTCTTCATTAGCTTGGTTTTTACTAGCTTGTTCACTAGTAACCAATTGATTTAGTTTATTAATGTGATTTTCAGAATCTTTTATAAAATAATTATTATCAATAAAATGTTTAAATGTATCATGTTTACATATAAATTGTTTGTCATAAAAATCTTTAGCATATTTTTTCCAATTGAAATAATTATAAAAATCATATTTTTGAATATTTAAAAAAGTTCTATGTTCTCTAATTCCATAATAATTCCAGTGTCTCCATAAACATATTTTATTATTTAAACATTTTAAATCATCATAATTTTTACTATATTGTTCATAATCAAAATTGTCATAATTCTCATTACCTTGATAAATTATATTTATTTTGTCAAAATACATTTTTAAAATATCAGCAGTTAATTTATTTTCAATATCATCATTTAAAAAATTAATCATAAATAGGGTTGCATTTAATGCTATCTTTTTACATTTTATATCATTTTTTAAAGCCCATTGAAATTGTTTTTCAAGATCACTATAATCTGATTTTAATGGTATATAATGATACCATTCAATTAACTTATGTTCCATACACCAACTAACTACGGTTGGTTTTGCCATAAAAATAACAGAATTTGATAATAATTTCCATTTCAAATCAGTTGCTACATCATTTCCTTCAATACTAATTAAATATTTATATTTAAGTTGATCTTTAATTTCAATATAATTACCTAAAATATATTCATCTGAATATTTTTCGCATCCTTGTACTAATTGATTAAATTTAATGTCAATATTTGTATTAAAATCACATTGATATTTTTTAATAAAACTTGACCTATGTGTTTTAAAACCTGTTGAAGATCCTCTCCATAAAATTTTATTTTCTTTTTTATCAAATGGTATATCATGTTCAACTACATCATTTAATGGAGCCCAGTGTCTTGGACTATTTAATTTTAAAATAACCCTGTTGTTATTTAATTTATCATCAAATATTTTTCTTACTTTTGAAATTATTGGAATATTAGACATATAGTTTATATTATCACCAAAAAATACTAATAAATATTTATCTTTTACTTCATCGCCTAATAAATTAATATAGTTATTAATATCATTATGATAAGATGTATTTGATTCATTATTATAATCAAATATTATTGGAATGTCATGAACAAAACCTTTAGTATTTTTTATTATAAAACTATTTGATATATCATAGGTTTGTGGATCTTGATTTAATAAATTTCCAGCATAAAAACTTAATCTTTCATTATAATCAATATGATTTTCTAAAATTATATTATTAATATTATTAAATTCATCCTCAGATATGTTTTCTTTTATTTTAAATTTTATTTTATTTAACATTATTGTTGTTTTATATATTAAATTAATTAATATTTTATTTATATTAATTAAACTAAGTAATTTATTTAATAATCAGATACCATATTAATATCTTCAGTATTAACACTGATTGATGTTGATCTCATATTGTTTTCATCAGTTACAGTGTTTTGTGATGATTCAGAATATGTTTTACGTCCTTTGAATGATTTTTTAGGTTTAACTTCAGAAGTTTGTGTTTGGGAACTGGATTCTACGGATTTAGTTGTAGAAGAAACAGGTGATGATTCACTGTTTCCATTATGATTGTTAGATTGAGAATCAGAGTAATCACCATCAGTATGAGCACTAGATGATAAATAAGATAATTCACCACCAGATAATTCAGAATCTGATTCTTCTTTGTGATGTTTGTTATCTTTATCGTGTTTCTTTTTATCTTTTTTAGCTTTTTCTTTCATAATGTCTTCTTCTGTTGAATCAAGTAAATCTTCCATTTCAGAATCTGAAGATGTTGATGAAGTATCAGAGTCATCGTCTAATTTAGCACCACCTCTTTTAGTTTTAGGTTTTGATTTTGACTTAGATTTTTTAGCACCACCTTTTTGTTCTTCAGAATTTTTAATTAAGTAATCATACATTTCAGAGCTAATAAAAGGAGAAGTTGCTGATAATTCTTCATCTTGTGTTTGTGAAGAAACTTGATCTAAGAGTTGGTTGAATTTTTTTTGATCGTCATGATTTAAATTTGTTGATATTTTATCTAAAATATGACTAACAGTAAATTCGGAAGTTGGTGATTCAGTAATTGCAGGAATATTTAAACTAGCAATTAATTTTTTAGCGTCGTTAGACAATCCATTGAAATTAGGAATAGATGAACTCATATTTTCAGTTTTAATATTGTTCCAATTAATTGTTTCAGTATCAGGTTTACTACCAGATGCGCCCATTATAATATATATGGGCTAGAAAAATTTTTATATTAAAAGTTATAATTTTTTAATATCATTTTTAATATTTTCTATATTAAATTATTAACTGGAATGAAAGAAACAATATTGATTTCTATGGTTGTAATTTTTATATATATTTTTTTATTTATCAATCGCAATAATTTAATTTATGTAGAGGCAAACTCTGGTACAAAATTTTTAGTACACAAAGATAAGTTTAAAAAAGAAAAAGCGAATTTGTTAGGACAAATTGTTGAAAATATGTTTTTACTTAAAAATCATATGGTTAAGAATATTGATAAATTTCCTAGCTATAAACCATATATAAAACAATTACAAGAAAATTTATCAGAAACTAGAACTGTTATTTATGAAACAGATCCCGAATCTAATTTAACATCATATAGTGTTAATAAAGGAGAAGAATTATCATTTTGTTTAAAAAGCAAAAAAACAGATACAATACATGATATTAATTTATTAATGTATGTGGCAATTCATGAAATGGCTCATATTGCTTGTCCTGAAATAGGTCATGGTGCATTATTTAAAAAAATTTTTAGAAAATTAGCTGAAGAAGCTATTAATATTGGAATTTATAAAAAGGTAAATTTTTCAGATAATCCTGTTGAATACTGTGGAATGGTCTTAAGCTCGTCTATTATTTAAAATTAATAATTCTAATAATAAATAACATTTTACAAAGAAAAAATAAGTATAATTAAAATTAAAATTATTTCTATTGGAATATAATATGAAAGATCCAATAAAGATAATTCACAAATTTAAAAACAACAATAGAAGAATCCAGTATAAAGTTTATATATTTGTTGGTTCCTTGGTACCAAAAGATATTATGAAAATATTAGAATCTATTGCTGACAAAGATTTGTATACTACTTTTAATACTTTATCAAAGAATGATTATGAACAAATGGAACAATTATATGGAGAATTTTGGTATGAAAAATTTTTCATAAGTTATCATATTAAAGCCCAAAGAAATATTATAAATGGGACAGGCGCTAAGAAAAAATCTTTAGAGACAAAATTTGGTAAAGAATGGTATAATAAGCATATAGATGAACCTCCTGTTAAAAAAGTATCTTATTCGTTCTCTGCATCTTATTACAATTATTTGCTTATGAGAAATAAAATTAAAACTCAAACTAGAAAGGTAGAAATGGACTTTAGAACATATGGGGATATTGAAAAAATATCATCATCTTCAATCAGTTTATCTGAAAAAGAAGAACCTATATTGTTAGAAGGAGGCTCATCAATGTTAACTCAATGGAATGGTTCAGAATTGAAACTTGATTTGGGTTCTCAAATAAAATATAATTTAAAACAAACTTTAAAACAAAATGGGGGTAAAATAGAAAAATCCGAAGAAGAGTCTGAAAATGAAGAAACAGAAGAACAAACAGAGAACGAACCAAAAGAGGATGATGATGAAGATGAAGTTCAAGAAATTAGTGAAGAAGATTTTGAAGAACAAATAGAAGAAGATTTTGACTTGGATGAAATTACTAAATTATATACTACAGCTGATGTTGAAAGTAATAAAACTATTGTTGAAACTTCTAAATTAATTAGTGAAGCTATTAATGACAAAAAATGGGAAAAAGAGACTGATAATTTAGAAAAAAAATATGATGATTCTCAAGAAGAGTTAACTTATGATTCTAAATTAGAAGATATTTATAAAAAATATTATATAACCAATCAATTTATTTTTAAGGATGATACAATTAAAACTATGAGACAAAAAATAACAGTATCTGTACCAATTTCTGATAAATTTGGAAAAGCTGTTAGACTTTTACCTGAAACTCAATATTTTTGGAGCGAGTATGATTTTGAAAATAAGGAAGATTATGTTATGTTAGGTCAAAAATGGATTAGACGTAATGAATTACTTAAAATTGATATTAGACCTAATGAAAATATTAAAGTTTATGAAAAGCTAAGAAATAACTTATCTTATTTAAAAGATAGTTTCGGATATAAAATTAAACGCGAAGACGATGAAACAAATATTATTAGATTTTATGATAATTTTATGACTATGAATGAAATATTTATGTTAGACGTTTATAATGATTTAGGTTTAAATTACAATCCAGATCCAGAAGAAAAAAGAAACTTGTACGATGTCTACATTAATATTTACTATCCTATGATATCTTATGAAAGATTAGACACTATAGTTCAAATGTTAAATGGTAAATCAGATAAAGAAACTCAATTTATTGAATCACAATTTGGTACTATTAGAAATGATGTTAAATTAGAAACAGAAATTGAAGACACAGTAGAACAAGCTAAAATTGATATGGGTAAATTTAATAAATTATTTTCACAAAACCATATTATTCAATCAATTATCCATGTAAATATATCTGATCCTAAAAACATTACTGGTACAACTTCTGATTCTAAATTTAACTTGTATAGAATATTTGATAATTTCTTGGTTGACCAAAAATATCCATTTATTCAATATCAAACACCAGATTCTCAGTTAACTTATAAATTTTTCACTCATGCTGAAAAAATAGATAACCAAGAAGTTTTAGCCAAATGGTTTGAAAACGCTCCTTATGGTATCAGTTTTAAAATTAAAATTAATAATGAAAAAATTAAAACAGATGATAAATACATTAGTATTAACTTACATGAAACAGGTAGAATTGAATATAAAATAACATGGAAGGAAGACGATGAAGCAACTGTTCAAGATATTAATGAAACATATAATTATGTAAGAGAATTATTAAAGAAAATCAATAGTGAAAATAAAAAGATTAAATTTATTCTTCCACAAGACGATAGATTTAAGTATGCATTTATTAATACAATTCAAAAGTTTACTATTCCTGAAAACTTTAAAATTAACCACAACGATTTATCTGAATTTTCCAGATTTTTCTTTCCTTATGTTAGTTTAGTTATTGAACCTAAAAAACGTAAATCTAAAAAGCAAGAAGAAGTTGAAGAAAGTTCTAAATATGGTACTTATTTACGTTATAAAAGAATTAGTAAATATGAAAATAGAACTAAAATGCACTTGCGTATATTATACTTTTTACGTAACTATGAATTAAATGATAGGGAACTAATTGATGAAATATCTAAACAATTTAATATTACTGCAGATGTTGCTGCAAGAGAATTAGATTATGTAAGAGAAAAATATAATAAAGTAATTAAAAAATCTAAAAAATTATTAAAGAAACTTAAAACACTGCCTAAATCAAAACCACCCGGTATTGGTATTGATATTCAAGGTCGTGATAAAGAACGCTATAAGATTAGAATCACTGGTGCACGTAATAAAGAACAATTAGATGAAATTATTGACTTTATGAAAGTTCTTATTTATTTATATGTGGAAACATATTTATACAAAAAGAAGGAATTTCAAAGATTGAAAGATATGTTGAAAAACTTGAGTAAAATTGCTAGAAGACGTAATAAAGTTATTGAAGTAGTTGATTTTGAAACAACTGTTAAAACAGTAAAAGCAATTACTTCTTTGGATAAAGCTAGATTGGGTTTTAAACCTGAAAAAGGGCAAAACCAATGGACACGTTCATGTCAAAACTCAGGTAATGATAAGAAACGTAGACCAGAATTAACCCCAGGAGATCAAGTTGAAAAATTGGTTAAAGATGGTTATAAATTAAATAAACAATCTGGATTTTATGAAAAAGCCGTTGAAATGAAGATAAAAGGTAAGGTTTATAAAACAGTTATTAAAGCAGTTAAACTTCCTGGAGAAAATAATACTTTTAACTTTTATACTTGTGATCCATCTGAAAATCAAGAACATATGTATATTGGATTTTTAGCTAGAGGTAATAACCCCAATGATTTATGTATGCCTTGTTGTTTCAAGAAAGATCAAATATCATCTGGAAATAAAGAGAAAAAAAACTATTTCTTAAAATGTTTAGGTGAGAAAACTAAAGAAGAAAAATCTGACAAAGCAGCTAGTTCAAACTTGGGAGATAAATTATATATTTTACAAGATACCAATAAAATTCAAGAAGGTAGATTTATTTATTTACCAAAATATTTAGATATTTTCTTTAATAGAATTTGGAACCATGATCAAAAAATTAAAAACCATTATTTACTTGAATCAAAATCTGGTTACTTTTTCAAATATACTGTTAAACATGACTATTATCACTTTTTAGTTGCTTTAGCAAGTATTTATGAAGTTTCAATTGAATCAATTGTGGAATCAATGACTAAATTTGTTGAAAAAGATAAAGATAATAAATATTTTACATATTTAAATAATGGTGATATTGTTGAGTCCTTTAAAACAAGAGAAAGTTATATTGAATATCTTAATACATCAAATTATTTAGAATATGACACAATTGGTGAATTATCAGCAATCCCAGGAGTTATATCTCCTCGAGGTATTAATTATTATATTTTAACAAAACAAACCTTGTTAGTTAAAAAAGCTTTAGAAAAGGAAAAAACAAAAGAAAAATATTATTTGGATTGCTTAAATACTGAAAACTATGCTCAATTAGATGAATCAAGAGATATTGTTATTTTAATTCGTGAAGGTAAATATTACTTTCCAATTTATAGAGTTCAAAAAGATGAAAAAGTTAATAAAAAAATTAATTTACAAAAATATTTTGATTTTAAAGGTCCTTTAGAAAAAATTATTAATGAACTTAAAAATTATCATTATAAGAGTTGTAAAAATACATTGATCAATGAAATTACTTCAAATATTAGTTTGGTAGCTAAAAATATTATTGAAAAATTATCAAATACTAAAGTAAAAGTTATTAAACAATATATCGATGATAGACATAAATGTAAATATTTAGAATTAGATAATGGATTATTTTTACCAACAAGACCTTCGGGAATTAGTTATAATTACAGTTTTATGAATGTGAGAAATATGAAAACAAATTGGTTAAGTTTATCAAATACAATTAAATTATTGGAAAATATTAATAAAATTTTACAATTAGAATATAAACCTAAATCAGTTTTTTATGATAAAAAATCAGATTCAAAACTAAGAATTATTTCTTTATTATTAGAAAATGGATTAACTATTCCAATTCAAATTGAAACTATTGACGAAAAAGAGATTAAAAAATTAGCTTTATCAATTAGATTCCAACCTTTAGAAGAAACAATTAACCAAGAAATTATTAACTGGAACAAAGAATATATTTACGATGAAAGATCAGTTAGTGTAAAAGAACATAACTATATGACTGAAAGTTATAACTTGTATAGATTGGAATTAAGTTTACACTTGGAAGAAAATCCTGAAATTAAAGATAAAATAATTGGAATTGTAAGAAATGCCAAATTAAATATTAAAGATAAAAAGCATGAGTTAAGAAAAATATTATTCCAAATTATTGATCCAAAACTTTCATCCCAATACAAATTAGCTTTAGATGCCAAAGAAAATAAATCAGGCGGTGCTAAAAATAAAAGTGATATGATGGCATTTTTAGTAAAGGATATTCCAGATCTTAAAAATTATATAATTTATAATGTAAGAGATTACTGTGAAATTAATACATCCAAAGACAAATGTAATACAAACTTACATTGCACGTGGAACCAAGACACATGTAAATTACAATTATTAGATAATTTAGCTGTTGATTTTGTTAATAAAGTAATTGAAGAAATGATTCAAGACAGTATTAAGTTTAAAGAAATTATTCAAGAATCAAATTATTATGTGTCAGATATTGTTGATTATACCCAATATACAAATAGAAATGATCAAAAGATTATTAAGGCATCCAACTTTAATATTAATAAATTAATGAGTGAATTATTTGGTAAAGATAAAATACCAACTATTGGTAAACGTCAAATGTCTAAAATATTCGGAGAAACAATAGAAGATACATATCCAGAATTAATAGAATTAGGTAAACAATTTATCCAAATTATTGTTCCAAATAAAGATTCAATTATTAGAGCATATGTTAATTCATATTATTGGATAAATAATCCATTGTATGATATTGAATCAAGAAACTTGGGATATTTAAATGATTTACAAACTAATTTAACATATTTATTTAAGGCAAATATTATTGATTTTATTCAAAACAATATTAACAAGGGTGACCCCGCAATTAAAAAATATTTGGAAAAATACTTTAAAAATGAAACAAACTTTTTTGAGTCTACTCTTAATAAATTTAGAAAAACATCATTTAACACTGATGGCAAAGTTGAATTATTCATATTAAGTTATTTATTGCCAATTCCAATTGTTGTTTATGATAACTATTCTAATGTTAAATATATTTTTATGCAAGGAGAACAACCAGTTAATTCGGAAACAATTAAAAATTTTACATCAGAAAACAATTTAAACAAAGCTATCTTTTTAAAATTCGATTTCGATTCATCAAATACTATACCAAAAAATATTTATTCAATTTATTACATTTAAAATTTTAATTTTTTTACCCATTAAAATAAATTTATATATCATTTTATAGTAAATGACCACAGATAATGACAAGATATTGGTTGAATTAATTCAAAATCAAAAAAAGACTGTCCCTAATGATAAAAAACTATTATATAATGACTTAAGACGTATTAGTAAATACTTATCCAGATCTATTTTTTGTAATGAATGTTCTTTATGGAATGGATATGTGACAACTATCAAAAATGATGATAAAAGTTCATATATAAATTTTTATTTCAATGGTAAAAAATATGCTCTACATAGATTACTATATCAAAATTATGTAGGAGAACTTAGTGACGGAGAATATATCAAATTTAATTGTCCAAATAAGGGTAAATGTTGTGCAATTGGACATTTTTATAAAATTTTTAAAACAGAAACTGATGAAAAATCGGGACACAGCACAGAAAATATTGAAAAAATAAAAACAGAAGATAATGATTTAACATCAAAAAATTCTACTCACGATACCTCTTCTAATTCTTCAGGTAATAAAACTCCTGAAATTAAAACCAAAGAATCTAAATCAATTATTGTTGATTTTAATCTTTAATTTATTAAATATATAATTTATAAGTTATATTATATATTTAATGAATTCACAAAAAAATTTTAAAAATGGCGGTTTTCCTCCAATTAAATATTGTTCATACAAAAAAGACACTCAAAATTCTAACAAAACCTCCAAAGAAAGATTTTTTGCTAATGCTCCTAGACAAAATATTAATATAAGACAGTTATTATCAGATTCAAATAAAAAACCAATTATAATTACAGATGAAGCATCAGATAATGAACTTGAAGTTGTTAGTAGTTTATAAAATTATTTTATTTTGTATTAAGATTTTTCATCATTTCGGACATTATATCCATAACTTCTTTGTCTTTTAAAGCTTCAAATGGATTTGATTGAAGAGATAAAACTTTACCCTGAAACTCTGGATCAGTTAATTTTTCCATAATTTTAGGATTTGATATTACTGAATCAAACATTGTACTAAATAAATTTTCCATAGCTGGATTACCCATTGGATTTGATGAATCATCAAAAACTAATTTATTTTTTATTTCAATTATTTTTTCTTTAATCTCAGTAATCATTTCGGTGTAAATCTCACTGGGTTCTAATTCATTAGCTTTGTTATATGCAACTATAGCTTCATCCAATTTATCTTGACCATATAATGCTGCACCTAAACGTCCCCAAGCTTTCCCCCAATCTGGTTTAATTTTAGTACTAACAACAGCATCTTTTAATGCTTCATCCCATTTTTCTAATTTAATATATGTAGCGGATCTATTTGATAAAATTACATGATTATTTTCATCTGTTTCTAAAATTTCTGAATATAATTTAATAGCATCTTCATATTTTCCTTCTTTAAAATATTGATTTGCCATATCTTTTTTTTCATTGTATTCATTATTTTTATTTTCGTTTTCCATTATTATTTAATAAATGGGTAATCTTTAAATCAAATAATGAATCAAATTATTAAAAAAAGTAAATCAATTTATTTGAAAAATCTTTACTAACTTTATTAGTATATGCACTAATATCTTCCAAATTTCTATATTGTTGAGAAAAATGAAATAACATGATTTTTTCATTAGCAAACATATATTGATTTTCAACAAGATCATTCCAATGTATATGCTTGCCTTCACAACAATCACACATGTCTTCAGAACTAAAACCAGTACATTCCATAATTAGAAAAGGCACATTTAATAGTTCTGGGTTAGTTATAACTCCTTGAATAGATGTGTCGCCTGTATAAGCTAATAATGGTGTAAAAACTGGTTGAGTTATATTTTCTTCACCAATTTCTTGTTTTAATTGCATAATTTCATGTCCTTTTAAATTTGCATACTCTGGTTTGAGTTTTTTGGATTTTCTGTAAATAATATATCCAAATGATTTAATTTTGTGATCCATTTGAATTGATTTAACATAGTATTCTGAATTAATTTTACTAGAACCTATTAAATTATACATTTGGTTTGTACATGCTTCTGATTCAACAATATTTGTTAAAAGCAAAGTGTCAAACACTTTCATGTTTTCACCAGTTTTTCCACAATTCATTTCGGAAACAGCTGTAGCAATCATTTTAAATGGTTTAATACATTGTTTTGGCATAATGAATAATTTTTCTTTTTCTATATTATATAATCTCCTGGCACAGTGATCAGCGTGTAGGGCACCGATATGGTCATTGTGTCCATGAGAAATTAGTTTGTTATCATAAGAAAATGCTCTATCATTTGAATATCCCATGTCTAATACAAGATTTAATTCATCAATTAAAATACAAGTTCTTAAGCCAGCCCTTGAATATCCTCTTATGGTATAAATTTGAGACCCTACTTTTACTTTTACGTAGGTTTCTCCATTATTTTGATGTGAATATTTTATTTCCATTAATATTGATTATATTAGATTACTACCTATAAATTTCAATTTTTATTAAAAAAAATATGTTTAAATTTTAAAAAAAATATCTAGTATATATTATATGTCTGGATTACCTCCAAGTTCTCCTTCTAGTTCAAACTCAAACTCAAACTCAGATTCTAATTCTAATTCTCAATCCCAAACCCAAACCCAATCAAACTCTCAAACAATCTCAAATCAAGTTCAAGTAATTGTTGATGAAACTATTATTGAACAAGGTATTGAAATTACCAATAAACAAATCGCTGTTCAAGATCAAAGTGTAAATACAAATACTACATTTAACACAACTGATCCTGTTAATCATGTACCGCAAATATATGAAGATTTAAAAGAATCGGTTGAATATAATTATGATGATAATGTTATTACAGAATCAGATAATATAGTAAACGAAATCAGAAATTATGCAGCCCAAATAAAATGCGAAGACTTTCATGGTAAAGGTTCTATTGATGATTATACCGAATTATTTAGAGCAGCATCAAAGATAGCAACAGAAACAAAACAAATGCAATTGGATATTGATGTAGACGGTTTTGATGATTTTGGTAGAGCTGCTGATGAATTAAGTGAATTATTTACTAATTTTACAAAAAGACTTCAAAACATTAATATTATTAATGATGTTACTTTTTTAAGATCGGTATTAGATGCTCTCAAAAAAATATATAATTTATCAGAGGTTTTTGGTAGATTTAAGAAAACAATCTTAGTAACATCTGAAATTAAAGTTCCAAAAACTGCTCATGACACTAAAGAAGTTTTAGTAGGTGTTATGGGTGAAATTAATTGTGCAATTAAATATATTAACAATTTTGCAGTTCCTGATAATAATTTAACTCAAGGTAAGTTATCTGATGCTGATAAAAATATTATAAATAAAGCTGTAGCAACAATTGATAATTGGCAAAATTTATGCGATCAAGGTGTAAGTATTGCATTAACCAATAGTACTGATATGCAGTATTTAAAACAAGCAAACACTGACCTCAAAAATAAAACATCAGTGCTCAAATCTGTTACCGCATCTATTAAATCAAAATTATCATCTATGAATTTTATGTAAAAAAATTTAAAAACATCCAAAAAATTGATTATTTATTATTTTTAAATAAATAGACTGGTTTTTAATGATAAACAAAATACTGACTTTTATATTAGTTTTAGTTTTAATTTCATTCTCTTATGGATTAGAAACTGAAAAAAATAATTTAATTAAATTAGACAAGAATAATTTAATTACTTTAAGAGGAGAAATTAATGATCAGCTAGCATCTGATATAATTAGAAAATTTAATAAATTTACATCCACAGACATGTATTTATATATTACTTCACCTGGAGGCTCAGTAATTGATGGAATGCAAATTATTGATCAGATAAAATCATTGGAAAATAGAAATATTAAATTAACTTGTATTGCTGATTTTGCTGCATCAATGGCTTTTGCAATCTTTCAAGCTTGTCCAAATAGATTAATAACTAGCTCCTCAATATTAATGCAACACCAAATGAGTTTAAAAATTAAGGGATCATTATACAATCTAAACAATTATATGGATTTTATAAAACAAATAGATAATGATTTGGATCTAATGCAAGCAAATAAATTGAGTCTTGATATTAAAGAATTTCAAAATAAAATTACTAATGACTGGTGGATGAGTGGTTCTAACATTATAAAAAATAATGCAGGAGATAAAATGGTATCAGTTTATTGTGATAATGATATAGTTGACATTAAAGAAGAAATTAAAAATGTGTCTCCATTTATTGATATTAAAGTTGTGTTTTCAAAATGTCCATTATCAAGAGAACCACTTGATATTATAATTAATACTAAATTAGAATTTGAAAATAACAAAAAGTCATTGGTTGATTTTATGGAATCTACAGTTCCATCAAAATTTATTGCCAAACTAAAATATGATTCTAATTAATATAGGTTTTTAATTAAAAAATTGATTTAATTTATTATTTGTTTATAATCATATATATATTAATGAAAATAGTCTTTGATGGCAATATAGGTTGTGGTAAGAGTTCAGTATTAAAATTATTAGTAGATAAATCTGCTATTGATTTGCATGTATACAATGAACCACTAAATGATTGGTCCAAATGGCTCGATCTATTTTATTCCGACATGGAAAAATATTCATTTGGTTTTCAAATGAGAGTTTTAAAGAGTCATTTAGATAAAAAAGATATTTTAAATGGAATTTTTGAAAGATCCCCTTTATCTTGTCAAAATGTATTCGGAAAATTATTACACGAAGATGGCATGCTAAATGATATTGAATGGAGTTTAACAAATGAATTTAATAATGATTATGGATGGCTTCCTGATATCGTTATTTATCTAAAATGTGATCCAGAATTATGTTTTGAAAGAATTAAAAATAGAAACAGATCAAATGAAAAAAGCATTGAACTTGATTATTTAAAAAGATTACATAATAAATATGAAGAATTGTATACAAATTGTAAAAACGTTAAAGTTGTTACAATTGATGCATCAAAATCTTTAGATGATGTTTTTGAAGAAGTAATGGATAAAGTTATTAGACATGTAAGGTTTATTGTTAATGAATCGCATAATTATTACAAATCAATATAATTATAAAATTAGTCATAATTATATTTATATAGTAAATCCTATTATGCATAAATTATCATCAGGTTCAAATACTTCTTCAAATTTTTTTTTAATCTTAGGATGTTCAATTATATATTCCCAAAATGGTAATCTAGCTTCTTCAGAACTTAATAATGGAATGTAAGATTTATACATTAATAATATTTTGTTTTCATTTCGTATATAAAATAATAATAAATCATCATCCATACAATTAATATGTGAATCAAATAATCCTTCTAATTCAACAGATAAATCATTTTCAAATATTGATATTTTTAATGATGATTTTACTGGATCAATATTTAAATCACAAATATTATCATCTTCTAATTCAAGTATATTTTTTTTTATAAAATTATACCAAATGTTCATAAAATCATTATATTCCAATTTAATTTTCGATGAATAATAATGAATATAATCTAAATTGTCGGGATTAATGTCTTTAATTAAATCCCATACTATTTCATCTAATTGGTCACATGAACCATTACCAGTGCTTATAATATTTACAAGTTCGCCTAATTTCTCTTTCACACCCATTAATATATTTTATATAATTATTATTTATAATATTTTGTATTTAAGTAATTAATAATTATAGTATTATATTTTTTTTATATTCTTTAAATGCATAGGCTGATTCAGTTATTAATACACTTGTTATAATAACTTTTTCAATATTATTCAAATATTAATAAACTAAACTAAAAACTAATAAAATATATTTTTTCCATGTTTTGTATTTGTATTTATATTAGTTTTAGTTATAAAAATTGAACTTATTAGTTGCTATTATATTATGTATTATTATAATGGAATGGTTTACCGAATACTATAAAAATGTAGATACAGATGTTGATACCGATAGTAATAAAAAGTCCAAAACACAAAATCAAAATGTTAAAAAAATAGAATATCAATTTGATATTGCAAAACCAACAACTTCTAAAACCCAAAACATTTGTCGAGTTTTATGTTTTGTAGCTGGTGCTATGTTAGAAGCTTATACCTATAAACTTAATCCCGGTCATTCAACTGGATTAGGATGGGGATTTTTTGCAGCCGCAGTATTATTTTAATAAATTTATGTTAGTTTTTAATTTAAGTCAGTTTTTTATAAACAAGTTATTAAGTAAATTATAAACAAGTATTAAAAAAATTGAAAATATTATTGGATTATTATCAATTATTTTCTTAATGTCGCTTATTGAAACCGTCGCAGATATTGAAGATTATACCACTGGTAAGGCTAATATTGCCAAGCTAGTTGACGAAATACCGCTCAAGTTTTTTGTTAAAGACCTAATTAAAGCAGTTGGTAATCCAACACAGTCTGTTAACATCAAAGATATTGAAAACACAATTACTAAATTGCGTCAAAAATATCGAGTTCAACCCTCAAAGTCACAAATGAGATATATTTATGACAAGTATTATCCTGAAACACCACTTAATAATACACTTGGTCGTTTTATGATTAAAAAAGCATGCAGATCTAGGTCAGGAGTTCTTGTTAGTACTATTGTACTAAGACCGGATGTTTTTAGTTGTCCTAAAAAGTGTTCTTATTGTCCAACTGAAACTGATCTCGAAGGTCGACCCACACAACCAAAGTCATACCTTAGTACCGAACCAGCAATGCTTCGTGCTATTCAGTATAATTTTGATGTAAGGGGTCAGATTTGGGATCGTATTAAGGCATATATTAGTACTGGAAACATTCGTGAATCAACTGGTTCCTGTAAAATGGAAATCATTCTTTCGGGTGGTACTTGGGAATCATATCCTTATGCATATCGTAACCAAGTAATGAATGAAATTTATTGGGCTGCCAATACTTATGGTGACTCAATGGATCGTGAAATAAAAGATATTGAAGAAGAAATTAATATTAATGAAACTTCAAAGTATCGCGTGATTGGAATGACTATTGAAACTAGACCTGATTTTATTACTAAGCAATCAATTAAAGATTATCGTCGTTGGGGTGTAACTCGAGTTCAAATTGGAGTTCAACATTACGATGATGCTATTCTTGATGGCATTAAAAGAGAGTGTTATACCAAGGACACAATTAAGGCGCTTAAAATGCTGAAACAAGCCGGATTCAAAATTGTTTGTCATTTAATGCCTGATCTTCCTGGATCAAATCCTGAGCTTGACAAATGGATGTTTGAACAAGCTATTAATAATCCAGACCTTCAGTTTGATGATGTAAAAGTTTATCCCACTGCTGTATGTCAATCAACTGATCCAACTCGTATTGTTAAGTCAGATATTGCAGATTGGTATGCGGATGGAACTTATGTTCCCTATGCCGAGAAGAATTTGGATGACCTAATTAAAGTACTCAAGTTTTATAAAACTAACATTCAACCATGGGTTCGTATTCAGCGTTTGGTTCGCGATATTCCCAAGCAATCAATTCAAGCTGGTTACGAGGGCATTAGTAACTTGCGTCAAGTTATTCAAGATCAAATGAAGAAAGAAGGTACTAAGTGTAACTGTATTAGGTGTATGGAAATTGGTGACGAAGACAAGTTGATGGAATCAGCTAAACTAGTTGTCAGACCTTATACTGCTTCTGAAGGCAAAGAGTATCATATTTCAATTGAATCAAATGAAGAATCTAGTATTTTTTCTTCGGATTTTTGGTCATATATTTGGTTTCTAATTACTTATTGGACTCTTATGATTTTTACTAATAAGAAGACTTATTGGTCTGGAAACATCAAAACATACAATGGACTTGTTGGTTTCTGTCGTTTTCGAATTGACTCTAATCCCGGAGGTGGATTTATTAAGGAACTCAAAGATTGTGCGCTAATTCGTGAAGTTCATGTTTATGGCCATAGTCTTGGAGTCGGGGCTGCCGGTGCATCATCTCAACACAAAGGTTATGGACAACTACTTGTTAAAACTGCTGAAGAAATTGCCGTTGCCAACGGATACAAAAAGATTGCGGTTATTGCTGGTGTTGGAACGCGTGAATATTATAAGAACAAATGCGGGTATCATCTTGAAGGAACTTATATGGTCAAGAACCTTGAAAGTGAGAATCAAGAATACAAAGAAATGAATAATAACATTACTCAGTTCTGGGTATCTAGTATTGGGATTATTGGGTTATACTATTTGATCTATCTAATTAGATCATATTTTAATTTTTAGATTCATCAGGATTTTCATTATTTTGCATTTGTTTAGTTACTGTTTCTAATTGTTCATTTAATTTATTAACATCAACACCTAATTCTTTTTGTAAAAACGAATCCATTTCTAGTTTAAGTGCATCAGCTTCTTCTTTAGTATTTGTCTTTTCTAATTTTTGCATTATTTCCATTACTTTACCAATACCAGGTAAAGCTTCTTCTCCAGATGATTGTTTACCACCAGGGATAACACCCATTTGGTCTGCCATTTTCAAAATATTACCAAAGTTCATACTTTGAGATTCTTCTTCTTTGTTCATTCCCATTTCAACATTTGCAGTTGAAAAGTTTTCATCAATTAAAATCTTAGGTTTAGGTTTGGCTGATTTACCACCCATCATTCCACCCATCATGCCTCCCATCATTTGTTCCATACCAGGAACTTTCTTACTAATAGCTTGCATTAATTTATCTAATTCAATTTCGCCCTTATTAATCTTATCTGCATATTTTACTGAAATTTTTTGACTAATTTCCATAATTCCGGCTAAAGGATTTGCATTAGCTTCATTAGTTAAAACTTTTTCAAATGATCCAACAATATCATCAATCATTTCTGTTGTTTCTTGGTTAACATTAACACCTAACATTTCTTGTAATTTTTTCTTTGTTTCTGGGCTAGAATCATTTGATTCAGAAGCTTCTTCGTTAGTTGATTCTGGTATTTCTGGTAAACCTTTTTCTTTTGAAATAACTTTGCTTAATGTTGAAACTCTTGATTGATCGCGGAGTTCTGAGGGTTTTAATAATTCACTAATCATACATAAGGTATGAAGGTTAATCCAAATAACTTTTTTAACTTCTTCTGGTTGGTTATTAAGTAAATTTTTTAATGAAAAATCAGCTCCAAATAAACTTTCAGAAATAGTTTGAGTATCTTCTGATTTATGTGATAATACTTTAATTTTACATTTAACAAATGAATCAAAATTTTCATCTCTAATTGATGAACAAAATAATTGACCTCTTGCTATTTTAACTTCATCAGAATATGATTCTAAGTTAGAAATAACAGATGTTTCGCTTGGAAAAATAATTTTGAGTTGGTCTAAAAAACCATTGAAGTGTTGTAAATATTGGGTTTGATAAAATTCTGTTTGCAAGGATTCACTCATATTAAATTTAATAATATAATAATCTTTAAATGAATTTTTACTAAAAATTGATGTATCTACTAATTAAATAAATAACTTTTTTAATAATAATGTTTACAAAATTCGAATTAGATACCGTTACTATAATGGTTTTAAATACTAATCCATTAAAATGGTTTTCTAAAGAATCTTTAGGTGCAGAAGTTGAAAAACACTATCAAAATTCTCCAGATGAGTTTTATTATGGACATTTTTTATTTGTTTGGTCAAAGTTATTGGTTAATAAAAATTTTATTCAAATTAAAGAAGATGATGAAAAAATTAAAATTAAAATAAATGAAATTGGCCCATTTGAAGATTTTGTTTCTACAAAACCGATAAACAAGCACGATTATAATTTAGAAAAACAATTGAAACATATGACAGACTTTCCAAAATTATATATTGGTTCTGTACTTATTAAGGATTTTTTATTAAAATATTATAATTGTGATATCTTTTTTAAGTTTGTTGATTTGTATAAAGACTATTTTATGCCAAAACCATCAAACTTTAATGACCTAAATAATTCTTCAAATAGTTATTTAAATTTTAGTAATGGATGTTTAATATCAGTTACTTCAATGTCTTTAATTATGGGTTATTATTATTTTTCAAAAAAATAATTTAAAATTTTATCAGTTAAATATAATAATGGCTTTATTTTTAATGAGAAATAAAAGTTTATTTTATGAACAAAACATTACAGCTAAATTATTACAAATGAATTTAGAAAATGATTTTGTTCAATTAGAAAAAGCATTTGATATATATAAAAAATTATTAAATCCAATTATTAATCTTGAACCTTATGATAAAGTTGGTATAGAAGAGTGTTCAAATACTGAATTATTTTCTAATAATCAGTATTTAAATCCTACGCGTATTAATTTTAATTTATATTTAGACAAGTATAAAATTTATCAATCTGTTAGCAGATGGTATTGGAGTCAAAAAAGAAACATTATATTTGAAAGAATGTTAATTTTATTTGAAGAATATAAAAAAGTATATGATAAAATTAAATTAAACATGTTAAGAAATACATTATTATTTAGTAAACTATTAGAAGATATTGATCAATTTAATAGTAAATTAATTGTAAAACTGGAAATTCTTAAAACTACTTATTCAGATGAACTAGTTTCTGGATATATTGATAAATTTATTCAAATGTTTAAAACAAAAAATAGTTTTGAAATTGTACCTAAAGCAAATGAAAATGAGAATGAAACTCCAATAGAAACAATTAATAATCAAACTATTGAAGAATTATAAAAATTAGTTGTATAAATATATTCCTAATTAAAAATTAGTTGTGCTTAGAGAAACTTCATTTTCTATTTGTTCAATTTCATTTTCTTTATTTAACTGTTCAATAACATTTTTCATTCTTTCTTTCTTTCTATTAACTTCAATATATCTTACATATAGTAGTATTGAAATTAATGTAATAATAATAAAAAACCCATAGTTATCTTTAATAAATTCCCATACTGGATTTAATATTTTTTTATACATAGGTTCATTAGGTACAACACTTGCTTGCTCTTCAATTTGTTTTTTAAATACTTCTTCTTGAGCAATTTTTTCTTTTAATTCTCGTTGACGATTTTTTTCATTATAATATCTTTTTAATTTACTCTCAACTAATTTTGGTTTTTTGATATCTGCATTAAAACTCATTATTATAATCTTAGGAAAAAATATAAAATAGTAATATATAAAAATACGAAAGGTTTTATTTTCTTAAAAATCAAGGTCCCCCATTTAATTTTTTTAAAAGTATAAAATTTATAAATTGAAAACAGTAAAAATTGATATATAAATTTATTTATTATATATTTATATAATTAATGGAATCTTTTGACAGTGTAACGTTTAGAGATGAACTTGATACTAAATTAAAAAATAATGTGACTAAATCTAATAGTTCTATTGATAACGAATATTTATTGAATTCGGAAAATAATCGTTTAACAATTTATCCAATTAAAAATGAAAGTATATGGAGTTCTTATAAAAAACAACAAGCAGCCTTTTGGACTGCAGAAGAGATTGACTTCTCTAAAGATTATCATGATTTTTCCAAGTTAAATTCCAATGAACAACATTTTATTAAAATGATCTTGGCTTTTTTCTCTTCGTCAGATACTATTGTTAATATTAACCTTAGTGAAAGGTTTTTAAACGATGTTAAAATTAGAGAAGCCATTGTAGCTTATACTTGGCAAATGATGATGGAATCAATTCATAGTGAAACATATAGCTTACAAATTGATAATATTGTAAGAGATCCTGATGAAAAAGACAAATTATTTAATGCGGTTAAAGAGTACCCATGTATTGCAGAAAAAGCAGGATGGGCAGTAAAATGGATTGAGTCGAATGAATCTTTTGCAATGAGACTTTTAGCTTTTGCAATTGTTGAAGGTGTATTTTTCTCTGGATCATTCTGTTCTATTTTCTGGCTCAAGAAAAGAAATGTTATGCCAGGACTTTGTTCTTCAAATGAATTAATTGCTAGAGACGAAGGTATGCATTGTTCATTTGCCGTATTATTATTTACAATGTTAGCTAGCAAGCCAGATGAATCAGATGTTCATGCAATGTTTCAAGATGCTGTTGAAATTGAACGTAAATTTATTTGTGAAAGTTTACCATGTGCTCTTTTAGGCATGAATTCGGATTCAATGACCCAATACATTAAATTTGTTGCAGATAGATTATTAGTGGATTTGGGCTATAATAAATTCTTTAATGTAACCAATCCATTTGATTTTATGGAATCTATTAGTGTTGAAGGAAAAACTAACTTTTTTGAAGCTAGACCAACACAATATCAAAAAGCATCAGTTTTAAATAAAACAAGAGACAATACATTTAAATTAACAGATGACTTTTAATCACTAGTTAATAATTTTTTTAAATTTGTTTTTGTTATTAAAATTATAAATATTATAATCCATAATATTATTAGTTATAAAATAAAAAAAGTCCGCGTGCATTTTTAACTAAAATTCACTTTTTAAAATAATTTTATTAAAGGGTACAATAGTTGTTACTGAAAATAAACTTTTTAATAACCGAAATTCACTTTTTAAATGCTGAAATTCACTTTTTAATAACTGAAATTAACTTTTTTTACTGAATTTCACTTTAAAAAAAATTAATATTTTATAATAATGAGTAATTTTTGTGATATTTGTAATAAATTTTACAAATCAAAATCAAGTTTATGCAATCATAATAAAAAATTTCATACTGAAAGCAATATTTATAATAAAGACAAACAGTTTTCATGTGATAAATGTAATAAAAAATTTACAAGAAAACAAAATCTAACAATACATTTAAATAACTCCTGTAAAGGTACAAATACTCATCAAGAAATAATTCCCAATATAAAAAAACAAGAATTAGCAAATACAATAAATAATAACAACATAAATACTAATAATGGACCTATTAATAACGGTACTGTTAATAACACATACATATATATAAACAAAACTGGTTCAGAAAGCTTGTCAGATTTATCAAAACAAGATATTAAGGAAATATTTGATAAAAACATAGATAGTTTTGGTATCGTGCTTAAGCACACTAACATCTCCGGATACGGAGATGGTACATTTATTAAAAAAATTAATTTTAATGAAAACTTACCATCAAACCATTCTTTTTGTACTACAAATTTGAAGGGCCCATATTTATCAGTATTTGATGAATCTAAATCTAAAATTACAAAAGACAGAAAAAAGTATTTTTTCGAGCAACTATTTTGCATTACAATAAATAAAATGAAAGAATTATATGAAGTTAATAAGAGTCATTTTAAAAAAGAAAAACAAGAACAAATAGAAGATACATTAAAAAGACTTGGAGAACTAAAGGATACTGATATGAATACTAAAATTTATAAAGAAATGATTAAAAAACTTAATATGTTATCTTACAATGATCGCGAAATTGTACAAGAAACATGGAAAAATAAAAAAGTTAAATCTAAAGTTCCTAAAACATTTGAAGAAGATTTAGAAATGAACTCGGATGAAGATTTAGATAATTCAAGTTCTTCAGAGTCCGAAGATGAAATAAATGATAGAATTTTAACTAAAAAATTTATTAAAAGTAAAAAAAATATTATTGTTTAATAGTTTGTAAAACCAAATATATTTAACCATTCCATTTTATTCTTTAATCCATTGAATAAATTGAGAATTAATTTTATGTTGTGTATCTTCACCATTATATATATCTTTATTATAAGTTAATACTTTGGTATTAGGAAATAACTTGGATAATTCTGGCCAAACTTGAGACATTTTAACTTTATTGTCGTCAGTATTCCATCCCACAGTAATTCTATTTTCATCCAAATTTAATTTATCAATTGAGTTATTTAAATATTCGGCACCAGGTGCAAATAAAAACATTTTATGAATTTGTTGGTGCATCAATTGACTCAAACAAATACCAACGCCTCCACCTGCTGATTTAGCAAGTATAGTATATTTGAGATTTGGATCCAATAATTTAACAATAATTTGGGCACATTTTTCATATAATTTATTTTCTAATAATGGATCAATTATGCTACCGTCTTTATTAAAAAAGCTCATGTTAAATTGTCTGATACTAAATTGTTCATCATCTTTAAATTTAATCATAATAATGTTTTTAAAATTTTGTGGATTTAATTTTTCAGAATAAAATTTGAAAAGACTAGCCGAGTTTCTTTTAAAAGATGACTCAGAAAATCCAGGAATAACAATTAAGTTAGTTTCTTTTGAGCTATCTCCTGGAATAACTTGTTCAATATGAATTGAATTGTCTGGTATTTGATTAATCATAGCGATTAAGCAATCTTTAGTTTTTAAACAATGGTCACCTGTGCACATTGAACAAATTTGAGTACCACCTGATTGGTTTTTTTTCAATTTTTTATTTAATTCTAAATATTTTGTTTTATATTTGATGTACTTTTCATAAAAACTCACATATAATGATTTACATATATTTTTGTTTGGTTATAAAACTATATTAAAATATTTTATTCATCATATAAATATGATATGTTATATGATTATTAAAACGAATGATGTATAATACTTAGACATTTCAGGCTCTTGTGATCATAAAAAATTGATTAAAAATAATTTAGTTTTATAATTTAATGGATATTAATATGTTATTTGTAACTAAGCGAGATGGACGTAAAGAAAACGTACACTTTGATAAAATTACCGAGAGAATCAATAAGCTAATAAATCCTAGTGAATTACAATCAGTTGGTTTAGCTTATTTAAATTTATCAAAAGAATCAGAATGTTTGGATCCTGTGTTAGTAGCTCAAAAAGTTGTTGCTAGTTTATACCCAGGTATTACAACGGAAGAATTAGATGTTGAATCGGCGGAAATTTGTGTAAATTTATCAACTACACATCCATCATATTCTTATTTAGGCGGAAGGATATTAGTATCAAATCTCCATAAAAAGACCTTAAAAAATTTTAGTTCCAAAATGCAATCACTTGCTGATACCACTAATATTATAGACACCAAATGGTTAGAATGGGTTAAATCAAATGCTGACAAACTAGATAGCATCATTGATTACAACAGAGATTATCTTTATGATTATTTTGGTTATAAAACCTTAGAAAAATCATATTTACTTAAATCCAATGGTAAAATTATTGAACGTCCACAAGACATGTTATTAAGAACTGCTATTACATTACAAATAGGAGATCTTGAATTAATTAAGAAAACATATGATTTTATGTCTTTGGGTTATTATACTCATGCTAGTCCAACATTATTTAATTCTGGTACAACTCACATGCAATTATCATCATGTTTCTTATTAGGAACATCAGATGACTTAAATTCCATTACTACAACATGGGATTCTTGTGCTCAAATATCAAAATGGTCTGGTGGAATTGGATTACATGTATCAAATATTAGAGGTAAAAACAGTTTAATTAAAGGAACTAACGGAAAATCAAATGGTCTGGTACCATTTTTAAGGGTTTTTAATGATATTGCTAGATGGATTGATCAAGGTGGTAAAAGACCAGGATCAATTGCAGTTTATTTGGAACCTCATCATCCCGATATTTTTGAATTTTTAGACTTGAGAAAAAACTTTGGTGCTGAAACTGAACGTGCTAGAGACTTATTTTTAGCTCTTTGGATCAGTGACTTGTTTATGAAACAGGTTGAGTGTGATGGTGATTGGTATTTGTTAAGCGCAGATGATTGTCCAGGATTAAATGAAGCTTATGGGGATGATTTTAATGTATTATATTGGGAATATGTTAATCAAAACAAATATAGAACTAAAATTAAAGCAAGAAAATTATGGTCACATATTTTAGAATCACAAATTGAAACCGGAATGCCATATATTGCTTATAAAGATGCAATTAATCAAAAATGTAATCAAAAAAATTTAGGAACAATTAAATCATCAAATTTATGCTGTGAAATTACTGAATATTCTGATCATGACGAATATGCTGTATGTAACTTAGCATCTATTGCATTAAAACCTTTCGTTAAAATTTGGAGACCAGATCCATCAGATAAATGGATTGTTTACACCAAACCAAATTGTAAATTTTGTTCCTATGCCAAATCATTTTTATCAAATCATAACATCAAATACTCTGAAGTAGATTTTAATAATGAAAGTTTGCTTAAACTAAAAGAATTACTTGGAAGAAGCCAAATTACTTTTCCACAAATATTTATAAAATCAAATGATGAAATTAAAAGTATTGGTGGATGGTCTGATTTATATAAATATACAGCAGGTACATTTGATTATGATAAATTATATGATGTTGCTTACTTGGCAACAAAAAACTTAAACCAAGTAATTGATATTAATTATTATCCAGTACCCCAAACTAAATTTTCCAATATGAGACACCGTCCAATTGGATTGGGTATTCAGGGATTAGCAGATGCTCTTGTTCTTATGCGTATACCATATGATTCAGATCAAGCTGTTGAATTTAATACTAAATTTATGGAAACAATTTATTTGGCATCAATGACTGCGTCAAATGATTTAGCTAAAGAAAGATCAAAAGATATGAGTGCCTTAATTTCATTTTTAGATGAACCAAACAAACCTTATCCAGAATATTATTCGGCTAATTTTGTTATTGGTAACGAAGCAATGAATGAATTATATCATAAACTCAAACCTAATAAATGGGAATTAACAAGAGATCCTAATTTAACTACAATTGGATCGTATAGTTCTTTTGATGGTTCTCCACTATCAAAGGGACAATTTCAATTTAACTTGTGGAATAAAGAACCATTAGAAAAGGAATTATGGAATAAATTAAGAGGCGATGTAATTAAGTATGGTACAAGAAATAGTTTATTAACCGCATTGATGCCTACTGCATCAACCAGTCAAATTCTAGGTAATAACGAATGCTTTGAATTTTTTACAAACAATATCTATACCAGAAAAACACAAGCAGGTGATTTTGTTTTGGTCAATAAATATTTAGTAAATGATTTAATTAATACTGGATTATGGACCAAAGAATTAAAAGACAAAATTATTGCATCAAATGGTTCAATTCAATCATTTGATCAACTACCTCCTGATTTTAGATCAATTTACAAAACTATGTGGGAGCTTAAACAAGTTTGGGTTCTTAAAGGAGCTGAAGCAAGAGGTCCATATGTAGATCAAACTCAATCTATGAATATTTTCATGGCAGAACCAGATTATCAAAGACTAGGTTCATCTCATTTTTGGGGATGGAAACATGGACTTAAAACTGGTATGTATTACTTAAGAACAAAGCCATCGGCTGATGCTATTAAATTTACTATTGATCCAAAACTAATGAAGGATAAGGCGATTAAATCACCAAAAGGTAAAGCAAAATCAAGACTTGTACATCCAGTAGAAGATACTAGTCACGAATTAGGGGATTGTACTAATTGTTCGGCATAGGTGTTTTATTAAAATATTATTTTATAAAAAATTGAAAAATTAATTAATATTACTCATTATACAAATTATAATGAACAATTTAACAACTGGTCAAATTAATAACAATACCGATATAGTTATATATGGAAAACCAATTTGCAATTTTTGCCTAATTCTTAAAGACGTATTTGATATTTTAAATATTACATATAAGTACGTTTCAATTGAAAACAATTCAAAGTATAGTTTTAAGAAAATACCAGCTATTGAATATGCTGGAACAATATTTGATAATTACAACTCGCTGAATGAAATTTTTTCTATTTGTAATACAAAATATACAATTGAAAATTTGTATGACAAATTAACTGAACAAATTTATTCACTTGATGAAACGGATACAGATCAAATCATTATTATACTATCACTTTTAAAAGTTTATGAAATTAGATATTTTCATAAAAAGGGCTATTTATTAGCCCATCATATTATCATGGCTGATAACAATGATTTATTAAAAAAATTTATTCAAGACAATTTGGGAAAAATAGATGATTTACTTACAAAAAATCACATATTTAATACAAATGGGGTAAAAATAATGGTTCCAGAAAATCAATCAATTTTACATGTATCTGTTTCTAAACCAGATATTTATCTAAAACTAAAAAATGTAATTGAAGACACTCCAGATATTCTTGGATTTTATGCCAAAGATTATTATGAAAATAGAAATGATGTAAATTTTTTAACAAAAATTAATAATTTAATGATAAAAAATTACGGTGTTTGTTGGAACATTGATAATTTTATTGTTGACAAATATCATAATAACACAATTAAAAATGAAATTTTAGAACACATTAATAAAACAAATAAAATTAAACCAAATTCCATGCACAAATATGGTAATAATTTAACAAATTTAGAGTGTATAAAAAATTTGGTTCAAAATATAAGTAAAACATTTAATCTAGATTTGGAAAATAAAATCTATGATATTTATGCATTCACAGCTGAATATGGACCAAATACAAATAATAATTTAGATTTACATAAAGATAATTCATTAATAACAATTAATTGGAATTTGGAAATTGATGAAAATCTTGAAGGAACAGAAGTAATATTTCCAACTATTAAAAAAGAAATAAAAATGGAAGAATCAATGATTAATATTCATCATGGTAAAATTGATCATTATGTCAAACCATTAAAAACAGGCTCTCGATTAAACTTAATTATTTGGATTAAGTAATTTTTTAAGTGCTAAATATTTTGCTTTATATTTCAAGTATTTTTGTTGAAATTCAGAAAAATTATTGTTATACAAGTCTGTATCATTAAATTTATCTAATTCACAAAGTTTAAGTTTTTCTTTATGTTGACAATTTGGTTCTGAATTAGGTCTTTTTGATTCAAATCTTTCTTTAATAGTATTTAAATAAATAAATTTGAATCCTGTGGCAACATAATAAATTAATTTACTTGTTTTAAAGTTTTGATCATAAAATTGTCTAAATGACTTTTTAATAATACAATTTATAATATTCATTTCATTGATAGTATCTTTCTCACTATGTCCTGTTCCAACAGTATCAATTATAAAACATTTTGTTATTAAATTTATTAAATTAAGAAGGCTTAAAAATATAATTAATGGAGTAGACTCTAGTTTTAATAATGAAACTTTAATATTAGAAAGTTTATTAGGAATATGAGATTTAAAAAATTCTTTTACAGTTTCAAAATCTGGACATCCAAAAGAATCACCACATGGTTCGATAATAATAAAATGATATTTTTTATTGGATGAATTAATATCATTAATTACAAAATTAGGTAATGTTTGTTTATAAAAATCACCAATACCAATTGATAAAACTTTATTATCAAAACTTGTATCCCAAATATTATTTAATGCGGAATATGTATAAACAAAATTAATAATATTATTTAAATATCCTGATAACATGTTTTGATCTTTTAATGTTTTTTCTTGTTTTTGAACTTTTTCATCAGATAAATATCTTTCCCAAAAAATATTTTTATACTCATTAATTTTTTGATTTAAATTTTCAATTGACAATTGCTGACCACCACTAAATAAATTAACTTGATTAATACCTGTTATATTAAATACATCTATTACTGGATTGGTATGTAAAACTGATTGTTTTAAACTAGGCATATAAGTATCTTCATCCATATCAGTAAGGCCAGCAAAAGAAAACCCTTCTACTTGTTTAATTGCAGAATATGTTTCATAAACAAAATCACCAATAACTTCTTCTTTATTAAATAAATTCAAAGTTGACATCAATATATATAAAATTATATATTAATTTAATTATAAAAAAATTGAAAAATAAATTTTCTAACCCCTCATTAATAGATAGTAATGTCAACTCATCAAAAGAAGCATACTAAAAATACCGGCGGCTCTAAAGAGCTTGTATACCGTTCAGGCGAAGATGAACACTACGCTGTTGTTGGTGCCCCTCAGGGTAGCGCGCGTTTTAAAGTAACTCTTCATTCTACTAACGAAGAAGTAACAGCAAAGGCAAGGGGAACTCTAATTAAGGGTCCTAATAAAAAGCGTATTGAAAAGGACATGTATGTTCTAGTTCAAAGTGATTCTTCAAACACTGCGGATGATAAATATTATATTATCCACGTGTACTCACCAGATGACGTTAAACGTCTTCGTAAGGCAGGAGAACTTGCCCAGGTCAAACAAATTGACGAAGAAGAAAAGGTTGCAGTCGCTTTTGAAGGCGACGTTGTATCCCGTGTTAAGGAGGAAGTTGAGATCGATGATGATTTCATTGCCAACCTCTAATCTAAATTCATAGGTTCAATTTAAGTTTTTACTTTAATTTATAAATAAAAATAATAATTTTATTGTTTTTATTTATTTTGTTTCAGTTTCTTTAGATTCAAATGAATTAAACTTTGTAATCAAATAATTAGCTAGTTTTAAATTTGTGTCAATTGTTAAATGGCTATCTGATATTTTTTTAGAATCAATACCAATTAATTCCAAATATTCAACTCTTTTAGTATTTATTTTGTTAGAATAATTTCTAATATATTCGCTAAATTTAATATCCATTTTACTTATTTTATTCATTACTTTTTCCACTAATTGTTTGGATGTTATTTCAGGATTTTTTAATCTGGTTTCTAAATACCATAAACACCATGCTAAACAAAATCCACCAAAATCACCAGCTTTTTTATTAATAGAATTTGTTTCATCAGATACAGTTTGAAAGCCAGCAACTGGTAAATAATCATCGGGTTTAATATATCTCATTCCAGTATTCCAAGTTAATTCTTCTTCTAACACATCATCTATGCTTCCATCAATACTCATTGTATTACCATAAGGCTCAAATCTTTCAATGGTCATATTTTTAAAATCATATACTAATACATTAGCATGTAACATTCTATCATAAATTAAACTAATAAAAACAGCAGCAAATCTTTTTTTGCCGGTTCGTCTAGTTGTATTAATAATATTATTAAGATAAGGATGAATATAAAATTCGTTTTCATTATAGTAAGAAATAACCCATGGAAAAACAGGTTCTTTTTGAATAATATCGTCAGAAAAAGGAAAAGTATCTTCAAATGTTATGTTATTAATTTGATAAGATGTTAAATTTGGAATTAATAAATCCGAATAAGTGTCAGATAAATAGATTGAAAATATTCCAACATCTTTAAACTTAGCTTGAAACATTGTATAGTGAGAATATTCGTCATTTGATAATTTAATTTTATCTGGTTCTTCCTTATATTCATCTAACTTTTCATATAATTTAACCCATTTATTAGAAGGGCTAGATAGTTCAACATTTTTCTTAATGTCTTCCAATATATGTTTACTAATTTTAATATTTACTTTTTCAAAAACATCATGATAAACATCAAAGTCTAAATTCATTAGCAAATGAAATGGTGATAATTTTTCAATATTATATTGATTCCAGTTTTCGGAAGAAGAATTTTTTATAATTTCAAAATCTGGAGAATAATTTATATTTTTCATTTTATCCGCAGAAATTATTTGTTTATTTCTATTCATTCTAACATAAAATAATGTATGAAGAGGATTATCCATGTATTTATTATTAGTTTTACAAAATGTTGGATTAATCTTTGACAATTTGCTTATTATTATCTTTGAATATTTATATTCATTATTTAATATATCAGATGAAAGTGAAAATATTAAAGGGCTATCGGTTTGAATAAATGTATTGTAATCAACATCAATATTTCTTTTAATTAAATAATTTACAAGTTCTTCATCATCTATATCAATAGCTGCTAATAATAAACCACCGCCTAATTCATTCTTTTCATTAATTTCTTGATCAGAAAATTTATCAAGTAATTTAGTTTTTTCCGATGACTTTAAATTTGAATTATTTATAATTTGGAATAGATATTGATCTTTATTTTCTGGTTTAATTTTATAAAGTTTTATAAATTCGGTTAATGAATTATAATCAAGATTGGATAAGATGGATTTAATAACAACTTTGGGTGTTTTAGTTCCATTTAAAAGCAATTCATCCCAATCTAATTTAGGATATTTTTTAATAAAACTATTAAATTCCTCAAATGGAAGATACGCGGCAAATGTTTCTCTATTTGCATTTCTATTATAAATATAATCAGGATAACTATCAATTAAATAAGATAAAATTTCATGGTTAAATTCTTTTGCAGCTAAGTGAAATCCATTGAGACCATCTGTATTTTCTAAATAAACAGGAAATTTTTCTAATTTTAATCCATCAATATTACCTAATAAAATCAAGTAATGAAATAAATAATTATTTTGAAAAATTGGCTTATCTAATTCAAAATCTTTTAGGTCTTTTTTATTTTTTATATTAATAATTTTTTTGAAATCTATTTTCATAATTATTAAACATTAGAAAATTAATAGGCTAAATAATGAATTTATGTAAATTATACCAGTTTCTAATTTACAAATGTAAATTATAAACATAATAATAAAAAATTGAACAGTTGATTTCTTATATAAATATGTAATTAATAATGTCAACTACTGAAGAAGTTAATACTAAAATCCTTGATCAACCTGTTGAAAACCAACAAAAGGATGAAGATACTGAAGATGAAAAAGAGGTACTAAAATTCGGTGTTTCTAAATATAAAAATATTATGGGTGTGACTTGTTATATGAATTCAATTCTTCATATATTACAACAAACTCCTGTATTTACCGAATATATTAGTCAAGCTAAATTCAAAGACACAATTATGAAAAAAATAGGTAAGAAACTAATTGCATTTGAAGAGCCAACAGAATCACAAAAAGAACAAGAACTAAAAGAGTTTGTGATTTTTGAACTATTTAGACTTTTTAAAACTAGTTTGGAAAATGATGATTCATCAATTACACCTACATCTTTTAAACATTTAATTGGAAAAAAGAATGATATGTGGAATGAATATAATCATCAAGATTCACAAGAATTTCTAACTTTCTTAATTAGTCAATTAGAAGAAGAAGCAGGAATGAAATGTGATTTTATTCCTGGGCTAAATTATAAGGATATCACTAGTACCATGACATTAGATGATTCAATACATAATATTATTGCAACCAATACTTGGGAACGATTTCAATCTCGCGAGTATTCTCCACTTAAAAATATTTTTGATGGTTTAACTCAAACAAATAGACGTTGTATGTGCTGTGAAACAAAAACAGTAAGGTATGAACCATTTGTTACTTTGGCTTTATCTGTTCCTGTTAAAAATAAACAAGACATGTTAAAATCATTTGATATTTATGAATGTCTTGACCACATGACATCAGAAGAACAATTAGATGCTGATAATAAAATGAATTGTGAAATGTGTGGACTTCGTAATAGAGGACATTCAAAATGTCTCTTATGGAAAACACCAAAAGTTTTAGTTCTACATATTAAACGTTTCTTAGTTAACTCGTTTGGTATTCCAACACAAAAAATTACTAATAATGTGGAATATCCAATTACTAATTTGGATCTTGAAAAATATTTTGACCCAAGTAGTCCATTTAAATCAAGTAGTAAATACGATTTGATTGGTATCAATCTTCATCAAGCATTTGGTCACGGTGGAAATATTAATGCTGGTCATTATACGTCTATTGTTAAAAATATAATGAACAATAACTGGTACTTATATAACGATTCTAATCAACTTAAAATGGCATATACTAAAGAGCACTTACAAAACTCAAATGCTTATATGCTATTTTATTATCGTCATGACTAAGTTTGTTTGTTATTTATAACGGTTTATTTATTTTAATAAATAGTAATTAATTGATAATTTTTTATTTTATTTATTGCATAGTTATATTCACTAAATTCACTTATGTTATAATTATTTGGTAATTTAAAAAATACTAACTTGTTTCCATTTGCTTTTATTTCTTTAACAACATCAATTAATTTTTTATCACCTAATCTGAAAGTAATATTTTCTTTTGTCTTATATTCAGGACCTCCCCATGGTGGATCAAAAAAGTATGCTCCTACATTCAAATTTAATCTTGTTAAACAAGAATCGTTTATAAACTCAACATTTGATATATCATATGCATCTACATTATTTTTAAGAATTTTAAATCTTTCTTCATTTATTTCAATTGAAAAAACTTTTTTAAATTTCTTTGCAAACGATATAGTATTACCACCTATTCCTGCTGTTGCATCACAAATTTCTATATTAGATCCCAGTAATGAACCTATTAATGATGATATTACATTTGCTTCATTTGGTAAAGTTATTGAATATAATCCCTCCTCGTCATAAGATAGTAAATCTTTATTATTGGATAAGGGGAATATCTTTGAAATAATGTTTAAATCCATAAATTATTAATATAATAAATTTATGTTTTTAAGTATTTGTAATTTTAGTTTTCATTATTTTTAATTGTTTTAATAAGGTTAGATTCAAATTCTGGAATGTTTTCAAATGATTTTGCATTATCAGTATCAATGTTTTGAGGAATTCCAATGTCAGTAAAATTAAAATTTTGATCTAAAACAACCCAATAATCAAGGTTATCATCAGAATCATAATTACAAGCTTGTAAAATATTGCTTTGATTAGAAATCATTTTTTTTACATTTTTACTTTTTTTAACAACATCCATGTAAACCGCAATGTTATATAATTGGGTTGTGTTAATGTTTAAAGCTTCATTAAGTAAAGGTTCAAATAATTCTGATTCAGTTGAATTTAAAATAAGTTTTATATCCATTTGCATTGTTATATATAAACAATTATATTTTATATATTTTATTAAAAAAGAATTTAATTTTAAGAGATAAAGAAACACCTAAAATATTGAAATTATTATTATAAATATTTAAATATTATATTAATTAATGTCAAATACCCAATCTCTTAATCAAAATATTGTTGGAGAATTCGAAAAATTAGTTAATTTTGTTCAATTAGAAATTGACCAAGCGAGGGAAAATAAAAATCAAAAGGAAGCTACTGCTAACACTTTTAGACTAAAGCAAATTAAAAATGCATTGGCTACTATTAAAAAATATCCAAAGAAATTATCCAAAGACAATTTAGATGATTTCGCTGAATTACCAGGAATTGGTAAAGGTACTATTGACAGAATAAAAGAAATTCTTGATTCAGGTAAACTTGCCGAACTTAAAAATTTTAAGGAAACAGGATCTGAAGAAAAAAAAATATTAGAAGAATTAGAATCAATTGTTGGTATTGGTAGAGCAACTGCTATGGATTTAATTAAACAAGGAATTAAATCAGTTGACCAATTAAAGAAAAAAATAGCTTCTGGTGATATTGAAGTTAATGAAAAAATATTATTGGGAGTTAAATATTATGGAAAATTTTTAGGTAATATTCCTAGAGAAGAAATTGAGAAAGTCAAAAAAATTATAACTAAAGTTATTGATAAAATGAATAAACACTATGAACTAGACGATTCAAATAAATATATATTTGAAATTTGTGGATCTTTCAGAAGAGAAAAACCAACTAGTGGGGATATTGATGTTCTTGTTAGCAAATTAGGTACACAAATGGATAATCCAGATGAAATTAATCATTTGGACAGGTTAGTTAAAAGATTAAAAAAATCTATTAAATCAAATGATAATCAACCACTTTTAGTCGATGATATAACTGATAAAAATTATGAAACAAAATATATGGGATTTGCAAAATATAAAGACAGTCCATTTAGAAGAATTGATATTAGATTTGTAGCTCATGATGTATATCCATCTGCTATGTTATATTTTACTGGTTCTGCTGAATTAAATTTAAAAATGAGAAAAATAGCAAAACAAATGAAATTAAAATTATCAGAATATGGTCTCACAAAAGAAGATGGTTCAAGACTCAAAGTTGAATCTGAATACGATGTATTTAAAATACTGAAAATAGAATACTTACCTCCTAGATTAAGATAAATATTTTTTAGCTTACAAAGCCAAGATTAAAACCTAAACCATCAAATTAATATTACAATTAAAATTATTAAATTGTAAAATTAAGCTTATTATTTATTTATTTATTTTTAACAACATGACAAGTTTCCCATTCGTTTTCTGGAATATATAAGCATTTGGTTCTTAATTCTAATTCCATATGACCAATAACAAAACTCAATGTGTTAATTGTTTTTAAAATTTCTTTATTATGTAACACCAAATTATTTTTTTCATTTTTAGCTTTAATATAATTTACAAGTATTCTTAAGTCAGCCGATACCATGTTATGAACATAGTGATCTTGATAACATAAACTTTTAGTTTTGGTATTATAATTATAAGAACAATTGTCTTGATAGGAACAAAATTTATATGAACATCTTGAAATAGTAAATTCATTTTCTTGTGTTTGTTCACTTTGTTTATCATGATTAATTTCTTTTTGACCTAATCTTTGTCTTAGGGTTTCGCTTAAATTTAATAAAATATTTAAGCAGTTCAAAAAGAAAACATAATCCAAGTTTTTATTTTGTAAAGTGTATTTGGTAAGCAATTTAATAATTTCTAATTCTTTTTGTAATATTAATAAACTATTTTTTTGCTTCAACTCTTCAACGAATTGTTGATTCTTACACATATTTTCAACATCTTTTAATTTGTCTTGATAATCTTTTTCTATTTGATTAATTTTATTTTCAACATTCTTTTCATCTATTTTATTACTTAACTTATTAATATACTCTGTTAATTTATTTTGTGTAACAGAGTCCAATTTATAGTTGGAGTCAAATTTAAATCCATAATTATTATGCCAACATAATTCTTGATTCATTTAATAAATAAATAAAAATTCTCTTTATATAAATATTTTTATTAAAGTTAGTTTAGTTTCATAATACTTAAAGATTTTTCTTGTTTAATATAATAAATGGAAAATAAAGTTACAAAAAGATTAACTCGTGATAAAAAATATGAAAGACCTGAAAAAACTTATCAAGATACGTTAAGTAATCAAGATGTTAAAGAAAAACTAAAAGAGTATAAAAAAGTTACTGACATTAAAACAGTTTCAATTGGTACTCATATTAGATATTTTACAATAGATCCAAAAACTAAAGAAAAACAATTTAGATTGGGTGGAAATTTAAATAAAATAGATCCTGAAGGAAGATTTGTTGTATTGGGCAATGGAACATTAACTTGGTCAGTACAAATTCCAAATACAATATTCTTTCAAAAAATGACAGAAGCTGAATACAAAGAAGAACTTAAAAAAGAACTTAAAAAAGAAATTATGACCGAAGAACCCGGTCTACAAAATGAGGATGTTGAAGATCTTAAAAAAGAAATTAAGGATTTAAAAAAAAAATTAGAAAAATATAAAGATATGGAATCCGAATATAAAAAATTGGCCAAAAGTAATGAATTATTAATGTCACAATTGAGTAAAATAGAAGAAGAAATTAAAAAGAAAAAAAATAAAAAATAAAAATAATTTAATATTTTTAACAATAAAAAAATAATAAAAAATTTAACTTTTAATAATTTTGGTGGTAAAATTAAATAATACAATAAAAAATTTCTTAATAAGATTATATAATGGGAAAACAAACCGAAATCAAGAATTCTAAAAATTCTAAAAAAAATTATAGTTTTACAGGACACAGAATTATTGGAGAAAATAAATCAAGTTATGTTAATTCAAACACTGCATCAGAATCATCAGAAAGTAATACTACTGAAGAAATGATGAGAATATTAGAATCCGAAGTTAAACCAAGAAACATGAATCAAATGGGTATGAATATGAACCAAATGGCTCCTAATATGAACCAAATGAATCAAATGATGATGCCTGGTATGAATATGAACCAAATGGCTCCTAACATGGCTATGAATCAAATGATGATGCCTGGTATGGGTATGAATATGATGGGTGCTCAACCTAAAATGGAAGATATTGATCCATTAATGGTTAACACTTTAGCCCCTATTTCTAATGCATCTATGAACATGGATGCTAATTCTTTAATGACTCCTATGCAAATGGCTAATAATATGGGTTCACTTGCTAACTTATCTAAATTATCAAATGTTGGTTCATATGGTAATAATATGATGGGAACTGAAATGAACTTAACTGAACAAAATCCTGCTTCTCAATTATCTAATACTAACCCAATGAATCAACAATTAATGGGTATGTTAAACAATGGTATGGGTATGAATAATAATATGGGTAACCAAGGTTCTTTCAGCCTTAAAAACTTGGCTAAATTACATTAATTAACTTTATAACATAAAAAATTGTCTATAAGGGCAAGAATAACAATTCTTGTTCCTACGATATACTTTTTTTAATGTTTTTAATTTATTTAACATAAATTATAAACTAATTAATATAAAAAAATTGATTAATATATTTAATATTTAATAATATTATATTAATTAATGAGTATTGCAGTTAAACGTCTTACCAAAGAACTTGCTAAATTAAAAGAAGAAGCTGATAAATTAGATGGTATTGTTATTGATGATCCATCTGATATTATGGTTTGGTCTGCTAAAATTAGAGGTCCGCCAGATACACCTTATGAAGAAGGTGAATTTGAAATGTTAATTAAATTTGATAATGATTATCCTAAATGTGCACCTTCTGTAAAATTTATTACTCCAATGTATCATCCAAATATTTATCGTGATGGAAAAATTTGTGTGGATATTTTACAATCACATGAATGGACACCTGCTCAAAATGTGAGAACTATTTTAGTTTCAATTATGTCCTTATTAATGGATCCTAATCCATCTTCTCCTGCAAATAGAGAAGCAGCTGAACTATATAATAAAGATAAAAAAGCTTATGGTGATAAAGTAAGAGAATTTATTAAATCAAATAAAAAGAAATAAATCTGTTTATTTTATTTTACTATTAAGTACATTAAATTAATTTTTTTTAACATTTTGCTTTAATTATATAATTGAGTTTTTGGTATATCAATTACATCACCTATTACATATACATCGTTTTCTAACATTATAAAATTTCCGTTGTCATCCTTTTCTATCTTACCTACTGGATAATTTAGGTCATAGTCGTATACAACACCCGAATCTTCATAGAACCAATAATTTGATTCTTTCGAATATGAACTATCATCTATTTTTTGAACAGCTTTTATCTTACGAACTTTAATTTTAATTCTAGAAGAATCTTTAGCATTTGAACCATTATCTATTTTTTGATCATATTCTAATTTATTTTGAAATGCTGGTCCAACTGGTTTTTCAAATAATGATTCTTCATTAAATTGGAAACATTTATATTTGGAACCCATCATATTATGTGCTTTGAATAATTCACAATCAACAGCAGCTTCTTTTACAGCTTCAATAAATGATAATAAAAGATTGTTTTTCTTTCTTGAAATTGATTCCATTTTTTCATCAGTTGTTTCTTTACCATTTTTACGAACCATTTTATATCTAAATACATCAACTTTACGCTCTTCTTGAGGTAAATCTTTGTGTTGACAGAAACGTAAAGCACGACCAATAACTTGCTCAATACGTACTTCGTTCCAATATGGTTCCATGATATGAACTTGTCTAACATTGTTCAAGTTAATACCTTCAGCACCAGCAGGGGAAATCATAATTATTTTACAGTATTTTCCATATTTGTTTTCACTTTTATTGAAAATTTCTTTGTTTATCTTTCTAACATCTCTTTCAATACCACCGTGGAATTCACAATATCTTAATCCATCTTTTGATAATTTTTTTTCTGGTTCTAATTTGGATTTGTTAAATTCAGAATCTTGATCAATATCAACATAACCAAAAAAGCTTAAATAAATTTTAAATAATTGTAAACCTTCCATTTCCACATAGTTAGAATAAAGCATAACAGTTCCCTTTGTTTTCAATATATTAAAAATTATTCTAACAAATTTTGGACTGCATGTATACATTGCTTCAAACAATTTACTTTTCTTTTTCTCCATTTGATAAAAATTAGTAAAACTGCCTTCATATTTTCCATGAAAATTTTTAACATCATCACTTATTGTGTATCCAGCTTCTTTGTCCACGCGTAATATTTCTTTAAAATAGTCAATAGTTGAATTAACATATATTCTAATTGCTTTTAAATATTCTAATATTTCGGCTTTTGATTTTACTAATTCATTTTTCTTTTCGACGTCTTTTCCTTCTTCCAACACCACAGCATCTGATTCTTTAATTCTAAATGCACCAGGTCTTGGGCGTTTTTCGCCATTAACTTTTTCTGAAATATTTGGAAACACAAAGTTACATGCTTGTCTAGTATATGATGCATAAGTTGACATTGAGTCTCCAACTTTACCTCTTGACATTCTTAATCTTATTTTTTCCTTTTGTTCTTCAATTTCTTCAAAATAATTATATACTTCTTCTTGATATTCTTCCATAGGAATGTTAGTATAGTGAATTGTTTTAGTAGCGAATTTATCAGGAGTTGCACCAATATAATATGATACCAAACCTAAAATTCTACGTTGAAACATATTTTTTGTGTTTTCATTTAATGATGCAAAATTTGATGAACTAATAAATAATTGTTCAAAAATACTTTCGGATGTTGGGAATGATCCTGGTCTTAATAAGTTGAAAATTAATGCAAATTCAAAAGGATTGTTAACAGCAGGTGTTGCAGATAATAACATAACTCTAGTATTTGAATTTTCTTTCTTTTCTTGTTGAATATAATCATAAATTACTTGTGCGCGTTTGCCTTTTTTACTCGATACGTTATTGTAAACATTGTTAATAAATTTATGGGCTTCTTCAATAACAAATAATGATGTTTTACTAGCATCTGCTTTCTTAACTTTTTCTAAAAAATCTCTATCCGCAAAAGGAGAATCGTAGTGAATAAAAATAATATTTGCGAATCTTTGTTCGTAATTATCTTTACTCATCCATCTACTTATATCTTTTAACCAAGGATCATCATGAAGTGATGCAGGAATTAGTAAAAAAATATTCCATTTTGGAGTATAATTATATAATATATTATATACGTTAATAGTAGTATTAGTTTTACCTGCACCTACACCATGATAAACCAACATGTCTTTGAATGGTGATTGATAATTTAAAAATTGACCAACAAATTGTTGATATATTGTTAAACCTTCAGCTCTTTTTTCATTACAAGGGTCTTCACCTTCTTTTCTTAATATTTCAGGTAAAATATAATCTTTAAAATTTTTCATAACCCAAGATGGAAATAATCTACCATTTTGTTCTAAATTAATATTTGATTTTGACATTTTATATTATTATAAAGATAGAAAATATAATATGTCATTATATATTTTATTTTATTTTAATTTTGCTAAATTTGTAATTTTTGACAAAGAAACACTTTCATTTCCATCTTTATTCATTATCATCATTACAATTAGACCAATTACTAATAAAACAAAAATAATTGTGGTTACTTTCCACATACTTGATTGTTCGGTTACAGTAACATTTGGACATTTCATTTCTGGAATTGTTACTTTAGGGCATTTAATTTCTGGTATATTTACATTTGGTGATTTAATTTCAGGAATTACAACAGGAGGACATCTCATTTCGGGTAATACAACAGGGGGACACTTCATTTCTGGTAAAACCATTTTAGGGAATTTCATTTCAGGTAATACAACTGCAGGACATTTCATTTCAGGACATTTAACGTCTGGGCATTTTACTTCAGGGCAATGACATTTAGATTCTTTACATTCTTGACATTTAGGACAAGCTTCTTGGATTGATTTGTTATCCTTTTTAACATTGCAAATATTAGGAGTAAATTTAATGAAATTCATTTTGTCACTATAAAAAGAACATTTATCAGAAGGAAAATCAGTCATAAAATCAGCAACAACTTGGGTTGTAAAATTAATCATATCATCTTCAGTAAAGTTATTAGGACCTAATTTTTTAGCTTCGGATGCAATACCGGCCATAATTGCAACTCTCATTGATAAACCAATTAAATTGGCAATTTTAATTTCGCTATTTGACCCAGTCATAACACCTTCTAATATTTGTTTAAATGAGCTATATACTATTTTTGTTTTAGGATCTTCTGCAAATAATCTTGAAATAAAGTTAATAAATTCAATTCTTTCTGAAGTTAATAAAATTTTTGGAATTATAACTTCCATAAATGGTACATTGGCTACATCCATTTTTGGTGCTGTTTCTATTTGAACTGCTGGTTTAGCAACAATTCTATTTTCTCCAATAACTTCTTGTAGAGGTTTCATTTCAGCTTTTGCTTCAGCTTCTATTTTAGCTTTGATTTCAGCTTTTATTTCCGATTTAGCTCTTCTTTTGTCTCTAGACATCATTTCAGATTTAGCTCTTCTTTCTTCTCTAGGCATCATTTCTGATTCAGCAATTGTTTCAGCTTCAGTTCTTGATTTTGGTTTTCTATATGATGATATATCAAATTCTGGTCTAGATGGTTTTTTAACAAAAGTATCAACCATTTCATCTGATTCTTCTGGAACTGTATTTTCTTCATTTACTTCAGCAAATCCTTCAATACCATTAAAACCTTCAACAGATTTAAATTTATCATTATCCGCGATCATTATAAAACCATTATTTGAAATAACCATTAGACCTAATCCAACAGACATTCTCATGTTTTGTTTAACAGCAACTTCTAATTTTTGACTAGTTTTTGATAATTTTTTCAAATAACTTTGAATAAAAATATCCATTTGATCCATATCAAGACGGACTTTAATAACACCGTGTTTATTGTAATAGTTTTTTAATTTTAAAATTTCTTCTTGTGATAATTTTTTACCTTCTGATTTTATATCTAAAATTTTATCATTGGAATCTAATTTAGCAATAACGCTTCCCATATTATAAACTAATGTAGAAAATAATAAAAATCAGTAATTTAAAAAATTAAACTAATTTATTTATAAATTCTCCAATTGATAATTCACCTAATCCTCTCACATTAACCGAATTATTTTGTATTTCTTTTTTACCAATAACTATAATATAATTCCAATGTAAAACCTCGCTATTTGCTATTTTCTTTTGTAAAGTTTCGGATGAATCATCCACTTCAATCTGTTTAATATTATTATCTAATAATACTTTTTTAACTTTACCACAATATTCCATAATATCTGGTTTAACTGATACTGGAATAATAATAACTTGACGAGGGCTTACAAAAAATGGAATATCACCTTGACCATTTTCCAAAATTAATGCAATAAATCTTTCTACTGATCCTAAAATAGCCCGATGAATAATTACTGGTCTTTCATAATCTGATTTGTCATTTTGATAAGTCAAATCAAATCTCTCTGGTAAGTTAAAATCCAATTGAATAGTACCCAATTGATGTTTTCTACCAAGAGTATCAGTAACAGTAAAATCTAATTTTGGTCCATAAAAGGCACCATCGCCTTCATTTATATGATATTCGCTAAAATCTTTAATTAATCTATTTAATATTTCTTCAGCTTTATTCCAAACTTCATCTGAACCAATTGATTGAGCAGGTCTAGTTGATAATCCAACTGAAAATTTAAAGTTGAATTTTGTATAGATCAATTTAATAAAATCAATTACATCACCAATTTCTTTTTCAATTTGGTCCATTCGACAAAAAATGTGCGCATCGTCCTGACAAAACTTACGAACCCGAGTTAAGCCCCTCAATGCTCCATGAAATTCATTTCTATGTAAAACTCCAAAATCTGCTAATCTTAATGGTAAATCTTTATATGATGGTAATACATGTTTAAAAATCATACAATGACTAGGGCAATTATGAACAATTATTCCGTTTGCAACAAATGACTGAATATTTGTGTTAACAGAAACATCATAAACATTTTTAATTCCTACATTTTTACGTGTAACTAATTTAAGCTTAAAAGTGGGTAATTCATGTTCAATTTCAACAGCATATGAATTAGATTTAAAAAATTTTTCTCCATCAATTTCTTTTAAATATTCCTGTGGAGTATAAAATCCATACCCTCCCATATGTGATAGTTGTGAACCTGTTTTCATAGATTGTTTAATATTATCTAATTTAGGTATTGAAATTTTTTCATTAAATATATAATTATTTTTAATGGTTTCTTCTTTTAGTTTTAAATATAGTTCTCTATTTTTTTTGTTAGTATCACAATATTGACTAATAAATTTATTTTTAAAATTATTATGTTGATTCAATATTTCATTCCTAAGCATGTAATATGATTGAACTACACTTAATCTGGTCGATTTATGACAACAGTATGAATATCCAATAAATTTAGCAAAATCTAAAAATGATGAAGACTCAATTTTAATTCTATAATGATGTTTAGTACCCTTTTGATTCTTATATGGTCCAGTTATACTATTATTAGTAACACCTGCTTCAGTAATTAGATAAGATAAATCTTCCATATAATCTAATAAATTATCAAGTTTATCTTCAGATTTAGATAATGCAATATAAATTTCAGTAAAACAGTTTCCGCTTAAAACCGGGGCCCAACCATCTCCTCCAAAAACTCCTGATAAAAATTGTCTTAAAAAATCTTTTGGAATTTTTTTGTCGAAAAGAAAAAGTGGCAAAAAAGTTTCTTTATCCATTCTATTTCCATACCCTAATAAATCCGCAAAAAGTCTTGAAATTTTTGACGGAATAGTTACACGCCATATATCTCTTTTTTTTCCAAAAGTGTTGTTATACATATCACCAAAAGCTATTTTAAGATCAGTCATTATATTTTTAAGATCTATGTTATGACCAGTATATATTTCGCAATTATATCTGTTTTTGTTATCTTTAGTTATTGTTCCATCTGTTATTATAATTCCACATAATCTTGCAAACGCTAAACTTTTTGATATGTTTTCATGAGTTTTCATATTAAACCTGAATTCTGTGATTTCTTTTGTTTTTTCAGTTTCGGTTTTGATAATTAATTCCCATTCATTATCTATTTCTTGATTAATTAATGGATATAATGGTCCACAAAGAATTTCACTTTTTTCAATTATTAAATCTTTTGCTTCTATCCATCCAGCAGTAGTTAATATTTGGTGCTCTGGTGTACAAATTAACTTTCTGCCATCTTGAAACATTAATTCGATACATTCTTTTTCGCCGCTGTTTATAAAATTTATTTTTTTAGTATTTACAAGTTCTTTCTTATCATTATCATATCCTAATAAATTATCATTATTTAATAAATTCATTTTGTCCATTTTAACGCTGGTTCCATTAGCAAGTGAAATATTACTATCACCTACAATGCAATTCATCGGTTTCAATGAGAACTGATGACAATCTTCTGGATGATGTTTTTCAATAATAAACATATTTTCTTTATACTTGGCCCAGTGTCCTGAAGTTTCCCAAAGAGATTTATCAAAAATATTTGGAGTTAATACTTCTTTGTATCCTCTATTATAATATTCTGATCTAAAATAGTTTACCAAATTATTATATAGTATAGTACCATGAGGTAAGAAAAATGCTGATCCGGCTGATTTTTCATCAAAAAAGAAAAGTTTTAATTGATTACCTAATTCACTATGATTTTTTAATACAGAATTTTCTGATTCAACGGGTTGTTTTTCATTAATTGGTTGTTTAGTTTCTTCATTATTCATTAAATTTCATAACTTGTTAAAATTATACCTTTAATTTTCATTTTTTTGTTTAGTTTTTTATATTGGGTTTTTAGGTAAAAATTGAAGTTATTTAGTTATTATTTTTAATGAATTTAATTAATGGGCCAACGAAATACTAAATTTAATAGTTGTTCAGTTTTTGGATATGGTTTTGTCCTAGACATTAACTTTGATCTTGAAAAATTCGATAAAATTAAAAAATGTGTTAACTTTTATATTACAAAATATAATAGTAGAATTCTAATATATGAAAATACTTGTCAGTTTTTCGAATATAAATCTGACAAAATATTTATTTGTATTCCATATATTGTTTCACATAATCAAGAAATCATTGAAGGGCGTGAACTGATGGATAATGATTCAGTATCAGTTAATCTTAATAAAGACATACACGATGTTTTAAAAATTGTCGGAGATAAATTAGTTAATTCTAATATAATTAATGAGTATAAATTAGAATGGAGGTTATTTGAATGTGTTAGAAACTAAAACTATTTTCTTTTAATTTAGTAATAAACAATAATATGATAACTAACAGAGAATCATATTATCATAACTCCACATATAATCTTTATTTGGCTACGTCTCAAATTCCAGATGCAGGTTTAGGAGTTTTTACAAAAGATTTTATACCCGCGGGATCATTTATTGACGAATATTATGGAGATGTTTATTCTTTTAATCCAGGTGGTTTTTATGTTTTAGAATTAAAACAAAATTACTATATTGATGCACGAAATTATCCTAGATGTTATATGGGTATGATTAATGATTGTGAATTTATTGCTAAAAAAATAATTAAAAAAAAGAAACGTAAAATAGATGTAACACCGGATGCTTATTATGATAAAAACAATAATAAACTTTTAATTAATTGTGAATTTAAAAAAGATATTGAAAATAACAAATCACTTATTTTTTCAATCATTGACATTGCACCAGAGTCTGAATTATTTATATCATATGGACCAGATTATTGGAATGTATAGTTGTTATTAGTTTAGTAAATTAATTATATCTTAGTTCTGAATTAGAATAAACTTCAACAGGATTATCTTCAATAACTTCTTTTATAATACTCATTTCCCAAACAAATACTGGAGTTTTATTAATAACGATATTTTGAATTGAACTTTGATGAATTGATGTACCAATAACTTTTTGAAATTCACCATATTTTAATTCCAATGAGTCCCAATTAAAATTTAGTTGGGAATAAATGTCTTCTATTAAAAAATTATTTGATAATTCTCGATTTACTCGTAATTTTGGAAAGAAATTTTCCATAAAATTAAAAAAGTTTTTTATAGTGGAATTAATTAAATAGTCTGATTTTTTATATTCAAAAAAATCACGTTCACTCAATAATTCAACCCATTTTTTTCTTAAGTTAACTCCTGCATCAGAATAATAATACATTGGGTCATTTAATATTCCCGGATTGTCTAAAAAGAAATCATTTAAATCATCACATGGTTTTTTTGTTAAATCCATATATTTTTCCAAATTAGTATAATTTATTACTCCATTTGAACCAAAAATCAAATGCAAAAATCTTAATAAACTTAATTCAAAACAATCATCTACTTCAATGTCTTTATTAAGATCAAAATATGGCTTTGGTAATACAGGCTTTAATATGTTTTTTTTTAGTTCTGTTGACGGTTTAGGATAAAAAGAACTCATAAAATCTTCACTAGGTGTACTAGTATCTGAATCAGTTTCAGAATTATTAATAAATACTGATTTTTGCATTATTTTATAGTTATTAATTCTTTATTATATAATTTTCAATGTTTTTATTGTTTATTAAATAATTCATATTTATAAACAAATGTTTTCTAATTACTTATATAATGTCAAATAATAAAGACTATTATAGTTTATATTTAAAATACAAACAAAAATACTTAAGCTTAAAACAATCAGGTGGTTCTGCTGATTGTAAATTTGATTATGAAGTACATGTGTCATTACCTTGGTATAATTTGATTAAGGAAGGTAAAAAAACAGTCGAGGGTAGACCAAAAAGAAACACATTTGCTCAAATGAAAGTTGATCAAGTTGTTAAATTTTTTAATAAAGAATTAAATGAAAGTTTTTGTGCTAAAATAACTCGGGTTACCGAACATAAAACATTTGAAGACATGATTAGATCAAATGGGATTGATAATGTATTACCTGGAATTAGAAACATTGATGAAGGTGTTCAAGTTTATATGCAATATTACAATAAAGAAATTGAATCAGAATTTGGTGTAGTTGGCATTCATGTTACTTTGATTTAGTGTTTGTTAGTGTTAGTATTATTTTTTTCCATAGTAACACCTTTATACCTACTATCAGATGCGCTCATAAATTTTCCAGTTTTTGCATCCCTTTTAACAAATTGTTCTGTTTTTGGATTATATGTTTGAGAGCGATCTTTTACTGCTCCTTTACGATATCCTTGATTAGTATTTCCGGCCATTAATTAATCGATAGTATTAATAAATTAATAAAAATTGATAAACCCAATAATTATCAATATTTATTGACATTTAATGAATTTCTTATTAATATTATCAATTTTAGAAGCATGTTATGTTATTTATATGCTGAATTATTATAAATCAAAAACTAATTATTCGGATCATAGAATTAAATTTACAAATGCATTTTTAGCTCATCCTGAAACAAATTCTGAAGTACCAATTTGTATGATTTGTCCTGCTGGTAATCTATTAGGTTGGCTATTTGGCTTTTTTATATTTTTAAAAGATTATGCTTTTTATCTAGCATGTAATTTAAAAACTAATGAACAAATTATTTATAAACAAGCTGTTAAAGAACTAACAATACCATTAATATTTATGAGTATAATGATGTCTGCTTTAAATTTTAATGCATTATTATATTTGAGTCCAATTTTTGTTATTGAAACAATAAAAACCCTATTCATTTATTAATTCAATAAAATAAAATCAAATTTAATAAAATAAAATCAAACAAATTACTTTTAATCCAAATGTAATTTATCTGACATATCAATAATATTTTTCATATATAAAACCCAACCTTTTTCATTATAAGTAATATTAACTTTTACCATTTGACCTGATTTAAAAAATCGGTAGTTTTTAAGAACATCAGGATCAGACTTTGGCTCATACAAAAACATTCCAGAAATGCCAACAGTATTTGGTTTATTTAATTTTTTAACTTCACCTGGTTCATAAATATCAACAACCCACCAAATCTTCTCTTTGAAAACTGTTGGTTTAACAATTTTACCATAAGGGCTATAAGTTATTTCTTTTGGTTCAAGTGGTATAGTATTTAAAATAGCATCGGAACTAGGGTCAAATATGTCAGGTTCAGAACTGGGTTTGTTTTCTTTGGATTCTGATTTTGGTTTATTTTCTTCAGATTCAGAAGAAGAAATATTCAGCGAATTGTCAGATCCGTCAGATGAAGTAAAAATAGATTCATCTGATTCATCAATGTCAAAACTTTCGATATCATATAAGCAAGTTTTAAGGTATTTGGTATCAATATGATTTTCCACAGTGGTAGTTTGATTCATTAACTAAAATTTATCATATTGTAAACTTAAATATTTCAATTTTTTAAAAATTGAATAATTTATTTTAAAGATTAATATGTATTGAATTATAATGCCAGAACTTAAAAATGAAACATTTATTAAAAACATTACTGACCCAAGAACTGGAAAACAAGTTAAAAAAATCTATCAAATTAAAAAGTCAAAACTTGATCGTATAGTTGAACCATTAGTTTGGGAATATTATAAAAACCGCGCGAATACTTCTGTTGAAGAAATTTATAAAAAATTCAACGGATATCAATTAAAATTTATCTATTTTGCTGATCCTGTAATTTATACTGTGGATACTATTGGACCTAATGAAATCGTAGATAACTTGCCAAATAACTCAACCCTTAAGAAAAAACAAGGCGATATTGTTATTGAGGATAATAAACAAACTGATAATTTAATTGGATCAGTTGAAATTTAATTTAAACTTCTATTTCATGTTCTTTTTTCTTTTCTCTATATTTTCTAGCGTTTTGTGCTTTTTGTTTGTTAAATTCATCAACACCCATTGATTCTTTTTGTTTTTCCAGATAGCGTTGGGTTCTTTCTCTTTGAGCCAATTTAATGTCCGAATCGGTATGATCAATAATTTTATTTGTTGTTTTCCATCCATTTGTGTTCGCTATTTTATAATTATTTTTATCCAGGTCCAAATCATATTTCTCATTAAGTTGATCAATAAAGTTTTCTAATTCTTTTGTTAGATCATATGAATTTATTTTAGTTTTATATTGGTATTTATTATTATCAATTACTTTAGAAAATTGTATGTAATCTACATTGTTAACCGAACAAATGGAGAAGTTTGTTGGCATAACTGGTTTGGATTTATTTGTGTTATCAACTTGTTCTGTATTTATTATTTCTTCAGAGTCAATAACTTTTTTATTTGATTGAATATCCAAACTAAAATTATTAGGAATATTTGGTATTTGGTATTTATTTAATTTTAGCTGAGAAAATTTTTTATTAACTATATCAACAAAAGTGTCAAATTCATTTTGAATATTACTTGTTTGGAGTTTAGATTTAGCACATAATCTTTTTCCATTTATACTTTTAGAAAACCCAAACTGATATCCACCATTAGCTTCTTTAAAAAATGTAAAATTAGAAGGTAATATTAGTTTAAAATCTGTTGATTGTTTTTCGTTTTCAATAGATACATGCTTTTCATTAAGTTTAATTAAATTTTTAATTTGATATTTTTCCATGAATAATTTTGGATATTTTTTATTAATTTCATCAATGAAATTATTTAATTCATTTTGAATATTTACGGATTTTAGTATCATTTTATAGTTAAGTCTATTATCATCATCTCTTTTTTCAAAAATAAAATATAATTTATCATGATATGTAGCAAGTCTAATATATGTTGGTAAATCTATGTTTTTATTTTGTTCGGATTGTATAATATATTCTTTTTCAGTAATATTTCCATTTATTTCTTGTAATTTTAGTTTAACTTGTTTAAGTTTTTCGCCAATAGTAATTTTTTGTGATTTTGTTGTTTCCCAATTTTTATCTAAATTTGGGTGATTACAAATATAAAAATATTCTCTAAAATTTCCTTTTTCTTTATCAAGTATTTCTTTTCTATATACAACATATTTAGGTAAGTCAGTTTGTTGTATACCTTGAGGTAAGTCACATGCATCAACTCTTCTTTCTTGTTTATCTCTGTTTGTGTTTTGTACAGACATATTAACAAGTCTTAAATTTGTACGTCTGTTATCAAGTTTATCGCGATTTATATGGTCAACTGTTTTTTCAAAATCTGTTAAATCTTCATTGTGTACATCCATTATGAGTTGATGAAGATAATATACTTTTTGTTTTTCACCATTACTAATTGTACAACAAACATATCCATTTTGAAATAACCTCCATGTTGGTCTATAATTTATTTTAGAATTATTACTATCATTAAATGTTAATACTTTATTAATGTCTCTTTTAGAAATTTTAGTATATACATTATCTTTAATATGCATAACATAGTAAGTATTATTTTCGTAATCTTTTACTTTCCAATACATATTTCTATATTCTCCAGCACAAGCTCCTTCTTTAATTTGAACAGACGAACCTTTTTCAAGTATAGTATAATCTGGTGGATCAAAAAAACTATTTTCATATTTTTCATCTAATTTAATAATAAGATTATCAGGTAGATAGTCGTTATAATCATTATTTTTAAATTCAACACTTTTTATTTTTAAATTAGGATAAAATATATCAATTAATTTTATATCTTTTTTATAATTTTTATAATACCATAAATTATCATTTGTATTTTGATAAAAATTTTCAGGAATTGAGTTTTTAAGACGCGAAACAATATATCCTTGTTCCATATTAATTTTAACTTTATTAACTAAAAGCCCATAGTCTTTATTTTTAACCGATTTTATTAACATTTTATTAATTATATATGCTAAAATGCCTTTAAATGAATACAATTTCAATTTAAGTTTAAAATATGTTGTGATGTGAAAGTTATCATATAAAATATATTATAGTTTATATGATGTAATAACATTATAAAAATATTGTAAAATGTTTAATTGCTGTATGCAGTTCCGGCCATACCTGACATCACTCTTAAAACGTTGTAGTTGACAGTGTAGATGTTCATGACGGAAGCAGAAGCAGAACCTAAGAAGTTATCAGTGTAGTTAGCAGCAGGGCCGTTGTATAAACCACATTGGACTTGTAAGGTAGCATTGTCAATACGAGAGAAGTTGCAGGTACCAGTAGGTTGGTGATCTTGAGCTTTGAGAGCAAAAGAGTAAACGTTGATACCATCAGCAGGGGTATTGTCAAAGTGTTGAGCAGGTTGGACATAGTTGAAGTATGAGCCATCTCTGTCTTGGAAGCGGTCGTGACCGTTTAATTGTAATTTAGCACTGGAGACAGGGTTGTCGGTACCATCAACGAAGTTACCGTAGTTGAAGTAATCAACAGCTTGGATAGCAGCTAAGGCTAAGATGCTGGCATTAGCACCAAGTTTAGTTAATTGATCAACAGTTTTGGAGATATCTTCAGAAGTTAAAGCGTTTCTGACAACTAAGGTGTTGTTTAAGATTTCAGATAAAACGGCAGAATTGGAAGCACCTGAAGCAATAGTTGTGGTAAAAGGAGCAGCAGCAGCGGAAGCAGATTGAGCAACCATTTTAACTTCAACTTTGTCCATAACGGATTTAAGAGCAGCAACAGCTAAATCAGATTCGAATAAATCACCAGCAGATTGAGCTTGTTGAGCAGAAACTTTAACAGTTGTAGTACCGTTAGCAGTAGCTAAAGCAACACCGTTTCTGGTAGCAACATAGACGATTCTAGCAAAACGATCTTTAGCATCAGCCCAAGAAGAAACACCATCAGCCCAGGCAACCCAGGATTGACGAGTGTTGTGGCGTTCTAAGTGAGGAGCCCAGATTAAGTATTTGGAAGGATGGTTGAAGTTGAGTCTGTATTTAGAAGTGACAGCAGTTAAAGATTCAGAACCAGTGAATTGTAATTGTTCGATCAAGTATTCATGAGAAGCTTGAGCGAAACGTTTACGTTCTTCAGAATCTAAGTAGACGTAGTCAATTAATAAATAAGAATCAGCCATTAAACCAGCACCGGAAGGAGCAGTACCAACGAAGTTGATGCAATTAGCGAAGTCACGGAATTTGAGGGTAACACGGACATCGTGGTATTGTAAAGCAATTAAAGGTAAAGCTAAGCCGTTGTTGCGGTTGAACCAGAATTGTAAAGGAATGTACATTTGGTAAGGTCTCATTTGTTCAGCAGTGATTTCAGTGAGTTCACGAACATCACCAATCATTTTAGCATAACCACGTTCTTGGCCGACTTTGTGGGTTAATTCGTACCAGATATTTAACCAGTCACCATAGTGTTCATCGATTTTGGAGCCACCGATTTCGATCTTGCATGATTCAATCATAGCATGACCTAAACGTCTGACATAACCCCAAGTGGCGTTGTCAGTAGTAGCATTTAATTTGGTAGCAACATACATATTAGTGATTAAATCACCGTTTCTGTTGATGTTGCAGGTAACAGTACGACCGAAGTCAGCAGCACCGTTCCAGGTTTGTTGAATAGGTTCAACAGAGAAGTTTGTGTGACGTCTGTAGACGACTTTAAAAAAAGTAATTTGGGGATTACCAGAAAGGTAAACATCTTGCTTTTTTCTCTATGGTTTCCCATAGAGGCTGACTATATCTTAAGCTATGAAAGAGCCGAGTAACATTTAGTCGATGAACTGCACTGTTTTAAACACATAAACAGTTTGGCTGCTGATAACCCAATATTTAACATTTTTACTATACCCAAGTTTTGTTCTTGGCCAGTTAATTATTACTAATTAACTTTAGTAGTTAAATCTTTAGGGAGTCCCAGCAATTTGATACTCTTGCCATTCGTTGGATAAGGCTATTAAGCCTTACGGTGGTATACGAATGACTAGCAGGTTATATAATGATATATGAATATCATCTAAATATTTACATCGATTTATCTATTATAGTATATTTAGAACTATAATAGCGACCTACTGTTGGCACCCAAGAGTTAAGCGCCATAAGCGACGAGTTGCATTAAACCACCACCCATTTATATATATAACTAAGGATAGAAAAATTTTTTTAATAATTTTTTTCTTAAAAAACGAATTTATACATTTTAAAATTGAATTTTACTAAAATATTTTTTTCATTTTTTGGCCAAAAATCAAGTTTTTCTAAATATTTTTTATTTTTTTGGAAAAAATTTTTTATACCAATAATTTATTTAAAGTAATTTTATTATATACAATTAATAATTTGGATGTCAAGTACCAAAGGAACTTCAAAGTACAAAGAAAACAAATTAGCATCAGGTAAAGAATCTAATACACTCGATAATAAACATAGATTAATGGTTAAACATTTTTCACAATTAAGAAGTGATAAAAATGATATATCTATGCAAATTAAAAATATTTGTTTAGAAATTAATGCTATGGATGAAAGAAGGGATTCATTTACACTTGATGATATTAAACATCGAGCTGCTTTATTGGATAAAAAAGAAACACTTGAAACACAATTAAAATCAATTAATAATAACTATGATGAGATGGATTATTATGATAATACCGGTGATCTAATTTCTGACTATTATGAAATGAGAGATACTAAAGAAGTACAAGTAAAAGAAACCAAAAATATTTTGGAATTTTTATGTACCAAAAAAGAAAAAGCTATTGTTAATCCTACAGAAACAAAAACAGCAAATAGGGCAAATTTATTTGAAAAGTATTGTCAAAGAGTTGAAGGAATAAGAATTGTTCAAGATGATGGTTCCAATAGAATTAAATATTGTAATGAATGTACAATAGAAAAAATATTAGATATGACAGAAAGTGCATATATTTGTCCATGTTGTGGTGATAGTGAAATGATCATTTTAGATGAAGACAGACAAATAAAAGACTATTCACCTTATCGTAAAGTTAATCATTTTAGAGAATGGTTAAATCAGTTTCAAGCCAAACAAAGTCCAGATATTCCTGAACAAGTTTTTATTGATATTGTAAAAGAACTTAATAAAAGACGTATTACAGATTTATCAATATTAAATAAAAAGAAAATGAAAGAAATTCTTAAAAAATTAGAATATAATATTTACTATGAACATGTAGCTTATATTATTAACAAACTAAATAACTTACCGCCACCAAAAATTACTAGAGATATGGAAAAACTATTTATTAGTATGTTCTTTAAAATTCAAGAACCATGGGAAATGTTCAAACACCCAGACCGTAAAAATTTCTTGTCTTATTCTTATGTTCTCCATAAGTTTTGTGAATTATTAGAACTCGACCACTTGTTAGACTGTTTCCCATTACATAAAGATCCTGATAAGATTATGGAAAATGATCAAATTTGGGAAAAAATATGTAAACATCTCAAATGGGAGTATATTAGCTCTTTTAAATAAAAAATATTATAATAACTATTTGTTCTTAAACTTTTTCATTAAATAATTTTTTAATTTTACAAATAAAATTAAAAAACAATAAAAAAAACCTCATTTAAATTAATTATGAATCATATTTTACATAATATATCATTAGTTATTCTTGCAACTGGAATAATTTTAATGACCATTTATATTACCAAAGCATCTAATAATGGCTATATGAGTTATGAAAAATCTTTAATAAATTTACAATCTGGATTAAGAAGAAGAGAAACACCAGATAATATTTATGATTATAGAGTTTCCAAAGCCTATAAAAAGATGTTCTCTCAACCATCTGTTTGGGCAGGTTACCAAGATTTTGATCCAGAAGAGAAAACAGATAAAATATTTGTTAAATAATATGTTTTTTAAATTAAATACCCACTAGTTTTTACTTAAAGGTTTAATAACAATATAATTTAATGTCAAACGTCGATTATTTAACAGAAGATACATTATTACCAGATAACCAAAAATTTGTTTGTATTTCTTTCTTAACTGATAAAGATAATAAAACAACTTTAACTGGTATTAAAATTCGTGGTGTTTTTGGAACATACGAAGAAGCCAAAGCTCATGGTCAAAATTTACAATCTGTTGATCCTGCATTTAATGTTTTTGTTGGTGAAATGGGTAAATGGTTGCCTTTTGATCCAAACCCTGATTCTCAAGCTGTCAAAGACTCACAATGGGCTAACGATGAACTTAATAAGATGATGAAAGGTTATCTCGAAAACCAAGAAAAAGCTAAAATATACCACGAACAACGTAAAAATGAAATGGTTAGACAAAATATTTTGGATAATCTCAAAACTAGAGAAGAAAATATTACTGATCTTAAAAAGAAAGCTAAAAAATCCAAGAACCCTGCTGAAGTTGCTAGTATTGAAAAAAGTATTGAAGAAATCGAAGTTCAAATTAAAAAGATGCAAGAAAAGAAAGCAGAACTTGATGTTCAAATTGAAAACTTAAGTAACCAAGTTAAAGCATCAAGCACTAATCAATTATCCGCACCCAAAGTTATTGGTGATATCTAAATAAAACTATAAACAAACAAATTAATTAATTATAATTATTAAATTATTATTAATTTATTGAATTATTAATGGCGACTAAATTACTAATGACCACTATATTATTAATTTATTTATAAATTACTAATGACCAGATGGTCCAGACATATTAACTTTTTCCACGGTAACTCTAACTTGATTTCTTTTCTTTGAAAATAAGCTTTCAGGATTAAATATTTCTAAACGTTTGTTCCATTGAGGATCATATGCTTCTTCGTGAAATTTTCTAAATCTATTACTTCCTACACTAAATGTTGGTACTGGTTTAGCTCTATACCAAAATACTTTGTCTGTAATGTTTTTACTATGAATACGATTGTTTATAACCATCATACCATAGTTTTCTGTCAAGTCTGAAAAAACTTGTTGGAATATGTCAAATGTTGGAAACATACCTGCATAATGTTCATATAATTTTTTTCTATTATTAATAGTATCTTCTGCTAATAAAAAAATATAGTCAAAGTTTGATCTCATTTCTGGTGGTATACCTACGGCATATTGCATAGTAAGAATGAATGATAAGTGGTGGTGACGACCATTAAAAAACATTTCAGCAATATTTGGACTTTTAATCCATCTTTTATCACTCATACAATCATCCATAATTAACATAATAGAATCATCTTTTGGTTTTTTACCATCTTTAATTCTTTTCTTATTATCTTCATTCATTCTTGCTTGTCTTTCATAAATTCTAGTTAAAATATCATCATTATATTCTGAATAAATATATGAATCAGGAATAAAATCAGTATAGAAACCGTTTAATTTTTCAGTTCTACTAATTGCAATTGCTGCTGCTAAATTTCTTTTTTGATACATAATTTCTCTGGTTAAGAATGATTTACCAGTTGCACGTTTAGCAATCATAGCTATTGTACAGTGATCAACCATTGCTTGTATGTCAAACCTTTTAATAGGTAATTTTGCAGTACCAAATCCTACTTCTTTTGTTGCCATATATATTAGAATAGATTTTTTTTAACAATTAATCTTTTTGTATAATTTACGTTGGTTTAATAAAAAACATGTAAATTAAAAACTAGTAATATTTATTGATTCTAATTTATAAATTTTTTTGTATATATCATCTGATTCTAATTTGTTATTTAAAACTAATAGACCATAAGATTCTGTTAAATTAGTAAATATATCTAAAAAAGTATCAAATGATTTAATAAATTGAAAATGCCTTTCATAAATTATTTTTCTTTCACTTAGCGTATGTATACTACCAAAAATAACCCAGTCATATGATTTATAAATATTAGAAAGTTTAGGTCTAACTGCATTATTAACATCTAACCATGTAATATTGTACTTGCTATATTTATTAGCTAATTTTTTTATATATTTATCTTCTGATTTAATATAATTAAAACAATCCCAAGTTAATAGTATAAGACCAGAATCTAGATTTTGCTTTTTCATAATTTTGTGTCTGAAAAAAACTCTTTTTAAAATATCTGGAGAATATTCGTCATAAATTAGTTGATTTTTAACAAAATCATTAATATATCCGTGTACATAATTTAGGCGTGCAATACCTAATCGTATAGGAATATGATCATTAATATTTAATATTTTTTTAACCACATTATATTTGTAATCATAACCCCACATAATCAAATTAATTGAACAAGTGGTTTTTAAATTATTTAAATCAAAAGAGTTAAAATTCATTTATAATTATATTTATAAATAAATATTAATTGAAACTATTTACTTTAATAATTTTTTAAAAGTCTGGTAAGTCGGTAAATATTTGTTGTTCTGTTGGATTTTTGGAAAACCAGGTTAAATCGTTTGGATTAGTTTTGGTGCCAAAATTATTTGAATTCATAAATGGTTTAGCCATTTCTTTTAATTTATCACATTCTTTTACCGGAGTAATTATAGTTAGTTCAGTAAAAATTTCTTGATTACCATTAGATAAATTTAATAAAGATGGTACATTAATTAATAAACCAATTATTGAACTTACTAAAAGGGGAAGTTTATACTTATCAAAAAATGTTTTTCTTTCTCTTTTAGTTTTCTTATCATCTTGATGTTGAAACCATAAAATAACAGTAAATATAGTTCCAATAATTAAGACTTGTTTAAGAATTAAATTCATTAAAATAATAAAGAAAATAATTTAATTATCTTATTATCTAATTATTAAGCCAAATCACATTTGTAAATTTTAGTACAATTTTTTAATAACTTAACGAAAAAATATTAAATAATTTTTTGCCAATAAATTTTTTCTATATTATTATAATGACTAATCTTATTCAAACTAATATTACTAAATTACAAAGATTAACCAAATATATTTTAATGGGACTCATTGTTATTATTGCAACCAGATATATTCCAGATAATGTTGTTAAAACTAAAGAAATTATTATGATCGGTGCTACCAGCTCTATTTCATTTGCTATTCTTGATATGATTTCTCCAGCTATTAGAGTAGCTCAAAGTAATCAAAGTACCAAACCAGTTACTAAATCTGAATCAGAATCTAAACCTAAGCCAAAAGTATTAGTTGAAGCATTTGCTCCTTTAAATTAAATAATTATTTATTAATTATTATTTAATTATTATATTTTAAAATTGTAAATAGTTGTTAAAGAATTTTTGTTTGTCTTTTGATGTTTTAGTGTCTTTTTTTTGTATATTATTACTATTTGGTTTTGGACTTACATTTGAATTTGAAAATATTTCTTGGTATTTATTTTCATTTTCTTCTTGAGAATAATTTAAACTAGTTTCTAAATCAGAATCAGTTGCTAAATCTTTTTGTAAGATCTTTTTAATTTTATCATCAAATGTTGCTGGTTTATCATTCTTTGAAGGATTTAATGCTTTTTCAAAACCTTTAATAGATTGCTTTAAATCAGACATTTCATCGGATTTATTTTTAGCAGATGTATTAGCAGATAAATTATCTGAAGAAGTACTAGATTTTAATTTAGTTTCTTTTGATATTTTATTTTTAATTACATTATCGGAAGATGTTGACATTATAGAATCTAAAGAAGAAGTTTCTGAATCTTTGTTATTGTTAATTATATTTAATATTCTAGATCCAATAGTTTTTTCTTCAGAATTTGATTTTTCTAATTTTTTTTCTGATGTTTTATCAGGAATTTGTAATAAATCAGAAGATTTTGATGTACTTGTTTCTGATGATTTATTAGATTCTGATCTTGGTTTAGGAGTATCAGTAATATCTGGTTTATTCATTTTTTCAGAACTATTGTAACCTAGTTCTGGCATATTTTTTCCTGATGTAGGTACAGAATTTTGGTTATGATCAGAAGCTAAATCTTTTTGAATTAATTTAGTTAAATTACGTTCTTCTGCATCAGTCATAGCCTTTTCAAATTGATCATTAGCTAAGTTATTATCAATATCTTCACCTAAATAAAATTGTAAAACATGTTTGACAGGTAATAATTTTCTTAATGCTTCTTTGATACAATCTTTTATAATATTCATACAATCTCTTTGATTACGTTTGATTTCAATTGGAGGAAATTGATGATATAATAAATAAGGATTGTTCCATAATTCACGCGCGCATTCAATATAAACTCTATGGATAAAGTCGGTGGTTTTAATATTTTCATAAAAAGATGGATCTATTTTATTTTGTACTTTAACAGTTGGGTTATACATTAATACAATTAAATTTGCCTTTAATGTTGCTTTAATTAAATCATTTAACCAACCATAACTGTGAGATGAATTAATAATTCTATTAGTTTCTTTTTCAATCATAGCAGTATTCCATTTTGGTATTCTTTTTAAACATGTTTGAAAAATTTTTAAAAGTTCATTTTCTTTACCTGCTGCTAATTCTACAGCTTCTTTGTAAATTGCTTGTAATCCTTCAAAGACCAAAGGAGTTAATATATTAGATAGATGTGTTGTATATTCGTTTTTAGTTTCTACTAAAAAGTTTGACATTATATTATTTTATATTAGATTATTTTTCTTTTTTATTATAAAATTACGTTTAATAATCTTAATTAAATTATTAATTTGTTGATTTTGATTTTATTAAATAATATAAAAATAAACCATAAAAATTTTTAGCAAATATGTCTAATATATTATAACTTATATTTTTGGTTGTAAAGTCAAAAACTGCAGCAACACCATACAATGACCAAAAAGTAAACATTGGCCAATATAATTTAAGACCCTCTTGAGATTTAACTGCATAATTAGAATATAACAGTTTAAAAAAGTATGCAAAAAATATAAATCCAATTGATGTTGTATATTTAATATCTAAAACATTTGTTTCACCTAAATATCCAAATAGTAACATTATCCAATTACCGACTAAAATTTTTATAATAGTATTTTTTTCTGATTTAATTAATTCAAATACATCAGTTGTTTTGTTGTTTATAATGTTTTCTTGATATTTTAAATAAAATATTGTTGATAATAACATTGTTGGAGTAGTTATTGCCCAATCAAAATATCTAATTGATGTTACATTATTTTTTATAATATTATTATTAATTGTATAAACTAAATATAAGTAAAATATAAATTCAATAATTTGTACAATTGTTTCCAGTTTTAAAGCTGATTTTAATATCATATCTTTTTTATCCAATTGATAACTTAAACCTTTAATTCCAATAAAACCAGTAATAAACTGAATTATTAACGAAGAATAAGATGAAATTTTTAGTAAATCCATTAAATTATTAAATAAAATAAATTTAATTTATCTATTTGTTATTTTATTATTTATTTGCACATGTTACTTCCGGCATTGCCACCACGATTAGCTAAATAGTTAAAATCATCTTTAGCAACACATAAGCATCCACTTCCATTTCCAAAATTGCATGAAAAATTAGTTCCAACATATTTATCTAATTGTTCTTTAGGAATTGGACCAGTTTTAGCATCGTGAGGAACGGGCCATTGTGTTTGTTTGCAGCATTGACGAGAGCAAATGTTTTTATCAAGTTTCATTATTTCATTGTCGGATTTATTGTCAAAACCTTCTTTTAATTTAGCTAAATCTTTTTTATTCTTTGAATTAATCATAGGCATTACAAAGATAAAAAAGAAAACTGCACCCAACAAAACAATAGTTAAAACTTGGTTGTTGTTTAATTTAATTTGGCTTTCCATATATATATATAATATTAGATTTTATATATTTTAATTTCCATTATATTAATTTTTTTCTATTTTAATAATAATGAAGTTAATTGATAAAATTAAACAAATTAATGATCAAAAAAATAAAGAAATAACAAAAATATTAAACTCAAGTAAAAAATATAGAATTGACTTTTTTAAATCTGGTAATAAAAATCAAATGGGTATTTTTGATGGTAAAAAACTAGTTGTGGCAGGAGATTATAATTTTTATGGAATTTATCAACCATATACTAAAATGTGGATTTGGGCTAGTTCAATACCTGGTGTTGATAAAAAACATATTAAAAATATTCAAAAAATTAAAGCACTTAATCAACAATTTGAAGAAGACTCAAATCCAAAAATGTCTTTTTATTACCAATTATTAACACAAGATGTATTATTAATCACTAATGATAAAATGTTAGAATGGATAAATGAATTATTTTTATATATATCAAATGATTTTTATTATTTTAATCCAACCAATTCTGAAGAAAACATACAATTTATTACTTTATCAAATGTTAAAGAAAAATATATTTAAGAATCCAATGTTATATTAAATAAGCCATATTAATTTTTAATTTGTTTGGTAATACGTTTTTTATCTTTGGATGCCAGTGTATTAAATTCTGTTGTTTTATCAATTTTTAAACATAATTCAATTTCCTTAATCGATATGTCTTTATTATAACCATTTAATATCTTTATTAATTCATCTTCTCTACATTCTTGTATTAAATGATTACAAATCTTATTTAACATTAGAATTTCTTGATTAGACTTGTTGTTAATTATTTTTGATAAATTAACAATATTTTTTCTATTAATATTTTTCAAAGATGTTTTATTTAAATCAGAACTAAACTTAATATCATCTTTTTCTATTTTATAATTGGATTTATTTTTGTTGATCCAAAAAGATGTATTTAAGCAAGTATAAAAACCATGTATATTCTGTAAATACCAGTTTTGATCTGTGTAAATACTGGTTTCAATATTATCACCTCTTGAAATAGAATCAGATACTTTAACAATATTATTAATTATATTTGGCCAAGAATCTTTTGACTTATTTAATATTTTTTTTAGATAATTTTCGTGAATCATTAAAGGTAATAAGACTTTCTCAGACTCATATAATTTTATAATTGTTTCATAATCTAAATAATTATTTAATATTCTTTCAGTTGAATCAAATAATCCAATATCAATATTTTTTTCTCTTGATTTTTCAATAAACTCATTCATGTTAGTTTCTGTAATTTTTCCATTAGTTAAATGATATGATAATTCTTGAAATAAATTAATTAGTCTTCTTATATCATTTTGAGAAAACATAATTAATTTATCCATTAACAAATCGTTTGCCCAAGTAATATTTTCAAGACCAGAAATCTTTTTTATTAGTAATTTTAGTTCCTGATTAGATGGATTAGTAAATATAATTTCTTTACAACCTTTTTTAAGATCATTTAACAATTTAGAATGTTGGTTATTAGAAATAAAAATTAAAGGAAAACTTTTAGACTTATTATTATCTTTATAAATATCCATAACATATTTCTTTTCACTTGTTAAAGTTATATTTTCAGTTTCATCGAAAATTAATGCAATCTTTTTATTTTTTTTATCGTTAAAATTTATTTTTGAATAAACCGAATTAATAAAGTTATAATAGTCATTAAAATCATCATAAATACGGTGGTCTTTAATTTCATTAGGATTAATAATTCTTGGTATGTATCCAAGTTCATCCAATATTAATTTGATAGTTAAAGTTTTACCTAAGCCTTGATTACCCGAAATGATAATACCTTGACTTTTATTACTAGATAAATTGGAAATCCAATCTTTAAAATTATTTATTTGAGTTGTATTTCCAATTATTTGATTAATTGTTGTAGGTTTATATTTATTGATCCATAAATCCTGATTTTTTGGATTTGATTTAATAGATTGATTATTCATATTAATTAAATATTAATAATTAATCTTTATATTAAAAACAATTATATCCAATAATAAATTTATTATTTTTACGCATTTTAACTTAATAAAACTTATTTCTGTTATTAAATGTTTAAAGATTTTATATATTTATAATAAAAAAAGTTTAAAAATTAAAATTTAAAAAAAAAATTTCTAATCCATAATATATATAAATGGAATCCTCCGATGTTAAAATGAATCAAAGAAATCGTCCTTCCCGTAGCGATGGCTCTGTTGAAGATGAAGTACAAAAACTTTTCCGTAAAAACAATGGCAAAATTTCATCTGCTGACTTCATGAAATTAAGACAAAAGTATGATGATGCTGAATTAGTTGATAAAATCCAAAAAGCTTATATCGACAAACACCAAGCTATTAGCAAAAAAGCTAAGAAATTTGCTCAATTAATTCGTGAAAAGTATTCTAACCAACAATACCCTTTCCACGTTCTCTTAGAAAAAGCCCGTTTATTCAAAGTTAAACACGGTTTAACTGAAGATGAATTTGCTGAATTTCAACGTATCTATGAACAAGAATTAGTTGGTCTCAATTCACCTGATGTTGTCGTTCCTTCCACCAACATGATGAAAGTTTTAGGTTCTATCAATGTTGACTTCCAAGGCTTTGCTATGAAATTAAACGACTATGACTACAAATTCTTACAAGAAGTTCTTAAATTATATGCTAGCTCCAGACCTTTACATGCTCAAGTCTTATTACAATCTATGCAATACAAAGATTGTGACTTTGAAGCTTTAACTGGTGAATACAAACGTGAATTAGGTCATCGTCCTGGTGATTCTATCCACCCTGTTATTGCTGCTATGTTCTTGCCTAAGATTGATGTTCTTGAAAACCACTTCTTATACTCCAATATTGCTGGTATTGTTAAATCTCGTTACAACAACGAACCTTTAAACAACAGACCTGACTATGAATTATTCTATGCTTTAACCAATGATCCTAACGATGTTGTTTGTGATAACCGTTCATCTATCCAAGATTTATTAAACCGTGCTCAAGTCCAAAATCAATTATGGAACTGCGTCTTAAACTTACGTAACGGTCAATACTACAATGCCCAATACCGTGATTTTGTTGGATCTGTCGACATGTGCAGATTAAACAAACAAGACAACCCTGACTTAGTCTACGGTCGTTATGATGGTACTATCTTAAAGAGATTATTATCTGCTTTCTCTTTCCGTCCTACTGTTGTTGCCACTACCCCTGTTTACCAAATTGTCAACATCAACCCTTACCAACAAAACGTTCGCCCTGTTGTCACTGCTGTTCCAATGATCAACTTAAGACTCCCTGCTTCCATCAACGACAACTCTCCTATCAGCTTATCTGATGCTTTAGAACAACACCAATACTTCTTAGAAAACGGTGTCATGGTTCCTCGTCACACTTCTTTGATCTACTCTCGTGGTGTCTTATTCTTCTTCGTTGACAGACGTGCCAATGTCATTCGTTTCAATGATATGCAACCTTTCAACATTGCTAGAATGCCTATCTCCGTATCTGGTTTTGAACGCTTAAATGACCGCGAAGTTGACTTTGAAACTATCATTAAAATCCGTAACGATGTTTACAACCTCCGTTCAGTTGTTTTAGCTGAAGTTAACAGAAACTCTGTTGAAAAGAACTTAGTTGTTGGTTCTTCTGCTATCTTCATGATTCATGCTGATCACGCTAAAGGCCAATTCCAAAACGAATGGTTCCAATACGATCCTATCTCTGTTGCTGATGCTGTTGACGTTAACGGTAAATTAGTAAACCGTAAACCAGTTTCTCAATTATATGGCGCACAAGGTGTTGGTGTCCCTGGTACTTCTTTCACTGAAATGGCTCGTCAACGTGGTATCATCTTTATGTATGAAAATGCTAAGAAAGACTCCGAAGCTGAAGTCATGTATTAAACAAACTAATAACAATTTATATTTTTATTAAATTCATTAGATTTTAATAAAAAATTTATTATTTAATTTAAATCTATTATTTTTTACAAATAACTTTGATCATTATGCTTTCATAATATAAGCCAATACATAAAACGGTGGCATGTTATTATGAGCTTGATTATTACCAACAGGAAGTGTAATAACTGGTTCTAAATTACCTTCACCTGCTCTTAAACGTATAGTTCTGTCTGCACCATTTTCACCTTTAAATGATCTACCGTGTGCAACAACGTCATCATTTGCTGATTTAATAACATGAGTATGTTGGGGCATTTGTTCTATTTTTAATGTTACATTCTCCTCACCTCCTTTTTGATTAATGTCTCTTTTTGTTAATCCATCAGCTTGACCCATACCAATAACAAATCTTCCTCTTAAATCTGGTGTACCATTTTGACCATCGCATAAAATCCATCCTGCTGGTGCAGTTGTACCAGTCCAAGATACAATAGTACCTTTTGGTAAATAATTCAAAGCACCTTTTAATTCACTATTACCATTAACTGTTAATGCTCCAGTAACCGTTAAATTACCAGGAATTGTCAAGCCCTCTTTTTGTAATTTAGTTGCAATTTCAGATAAATTTCTAATAGCTTCAACATCTGCCAAGTATAATTGTTTAACAATATCTTTTATATCTACTGAAACATCAGCCATTGGTTCTTTCATAGATTTATCCCAATATTGATGAAACATAAAAACAAATAATATAATTATTAAAATTAAATTATATTTTCCAGAATTTAAATCTTCTAATAAGCTCATATATTAGTTATTAGAAAATGTTTTATTTTATTAATAGATATATTATAATGGCTTTTATCATTATTCAAAATAATATTCTATTATAATTTCCAAATGGCTTTTATCATTATTCATCATAATATTCTATTATAATTTCCAAATGGCTTTTATCATTATTCATCATAATATTCTATTATAATTTCATAATGTAAGCGAGAATATAATAAGGAGGCATTGTATTATGTACATCATTACCACCTACTGGTTCAGTATTCCATCTTGCTGTCCAAACAGCATTATCTCCATCTGCTCCTTTATTAGATCCTGCTAAGCTATTTCCCCACCTTTTATTTGGACCCCAATGTTCAGCATAATATGCATCATCGAATGGATGAGCGTGAGCTGGCATTTCTCCAACTGTTAATTGATGAATTTGATTACCACCAACCCCATTAAGTTGATTATAATCAGCCCCAGGAACTTTAGCGTGTTTACCTCCAGCCGGATTCCATCCAAAAATAAATCTACCTTGTAAATTTGGTGTACCATTTTGACCATTACATAATGCCCAACCAGCTGGTGCGGTTGTTCCTGTCCATGATACAACTGTTCCCTTTGGTACTAAATTAAATGATCCACCTACATTTTGAGTGCCGTCTGCACTTGTTAACATATTTAAACCATTTGCCCAGTTTACATTACCATCTCTTTGAACTCTACTAATCCATAAACCCCCACGATCATCTGCTGGTGAATGAAATATCCATTGATCTTTTTCTTTATTTCCTAAATAAAAGTTACCAGATTCAGTTCTTAATTCTCCCTTTACTGTTAAATTACCTGGAATTGTTAATCCTTCTTTTTGTAATTTGGTTGCTACCTCTGCTAAATTTCTAATGGCTTCAACATCAGCCAAATAAACTTGTTTTATGGCTTCTTTAATATCTACTGATACCTCACCCATATGTTCTTTTACATTTTGGTTATTGGTCCAATATTGATGAAAAAATAATCCAAAAATTATAATATATATAACTAAATTATATTTTCCAGAATTTAAATCTTCTAATAATCCCATATATTAATTATTAGAAAATGTTTGTTATTTATATTATAATTTCATAATGACTTTATTATTATTCATCATAATATTCTATTATAATTTCATAATGACTTTATTATTATTCATCATAATATTCTATTATAATTTCATAATATAAGCGAGAGCATAAAATGGAGGTCTGTTTTCATGAGCTTGATTACCACCCGATGCATCAGTATTTTTCCATGCTGGTGGACCAGACATCCAACAACCACCTTTACCAGATGCACGTACATCACGACAATCAACTGCATAACCTACACCGGAGTGTACGTGAGAAGGCATTTGAGCTACATTTAATGCAACAACATCTGCGCCACCTGTTGCACCAACTTGATATTGTCCACCAGCACCTGCAATAAAACGATTACGTAAATCCGGTGTGCCATTTTGTCCATTACATATAGCCCAACCAGCTGGAGCATTTGCACCTGTCCAAGCTACAATAATACCTCTTGGTAATAAATTAAAAGCACCTGTTATATTAGTTGCACCAATAACATCTAAACTTCCTTCAATACGAGTTGGAGTCTTAGTATAAAAATTTATAAAAGTAGTTTTGCCATTTGCTGAATCTAAATGTAAATTACCATCTGTTGCATGTACTTGGGCTTGACCGCCAGCAGCATCTCTGTTCTTACCACCAAATATAGTATATTTATCCCATTGTGATGGACCTGTTTTTAAAAATCCAGGTATTGTTAAACCACCTGTTTGTAATTTAGACGCAACTTCAGATAGATTTCTAATAGCATCAACATCAGCCATATATACTTGTTTGATTGCTTCTTTTAATTGAGGAGTAACATCAAGATTAGCCATTGGCTCTTTCTTTTTATCCCAATATTGATGAAATATGAAGAAAAATACAATAGCAAACAATGCTAAATTATATTTTCCAGAATTAAAATCTTCTAATAATCCCATTATTATATTATTTATTAGAAAATTTTATTTATTATAATATTTAATTGGCTTTTGTTATTTAATTATAGTTTAATAATGGCTCATATTATTATTTATCACAATATTCTATTATAATTTCATAATGGCTTGTATCATTATTCATTAACATTTTATTTATAATTTCATAATGTAAGCTAATACGTAATATGGAGGCATTGTGTTATGAACTTCATTACCACCCGCATTATGAATTGGATGAGTATGATTACCTGCTCCAGTAGTACCAAAACTATTAAGGTGTGCAATACCTCCCCCATTAATATCAACACTGTTATATTTACCACCACTCATTCTTCTAAAATAAGACCCTGGATCTAATACTTTCCAGTTTGAATTAATTGTGTGTACATGATTACCGGCTTCATTCATTCCATGAGCATGTGCAGCTAATTCTCCAACTGTTAATTGATGAATTTGATTACCACCAACCCCATTAAGTTGATTATAATCAGCCCCAGGAACTTTAGGATGTTTACCTCCAGCCGGATTCCATCCAAAAATAAATCTACCTTGTAAATTTGGTGTACCATTTTGACCATTACATAATGCCCAGCCTTCAGGAGCAGTTGTTCCTGTCCAAGATACAATAGTACCTTTTGGTAAATAATTAAATGATCCTTTTACAATTAAACTACCAGGTATTGTTAATGACCCATCCTTATGTAATTTAGACGCAACTTCAGATAGATTTCTTATAGCTTCAACATCTGCCATATATATTTGTTTAATTGCATCTTTTAATTGAGGTGTTACTTCAAGATTAGCCATTGGTTCGGTAAATTTAACCCAATAGTTATGAAAAAATAGAAAAAACAAAATTCCAAATAAAATTAAATTATATTTTCCAGAATTAATATCTTCTAATAATGTCATAATTATATATAATATTAGAAAATATAAAAATTGAATAATAATATTAATTTACTATTGGGTCAAATTATAATGGAAACAAATTATCAAAGAGATCTACCATTTAATACAGACTTAATTGACAAATTAGTAAAAATTTATAAAACGCCACTACAAATTTATGATGTTGGATCTATGAAATCAAATGCAACTAATTTTATCAATACTTTTACTTCTTATTTACCGGGGTTCAAACAGTTTTTTGCCGTTAAAGCCTTACCAAATCCACATATTTTAAAAATTTTATGTGATCTTGGTATGGGTCTAGATTGTTCATCAGAAACTGAATTATTACTTGCTAAAAAAATTGGTATTGAAGGAGATCGTATTATGTTCACATCTAATTTTACTTCAGTTAATGACTTGCAATTAGCTATGGATATGGGTGTTATTATTAATCTGGATGATATTAGTTTGGTAAATGATCTGTATAAAATTTATTCTGCTTTACCTTCAAAATTGTTTTTTAGATTTAATCCTGGTATTGGTCGAACAGATTCTGAAACTAAATCAAATGTTTTAGGTGGCCCGGATGCTAAATTCGGTATGGAAGAAGAAGCAATTATTAGCGCAATTAAGATGTGTTCATCTTTAGGTACTCAAGAATTTGGAATCCATGTAATGACTGGTTCTAATGTAATAAATATTGACTATTGGTCCGAACTAATTGATAAAATTTTTGAATTGTTAAATAAAATTAAAGTTGAAGGTATTAATATTAATTTTATTAATTTAGGTGGTGGTATTGGAATTGATTATAAAACAGGAGTTCCTATTGATATCGATTCTTTAGGAAAGTTAATAGCTGAAAAAGTTATTAGCAATTCTGCCAAATATAATTTAATAGTTCCTTCAATATTTATGGAAAATGGTAGATACATAACTGGGCCATACGGTTATTTATTAGCCAAGTGTAATGTTGTAAAAGAACTATATGGTAAAACTTTTTATGGTTTAGATGCTTGTATGTCTAATTTAATGAGACCAGGTATGTATAATAGTTATCACCATATCTCTATTCATAAAAAGAATACAAACATGTTTCTTAAAAAAGCAAATGTAGTAGGAACTTTATGTGAAAATAATGATTGGTTTGCCAAAGACAGACTTTTGCCTGTTGCAGAAAAAGACGATATTTTTATTATTTGGGATACTGGTGCTCATTCACACTCTATGGGATTTCAATATAATGGAAAACTTAGAGCCCCTGAAATTATTATTAACGAAAATCAAAATTTTAAACCTATAAGAAGAAGGGAAACATATGAAGATTATACAAGTACAATTATTGATTTCAAATAATTAAATTAATCAACCAATTAATCAACTAAACAACCAAATCTTTATTTTCTTTGACTTTTCCTTTATTAAACGTTCCAAATAATTTTAACTTTTTACCCGGTTCTAAAGGATCAATTGTAAATAATTTGGTTCCATCTAAAATATATGTTTGTCCTTTGTATTCAATTTTAGGAAATATTATTGATTCATTATCTTCAGATTCTGATTCAGCACTAGAACTTGATTCAGATCTAAAATCTAATAGATCATTATTATCTTCAGTATCTGAGTCAAAATAATGTTTTAATAATTTTTTGTTTGATTTATTATTACTGTTTATTAAATTTTCTTTGGTTTGCATATTAGTTTCATCAAATTTATCGGGATCATCATTAATAGTTTGAGTTTTTAATGGATTATTACCTTGAATTATATCAAACCATGTTGATTGCGTTATATGTCTTTTATTAAATGAAAGTGCATTAATTAATTCAACACAAGCTTTTTTACCTTTTTTATTTACTACAAGAAAATCTATAAGTTGTTTAATTTTATTTTCACAATTTGATAATTTTTTTGTTTTCATAACTTGAAGTCGTTCAAATAATAATTTCATATTACAAATTCCTCTGTTAATAAGGTTATCGTAAAAATCTGTTTTCCTTTGTTTTTCTATTGCAAATGTTTCTGTATTTATAGTACTAACATATTTATCATTCAATGCTGTTGTACAAAAGGTATGATTTTCAGGATGAGCTTCATTAAAATTTAAAAATTCAATTAACGAAATAATACTATTCATTTCTTGATTAAAAATATATTCAATTTCTTTATCTGTTAGTATTTCAAGTGATTCAAAACCAGTTTTATTCATTGAAAAATTTATAGTGCTATTATTTATTACTCCTTTATTAATATTATTAATTGTTGTATTACCAAATGACTTTTTTTTGAGGTTTTCAATTTCTTTTTTTATAATTTCTATTTCTAATTTATTTTGATTTACATTTATTTTTTCTTTGCATATTTTTTCATGTTTGCTTTTGGAATGGCGATCTGCTAACTTTTTTGAACAAAATTTACAATTAAATTCTTTAGCTTGTTCAATGACAACATTTTGACAACATAAAGTACCACTTTGACAACAATTGACAACATGGTATTTATGATTGTGATTCCATAGACTTTTATAAGATTTATAAACTTTATTACATATGTTACATACATTAGACATCTTAATAAAAAAGTGGATATAATTATTAAGTTTTCTATTCCTTAAATGATTTTAAAAAGTGGAAAAGTGGATATCCACTTTCGCACGCGAAATTTTTTTTTATTTTTTTACAAGTTTATAATAAATAAATTCATAAACTAGATTTTATCATTGGGACTTTTCTAAACAATATTTCTCCTTCATATTCAAAATGTTCTGGCCCATTAATAACAAACCCTAAACTTTTATAGTGCTTAACCAAATGGTTGTATTTGTCATTTGATTCTTTTGCTTCAAGAATTAAATCTTTATTGTATTTACATTGAAGATTATTAATCATTAAATTTAAATAGCCTTGACCTCTAAAATTATGCCCAATATAAATATAATGAATAAATATGTGGGATGGTTTAATATTAAAAACTATTTTTCCCAAATATTGGTTACCAATTAAAAAACTCATATAGTTTTTATTGTCTAACATAGTCTCAGAAGTATGTATTATTTCAGAAATATTCATATAACTAATATAATATATTTGAGGATATTAAACTTAAATAAAACCCAATAAAAATTGATTAATTTTAATGTTCAGACCTAAAATATGTCGTTTTTAATGTCATCTAATACTGTTGCTGAAGATAATACTCAAGTATACCAAGGTTTTATGGTAAAACCTGTTCAAATTCCAACCCCAACTGGAATTATTGAGAAACCATATATTTTTATCAAAAAAGATGATTCTGATCCTCTTGTGAGTTCAATGATTAATACTTTACAAGATATTACGGATATGGAAGAATTATTTGATACTGATATTCAAATTAGTCCTCAAGATTTATATCCTCACCTTAGAACTATTCAAAATAAAGTTGATTCTGGTGATTTTAGTATGATTGAACTTTTAGTCTATTTAAATGAATATTTTAAGTCAAAACTAGAACAATTAGACAATATGACCAAATCAAATAAAATTAATTTTGATAACCTCAATACTATTTTTACAATTGGTACTAAATTTGTTGGCTATGTTCATAACAATCAAATGGTTGGATCTATGGTTCAATCAACCGAAGTTGTAAGAACTATGCAAGGACGTATGTTCCAAATTGTTGGTGTATGTAATATGCCTGTAGGTACTGAACTTAAACAAATCTTTAAAAATTTTTATATCCAAGAATTTGGTGGTGTAAGATCAATTGAAGACTTGGAAGTAAGACCAATGAATCATGAAGATGAAGAATTTCTTAAAGCCCGTGGTGAGACTTTCCGTAGATTTTCTATGGGAACTCATTATTGGGGCTATCAAGGAAATATGTGTGTCAAATCAATGTACGGTTATCAACACTTTAAAGCAGATGGTCGTATTATGATTGATTCCACTGGATTTGATAAAACAAATCCTTCTTACTTGAACTCTTTTAAAAATAATTCAAACAAACTCCATTGTATTAATGAAGAAAATATTACTATGTGTTGGCCTTATCTTTATGGATTTAGTTTTACTGCCAAAAGATGGGGTGAATTATATGTTGATCATTTAAAAGAAATTCAATTCGATGACAATGCATTTGATTATTTAGTTCTTGATTCAAATATTAAGCGAATGATGAAATCATTAATTGTCAATGTTAAACATAGTTTTAAAGACATTATCGGTGGTAAATCTGGTGGTTGTATCTTTTTACTCCACGGACCTCCTGGTGTTGGTAAAACATTAACTTGTGAAGCTGTTGCTGAATTACTTCATAAACCATTGTATTCGGTTACTGTTGGTGAGTTAGGTACTGATGTAGATTCATTAGAGCACCGTCTTAACAATATTTTAGAAATTGCCAATTCATGGGATGCAGTAATTTTGATTGATGAAGCTGATATTTTCATGGAAGCTCGTAATAAAAATGATATTGAACGTAATGGAATGGTTAGTATTTTTCTCCGACTTTTAGAACGTCATCAAGGTGTTATGTTCTTAACTACTAATCGTAATCAAGATTTAGATCCCGCATTCAAATCTCGTATTTCAATTATTATTGGATATGAAGAATTAAGTTTAGAATCCAGAACCAAAGTATGGACCAATCTTCTTAATGCTGCATCAATTGATATGACTCCAGATGAAATTAAAACATTGTCAAATTACAATGTAAATGGTCGACAAATTAAGAATTTAATTCGTATGGCTCAATCAATGATTATGGATAAAGAATATAATCCAGAATCAAGAAAATTAGAAATGAATGATATCGAATTAATGATGAAATTCATGTAAAAGTTTTATCTTAATTAAAAACTATTAGAAAACTAATTAACGTATTAATTTATATTTGTTTATAATTTTATTAAACTGTAATAAAATTAGAAACTGTAATTAACATATTTATTTATTAAACAATACTGAACTTACCGATTGAAGAGAACGATTGTTTTTATTTACATTAATAGGTAATGGAACAACTTTTCTTGGTCCATTAATTTCTTCCAAATAAGCAATTCTTTGAGTTGCCTCAGTAATTATTTTAGGTAATATTTCTCCAACAACTTGACAATTTAATTCTCTAATTTGGCCAGCAATATCATATGGTAAATGTCTTGCATATTCTAAAAATACATATCTCATTACAATAATAAGACTTTCTTTAGATTGATCACTAATTTTAATTTGTCCGTTTGATTTTTTAAATACTGATAATATTAATTGTTTATTAATTAAACTAATGTTTTCATCAGAAAAAAAAGTATTTTCTAGGTCACCTTGCTCACATTCACTAACTCTTACTTGATTTTTAATTAATTCATTTCTTAATGCATTTGCTTTAACATTATCGCAAAAATAAGCAGTTGGTAAATCTTGCATTCCAAATCTAGGTTTATTTGATGCCATTAATTAATTATAGAAAAAATAATATTTCTATAACAAATTATATTTTTATTAAATTATTTTATTTGATAATCCTAACTAATTAATTGAATCTAAACTGTATGTTTCATAAATGTGGGATTCATCATATTTCATATTTCTTTTAGTTTCTGGATATATTTTTTCATTTTCTGGGTATCCATACAAAGTATTATTAAATACTTCTTGTTCTGTATAATTATCACCAGATTTTGTTAATATTCTACATTTGATATCATAGTTTGGATCAGAAGGATTTGATAATTTACCCAAATAAACAGCCCATTCATATTCTTGGTATCTCTTTTGCCATACCATTAAGTTTCCAGATGAGAATACAGGTTTGGATAACATATTAATATTATCAGCTTCTGTTTTAGTTAATAAAGTACCAACTCTGTTATGAACAAATTCTCCAAAATATTTGGGAATGTAATCTTTAATTGTTTTAAAGTCATTTCTATTTTTCCACATATTTTCTAATAAATCAAGAGTTTCTTGAGGAGGAATTGAACCACCTTTAACTTTCAAATTATGTCTAAAGTTATCAGGATCAATAATTGATCTAAATTGACTCATTATCAATAATTTAATATTTGCAAGATCAAAATTAGAATTTTCCTTATAAATTGAACCATACATTTTAAATCTTTGATTTCTTGATGCTGGTTTTTTAACTAATTCTTGATCTGTTTCAACATCGGCAAATTTAGAATCAATCATTAAAATGTAACCAAAATTTGGTACATAATATTCTACATTATCAACTTTGTAAATCCATGATCCAACAGCATTGGGGTCAGAGAAAATATCTTTTATGTATACGTTATTTTCTAAACTAAATCTTTCCATGAAAATTCCTTTCTTTTCTAAAACAGCACATGCATATACTAATTGGAATAATACAGATTTCCAAACATCAGGACTATGGTAACCAGATGACATCATCTTTTTAACAGAACCAAATGATTCATAGATACTAGAAGACCATTGAACAATGTTTGATGTTGGAGCTTCAGTTAATAATAATAACATTTTACCTGAGTTAATTGTTAAATCTTCTTTTTCTTCTGGTTTTAAAGGTTGTTTTTTAGCTGGATTTGTATTTGAGTTTTTATTAGTTGAATTAACATCAAGTTTTACGCTAATTGTACTATTATTTCTAAATTGATTAGGTATTAAACTTGAAAAAATTCCTTTAGACAAATCTAATTGATGTCTATCATTAATAAGCTCTTGATTAAATTTTAATTGTTTAAGTGTTTCGTTAGTAAATCCTCTAGTTTTCATAATATCAAGTTTAGACCAGTCAATTTTTGATTCAGCGTCAATCTTGTATAAAATAGGACTAATAAAGTTTGGTGAAACTTTTCTTTTAACAATTTCATCTCTGACCCAGTCATAATATTTAATTTCTCTCCATAAATCGAAATTATCTGAATTAATGTGGTTATTAATTGTTTTGCATCTTAAATCACCTAATGACATCATATACATACGTATGTTAATACCCATTGATGGTTTACCAATACCAATAAATTTACTCTTATCATCGTATCTTACAGGATAAGCAGCTCTATATAATAAAAAGTTTCTTGCCAAATCTAAATATGGATTCTTTTTAATTGAGTATGGGTTTATATCCATCAATTTAATATAAGATAATAAAGAATTTTTACCTCCAGAAATATTCATTTCCTCTCCATCAGTTGTGTCTAAAATGCTGTTACGTAAGAAGTCAATAAGTTGTTTACGTTCAAACAAACTCAAAGCTGTGTAACTATATGGTTCACCTGGTAACATATCTTCATATACTTTATTAATTGATGTTAAGTTAGCAGTAGGTCCTGTTAAATTTAAGTTATAAACTTTTTGAACAGGAGGTTGATTTTGAACATGAGTATATGGCAATATGTGATTAGCCATTGTTCCATCTTGATCATAAAGAGGAATAAAAGTTGGTGGGAATTGGGGTTTTGGTGCTGGTCTTTGAGATGTGTCATAAACTTTTTGTTCTAAAATAACAGGGGGTTCTCTTACAGGATTTTCAGCAGTACGTTTTTTCATTGTTTCTCTTTGATCATTCGATAAAAATGGGGTATTTCTTTCTGCTTTATATGGCATTGCTTCTGGTTTATCACTACCTCCTTTAAGTTCTTGGTGATTTCTTCTATTAATTCTTTCAGTGGAAACTTCACTGTCTTCCTTTAATATTCTTTTATTAACTGATTTGGTTAGAGTTTGGTTTTTTGATTTATTAGAAGATTGTGAAGATTCAAATTCTTCTTCATCGGTATCATCTAATATTTTTTTTGATTTATTACCTCCTTTACTTATTTTAGATGTTCTTTTTATTTTTTTATTATTTTCTTCATCTTCTTTAATAGTTCGTGTATTTTTATTCATCATTATATTAGAACTAGATTTTATTTTATCTTGTTCGCCCAATATAGAGTAATTATCAGAATCCATAAAAGTCTCAAAAGATGCACCAGTTAAATATTGATGATTGCTTATTGTTTCTTGAACAGAATTTTTAGATGGTTTATTTTTAAATTCATCAAAATATTTATCATATAATAAATCAATTGGTCTTGCAACAATAATATTTTTTGTCATCTTATCATTGTTTAATCCTCTTAAATGTGGAGGAAATACTATGTCTAAGAACTTTTTTGTTTCAGCATCACATTTATTACCATCGCGATATAATGACATCATATTGTTACCTTCTAATAAATCGTTTAAAAAAGTAAATAAATCATAATATTGGTTTGTTTGGTCAGCAAATTTAATATTTGGGTTAGAATAATTATTCATACCATAAAATTTTGGTATTACTGAGTGTTCAAAATTTCCAATTTTAATATCAAAACCAGAATTTGGTAAATAAAACTTGTCGTTTTTAAAACCTTCATATTCAACATACGAATCTGAATTTCTTTTCAAATATAAAAATACATTTTTTAATATTAAGTTATTGTGTCTAAAACCATCAAATTCATTTTGTAAAATAGCTAACGCATGAATAATTTGAAATAGTAATTGTTTATAAGCACATCTATTTTCTTTTAAATAATTTTCTAGTGTTACACTCTTAAAAAAATGCTCTCTTAATTGTAAACAGCAAAAATCACTTATATCTCCATTAGTTATTGATTGTTTAATTTTAGAATATGCAGGATCATTATTAACAAAGTGTTCAACTTCACTAAATTTCATGTCAATATTAACAATTGGTAATAATAAATGACTAGTTTTTTTACTTAAAACCAATTGACTTAATAAATAAGAAAACAATGAATCATTGTTAACTGGATCATTAAGAGAATCAACTTGTTTTTCTTTTTGATAAAAACTAATTTTTACATCTACTGGAAACTGATTTGAATATTTTTTTAGAAAGATTGTTTTTGATTCTTCGTCATAATTTAATAATTTAAATTTACCATTTAAAACATCGGCTTTCATTGTTTCATAAAAATCAATTGATTCTTTATCAGTACCTGGCAAAGAAATTTTAATATCATCTAATCCAATTTTACCCAATGTAATTTTATCAAATGAAAAGCAGTTTTTGGTATTTAAATTATAGTTATAATCATAAATTAAATTTATTTTATTTTCAAGATCATAATAATTTTCATGGTCCATATTATTAATATATATAAAATTAGAATTTTTATTCAAACTTAAATTAAATTTCCAAAACGTCTAAATTATAATTATAATCATTTCCCCCATTATAATTTGTGAACAAGTATATTAATCTAGCAATGTAGGCTTCCATATGAATTATATGACGAGTACCTTGGCTTAATCTTTGTTCAAATATAGATGTAATGTCAATAATATAATATTTAAGTTTAAGGTTATCTACTGCTTCTAAAAGTTTAACCATTATCTTTCTTATAATCATTTGGGTTGATATATTTGTTATAAATAAAATATAAAATTGTTCTCTTATTTTTTTCATCACCGAATATAATTTTTTATTATTTTGATTATCTGGGTTAATTATGTTTTCAACAATATTATCAATCACATATTCCCAATTTTTTTCATATTTAATACCATATTTATACATTTCTAATAGCCAAATTGCATGATTAACTTTATTATCAGAATTAGTTATAATTTCTTGTAACTTTACCCATGGTACCACCAGATTCTCTTTTTGACAAATATGTAAAAGAGTTTCTAGTATTTGTTCATTAGATGGTAATGGTACTCTAATCATTAAACATCTTGATCTAATTGGTTCAATAATTTTTGATAATTGATCAGATATTAAAATAAATTTACATGTGTTTGAATATTTTTCCATAGTTCTTCTAAGAGAAGCTTGAGCATAATATGATAAATTATCTATTTTGTTAATAATAACAACTTTAAATAATTTTCTGTGTTTTAAAATATTAAGCAATTCTGATTTTGCATAATCTTGAATAATTTCTTGAATTAAATATTTATCAAAACCGTTTGAATTAGGTTCAATAATAATATGGTGTTTAGATTGTTTTATCATTATTTTAGTTTTAGTATTTGAGTAACCAGAAACTGTATATTCAACTTCTTTTAATTCCACCCCTTGTTTTCCATAAATTTTTTCTAGTAATTTATTAACCAAATATTCTTTACCAGATCCACTGGGTCCATAAACAATTAGGTGTTGAAAATTACTGTATCTCCACGTTCCGTATTCTAAATCATCAAGAACTTTTTTAAATTCATCATTTGACATTTTAATTATTGAATTAACATTAGAGTAAATTTGATTGTGAGCATCAAAACTATCTATAATTTTATCAATAATAGTTTGATGACAAGTTATATAATTTGAATCATTATAATATTTATCAACTAAAAACATTATAGTATAAATAGTAAAATTCTTTTAAATAGATAAACTTTTAATTTTTATTATACTAGTTTTTAATTTCATGTGTAAATTATAAACACAAAAAATTAAAAAAACATTTAGCTATAATGATTAATAAATAAGTATGTATCAAATTAATAAAATTTTATTTTCATTACTATTTTTATTCATACTATTTTTTCAAATTGATGCTAAATATTTACAAGTTAGAAGATGCATAATTAAGTGTTCAAATATAGAAAGTAGTCACTGTTTTAGTAAATCTAATTTACACTTTAAATGGTGTTTAATGAAACATCGTCAAACTTATGACAATTGTGTTAAAGTTTGTACTGATTCATAATAGTTTATAATATGAACTAAATAATAACCTATAAAAAATTGATTTATATTTGGTTATGTTATTAGAGATTGATTTATAATGGAAACTGTTAATAGTAAAACTAAAAAAGAAAGACCTAACTGGGATGAGTATTTTAAAGAAATAGTTCAAGTTACTGCTAAGAGAAGCCCATGTGAAAGATTAAATGTTGGTTGTTTATTAGTATGTGATAATAGAATTATTTCACAAGGTTATAATGGGTTTCTTCCTGGATGTGATCATACATCAATTGTTAGAGATGGGCATGAACAAGCTACTGTACATGCTGAACAAAATGCTATTTGTGATTGTGCAGAAAGAGGTGTTAGTTCTAAAAATACAACCGCGTATATAACTCATTATCCTTGTATTATTTGTACCAGATTATTGTTAGCAGCAGGAGTTAAATCAATAAAATATATTTATGATTATAAAAATGATGACTTAGTTCAATACTTTTGCGATCAAAAAAATGTACCAGTAACAAAAATTTAATTTACTTTATTATGTATAATTTTCTAATTTAATTGTGTAAAAAATTGAAAATCAAAAAGTATATTTGGCTGATTATTAGCATACTTTCATAACATATATGCAAAAAGCCCCTCGTGTCAGTCAACGTGAAAATGTAAACGCTTTTAAGGTCAAGGACATTGTTCCAAAATTAGAACTGGACAAATGTTATCTCCATATTGAAGGTTATGATAAAATGTATAGCATGAATTTAACTGCTATACCTATATCTAAAACACTTAATTCATATGGATCCTCAACGCTAAAGATGCTAGAAGGTCAAACAGGTTGGGTAATTCTACCTGGTTATTTATCTAGGCTAGATGACAACGGTAAAAAAATTACAAAAGATGATGCAGTAATTTCTGATATTCAATTAGCAGTAACTGGTAAATGTAAGTTAAATGGTGAAACTTACCCCAACGCTGTTAAAAGAGAAGTCAGAGAAGAACTAGGATTTTCAATTGAAACCAATGAAATAATTGAACCTGATGAACCTATCAATGGTTCTGGTTATTTTTCATTTTCAAAAATATATCCTAACATATTAAAACCCATTAACATCACTCCAAACACTGATTTAAATTCAGATGAATCAAAAGATAATGCTAAAAGAAGGGTTCAATGTTGGTACTTAATTGATAAGATACCAACTGATCCATCTGTTTATAAAAAAATATTAAACAGAAAGAGATCTAAATCAACAGACACCGCAGGCGAACTAATCGCCATAGTAACAGTTGAACAATTACGTCAATTACTAAACGTATTTGTTAAACAAGCTTCTTAAACAAGCTTCTTAAATAAGCACCTTAGTTTTTTTAAACAACACCAATTAATTTAATTAATTTATTAACCTGTTATAAAAATTGAAAAATCAAAATTTAACTTTCAATTAATTATCCATTAATGAATGTACCAAGTATAAATGTATATAATGTAAATACTGTAAAATCTATTTTTAATAACTTAATACCTAAACCCAAGCCCAAACCAGGACCCAGCCATAACACAAATAAAATAAACGAAACTGATATTGTCAATTATTTGAATGAACCCGATAATTCAAAAACTAATGTTCCGCTAATAATAAAAAGTAAAATAAAACCACTTGCATCAACATTAATAACAACTCCAGAATATTCTAAATCTGAATTGGAAATTATTTCTCAGTTAAAAAGCCTAGAAAATATTAATTCATATTCTAACATGGACTTGCTTATTAAAATTTATTACAATAAAAATTTATGGGGTGAATTGTATAAACAGGTTAACGCGGAATGTGCTAATGACCCAGCTTATCAGGCTTGTGTGAACTCCTATACGGATCGTTACCCAGATCTTGTAACTAATGAACCAACTATTTGGTTCAAATTTACTTACAGTTATAATATGTCAAATGGTTTTACTTATAAATCAGGATTTAATGCTGATACTCAACAATTTAAACCATTTGGTAGTTGTAATGGTGGTGGTTTATATTTTTGCAAATTAGAGGATCTTTATCAATTTAAGCAATATGGAAAATATTTAAGCCCAATAATTGTACCGGCTGGTATACCGATTTATGAGGAACCCGTAGGATCAAACGGAATTAGAAAATTTAAAGCTCCTGGGATTTTTATGTTACCAAGAATTAAAATAACTAACCAACTTGCTTACCGTTTAGTTGCACAAGCTTCCAAACCAAATAATAACGCCTTTGGATTTTTACGCTGGTATAATTCAAACAATCCAGATGAGTTAAAAATGTTTTTGCGGAATGCGGGTGGAAATCCATATAATACTTTTTTTGTTAAAGATCCTGATTTTTTTTGGTCAGAAGAAAGGGCTTTATGTGAGGTAAAATTAGATTTATTAGATCAATCCAAAACCATTAGTTTGGATTTAATTCATAAGTTTCCATTTATTTTGAAATATAATAAAAATAAAGAATTTTTTAATCAGTTAATTAATTCGGTATTTCCTAAAATATTTTCCACAAATAATTTTTATATGATAGGAATACACCCAGTAACTGTGCTAAATCTTGATACTTACAGTTTTGTTAACCATATTGGTCAAGAATATTATAACTTGATTAAAAGGTTTGGTGGGGTTATTGCGGGTTCTAGTGTTTTATCATATGTTACAGGAATTAAATTTAATCACAATGACATTGATGTTTATATTGGACCAGACCAATTGGGTAAATTGGAATCAATGCTTGGTATCGGTCTTGATGTTGACCAAAACGAAGATAAAAACCAAAATGAAATAAAATCACGTGGACATTTTCAGTTCACATTAAAAACAAAACCAAAAGAACTGTTTGGATTTTCATTACACCCAAATGAACTAAAAATAAAAGTTCAAGTTCGAAATGAAAAATTTTTAAGTATAGATAAACAATACAATATGAATGGAATTGTTAAAGTATACAATTTATCAACTTATAATTGGGGCGGAAAAAAAAGTGGAGAAATCCAGTTTATTTGTGTGGACTGTAACCCAGTCTCATTTATTAAAGCAAATTTTGATTTTGACATGTGTGCAATTGGATTTGACACTAAACAGGAAGATTTTGTTAATTTGATTGGGAAAACCAACTATAGAAAACTGAGAATAACAAAATCATATATTAATAAAATGATTGGGACAGAAAAAGATTCCTGGTCAAATTATCGAGCAATTAAAACCGTTGGACGCATTGCCAAGTATGCTATTAGAGGCTTTTATGTGGAAAACTGGAAAGACTTTTTAGTTGAAATCAGAGACAAAATGTGTATCAATTAATGTGCGGGATTAAATTAAATTGTTTTATTAATAGTAACCAACCATATCCAAATCAATACCTATTTTTTCTAAATGTGATAAAAATGTTTTATCAATAACTCCACATGATGGAATAATAAATGTACCGGATTTAAGTTTATTAAATATACATCCTAATGAATAAAATCTATTAAATTTTTCATTTATATTTAGTTGAGATCTGGAGTTATAAGCCTGATTTAAAAAATATTTTTCTTCAGTTAAATTATTTTTATTAGTTTGTTTATAATCTAACAAACTAATTTGTTTCCAAATTAAACAATCTGCATTCTCATATGATTCCAAATCAAAAATTCCACTTTTATAAATGTGAAAGTTATCTTTTATTTTAAAATATACTAGGTCATCAAATACCATAAATTTTGCATAATTGCCGGGTTTATAAATCTGAATATTTATTTTTGTTTCATTTAATACCAACTCAATAATTTCCTCACTAATAAAATCATAATTAAACAGCGAAATTAGGTGATTTGATGACCAAACTTTGGAATTGTTTAAAGATATTTTAGCTTGGTACAAATCATAAATTTGGTTGATAGTTTCTATCGATAGGGTAGATACTAGTAGCTTAAAAGTTGATATTTCTTTATAATAATTAAAAATTGAAATTTTTATTATTAGGTTTTTAAATAATCTTAGTAATGAACATTAATTATATTTATCCTACATTATTACAAGCTTCTAATATTAATACTAATAGTTGGTTTGATATTAGAAGGTATAAAAATAATGCAGACAATAAAAAGAAGAAAAAATATACAGTTAATTATACTTATGTTAATACTACTAAAATTATTTTGAATTTAACAGATAATCAAAAAAATATTATTA